>JAESFV010000031.1_pt1 | contig 361538 bp, 299 predicted proteins | sample 9269471 | NCBI WGS metagenome assembly JAESFV01 (sample SAMN14502647, study PRJNA617108) | algae metagenome | isolation source: Symplocastrum torsivum CPER-KK1 and co-occurring heterotrophs from... | place: USA: Central Plains Experimental Range, Colorado | collected 2001-01-01
TCCTCCGAGAGGACACCCCGCACGACCCCGGGCCGCTCCCGAAAAGTCCGGCCGGGTGGTGATCGAGGCCGACGAGCTCTGGAGCGTCGTGGGCGGCAAGCGGGGCGTGTGGTGGGTGTGGGTGGCCCTCGACGCGGACACCTGGCAGGTGGTCGGGAGGGTCGCCACGTGGCGGCCGGGAGAGGTCGGGTTGACGAACCACATCGAGCGGTTCGGGTGCACCCTCCGGCCGCGGTGTGCCCGGTTCGCCCGTAAGCCCCTCTCCTTCTCCACGTGCCCGCGGAACTACCTCGGAGCTCTCTGGTACTTCACCCGCTTGGACAATGCATCCTGACAGTAGGGCCACTACCCGGAAAGCGGGGTCGGCCTGCAAGCTGAAGTGGCGCGGGCCGTGGGCGGGCTCACCAACAATTGCCGGGTGTACCGGATGGGACGGCCCGCGGGCGAGCAAACCAGTCAGAGGCACCCCGACCGCCGTCCGAGACGGGGCGGTACTGGGTTGGGGCCGGCGACAAGTTGGAAGGAGAGGGGATTCCGGTTGTGTGCCCGGAGCCCGGGCGACCGGCCCGGGCGTGCCGACACCCCTACGGCTTCTTCTCCGGCGGCTTGTCCGAGTCGCGCATCAGCTTCACCGACCGGTCCACCAGCTGGACCCAGTACTCCCGCTCCTCCTTGGTCGTCCCGCGGGAGCGGAGCCGCTCCACGGCCGGGATCGCCGGCTTCCCGGCCGGGCCGAACTGGATCAGCGTGCTGACCGCCGCCACCACCACGGTCGCGTCCTCGTCGGTGAGCGCCCGGGTCACGTCGTCGATCTTCTTGGCCCCGACCTCGCCGATGATCCCGAGGACGCTCAACGCCTGGAGCCGGGCGCCGGTCTCCTTGTCGTTCACGTACTTCGAGATGGCGGCCAGGTTGTCGTCCGTCAGCTCCTTCGGGTCGAAGCGCATGAGCATCAGCCGGGCCATGATCTCGACCTGCTTGTCGCGCTCGACCAGCCCGGTCGGGGACGGGGCGTCGCTGGCTTTCGGCGCCGGGGCCGGGGCGAGCCGCTTCTTGATCGAGGCGACGAACCCGGCCACCACCTTCTCGTCGGTCTTGGGGACGTCCTTGGCGTCCTTCACGTCCTTGAGGAGTGGCGCCCGCGGGTCGCGGGGGGCGAGCGGGGGGCCGAGCAGGGAGAGCGACTGGTACGCCTCCATGCGGACGGGGGCGCTGCGGTCGCCGGCCAGCTTCAGGAGGGCTTCCTGAGCCCGGTGGTTGGGGCCGGCGTGCTCGTGGAAGGCGATGCGCCCGAGGGCGAAGGCGACCGACCGGCGCGTCTCGTAGGCCACGTCGAGCATCGGCGGGCCGACCAGGTAGTTGACCGCGCCCTCGGCCTTCGCCCCGAACGACGCGAGGGTCTGGATGGCGTGGAGTCGCGCCCCGCCCCCGCTCGCCCCCTTCTCGGCGGCGAGGAACAGGATGCGGACGGCCTCTCTCACGTCGCTGTCCTTGTCCAGCCCGACCGCGCCGACGGCCTCGTAGGCGGCGGCCCGGACCCCGGGGTCGTACTCGTTCTCCGACCCCATCCGGGTGATGACGGCCTTCGGCCACCCGGCCTCCTTGCGGACGATGTCCGGCCCGAAGTTGGGGATCGTGCGGAGAGCCCGCTCGCGGACGGCCGGGTCGAGGTCGGTGGTGTCCTTGACGTACTCGGTGAGGGTCCGGCCGTTGATGTCCTTGGGCCACTCCGCCTTCACCGACCCGGCCTTGTCCTTGTCCTTCGCGTCCGGCGGCGGGGGCGGCGGGGGCAGCATTGGGTCCGGCTGTGCGGCGAACGGCTGCGGCGACCGCACTGCCCCCGGGACGCTCGGGGCCGGAGCCACCGGGAGTCCGCTCCCGGCCGGCGCCTGGGCGCCTGTCACCGGCGCCGGGCCGTAGGGGACGAACGGCGGGAGTGGGGTGGGGGCGGGGGTCGGCGGGGGGGTCGGTTGCGGCTCCGGCTTGGGCTTGGGCGGCGGAATGACCTCCGCCGGTTCCGGCTCGGGGGCCGGGTCGGCGGGGCGGGACTTCTTTCCGCAGCCGGCAAGGGCGAGGGCGGCGAGTAGGATCGTGCCCGCGGCGGTCGGTCGGCGCATGACGGTTCCTCGGCTCCCTCTCCCCCAACTTCCCACAACGCGCAGCATAACTCGTCCGTTGGCCGGTCCGCAACCGCGCCCGACGTCGGGAGGGTGACGACGGACCGTAGGAAAAAGCGTCGGCGTGGCCGCCAACCCGGGCCGCGCCGGGTGAAGCGGCCACCATGCCGCGGGTGAGCCGGGCGACAACGGTTATCACCCGGTCCGGCAGCTAATAACCGTTATCGCCCGGGCGTGGCGGTCGGATTGAGTCGTGGGAGCCGTTGGGCGGGCAGGCGACGCGCTGCGGGTGCGATCAATCGATTCCGGAGTTGCGATCCCGTTCCCGGTGGGGCTCGTCTTTATCGGAGCTGCGGGGCTGCCGCGAGGCGTTCGTGACTTTACGACCAAAACAGATGACGCCGACCGGGGCCACAAGCAACGCACGCACCCGATGAGCAGCAGGAGCGGCTCTTGCGCGCCCAAGCCGGGGATGAATGCGAACACCGTGTGAACACCAGTCGGCACCGGACTCAGCTGTCGTAGTACAGCGTGAACTCGTAGGGGTGGGGGCGGACGCGGACGGCGGCCACCTCTTCCTCACGCTTGTAGCGGACCCACGTCTCGATCACGTCCTCGGTGAACACGCCGCCCTGCAACAGGAACTCGTGGTCTTTCTCCAGGGCTGTCAGAGCCTCGTCGAGGGTCGCCGGCATCCGCGGCAGATCCTTCAACTCCTCCGGCGGCATGTCGTAGATGTCCTTGTCCAGCGGCGGGCCGGGGTGGGTCTTGTTGCGGACGCCGTCCAGCATGGCCATCAGCATCCCGGCGAACGCCAGGTACGGGTTCGCCGCCCCGTCCGGCACGCGGTACTCCAGCCGCTTCGACTTCGCCCGCGCCGAGTACACCGGGATGCGCACCGCCGCCGACCGGTTCCGCTGGCTGTACGCCAGGTTCACCGGCGCCTCGAACCCCGGCACCAGCCGCTTGTAGCTGTTGGTCGTGGGGTTGGTGATCGCCGCCAGGGCCGGGGCGTGCCTCAGCAGGCCGCCCAGGGCGTACATCGCCGCGTCGCTCAAGTTCGAGTAGTCGGACCCGGCGAATAGGTTCGTCCCGTTCTTCCACAGCGAGACGTGGACGTGCATCCCGCTGCCGTAGTCGTCGAACAGCGGCTTGGGCATGAACGTGGCCGTCTTGCCGTGCCGGCGGGCCACGTTCTTTACCACGTACTTGTACTTCAGCACCCCGTCCGCCGCCGTCACCAGGTCGTCGTAGCGGACGTTGATCGCCGACTGCCCGGCGGTGGCCTTCTGGTGGTGGTGGCTCTCGACCGTCAGGCCGCACTCCTCCATCGCCAGCATCATCTCGCTGCGGAGGTCGTGGGTGGCGTCGGCCGGCGGGCACGGGAAGTAGCCCTGGCGGTACGGCACCTTGTAGCCGAGGTTCGGCTTCTCGCGGCGGCCGGTGTTCCACGCCGCCTCGGAGCTGTCCACCGAGTAGAAGGCCGAGTGGGTAGTCTGGTCGAAGCGCACGTCGTCGAACACGAAGAACTCGAGCGACGGGCCGACCATCGCGGCGTCGGCGGTGCCCGTGCTCTTCATGTAGTTGACGGCCTTCCGGGCCACGTTCCGCGGATCCTTGCTGTAGTCCTCCTTGGTGAGCGGATCCTGGATGTTGCACAGCATCGCCAGGGTCACGTCCCGGGCGAACGGGTCGATGAACAGCGTGTCCGGCTGCGGGACGAGCAGCATGTCGGACTCGTTGATCGGCATCCAGCCGCGGAGGCTCGACCCGTCGAAGCCGATGCCGTCCTCGAAGATGTCCTCGGTGATGGCGGCCGCCGGGACGGTGAAGTGCTTCCACTGCCCGGGGAAGTCCATGAAGCGCAGGTCCACCGCCTTCACCTCGCGCTCGCGGAGGAAGGCCAGGACTTCGCGGGGGCTCCGGGCGGGTTCGCGGGTCGGCACGGGGTCGATCCCTGGTCTCGGGGGAGAAAGGGGTTGCGGCGCGGCCGGGGTGAGGAGCGGTGCGTCCGGGGTGTTATACGGAGCGTCAGCGGCGGCGGAACAGCAGCACCAACAGCCACAGCGCCGCGAGCGGCACCAGGAGGAGTTCGGGGGTCCGCAGCGCCCACCGCACCACCTTCTGGAGCCGGCGCCAGCCGGCCCGCCCCTCCCGCCCCCGGGCCGACTGTCGGCGGAGCCGGGCGTACTCCCGGCGGAGAGCCTCCCGGCCGCGGCGCCAGTCGGCGGCCAGCGCCTGCCGCTGGTCGGGGAGCAGCCGGCGGAACGTGTCCAGCACCAGCGGGTGACGCACCACCGCGGCGGCGACCCCGCCGGGCTCGCCGACCCCGCCTATGACCCCCTGCACGGTTGGCAGCACCGGCCGGGCCTCCCAGACGGCTTCGAGCAGCACCATCACCCGGGCCGGGGTGTCGGCCGGGTCGTCCGGGTCGCCGAGGACGGCGCCGACGTGCTCCCACGCCCGGGTGGCCCGCCGGGTCGCGGCCAGCTGGGCGTACAGCCGGCGGCGAGCTGCCGGCCCCGGGAAGGACGCCGGCAGCTCGCCCGCCGGTGGCAACTCGTCCCGTTGTGTCGGCCGGGGCTCGGTCACCTCGAACGCCGGCAGCGCCGGTGGAGCCTCTTCGACCAACTCGTAGGCGGCCGGGAGGGCCGGGGCGGGGGACTCGGTGAACGTGATGAGCGCCTGGGCCAGCCGGGTCATCCCCTCGGTGACGAGCTCGGGGTGCAGGAGTTGGTGGGGGCGGAGGCGGTCCATCCGGTCGAGCGCGCGGGCTTCGGCGTCGGCCGGGGCGACGGGGCCGGGGGGGAGGCCGAGAAGGGCGTGCGGGTCCGGGGGCCACGGCGCGCCCGGGGGGAGGCCGAGCCACGTCCGCAGAAGGGCGGGGTCCACGGGGGCGGTCAGTCCGACCCCCCGAGCGTCTGGATCGCCTCGGTCACCGTGTCGTACAGCGCCCAGTGGTTGTCGAGGTTGGTGATCCGCAGCAGCTCGCGGATGTTGGCGTTCACGCCCGCCAGGACGAGCTCGCTGCCGCGGTCCACGCAGACGTGGTGGCAGCGGAGCAGGAAGGTGATGAACGCCGACCCGAAGTAGCGGACGGCCGACAGGTCCACGACGATCTGCCCGGGCGGGTCGGCCTTGAGCGGGGCGAGGACGAGCTGCGCGGCCGGCTCCAGCAGCGTCTCCGGCAGGTGCTCGACCTGCGGCGACGGGACGACGACGGCGATGTCGCCGTGCCGCCGCACCTGGAAGAACTCGTCGGCCAGGTCCGCGTCGGACGCCATGTGCGGGCTGCCCTTCACTTCGGTCGGGGCGACAAACCACCCCCAGGGTACGCCGGCCGGCGGGGCGAATCAAGCACGCGGGCGGTCGACGCCCGCCCGCCCCCCCGTCAAAATTCGGCCGTCCGCCCTCACCTTCGGTACGAGCCTCACCGTGCGACGGTTCACCCCGGCACTCCCAGGCGCGTCGGGGGAACGGACCGTGAGCGGAGCCCGGGCTTCGGGCCGCGCCGCCCGCGGTATTCCCGCCGGGGCGGTTTCCGCTAAGCTGAGTATCGGTTTTGGGGCGGTGGCATCCCACCTGGAACCGCCCCGGCCGCCTGCACCAACCGCGCCCGTCGCGCGGCCGACCGGCGGCGTCGCCCCATTTCCATGAGCAAGAACCCGGGTCCGCACGCGGAGCCGGCCGGGCATCATCACCACCAGTCGTTCTGGCTGTGGGTCATGTGCCTGACCGGCGTCGACTACTTCTCCACCCTCGGCTACCAGCCGTCGATCGCCTACGAGAACGCCGGGCTGCTCGCCCCGGCGGCGACGGTCGTCCTCGTCCTCGTGACGCTGTTCGGCGCACTGCCCATCTATTCCTACGTCGCCGCCCGGTCCCACGAGGGGCAGGGGTCCATCGGGATGCTCGCCCGCCTCGTGTCCGGCTGGGGCGGGAAGACGCTCGTCCTCGTCCTGCTCGGGTTCGCCGCCACCGACTTCGTCATCACCAAGACGCTCTCGGCCGCCGACGCCGCCGCCCACCTCATCACCAACCCGCACTGGCCGCTCGACGCCTCCGCCGACCGCGAGCGGACCCGGCAGGCGGTGTACGTTACGTCGTTCCTGCTGGTTCTGCTCGGGGCGTCGTTCCTCCGCGGGTTCCGGGAGGTGATCGGCCTGGCGGTGGGGATCGTCGGTGTGTACCTCGCCCTGAGCGCCGTCGTGGTGGGCGGCGGGCTGGCATACCTGGTCGACCACCCCCAGCTGTTCGACGCCTATCTGGGCCGTGTCCGGGCCGGGGAGTGGTACCTGAAGGACGCCCCCCTGACGGGGTCCGGGGTGCTGACGGTCCTCGCCATCAGCCTGATCATCTTCCCGAAGCTGGCCCTGGGGCTGTCCGGGTTCGAGACGGGCGTCGCGGTGATGCCGCTGGTCCGCGGGAGGCCGGACGACGACCCGGCCGAGCCGCGCGGCCGGATCGCCCACACCCGCAAGCTGCTCATCACCGCCGCCGCGGTGATGTCGGTGTTCCTGATCGGGTCGTCGGTCGTGGTGGCCTGCCTGATCCCGCCCGAGCACCTGACGCGGGCCGACGCCGCCGGGGTCGAGAACCACCACATCCCGGACGCCGACATGAAGGCGAAGGACCGGGCGCTCGCGTACCTGGCCCACGGGGAGAACCCGGGCGGGCCGGTGCTGCCGTTCTTCGGCGAGTGGTTCGGCACGGTCTACGACGTCAGCACCGTCGTGATCCTGTGGTTCGCCGGCGCGAGCGCGATGGCCGGGCTGCTGAACCTCGTGCCGAAGTACCTGCCGCGGTACGGGATGGCCCCCGAGTGGGCGCGGGCCACGCGCCCGCTGGTCCTGCTGTTCACCGCGGTGAACGTGGTCGTCACGGTGGTCTTCCGGGCCAGCGTGGAGGCGCAGGGGGCGGCCTACGCGACCGGCGTGCTGGTGCTGATGTCGTCGGCCGGGGTGGCGTCGGTCATCGACCTGTGGCGGCGCCGCTCCGGCCCGTGGTACGCCCGCACCCCGTGGGCGTTCGGGCTCATCACCCTGGTGTTCCTGTACACCACGACCGCCAACGTGATCGAGAAGCCGGACGGGATCAAGATCGCCGCGTTCTTCATCCTGGCCATCCTGGCCACGTCGTTCTGGTCGCGCATCGCCCGGAGCCGGGAGCTCCGCTTCGGCGGGTTCCGGTTCGCCGACGCCGACTCGCAGTTCCTCTGGGACACGATCCGCCACCTCGAACTGACGGTGTTCGTCCCGCACCGGCCCGGCCGCCGGACGCTGGCGGACAAGGAGGCCCAGATCCGGGTCGAACACCGCCTCCCGGCTGACCTGATGGTCGTGTTCGTGCAGGTCGAGCTGGCCGATGCGAGCGAGTTCGAGAACGACCCGGTGTTGCAGATCGTGCAGGAGGAGGGCCGCTACATCATGCGGATCACCGGGGCGGCGTCGATCTCGCACACGCTGGCGGCGCTGGCCCTGGAGATGGGGAAGGTCGGCCGGCCGCCGGAGATCCACTTCGGCTGGACGGACGAGACGCCGGTGAGCGGGACGCTCGGGTTCCTGCTGTTCGGCGAGGGGAACGTCCCGTGGATGGTCCGCGACCTGATCCGCCGGGCCGAGCCGGTCGAAGCCAAGCGGCCGCTCATCATCATCGCCGGGACGGCGTAGGGGCGGGCGCGCCGGTCACCGCGCCGTGCCCGACGGGAGCAGGGCCGCGGCCGTGAAGGAGATGACGACCCCGGTTTTGTAGGGTACGCGGCGGGTTGGCCGAACCGCCCGGCCCCGCCACGTCTACACCATTCCCGAAAATCCTGAGCACCTCCGCCCGCGGCGCGGGATAGTCGGGTGAAACGCCCCCACGAGGAGGCACGCCCGATGGCCGACCGCCCGACCGGACTCCTCGGTCGGCTTCACCGCCTCGCCCCGGCCGACCTGGCCGGGGAGCCGGACGCCGCGCTGCTCGACCGGTTCGCCGTCGACCCGAGCGACGCCCCGTTCGCCGAACTCGTCCGCCGCCACGGGCCGATGGTCCTGGGCGTCTGCCGCCGCGTGCTCGGGCACACGGCGGACGCCGAGGACGCCTTCCAGGCCGCGTTCCTGGTCCTCGCCCGGCGGGCCGGTGCCGCCCGCGGCCGGCCGGTCGGCGGCTGGCTCTGCGTGGTGGCGGGGAACGTCGCCCGCCGGCACCGGGACCACAACCGGCGCCGGGCCTGGCACGAGCGGCGGGCCGGCGCGGCCCGTCCGCTCGCGGCCCCGCCCCCGGCGCCCGCGGACGAACTGGCGGCCGTCCTCGACGACGAACTCGGCCGCCTCCCGGCCCGCGAGCGGGCGGCGGTGGTGGCCTGCCTGCTCGAAGGGCGGACGCAGGAGGACGCGGCCCGTCAGTTGGGGTGGAGCTTCAGCACGCTCCGCCGCCGCCTCGACCGCGGGAAGGAACTGCTGCGGGGCCGGCTGACCGGGCGGGGCGTCACCCTGCCGGCCGGGCTCGCGGGGCTGGTGGTGACCGAATCCGTCCCGCCGGCGCTGGCGGACATGACCCGGGTCGGGGCGCTCGGCTTCGCCCGCGGGGTGAAGACCGCGGCCCCGGCCGTGACACTCGCCGAAGGAGCACTCACGATGATGGCGCGAACGCAGCTCGCCGTGACGACCGGGGTCGCCGTGGTGGTCGCGGGCCTGGCCGTGGGCACCGGCTGGGCGCTCCAGCCCGGTCTGGGCGGGGCGCCCGGGGGACTGCCCGGTGCTCCGGGAGTCCAGCTGCCCGGGCCGGGCGTCCCCGGTGCCCTTCCGGGGGCTCAGCCGCCAGCTGTGCCGGGGGGCGGGGGATACCCGGGTGGGCTGCCGGGGGGCGGGGGAGCCCCCGGAGCCCCGGGGTTCCCCGGGTCTGGTAGGGTATTCCCGGGCGACCCCGGAGCCCTCCCGGGCGCCCCCGGCCTCGGTGGCTTCGGCGGGTCTGGCGGGAAAGGGGGTGCCGCACCCGCGACCGACGGCCGCATCCGCCCCGGCGACCGCCTCCAGATCGAGGTCGAGAACGCCTTCGAGGGGAGCCCGATCCGCGGCGCCTATCTGGTCGAGCCGGGCGGCACGGTCGCGCTGGGGGCCGCGTACGGCCGGGTGGATGTCGCCGGGAAGACGTTCCGCGAGGCCGAGGTGGCGGCCTACACCCACCTGAAGCAGACCCTCCGCGACCCGCGGGTGATGGTGACCGCGTTCGACCCCCTGCGCAACACGTCGCTGGAAGAACGGGTCCGTCGGTTGGAGCAGGAAGTGGCCCAGTTGAAGGTCGCGGCAGCTGCGGCCCGGCCCGGAACGCCGGCGCCCGGAGGCGCCCCACGCCAGTGATCGATCGAAACCGAGGAGCGACGCGGGCACGCCTGTTCGGACCCGGGCAGGTGCGCGCCTTCTGCACTACGCCGCCACCGAACTGACGCGAGGGGATTCGGGGCTAGTTGCCGCCCGGAAGGCGGTACGCCCGGCTGACCGCCGGGCGACCGCTCAGCCGGTCCCGATCAGGTCGGCCACGGCGCGGACGAAGCGGTTGTCGTGGAAGCTGCTCTTGGTGAGGTAGTGGTTCGCCCCCACCTCCAGGCCCAGGAGGCGGTCCTCCTCCCGCTCCTTGTACGACACGATGATGACCGGCAGACGCCTGAGCCGGTCGTCCCCGCGCACCGCCCGCACCAGCTGGATGCCCGTCATGCGGGGCATGTCCACGTCGGTCACGAGCAGGTCGAAGTCGCCGGCGCGGACCTGGTTCCACCCGTCCATCCCGTCCACCGCCACCGCCACCTCGTACCCGTGCTGGGTCAACAGCTGGCGCTCGACCTCGCGGACGGTGATGGAGTCGTCGGCCACCAGCACCCGCTTCTTCCGGGCCGGGCCGGCGTCGCGCGCCTCGCACCGCCGCAGCGACCCCGTCTGGATGAACTGGTCCATCGAGCGGATCAGGTCTTCCACGTCCACGATCAGCACCGGCTCGCCGTCGTCGAGGACGGCCGCCGCGCTCAGGTTGGGGATCTTGCCGAGCCGCGGGTCGAGGGGCCGCACCACCAGATCCTGCTCGCCGCGGAAGTCGTCCACCACCAGCCCGTAGGCGCCGGTCTGGTCGCTCAGGAGGACGACCGGGAGGTCGTCCGCCGGGGCGGGCTCGGACGGGAGGTCGAGGAGCTGCCCCGCCAGCACCAGGCCGACGTTCTGGCCGTCCACGGCGACGAACTGGCGGTGCTCCAGCGACCGGACCGCCTCGCGCGGCACCCGGAGCAGCCGGTCGATGCGGTTGTGCGGGAAGGCGTAGGGCTCCCCCGCCACCTCCACGACCACCGCCCGGATGACCGACAGCGTGATCGGCATCTGGAGGTGGAACGTCGTCCCCCGGCCGACCGCCGTGGTGATCCGGACGTTCCCGCCCACCTTGCGGACGGTGTCGAGTACCACGTCCAGCCCGACGCCCCGGCCGGAGATCTCGCTCACCCCGGCGGCGGTCGAGAACCCGGGGAGGAAGAGGAATTCGAGCAGCTCCGCCTCGGTCATCTGGCGGACGAGGTCCGGCGAACTCAGCCGCCGCTCGACGACCTTGGTGCGGAGGCGGTCCAGGTTCACGCCGCGGCCGTCGTCGGCCACGGTGACCAGGAGCATCCCGGCCCGGTGCCGCGCCTCGACGCGGACGGTGCCGGTGTCCGGCTTCCCGGCCGCGGCCCGCTCCGCGGGGGCGTCCAGGCCGTGGTCCACGGCGTTGCGGATGAGGTGCGAGAGCGGGGCTTCGAGCTTCTCCAGCACGTCCCGGTCCACGTCCGTGGTCTCGCCGACGACCTCCAGCCGGGCTTGCTTGCCGAGCCCGCGGGCCAGGTCGCGGACCATGCGCGCCAGCCCGTGAACCCCGTCGGCGAACGGCCGCATCCTGCTGGCGATCACCTCGCGGTAGAGCCGGCTGTTGAGGTCTTCGGCCCGGCCGGCGTGGTCGTCGAAGTCGGTCGCCTGCGCGGCGAGCTCCTTCCGGCAGCCGGCGACCTGCTGGCGCGAGTCGGCGATGAGGGTGGCGACCTGCTCCACCGGCCGGCCCGACGCGGCCGCCTGGTACGCCTCGTCCAACTGCCCGGTCAGCTGCTCGTGCTGCTTCTTCAGCCGGACCAGCGCGCCCGAGAACAGGTGCAGCCAGCGGGCCTGGACGAGCGACTCACCGGCGAGCCCCATGAGCCTGCTGAGGCTCTGGGCGGTCACCCGCACGACCGCCTCACTCCCCGTCGGACCCGTGCTTGCCGGCGCCGAAACCGGGGCCGGCGCGGGCGGCGGGGTGGGCACTTCGGGCGGTGGCTCGGTCGGGGCGGCGACCGGCGGGTGCGGGGCGGGTGCGGGGACGCCGTGGCGCAGGGCGTCGGCGAGCTGGCCGAACCCGGGCGTGACTTCGGCCAGCCGGTCGGGGAAGGTGTCGGCGTCGGTGTCGATCAACCGGGCGAGGGCGGCCAGGGCGTAGCGCAGCCAGCGGAGGCCGGCCGGCGGGGGCGGGGCGTGGGCCTCGCGGACCGCGGCGAGGTAGCCGGTCACCGCGGCCGCGGCGGCTTCGACCGGCGCGAACTTCATAACCCGCGCCGCGCCGCGGATCTGCCGCAGGCTCTCGACGGCCGTGTCCCGGGGTGGGAGTTCACCAGCTTCGAGCGCGGTCACGCCGGCGGCCACGGCGAGCAGGTTGGCCCGCAACTCCTCGCGGAACAGTCCGAGCATCCCGTCCTCCGGCCCTACGAGGAGCGGGTCGGGGGGGATGGCGGCCGGCTCGTGCGCGGGCGGTTCAGGAAGCGGTGGTAGGACGGCGGAGGGGGAGGGCGACGTGGGAGTCGGTAGGGGGGCCGGTCGCGGTTCCGGGGCCGGAGGCGGCGGGGGCACGGCGGTACTCAGTCCGCGGGCGAAGGACTCGAAGACCGGCACCAGCTGGGCCACCGCGGGCTCGTTGGCGACCGACCAGTCCGGGACGGCCCCCGCGTCGGCGAGCCGGCTCAGCCCGGCCAACACGTCGGCCCCCTGGAGGAAGCGGTCGATGTCGTGCGGGGTGATCCGCACCCGCCCGGCCTGGGCGGCGACGAGCGCGTCCTCCATCACGTGCGCCAGCCGGACGGCCGGTTCGACGCCGACGATCCGGGCGGCCCCCTTGAGGGAGTGCGCGGCGCGCATCAGTGGCTCGATCCGCTGCGGGTTAGCCGGGTCGGCCTCCAGCGCCAGCAGGCCCGCCCCGAGCGTGTCGGCGTGGGCCCGCACCTCCTCCCGGAACAGCTCGAACATGGAGGGGTCGATCCCGGTCATCGCACCCGCTCCCGCAAGGCTTCGAACAGCCGGAGTTCGTCGAGCAGGCCGACCGACCGGTCGTCGCGGTGGAACACGCCCCGGGTCACGCGGGCGGCGGCCCGGGAGAGGGTCGGCGGGGTCGGCACGAGGTCGGCCGCGGCCACCCGGCGGACCTGATCCACGTCGTCGGCCTCGAACGCCCAGCGCTCGGTCTCGTTCCGCATCACCACCATCCGCGGCCGGGCCGCGGGGCGGGGGGAGGACTTCGGCCGGTCGATGCCGAAGAGGAGGTCGAGCCGGGCGCAGAGGTGGAGCTCGCCGCGGACGTTGACGAGCCCGCCCACCAGCCCGCCGCGGTGCGGGATGCGGTGCGGCTTGCGTGGGTGGGTGACCTCGACCAGTACTCCCACGGGCAGGGCCAGCCACTCCTCGCCGAGGCGGAACACCAGCGCCCCGACCGTCCCCCCGTCGGTCAGCTGTTCGGGCTCGGCGAGGCGGGCCGTCCACTCGTCGAGGTAGCCGGCGGGGGAGGGGGCGTCGAGGAACCGCCGGCCGGCGGCGGCGAACACCGGGCAGTTGTGGCAGTGGGTGTGCCGGGCGAGTTCCGGGCACGACCGGTCGCCCCACACGCCGATCTGCTGCCAGCACCGGTCGGCGGCGGCGACGGGGAGGCTGGTCACGCGGTCGCCTCCGGCAGGCGGGCGAGGCGGCGGCGGAGCCCGGCCGCGGGGGCGCGGTCGCCGCGCCGGTCGTACAGCATGACCATGTGGGTGAGCGCCTCGCGGTGGTCGGGCGTCAGGTAGAGCGCCCGCCGGAACGCCTCCTCCGCGTCCGCGGCCCGGCCGGCGGCGAGGTGGACGACCCCGAGCAGGCTGTACAGTTCCGCCGCGGGGGTGGCCGCCACCGCCCGCTCGCAGACGGCCCGCGCCTCGTCCAGCCGGCCGGCGTCGGCCAGCGCCCGGGCACGGGTGGCGTCCGCGTGCGGTGGGGCAGGGGGGGGCACAGGCGGTGCGACCGCAAGGGGGGGCAAAGCGACGGGCCGTGCGGCGTACTCGGCCCGCCCGACCGGGGGGGCGGGGCGCGGGCGGTAGGGTGACACCGGCCGGTCGCTCGCGCGGTGCGTGCGGGCGGACGGGGGCACCTCGGCCGGCCGCACGCCGGGGTCGTCGGACCGGCGGAAGCCGGCGAGTACGGCCGGGCCGTCCGGCGCGAACAGGGTGGGGTCGAGGCGGTCGGCCTCAGCCGGGGTGAGGTACAGCCGGCCGCCGGGGGCGAGGAGGCGGTGGAGGTTGGCGACGGCCCGGGCGCGGGCCTCGTCGGTCAGGTAGATGAACAGGTTGCGGCACAGGATGAGGTCGTAGGGCGCCTCACCCGCGAGCGCGTCGCCGGTCACGAGGTTGCCCGCCCTGAACCGCAGCGGCGCCCGGACGGCCCGGTCGAGTTCCCACCGGCCGCCCGCTTCGTGGAAGTACCGCGGGCGCGGGTCGGCCCCCGGCTCCCGGAACGAGAAGGCCGGGTAGCGGGCCGCCTCGGCGCGGCCGACCTGTCCCGGCGAGAGATCCACGCCGTCGATCCGGATCAGGCTGGGTGGGACGCCCTCCTCGGCGAGCGCGATGGCCAGTGAGTACGGCTCCTCGCCGCTTCCGCACGGAGCGCTCAGTGCCCGGACCCCCCGCGACGTTGCTCGCCCCCGGAGCCAGCGGGCGAGTTGCTGGAAGTAGGCCGACCCGCCGCGGAAGAACCAGCTCTCGGGCACCACGAGGTCTTCCGCCAGCACCGCCCACTCGGCCGGGTCGGCCGCCAGGAGGCCGGCGTAGGCCGCCCCGGACGTCACCCCGCGGGCGCGCATGCGAGCCTCCACCGCCCGCGGGAAGGCGCCACCGAGCGACGAGGCGTCGAGCCCGATCCGTGTGCGGACGAGGGTTTCGACGAGGGCGAGACTCATGGCCCGGTTCCTGGGCGGGGCGGTGCGAGGGCCAGTTCGGCGAGCAGGCGGTCCGGGTCGAGCAGCCGGAGGATCTCGGCCCCGTCGGCGATCGGCCGGCCGAGCGAGGGGCCGCCCGCCGCCTCGGGGGTGGGGAGGTCGCGGATATCGGCGACCTGCGTCGCCAGAAGGCCAACCAGCTCGTCCGGGGCGTCCGGGCGGGGGAGTAGGATGACCCGGCTGCTCAGGTGGGGCGGGCAATCGCCGGCGCCGGCCAGCCGGTGTAAGTCTACCACCGGGACGACCTGACCACGATACACGAACACCCCCGCCAGCCACGCCGGGTCGCCCGACCGCGGGGTGACCCGGACCCGGGGCACGACCTCCTGGACGCGGCGGACGTCCACCGCAACGCGCTCCCTGCCGACCTGGAACGTGAGGGCCAACATCCGGCGCGTCTCGGTGTGGGAACCTGGGGTGCGGGGCCGGCTAGCAGCGCGTGGCAACGAAATCAGGTGGGGCCGGCGTCCCGCCGGTCCGACCGCAACGACCGGCGGGACGCCGGCCCCACCGAATCCCATCCGTCGCAACAGGCAGCTAGATTTTGAACTCGGCGATCTCCTGGTTCAGCCCCTCGACGGACGACCGGAGGTGGGCCGTGGCCCGCTCGAACTCCTGCACCGACTGCGCGTTCCGCTTGGCGCCGTCGGCGATCTGGCCCATCGCGTCGTTGATCTGCTGCGCCCCGGCGGCCTGGTTCTTCATCCCCTCGGCTACCAGCTGAAAGCGGGTACTCAGCCCCTGGACCTCGGTGATGATCTCGTAGGTCATCTGGTTGATGGTGGTCACCTGCCCGACCCCGGAGCGGACCTCGTCGGCGAACTTGTCCATCTGCATGACGCCCGACGTGACGGCGTCCTGCATCTGGCGGACCATCGTCTCGATGTCCAGGGTGGCGACGGCGGTCTGGTCGGCGAGCCGGCGGATCTCGCGGGCCACCACCAGGAACCCGCGGCCGTACTCGCCGGCCTTCTCCGCCTCAATGGCGGCGTTGATGGACAGCAGGTTGGTCTGGTCGGCGACCTTCGTGATGGTGGTGACGACGGTGTTGATCCGGTCGGCCTTCTCGCGGATCATGCCGAGCTTGGCCGACACCGACGCCGTGGACTCCACCAGCTGTTTCATCTCGGCGGCCATGCGGTTGGTGTTGTCCCGGCCGCGGGTGGCGAGGTCGGCGGCGTGCCCGGCCGACTCGTTCACCTCGCCCATCGTGCCGGCCAGATCCTTGCTCGTGGCCGAGATCTCCCGGACGCTGGCCGCCACCTCGGTGGTCGAGACGTTCAAGTCCTGCACCGTCTGCTCCTGCCGACGGGCGGTGGCGGCGATCTCGGACGCGACCGAGAGGAGTTGCAGGCTCGACTCGCGGACCTTGCCGACGATGGCCTGGATGCGCCCCATCACGGCGTTGATGCCGGCGGCGAGTTGGCCCATCTCGTCGGCCCCGGGGACGGCCAGCCGGGTGGCGAGGTCGCCGGCCCCGCTCCCCATCTCGTGGACGCGCTCCTTCAAAACCCGGGCCGTGCGGACGATGGCGGCCGCCACCCAGAACCCCGAGAACCCCATGACCACGACGAGCGCGACGCTCACCCACGTCACCGCGACGGTCCAGAAGTGCGAGTTCTGGAGGGCGGCGTCCTCGTCCGCCTTCGTCTTCTCGCGGACCCTGTCGGCCACCTCGGCGGAGGCCCGGCGGTGCTCGTAGAACTTCGGCCGGATGCGGGTGTTGAGGATCTCGTTCGACTTCTTGGCCGCCTCCGGACCCTTGCCGGCGAGGGGCAGGAACTCGTCGTTGGCGATGCGGAACAGGTCCGCCGCGGGCGCGTGCGTCGGCCCTTCCAGCCCTCGGCGGATCTCCCCGTCCGGCAGTCTTCCGGGCGTGAGCCAGTAGGCCCGCCGCTCCAGGTACTTCGCTTCGTACGCGCGGAACTTCGCGGTGCTTTCGCGGACTTCCGTCTGGTCGTTGATGTTCGAGTCGATCTCCGAGAGCATCAGGTAGGCCGCCCCGACGTTCATGCTGGGCGGGTCCACGTCGTTGAGGAGCTTGTAGTCGGTGGCGATCTCCTCGTACACGGGGCCGTGGACCCGGTACGTCCGCAGCAGCAGGACCGCCAGCACGAGCACGCCGGCGACCAGGACGGAGTACCCGATCACCAGGGCGTAGAGCTTCGTCCGGAGCGACACGTCGCGGAGGTGGGGCATGGCGGACCGTGGGCCGGAGGGGCTGGCACTGTCGATCCTACCGCGCCACCGCCCCAGGCTAGCCCGGATTTCCTAGACCGCGCAACCTGACAGGTAGCCGGCTTTGGCACCACCCCTACGACCCGGACAGTCGGCGAAGCTTACCACAGGATTGACGTGGAGGTCCGGAACCTAACCCCCGGCACCCTTCCCACCCAGGGAAGGGTGCCGGGGGTTAGGTTCCGAGACCCTGCGGCTTGGACTGGCTCCCCGTGTCGGGTATGCTGATGCCTGTCCGACTCCCACCGGCCCCCGGGCCACCCGCCATGCCGCTTCGCCTCTCCCTGGTCGGCTGCCTGTTCGCCCTCGTGCCGACCCCCGCCACCGCCGACCCGCCCGCGAAGGTCGACTTCGCGCGCGAGGTGCTGCCGATCCTGTCGGACACCTGCTTCGCCTGCCACGGCCCGGACGCCAAGGCCCGCAAGGCCGACCTTCGCCTCGACACCAAGGACGACGCCCACGGCAGCGGGACCATCGTCCCGGGCAAGAGCGGCGACAGCGAACTCATCCGCCGCCTCGTCTCCGCCGACCCCGACGAGGTGATGCCGCCGCCCCGCGGCGCCAAAAAGCTCACACCGCAGCAGATCGACACGCTGAAACGCTGGGTCGACCAGGGCGCCCCCTGGGGCCGGCACTGGGCCTTCGACGCCCCGAAGCGGCCCGAGGTGCCGAAGACTAAACACCCGACCGCCAACCCCATCGACGCCTTCATCCGCTACCGCCACGAACGCGAGGGGCTGGTCCCGGCCGTGCCGGCGACGAAGGAGCAACTCGTCCGCCGCGTCACGCTCGACCTGACCGGGCTGCCGCCGACCCCGGCCGAGGTGGACGCCTTCGTCGCCGACCCGGCCCCGGACGCCTTCGAGAAGGTGGTGGACCGGCTGCTCGCGTCGCCGCGGTACGGCGAGCGGATGGCCTGGGACTGGCTCGACGCGGCCCGCTACGCCGACAGCAACGGCTACCAGGGCGATAACGAGCGGACCATGTGGCCCTGGCGCGACTGGGTGGTGCGGGCCTTCAACGACAACATGCCCTACGACCGCTTCACCGTCTGGCAGCTGGCCGGCGACCTCCTCCCCAACCCCACCCGGGAGCAGGTTCTCGCCACCGGGTTCAACCGCAACCACATGATCAACGGGGAAGGGGGGCGCATCCCCGAGGAGAACCGCGTCGAGTACGTGTTCGACCAGACCGAGACCGTCGGCACCCTCTGGCTCGGGCTGACGCTCACCTGCTCCCGTTGCCACGACCACAAGTTCGACCCGATCAGCCGGCGCGACTACTACCGGCTGTTCGCCTACTTCAACCAGACGCCCGTCAACGGCGGCGGCGGTAGCGGCCAGACCGCGCCGGTGATCGACTTCAGCACGCCGGAGCAGGAAGCCCGGGTGAAGGCCGCCCAGAAGGTGCTCGACGGGACGGCCGGGAAGCTCACCCCCGTCGAGAAGAAGCTGCGCGACGACGCCAGCGTGCTGAAGGACGGCAAGTACGAATCGACGCTCCCGGCGGTGATCGAGTCCGCCCTGCGAAAGGGGCCGGGCGGCCGGGCCGACTCGAACAACGACGACCTGGCCAAGCACTTCGAGAAGGCCGACCCCGCCTACGTCGCGCTGCTGAAGGACTACCGCAAGCACAAGGGCGCCCGCGACGCCGCCGCGGCGGCGATCCCGAAGGTGATGGTGATGGGCGACGTGCCCAAGGCCCGGGACACCTTCATCCTCACGCGCGGAGCCTACGACAAGCACGAGGACAAGGTGCCGCCCGGTGTGCCCGAGTCTCTGCCGGGGCTGCCGAAGGACGCCCGCCCGAACCGGCTCGCCCTGGCGAACTGGGTCGTGGCGAAGGACAACCCGCTCACCGCCCGCGTCACCGTGAACCGGGTCTGGCAGACCTTCTTCGGCACCGGCTTGGTCAAGACGGCCGAGGACTTCGGCGTCCAGGGCGAGCGGCCGAGCCACCCGGAGTTGCTCGACTGGCTGGCCGTCGAGTTCGTGTCCCCGGCCGGCGGCGCGACGCCGTGGGATCTGAAGCGGCTGGCCCGGCTGATCGTGACCAGCCAGACCTACCGGCAGTCGTCGCGGGTGACCGCCGAGCAGCGCGAGCGCGACCCGGAGAACCGATTGCTCGCTCGCGGGCCGCGGCACCGGCTGCCGTCGTGGGTGATCCGCGACCAGGCGCTGTTCGCCTCGGGGCTGATGACGCCGACCGTCGGCGGCTCGCCGGTCCGGACGTACCAGCCGCCGGGCATCTGGGAGGAGGCGACGTTCGGGTTCAAGCGCTACCAGCAGGACACGGGCGCCGCGCTGTACCGCCGCAGCCTGTACGTGTTCTGGCGGCGGATCGTCGGGCCGACGATGTTCTTCGACGCCGCCACCCGCCAGACCTGCGCGGTGAAGACGACCACCACGAACACCCCGCTCCACGCCCTGACGACGCTCAACGACACGACCTTCGTTGAGGCCGCCCGCGCCCTGGCCCAGCGCGCCATGACCGAGGCCGGCACCGCCGACGCCGACCGGCTGCGGGTGGCCTTCCGCCACGCCGTCGGTCGTGCGCCGACCGCCGCCGAGACGGACATCCTGCGCGGGGCGCTGGACCGCCAACGCCGGTTGTTCGCCACCGACCGCCCTGCGGCTGAACGACTACTCCGGGTCGGTGAGTCGCGCCGGGACGACCGGCTGGACGTGGTCGAGCACGCGGCGCTGACGGCGATATGCTCGCTGATCTTCAACCTGGACGAGACGCTGACGAACCAGTGATTTGGGATCGGGGATCGGGTGTGTCGGGTGTGTCGGGTATCGGGAGAGTCGGGGCAGGGGCTGCGATCCGCTGGTGAGGCTCCGATACGCTTTCTCGATACCCGACACCCGCCGTACCCGATTCCCGACACACCCGACACACCCGATACCCGACATCCCCGATCCCGCCCCCCGACCGGCCCAACTCCGCTCCCCGAGCCGACGCATGCACCCCGCCGCCGAACGCGCCCTCCACCTGTCCCGCCGGCACTTCTTCGGCCGGTCCGCGGTCGGCATCGGCGCCGCCGCCCTCGCCTCGCTGATGGGCAAGGACGCCGCCGCGGCCCCGGGTCGGCGCGTCGGCGGGCTCCCCTCACTGCCGCACTTCGCCCCGAAGGCGAAGCGGGTCATCTACCTCTTCCAGAACGGCGCGCCCACGCACGTCGACCTCTTTGACTACAAGCCGGAACTCACCCGCCGCAAGGGCGAGCAGATCCCCGACTCGGTGGTCGGCGGGGCGCGGTTCAGCACCATGACCAGCGGCCAGGCGGCCCGGCCGTGCCTCCCGGAGATCACCAAGTTCGCCCGGCACGGCAAGAGCGGGGCGTGGGTGTCCGACTTCATGCGGCACACGGCCGCCGTCGCCGACGACCTGTGCTTCATCAAGTCGATGCACACCACCCAGGTGAACCACGCCCCGGCCATCACCTTCTTCATGACCGGCAACGAGATGCCCGGCCGGCCGAGCATGGGGAGCTGGCTCACCTACGGCCTCGGCACCGAGGCCGACGACCTCCCCGGGTTCGTCGTCATGACCTCCCGTGATAAGGAGGCGAGCTGCGGGCAGATCTTCTACGACTTCTACTGGGGGAGCGGCTTCCTGCCGACCCGCTTCCAGGGCGTGAAGTTCCGCGGCAGCGGCGACCCGGTGCTGTATCTGTCCAACCCCGACGGCGTGAGCCGGGAGGGCCGGCGGGCCGTCCTCGACGACCTGGCGCGGATGAACGAGCTGGGCCTGCGCGAGTTCGGCGACCCCGAGATCGCCACCCGCATCTCGCAGTACGAGATGGCCTACCGGATGCAGACCAGCGTGCCGGAGTTGACCGACTTCAGCAAGGAGCCGCTGAAGGTGCTGGAGATGTACGGCCCGGACGTGCGGCGGCAGGGGAGCTTCGCCTACAACTGCCTGATGGCCCGCCGGCTCGTCGAGCGCGGCACCCGCTTCGTTCAGCTGTTCCACGCCGGCTGGGACCAGCACCGCAACCTGAACACCCAGCTGAAGATCCAGTGCGAGGACACCGACGCCCCGAGCGCCGCCCTGGTGCGCGACCTGAAGCGGCTCGGGCTGCTCGACGACACGCTGGTCATCTGGGGCGGCGAGTTCGGGCGGACGCCGTTCCTCCAGGGGCCGATCGCGGAGGTGCGGACCTGGGGCCGCGACCACCACCCCTACGTGTTCTCCCTCTGGATGGCCGGCGGCGGGGTCAAGCCCGGGACGACCTACGGCAGTTCGGACGACTTCGGGTTCGGCCCCGCAGAGAACCCGGTCCACGTCCACGATCTGCAGGCCACCATCCTGCACCTGCTCGGCATCGATCACGAACAGCTGACGTTCCGCTTCCAGGGCCGCGCCTACCGCCTCACCGACGTCCACGGGCACGTCGTGCGGGGGGTGTTGGCGTAGGCCGCGCCGGGCCTTACGGCCCGCCCGCTTGCTGAACGCCCGGGTCCGCCCGGCCCGGCGCGCCGGACCGGTAGAACCGCGCCACGCGGCGGACGGCCGGCTCCGGGTCTCCGTCGGCCATCCGGCCGACCCACGGCGGGATCGCCTGCCGCCGCTCCGCCGCCACCTCCACCGCCACCCGCGCCGCCCCCGCCCGCACCCCCGGGTCCGGGTCGCGCGCCAGCCGTTCCAGCCACGGCTCCGGGTCTGGCACGTCCTCGTCCGCGCGCAGGTCGAGGAGCAGGTCGAGCCGCTCGTCCGGGTTGGGGTGGGTGAGTCGGCGGCCGAGCCGGATGTCGGCCTCGCTCCGCCCGCGGCTCGACAGCGCGTCCTGGCATACCCGCCGCACGCCCTCGTCCGGGTCGTGGAGCCAGCGGAACAGCTCCTCGTCCCCGACCACCGCCTCGTCGTTCGTCGCCGGGCCGACCGCGAACAGCGCCGCCCGCCGCACCTCCGGCTCGGCCGCCGTCAGCAGCGGCACCACCTCGGCCCGCAGCTTCACCACCGGGTGCATCGCCGCCCGCACCGCCGCCACCCGCGTGGCCGGCGACGGCAGGGTCAGCCCGGCTGCGGCCACCGTGCGGCACTTCGCGCCCCCGGCCGGACCCACGCGCTTGATGAGCCCGGGAAGCAGCCCGATCACCGCCTCCTGGCCGGCCGGGTCACAGGCCGGGAAGGCGTCGAGCAGGGCGTCCGCCAGCGCCGCCGCACCCACGTCGCCCTCGGGCCGATCCGCCAGCTGCTTCTCCAGCACCGGCACGACCGCCGACCGCACCTCCGGGGTGCCCGCCGCCACGGCCCCGACCAGCACCGGTCGGGCGTGGTCGCCGTGGCCGGCCAGCCGGGCTGCCCAGGTCGCCCGCTCCTCGTCGGTGCCGGCCGCGGCCAACCGGTGTGCGGCGTAGCGGACCTCCAGGTCCGGCCGGTTCGTGACCGCCCAGGCGGCGGCGGCCGCGACCGCCAGCCCGACCCCGAGGAGGCTCCGCTTCAGCCAACGCCCGCGTCCGTGCGCCATCGCCGTCCCTCGCGGCCGGCCGGGGAGTCATTCGCTCCCGGCAAGCGCGGGAGTCTAGCCCGGCCGCGGCGGGCGGGGCAAGGGCAAGGCGCCGCGGCTGCCGGAATTCCTCATCCTGCCCGTACCTCCCGTTCGATCCATACCCACGAAGGATCGCCCCCCCGGACGAGGTCCACCGATGGTCCGCGTCGGCCGTCCCCTTGGCGTGTTGTTCGGCGCCCTCGCCGGGGCCGCCGCCCTGGCCCAGCCGCCCGCCCCGGCCGTGCCCGGGGCTCCCGTGCCGATGGCGGCCCCGGCCCGCATCGTCCTCGCGGACGTGGTCGACCCGGCCTACCGCGAGGCGGTGCTCGGCGTCGTCCGCCGGCCGACCATGACCGCCCGCGGCGGCTCGTCGGACGTGGTCTGTTCGCCGGCCCTGTTCGAGTGGCTGCTCGACCACCCGGACCGGACCGCCCTGGCCTGGAAGCGGCTCCAGGTGCCGGCCGTGGACATCACCGACATGGGGAAGGGGCGGTTCACCTGGGCCGACGGGGAGGGGAGCGAGTTGGCCTGGCAGACGGTCGGGACGTTCCCCGACGGGCGGGTGTGGTACGCGACCGGCAAGGTGAAGCCGGCCCCGGTCGGGCCGACGGTGCCGGTCAAGGCGGTGGTGGTGGTGACGCACCCGAACCGGCCGCTCGGGGGCAAGGCGGCCACGGTCAGCCCGACGGTCCAGGGGTTTGTTCAGACCGACAGCAAGGCCGCGGCGGTGGCGCTGCGGGTTCTCGGCCCGACCGCCCCGAAGCTGGCCCAGGAGGCCGCCGACCAGCTGTTGCTGTTCTTTACAGGGGTCGCCCGCTACGTCCACTCCCACCCGGACCGGGCCGAGGAGCTCCTGGCCCCGCCCGCGCCGCGGCGGTGACGGTCAGCCGGCCCCGACGTAGACCCCGCCGGGGAAGTCGGCGGCGAAGGCGTTGAAGCGGTCGAACAGGTTGTTCGTGGCCCCGTCGAGCACCTCGACCGACCGGGACTGCTCCGTCGGGGCCACGATCACGTCCGCCAGCCCGTCCCCGGTCCGGTCGGTCGCGGCCACGGACACCCCGCCGCGGAGGTTCGGGTCGAACGCCGGCCGGTCCTCCATCAGGTCGGCCGTCCCGCCGCGGAACACCCGGACGACCGGCCCGCCCCCGTCGGCCGGGCCGACGACGATGTCGGCGAGGCCGTCCCCGTCCACGTCCCCGGCCGCGACGGTGATGCCGACGCCGGCCACGTCGAAGGCCAGGAAGTCGGCCAGCGTGAGCCCGGACGAGGCGAACACGCGGACCTGCGGGTACTGCGACGCGGTGGCGGTGATGACTTCGCCGCCGCCCACGCCGTCGAAGTTGCCGACGGCCACGTTCACCCCGCCGGTGTAGTCCGGGCCGAAGGCGAAGAAGCTGCCGAGCGGGCCGGCGAGCTGCGTGGCCACGCCCCCTACGATCGTGAACGACCGGACGTGCGGCCCGCCGCCCGGCGCGGCCCCGGTCACCACCTCGGCGACCCCGTCCCCGTCGAGATCCCCGACCGCGACGGTGCAGCCGCTGCGGAACGCGGGGTCGAACGCGAAGAAACTCGCCAGCGGGGTGAGGTCCACGCCACTGAAGACGCGGACGTGCGGCCCGCCGCCCGGCCCGGGGGAGGTGACGATGTCCGGCACCCCGTCGCCGTTCACGTCCCCGACCGCCACCCGCACCCCGCCGCGGTAGCCCTCGTCGTAGGCGAAGAAGCTGAACACCTCGAACCCGGTGTCGGCGTCGAACACTTTGACGTGCGGCCCGCCGCCGGCCCCGGCCCCGGTGGCGATGTACCGCCGCGGGCCGGCGACGACGGTCAGGGTGACGGTCCCCACCGCCACCCCGCCCCGGCCGTCGGCCGCCTCGTAGGTGAACGAGTCGGTGCCGGTGAACAGGAGGGCCGGGGTGTAGCTGAAGCTGCCGTCGGGGTTGAGGGTCAGCCGGCCGTGGGCCGGGCCGGACAGGAGGGACACGGTCAGCCCGTCCCCGTCCGGGTCGGAGTCGTTGGCCCGCACCCCGGCCCGGGCCGGGACGGAGAACACGCCGTTCGTGGCCACGGTGTACCCGTCGGCCACCGCGGTCGGCGGCCGGTTGACGCCCGCCACCCACAGCGTCACCGCCGCCGGCGCGCTCGTCCGGGCCGGGCCGCCGGCGCGGCCGTCGTCGGTCACGGTGAAGCTGAACGAGTCCGGGCCGTCGTACCCCGGGAAGGCGACGTAGGTCACCCGGCCCGTGACCGGGTCGAACCCGACCAGGGTGCCGTGGACCGGCGGGGTGAGGACCGTGAACGTCAACGCCTGGACCGCGTCCGGATCCTCGTCGGCGCCGCGGAGTACGAGCGCGACCGAGCCCCCGGCCGGGACCGAGGCCGACTGGGCCAGTGCCAGCGGGGGGGCGTTCACCGCCGTGACCGTGACCGTGACCGTGGCCTCCGAGGTCTCGCCGTTCGCGTCCTCGACCCGGTAGGTGAACGTCACCACCCCGCCGCCCGTGTGGTACCCGGGGGGCGGGGTGTAGACGAGCCGGTCGCCCGCCACGGTGACCGTCCCGGCCGCCGGCGCGGCCACGACCGTGATCACCAGCGGGCCGTCGGCCAGGCCGCTGTCGTTGTCCAGCACCGGGATCGTGACCGGCACGCCCTCGGGCGTGCTGGCCGCGTCCGGCCGCGCCTCCGGGGCCGACCCGTAGCTGACGAACTCGATGTTCTGGTAGGAGATGGCGGGGGTGGTTCCCACCGTCCCGGACCCGGGGGTCGGCCGGCCGCTCACCCGGGCGGCGACGACCAGCCGGTCCCCGGCCGCGTGGGGGCCGCCGTCCACCGTCACGGGGAGGACTCCCGGGACGACGGTGAAGGTGTCGTCGCCAGAGCCGCCGGTCACGAGCAGGAAGTCCACCCCCGTGCCGGCCGTCAGCGGGAGCAGGCCCGCGACGCGGACGGTGCCGGTGACCACCGACACCTCCGCCCCGCCGCTGCCGAAGCCCTGCACCCGGAGTCGGTCGCCCGGCGTACCCGTGGGGGCCGTGACCGTGAGCCCGGACCCCGCGACCGACACCACCCGGCCCTCGGGGATGCGGACGAGGGCGGCGTTCCCGCCGGTGAGGGTGACGTCGGTCGTCCCCATCCCCTCGGCCACGATCAGCGTGACGGCGCCGGCCGCGGCGTCCACCGCCACGTGGTCGAAGAACCCGTAGCGGATCGTCCCGAACCCGGCCTCGGCCGCCCGCCCCTCGATGCCCGGGGCGATCGCCACGGCCCCGCCCGAGCCGACGACCGTCAGGCCGCTCCCGGGTACGCCCGGCCCCGGGCCGCCGTAGACCTTCAGCCCGCCCCCGAACGGGTGGTTGGCGGCCACGGCGAACTGGTCGGCGCCGTTGACCCCGAACACGTCCAGGGTGTCGGCAATGACCCGGGCCGAGTTGGAGAATGCGCTCGCGTTCTGGACCGAGACGGTCCCGTCCGCCGACACCGTGATGGTGTCGGAGCCGGCCGTACCGGTCACGGTCACGGCCGTGGCGGCCACGGTCGTGCGCTCGAAGTTCTGGTAGGTGAGCGGGAGCAGCCCCTCGCCGCCGGCCGCGGCGGGGTTGACCGTCCCGGAGCCGTTCGCGGGAGCGAACACGAGCGCGGCCCGCGGGGCGGTGACCGTCAGCCCGTCGTCCCCGGCCGGCCCGGCGCCGTCGGCGGCGAGGGACTCGACCCCGGCCAGCGTGTACCGGGTCGTGCCCGCGCCCGTGGTCAGGTCGAGGGTGCCGCCGTCCGCGGCGGGGGCGTAGACGAGTTCCCCCGCGACCACCACGGCGACCGCGTCCGCCCCCGCCCCGCCGTTGACCTCCACGCCCGGGGCGGAGCCGCCGTCCAGCGCCCGCAGGGTGACGGTGTTCCCGCCCGGGCCGAGGTTGACGACCAGCCTGGCGGTCGGGTTGCGGAACCGGGTGTACTCGAAGGTCGAGCCGGCCACGGCCGAGTAGCCCGGGCGCCCCGCGGGGCCGTCGGGGTCGACCGGGCCGCCGTCGTCCCCCACCAGCACGTCCGGGTTCGCGGTCGGCGGCAGGTTGACGACGAGGTCGGCCGACGTGCCTTCCAGGATGAGCGGCTCGATCCGGGTGAAGCTGACGAGCCCGGACGTGCCGACCTGGATCGTCCCGGTGTCCGGCCCGTCGTGGCTCACCACCACCAGCCCCACGCTGTACCCGGTCAGGGTCAGGCGGTCGTTGTCCCCCGGCGACTCCCCGCCGTCGAACGACAGCCCGGCCGAGACGAGCGGGGCGCCGTTGGTGTAGTCCACGGTCAGTGAGTCGGACGCGCCCAGGCCGCTGACCGAGACGTGCCCCAGCTTGGCGACCGGGATGCTGAAGGCGACCTGCCCGTTCCGAACGAACTCGACGTTCGCCCCGGACGAGTCGCGGCGGACGAGCATGACGTCGTCGCCGGGGGTGCCGTCGAAGGTCACGTCGAAGGTGCCGCCGACCGACATGACCGCCGGCACGGCCTGGATCAGCCCGGCGCCGGTGTCGAGGTCGAACCCGCCCGGGCCGATGTCGATCGCGGTGGCGGCCAGCACGCCGTACAGCTGGTCCGGGGTGAGGGTCCGGTTGACCTGGAGCATCAGGGCCGCGACGCCGGCCGCGTGCGGGGCGGCGGCGGACGTGCCGGTGAAGTTCGGGAAGCCGTCCGGCTCGTCGTCGCCGGGGCCGAAGAAGGTGGTGTTCACCCCGTCCGGGGCGACGAACCGCGGGTTGGGGCGGGTGGTCGGGGGGAGGGGGTTCCCGGCGGCGTCGAGCAGCACGGGGGTGCCGCCCCGCCCGGAATACTCGCGGGCGGCGAGCGGGCCGCCGGAGAAGCGGGGGGTGTTGGCGTAGCCGGCGGCCCCCACGGCCGCCGCGCCGGTGGCGTTGGCGTGGCCGAACACGGTCGCGCTGTCGGTGGCGTGCTCGTCGGCCCGGAAGCCGTCCGCGAAGGCGACGTACTTGACCAGCGACGGGTCGGGGCCGGAGAACTTGCCGAGGGCGATCTGGTACTGGCCGCCGGCCCCCGCGTCGACCTCGAACACCTCGATCGGGTCGGCCCCGGTGTTGGCGGTGAACCCGCCGATCAGGCTCAGGAAGACCCCGTTCATGTCGAACAGAGCCAAGTCCATGTCGGTGATCGCCCCCAGCCCGCCGGCCGAGGCGTAGCGGTCGCTCCACTGGAACGAGAAGGTGGTCCGGCCGGGGCCGAGCGTGACGGTCTGGAAGAGGTCCACGCCGGGGCCGGCGTCGAAGTCGTGGGCGAGGAAGTTGGCCGAGGTGCTGACCACCCCGGTGCCGCTGCTGCCGAGGTTGACGCCGCTGTTCCGGTAGCCGGACTGGTACGACTGCCGGCCGAGGTTCCCGGCCGCGGAGAAGTAGGCCACCCCGCCGGCCACAACCTGATCGACCGCCTGGGCGACGAGGCCGTCCTGGAACATCGGCTCGGCGGGGAAGGTCACGTCGTCCACGATCACGTCCGCGCCGGCGTTGGCCAGGGCGCGGATGCTGGCCGCCAGCTGAGCCTGGGAGGCGCCGGCGGCGGCGAACAGGAGGTGCGCCCCGGGGGCGACGTCGTGGACCACCTGGAGCATGGCCCGGCCCTCGTCCCGCCCGCCGGGGCCGCCCTCGCTCAGGACGCCGACCGGCCCGGTGTACCCGGCCGGGTTCCCCGGCCCGGGCAGGTCGCCGGACGCCACGTCCGCGCCCGCCCCGCCCAGCAGGTTGAAGCTGTCCGAGATGACCCCGACGCTGACGCCGGAGCCGTCCAGCCCGAGGAACCGCCGCACGTCGTCCGAGCGCTGGGCCGCGTCCCCCTGGCTGGTGACGGCCCCGGCGCTGGTGACCGGTCGGTAGGCGGGGCGGAGGGCGGCGAGGTCGGTGAGGGCGGCGGCGGCCGGGACGGAGGCGATCGGGAGCCAGCCGGCGACGACCGAGGCCGGCGCGACCGCGGGGACGAACCCGATCTGCGCCAGGTTCGTGCGCAGGGCGGTCGGGTTTGCGGCCGCGAACGCCTCAACGGCGACGAATCCGAGGGCGACTTGGAGGAGGGAGTTGGAGGGCGTGAATGCGGCCCACCCGGCGGCCGCGGCTTCGCGGTTGAGCAAGGCCAGGTCGTACCCGACCTTGGCGAGCGGGCCGGTACGGGAGCCGTCCGCCCCGGCCGTGTCGAGGAGGGCGAGGGCGGCGGGGGAAAGGTCGACGGTGGCCGCCGGGGTGAGGCGGTCTTCGAGCCCCTCGACCCGGAGTAGGCGGGCGGGGCGGGGCGTGAGCCGATGTGCCGGCCGGGGTGACCGGAGCAGCCATCGGGAGAGATGGGCCATCGACCACACGGGGAAGGCACCTCGGGGCGGTCGAGAGCCGGGTAGGGAGGGAGATAACGGGGCCGGTTCGGCGGCCCATCCTTCTTAACCCGAGCAACCCGTCCCACCAACCGACGACGGTTTGGGCGTGCCCGTTCGGCGGACGCACCAGGGTCGGTGTGGAACTTTAGCAGTTTAGACGTGTCGCCCCCGCGGGAGGTTTACTCTGGGCCGATTTTTCATGGTTTTTCACCGGCGCGGGGGTATCCGGGGTGGGTCGTATAGCCCGGACCGGGGTGGGGGAATCGGGGGGCCGGAACTGGTGGTTGTTACAGAGTTGTGACAGGGACGGGGGGCCGCCTGACTTTCGACCCCACCCCACCACCCCGGACGACCGGCCGGGGTGCGGACGACCGGTCCTCACGAACCGGACCGGGGTAGGTGGACACGGGGCGATTCGTCAGCTACAGAAGAAGGTTTCCGATCTTTCCGAGTGGGTTCAGATGGCTCAGACGAAGACCAAGCGGCGGCAGAGCGAGGACGAGGACGAGGAGGTCGCCCCGGAGCCGGTCGCGCCGGTCAGGGAGCGCGGCCCGGAGACGATGCACGAGCGCGAGCACATCGGGCACGAGGTCGCCAGCGACCTGACCCTGGGCGGGATGGCCACCTTCCTGTCGGTCACGACGCGGGGGGTCAACCTGGTCGCCGGGAACACCGCCCTGACGGCCTTCGTGCCGGTGCGGATCGTGACCCAGGAGCAGGAAGAGGGGCGGCTCGAACTTAAGCCCGACGACGCCCGCGTGCTGTCCGAAACGGGCGGCGTGGTGGCCTTCCTGCTCGGCGAGGAGGACAGCCGGGACCGGTACTACGTGCCGGTGGCCGAGTTCCTCTCCCGGGCGGAACTGCGGGAGGGCCGGCAAACGGCCGAGTTCGACCCCAGCTGGCTCCGGCCGTTCGCCGGACACCCCGGGGTCAAGCGGGCGTTCGCGCGGCTGTTGAAGTAACCCCGGTTCTGTGACCGGCGGCATTTGAGGCGGGCGGTCCCCCTCGCGGTGTTCAACGACACCGCGAGGGGACCGCCCGCCGAGTCGTTTGCTTCCCGTCCTGCGGACTGGCAACCGCCGTCCGGGGGGTGGGTTCGGTCGGTCGGGGCTCTCCCCCCACTCCGTCCCCGCCTATACTGCCCGCGACCAACGGGCCGGAACACGGGGGGCCACATGGCCGACAAGCGACTGGCGGGGAAGGTGGCGGTGGTGACCGGGGCCAGCCGGGGCATCGGGGCGGCCATCGCCAAGCGGTTCGCCGCCGAGGGCGCCCGGGTGGTGGTCAACTACACCAGCAGCCGGGCCGCGGCCGACGCCGTGGTGGGCGAGATCGAGGCCGCCGGCGGCCGGGCGCTGACGTTCCGGGCCGACATGGGGAACCCGGCCGACATCCCGCCCCTGTTCGACGCCGCCCTCAAGGAGTTCGGCCGGCTCGACGTCCTGGTCAACAACGCGGCCGTGATGAAGCGGACCTTCCTGGAGGAGGTCACGCCGGAGCTGTTCGACCAGCACTTCAACGTGAACGTCCGCGGCTACCTGCTCGCCTGCAAGGAGGCGGCGGCGCGGATGACGGGCGGCGGGTGCATCATCAACGTGGCCAGCGCCATCAGCAGGATGGCCTACCCCGGGGCGGTGATTTACACCGCGACGAAGGGGGCCGTGGACGTGATGAGCCGCGTGCTGGCGATGGAACTCGGGCCGAAGGGGATCCGCGTGAACGTGGTGGCCCCGGGCTCGACGGTCACCGACATGAACAGCGAGAAGAGCGGCAAGACGCAGGCCGAGGCCGACCAGGAGGTCGCCATGACCGCCCTCCGCCGCCAGGGGCTCCCCGAGGACATCGCCGACGCCACCGTGTTCCTCGCCACCGACGACGCCCGCTGGGTGACGGGAACTTGGCTGGACGTGTCCGGCGGCATCCGGCTGTGACCCCCGCGGCGGTCCCGCCCGGGGCGGCGTGGGATCAGCGGGCGCCGGCGGCGTCGTAGAAACACGCCGACCCGGAGCCGCCGATGGCCGCCGACCGCGACCCGCCCACCGCCGCCGACTACGCCGTCACCGCCGCCAGCCCGGCGCTGGTGATGCTGATGGTCGGCAGCCTCGTGTTCTTCCTCGTCGAGGTGCTGTACGCCGGCCGCTACTCCGAGCGGCTCCTGTACACACTGTTCTTCTTCGTGTTCGGGGCGGTGCTCGTCGCCCGCATCTCCATCCAGTACGATGCGGGCCGGGCCGGCGTCTACGGCGCCGGCCTGGGGTTGGTCACCTTCCTGGCCATGATGGCCTACGTGGAATACCCGCCGGGGACGACGTTCCAGTCGGCCCGCTGGCTGGTCAACCTCGGGCTGATGGCGCTGGTGTGGTGGAGCGCCCACAAGCTCACCTGGGACTGCACCCACATCGACGAGAACCGCGACAGCTCCGGCCGGGGGCTGCTCAGCGCCGCCGGGCTGGCCGACGAGCCCGCCGAGGCCGACGACCCGCCCCCCGCCCCGGCCCCGACCGGCAAGAAGAAGAAAAAGAAGGGGCCGACGGGCTTTTCGGCGTGGGTCGGCCGGTGGCGGGCCTACCGCGAGTCGCGGCGGAACCGGCCGCACACGCCCGGGGTGTGGGTGGTGTACTTCGCGCTGGCCGCGCTGCCGCTGTTCGCCGTCGGCCAGTCGCTCATCCCGCCCGACGACGGCGACCGCCGCCGGGCCACATTCCTCCAGATGGCCGTGTACGTCGGCAGTGCGCTCGGCCTGCTGGTGACGACGAGCCTGCTCGGCCTCCGCCGCTACCTCCGCCAGCGCAAGGCCAAGCCGCCCGCCGCCCTGACCGCCGGCTGGCTCGGCCTTGGCGCGGGCCTGATCGCGCTGTTCCTGGTGTTCGGGGCGTTCCTGCCGCGGCCCCACTCGGAGGTGCCGTGGTTCGGCCTGCCGCGGGCGGGCAAGGGCGAGCGCGACGCCTCCCGCTACGCCCAGTTCGGCGACGCGGCGGGGAAGGGCAAGGGCTCCGCCGGGAACGAAACCGAGAAGGGCGCGGGCAACGCCAGCGGCAAGGGTGGCGAGTCCGGCGGGAGCAAGGGCGAGAAGGGGGGCGGCGGGAAGGGCGAGAAGGGGAGCGGCGGCGGGGGGAAGAACGGCAAGGGCGGCGGGAAGTCGCAGAAGGACGGCGGCAAGTCGGGGGGCGAGTCGAAGGACGGCGGCGACGGGGAGAAGGACGGCGACGAGCGCTCGGGCCAGAGCGGCGACACCGAGCGCGACGCGGACGAGAGTAAGGGGGAGTCCGGCCAGCGGAACGCCAGTTCGAGCGGCAGTCCGCCGCAGATGGGCGAGGCGGCCCAGAAGGTCGCGGCGGTGGCGAAGTGGGTCGTGCTGGCGGTCGTGGTGTTCCTCGTCCTGGCCGGGCTCGTGCTGCTCGTCTTGCGCGGGCTCGCCCCGTTCACGCTCTGGGCGCAGCGCCTGCTCGACGCCCTGCGGAACTGGTGGGCCAACCTCTTCGCCCGCACCCCGAAGGCGGGGCGCGCGGCGGACCCCGCGGAGCGGCCGACCGGCCCGGTCCGCCCGCCGCCGTTCTCCGCGTTCACCGACCCGTTCGCCTCCGGCACGGCCGACGGCCGCGACCCCGCCGAGTTGGTGGAGTACACCTTCGCCGCCCTCGACTCCTGGGCCTGGGACCGCGGGCAGGGCCGGCGCGCCGACGAGACGCCCCTGGAGTTCGCCGCCCGGCTCGCCGGCGAGTTCCCCGACCACGGTGGCGACTTCCGCCGGCTGGCCGGTGCCTACGCGCGGGTGGCCTACGCCGACGGGACCGCGCCCGCGGGGGCGATGAAACTGCTGGAGGCGGCGTGGGACCGGATGGTCCACGGGACGACCGCGGCGGCGGCCGCGGAGTGACGTGGCGAAAGAACACCCGGGGCGTGTGCGGCAGGACCGCGGTCCTGCCGCACACGCCCCGGGCGCCGGCGAGTCGGGCTTTTGCCCGGACTACTCGCGGAAGTCGTTGTGGCAGTTGCTGCAGCTGGCGTCGAGCTTCCTCAGCGCCCCCAGCATCCCCTTGGCGTCGTTCTTGCCGGCCGCGTCGCACAAGTCCTTGCCGGCGGTGCCCATGTCCTTCGCCCAGCGCTCCCACTTGGCCTTCATCTGGGGCGAGGTGTTGGCCTTGTCGTTCGGGAGCTTGGCCGTGAAGTCGGCCAGCGCGGCCGACCGGGCGCCGATCAGCACGGCGTCCTTGGCGTCGATCTTCCCGCCCTTGATGTTGTCCCGGATGTCCTTCTCGATGTTCAGCCCGCCCGACCGCGTCAGGGCGAACGGTCGCATCACGTCCTCCAGGTCGAACGCCCCCTCCGCCGCCTTCAGCGCGGCCGGGTCGGCCTTCGGGCTGGTCAGCCCCTTCCCGGCCTCGATGCCGGCCTTGAAGTCCTTCTCCTTGATCTTCAGCCCGACGAGCACCTTGGCCGCCTGCCCCTTGGTGGCGTCGTCGCCGTAGTTCATCAGCGTCAGGGCGATACCGCGGGCGCCCCGGGCCGTGGTCGCCTTCGGCATGGCGACGAGCTCGTCCAGCCTCTTCTGGAGGGCGGCCACGTCGGCGGCGACGGCGGCCTTGGTGGCGTCCTTCGGCAGGTCGGCCGGGGTGGCGGTCGGGGCGGCCACGAGGCCGAACCCGACGGCCAGGGCGGCCGCGGCGAACAGGCGGGAGCGTTGGGTCACGAACAGTTCCTCCGGGGCGGGGGCGGGTGCGAGGCAGGTGGGTATGGAGCGGGCCGTCGGCCCGTAGCCTCGCGGGGTATTATCGCACCCGACCCGGGCGGCGGCCAACAGTGGGCGGGTTGTCTCGGCCCATTTCCCGACCTACGGTTGCGCACCCGAGTCGCGCACCCCGGCCGCCTATGACCCCGCTCCCGCCGCTCCGGACCGTCCGCACGGCGTCCCCGGCCGGCCCCGCCACCCCAGCCCACCGATTTTACCACGCCGCACTGGCTCCGGCCCGCGTCCCACCTGCCCTGCGCGACGTGCTGCAAGACCTCCTCGACCTCGGGCTCGTGCCCGCCGACGCCGTCACACGCTTCCTGGCGGGCGTGACTGACCGACTGTCCGAACTCTCCAACCGCGACCGGGTCGGGCCGGCGCTCGTGCGGGCGGGGCTTCTGACCTCGTATCAGCTGACACGTTACCTGGGTGGGACGGGGTACGGTCTGGTTCTCGGCCCCTACCGCGTCCTCGACCGGCTCGGGGGCGGGAGTGTTAGCACGGTCTTCCTGGCCGAGCACGTCGCCCTCGGCCGCCGGGTTGCGGTGAAGGTAATGCCGGCCGAGGCCGACACCGACCCCGCCCTGCTGGAACGATTTCGGACGGAGATGCGGCACCTTGCCGCGATCGACCACCCGAACGTGGTGGCGGTGCTGGACGGGGGCGAGGTGCCGTCGCCCGGCGCGGGGCGGCCGGGCTTGCTCTACATGGCCCTGGAGCGGGTGGACGGCGGCGACGTGGAGCAGGCCGTGTGCGCGGGCGGCCCGCAGCCGGTGGAGCGGGTCTGCGACTGGGGCCGGCAAGCCGCCGCGGGGCTGGCCGCCGCGCACGATGCGGGCCTCGTCCACCGCGACGTGAAGCCGCCGAACCTCCTCCTGACGGCCGACGACCGCGTCAAGGTCGCCGACTTCGGCCTCACCCGGGAGTACGCCAGCACGACCACGCCGCGGGGCACGCTGCTCGGCAGCATCGAGTTCATGGCCCCGGAGCAGGCCGCCGACGCCACCGCGGTCGGCCCCCCGGCCGACGTGTACGGCCTGGGCGTGACCCTGTTCTGGGCGCTCTCGGGGCAACTCCCCGTGCCGCAGGGGCGGACCCCGGCCGAGAGCCTCCGGGCGGTGCTGAGTGCGTCCCCGCGGCGCGTGACCGAGTTCCGGCCGGACGTGCCCGCCGCCCTCGACCGACTCCTGGCCCGGATGCTCGACCGAGATCCCGCCGACCGGCCGACGATGGCGGCGGTGGCGCGGGAACTCGCCGCCCTGGCCGGCAACGACCCGGCTCGGCTCCAGGAGACGGCCCAGCTGCTCCAGCGGGCCGTCCGCGTCCGCGAGGCCGACGCCCGCGCCGCGGGGACGATGGTGCTGGACGTCCTGGCCGGGCTCGCGGCCACGCACGACGGCGGCAGCCCCGCCCACGGCCGCCGGCTCGGCCAGTACCTGCGACTTCTCGTCGCCGCCCTCGCCGACCACCCCCGCTGGCCCGAACTCGCCGACGGCCGGTTCCTCGCCGACCTCTTCGCCTGTGCTCCGCTCCACGACCTCGGCATGATCGGCGTGCCGGACCACGTCCCGACCACGCCGGCGGTCCTGAACCCCGGGCAGCGGGCGGCCGTGGAGGCGCACGTCCGGATCGGCTGCGAGCTGCTCGACGGGCTCGCCCGGGTCCACGGGCCGCGGCTACCGTGGCTGGCCACAGCCCGGGCGGTTGTGAGCGGCCACCACGAGCGCTGGGACGGGGCCGGTTACCCGGCCGGCCTCGCCGGGGCCGACATCCCGCCCGCCGCCCGGCTGGTGGCGCTCGCCGACGCCTACGACTCCCTCCGCCGCGCCCGCCCCGACCGCCCCGGTCACGACCACGAGCGGGCGGTGATGGTTCTCCTCGCGGACGAGGGGTGGTTCGACCCGACCGTCCGCGAAGCCCTCCTGGCCAGCGCCGAGGGCTTCCGCGAGGTGTGGGACGGACTTTCCGGGTAGGTGAGATTTCGGCCGCTCACGCCGACTGGTCAGGCGGTCGCGGGTTGCGTCTTGTCCAAGATGTGGTCCACGACCCAACAGCCGCGAACGTGTGGGCTGTCGGCGCGGCAGTGGGCCAGCACGTCGGGCTGGTCACAGCCACCATCTTCGAGGGCGTCGGCCAGGACCGGCATCGGGCGAAAGTCGCGCGAATCGTACCGCACGCGGGCCAGGGCGACGACCGCTTCCGTGCGCCACGAGGGGTCGAAGGCTACAGGGTGGAACGGGTTGCCGAAAACGCAGCGCACGACGTGATGCCCCGGATGAGGCAGTACGCCGAAGCATTTGAACAGGATGAGCGACGGCCGGTTCGGTGGGCGCCAGGTCGCGCGATCCGCCAGACTTGCCGCCGTGTAGACCCTCGATCTCAAGCCTGGATCAACGACTCGGACGAATGCGTCGGGGCCGTCACGTGCGAGTACGCCCATCTCGGCCAGGGCGTGGATCTCCTCCGGGATGAAGTCGGGATGGAACTGCCTCCACGTTCCGTCGAAGTCGTGGCCGAACGTCGGCACCTCCGCGGACCAACTCGCATGATGGAGTTCTTCCGCGCTTGCCTCCCTGTCGACCTCGCGTTCCGCGACTTCGACCGCGTTGCGGCTCGATGCGTGGTAGAGCAGGTGCCAATTCGCACGACACCACGCACAGAGCAGGAGGCGCAACTTCCGGTCGTAGACTCCCCCTTTCGTCGCGTGCTTGATCAACGGGGCCGGGTGGGTCAGCCGGAGCCACGTCTCTTCGGTCATGCTTCCACCGGCCGGAGGGTGAACACCGCCACCTCCGGGCGGACTCCGAAGCGGAAGCGCCAGCCGAAACCCACACCCTTGTTGACGTACACCTGCCCGCCGTCGTGCGGGTACAGGCCGGCGGCCCAGCGCTTCGCCTTGCGGCTCAGCATCAACCGGCCGAGCCCCGGCCAGTCCACCTGACCGCCGTGGGTGTGGCCGCTGAGCATCAGGTCGAACCGGTGGCCGGCAAATTGCTCCACCGACCGCGGGTTGTGCGCCAGCACCAGCCGGGGCGTGTCCGGGCAACTCCCGGTCAGCGCCGCCGCCGGGTCGGACTCGCGGCTCCACAGGTCGTCCACTCCCGCCACCACCAGCCCGCCGCCGGTGCGATCGAACCGCACCGCCTGGTTCCGCAGCACGCGCACCCCGTGCCCGCCGAGGGCGTCCGCCACCGCCCGGTGCAGGTCCGGGTGGCGGCGGACGCCGCGGGCGTTGTGGACCGAGAAGTCGTGGTTGCCGAGGACCGCGAACACCCCGAGCGGAGCCCTCAGGTGGCGGAACAACTTCGCCGCCGCGGCCACGTGCGTGGGGCCGCGGTCGACGAAGTCGCCGGTGAGGGCGATCACGTCCGGGTGCTCGGCCGCGGTACGTTCGAGCGCACCTTCAAGGTAGCCGTGCGGGATGTGGCCGCCGTAATGGAAGTCGCTGAGGTGTGCGACTTTGAGCCCGGTGAACCCGGCCCCCAGGCCGCGGACGGGGAGCGTGAACCGGTTCACTTCCAACCACGTCGGTTCGACGTGGTAGGCGTAGCCCACCCGCGCCCAGTTTCGGCCCAGAACCCGGGCCAGTCGACCGCGGACCGTACCCGAAACGGGTGGGTGGTGTGGGGCCGGGAGGGGCGTCGGGGCGACGTGGCGGTGGTGCGGACGGTTCATGTCGGGCCGCGGCTCCGGGTAGCGGTGCCGGCGGTTGGAGGGGGCGGACGCCTCTGGAGATTCTACTCCTAGAACGGGCCGAACGCTCAGCCGAGCACCTCAGTGCCCGAAACGCCACGGGGCGGGCCGAAGCCCGCCCCGCACCTTGCGTCACTCCTCGTCGCCTGCGTCGTCGTCCTCGTCCTCGTCCTCATCGTCGTCGTCATCAAACTCGTCGTCGTCGAACTCGTCGTCGTCGAGGTCGTCGAGGTCGTCCTCGTCGTCGAACTCGTCGTCGTCGAGGTCGTCATCAAGGTCGTCGTCGAGGTCATCGTCCTCGTCGTCGTCGAGGTCGTCGTCCTCTTCTTCCTCTTCCTCCGCGTCGTCCTCGTCCTTGGCGGCGAGGGGTGCGGGAACGACAGCCCAGGGCCGAAGTTCTTCGTCGGCCGGGGCCAGTCCCGGGGGGGTCAGCAGGCGACCGGGCATGCGGGCATCCTCTGTGTACGGTGTCCGGGGGCGTGATGGCCCGAGTGCTATCGGCGCCCGTCGGGCGGAACTCCAGTCCGAAACTCCAGGCCGGTTACGCGACGTAAGCCCGCCCGGGGTGTAGGTGTTGCGTCCGCCGGGTCGGTCGGGGCGCGGACGGTTTCCGCAACCCGCGCCCGACCGAGGGCGGTCAAAGGTAGACGCTTCTTATCCTGCGGTCCGCGGGGCGGCAAGCGGGTTCCTGCGGTTTTCCTTCCCTCCCCAAACCCTCACCCGATCAGCCCTTGTGCCACTGTCGTCGGAACCTCCTACAACAACACGCGCACCCCGACCGCCGTCACCACCGGGACAACCGATGCCCGCCGAACACGAGGGGAAGGAACCCGCCGCCGGGCCGGACTACGGCCTGGTGACGCCCGGCCGCATGCCCGACGGTGGCCCGCGCTACACCGAAACCCCGCGCGACCCGACCGACCCCGACTCCCCCTTCATCGCCGAACCGTGGAACGCCGTCACCGCGTCGTTCTTCATCTTCATCGTGCTGGCCTGGGTCTGGCGGCTCCGGGGGCGTTACCGCGACTACCCCTTCGTGATGTGCTGCATGCCGATCCTGCTCGCCGGCGGGGTCGGTGGCACCCTCTACCACGCCTTCCGCACGTCGCGGGCCTACTTCCTGCTCGACGTGATCCCGATCTCGGTCCTCGGCCTCGCCGGGGCGGTGTACCTGGCGGTGAAGCTGTCCCGCCGCTGGGCCTGGGCCTACACCCTCGGCGGACTGGTGATGTACGTCGTGCTCAACCGGCTCCTGTTCACCGTGTTGCCGGTGCCCAACATCCAGTGGGCGGTGAACATCTCCTACGCCAGCCTCGCGGCCCTGATCGTGACGCCGATGGTGATCGTCCTGGTTCGCACAAAATTCCGCCACGCCGGCTGGGTAGTGGCGGGGCTGGTGAGCTTCGGCATCGCCTGGTTCTGCCGGCTGCTCGACTGGCAGCTGGGCGCCTACCTGCCGATGGGGAGCCACTGGCTCTGGCACACCTTCGGGGCCATCTGTACCGCGATGGTCATCGAGTTCTTTTACCACGTTGAGGGTGAGCGGTCGGCCCCGGCCGAGCCCCCCGTCCCCGGGGTTTCGGAGGCGGGTTGGTAGCCGTACAACAAGCCGCACCCACCCCCGAGGCGCCCATGCTCTCCCTGGCGAAGTTCTCGATCGGCGTCGGCGACCGCTTCGCGCACCAGGCCAAGGCCCAGCTGAGAGCCTGTCAGCTGGCGGGCGAGCGCGGGGTCGAGGTCATCCCCGTCTGGAACAAGTCGAACCGCGAACACACCATCATCGGCAGCGAGCCGGGCGCCACCCGCGCCGCGGCCGACGCCGCCGTGGCGGCCCTCGGCTGGCCCAAGTCGTATCACGTGGACGCCGACCACATCCGGCTGGAGACGGTGGACCGCTTCCTCCCGGCCTGCGACTTCTATACGATCGACGTGGCCGACTCGATCGGCCACCCCGCCGCCCCGGCCGCGGTGTCGGCGCTGGCGGATCGGCTGAGCGACCTCACCGGCCGGGTGAGCGTCCCGGGGATCGACGAGCCGTTCACCGTCACGCGGGCGGACCTGGAGCGGGTCGGCACCAAGTACCTGAAGGCCGTGCAGGACGCCGGGGCGATCTACCGCAAGATCGCGGCCGCGAAGGGGGCGGGCGCGTTCATCACCGAAGTGTCGATGGACGAGACGGACGCCCCGCAGACGCCGCCGGAACTGCTCGTGATCCTGGCCGCGCTCGCGGCGGAGGGCGTGCCGGTACAGACGATCGCCCCGAAGTTCACCGGCCGGTTCAACAAGGGGGTCGACTACGTCGGCGACCTCGCCCAGTTCGAGAAGGAGTTCCGGCAGGATCTCGCCGTGATCGCCTTCGCGGTGCGGGCGTTCGGCCTGCCCGCGAACCTGAAGTTGAGCGTGCATTCGGGGAGCGACAAGTTCTCGCTCTACCCGGTCATGCGGAAGGCGGTCCGCGACTACGGCGCCGGACTCCACCTGAAGACGGCCGGGACGACGTGGCTCGAAGAGGTGATCGGGCTGGCCGAGGCCGGCGGACCGGGCCTGGCGCTGGCGAAGGAGATCTACGCCCAGGCGCTCGCCAAGAAGGACGAACTCTGCGCCCCCTACGCCACCGTGATCGACATCAACCCCGCCGAGCTCCCCGCCGCCGACGTCGTAGCCGGCTGGGGCTCCGAACAGTTCGTCGGCGCGCTGCGGCACGAGCCGGCGAACCCGGCGTTCAACCCCCACCTGCGCCAGCTGACCCACGTCGGGTTCAAGGTCGCCGCCAAGATGGGGGCGAAGTACCTGGATCTGCTGGAGGCGTGCGAGACGAGCGTGGCCCGGAACGTGACCGGCAACCTGTTCGACCGCCACCTGAAGCCACTGTTCTTGGACTCGTAGCGGCCATCTCACGCGAAGCCTCAAGGCCGTCAAGACGAGCACAAGACCGGCTTGTCTTCCCGAGCCTCCGCGGCTTGGCATGAGCGTCTCTTTCCCCGAGGCTCTTCGATGGCGAACCTGTTTGACCTGTCCGGAGAGGTGGCGGCGGTGTTCGGCGGGACCGGCGTCCTGGGCGGGGCGATGGCCGACGCCCTGGCGGCCCACGGGGCGAAGGTCGCCGTCATCGGCCGCAGCGAGGACCGCGGCCGCTACGCCGTCGAGCGCATCGAGGCGGCCGGCGGGACCGCGCGGTTCGTCCCGGCCGATGCCATGAGCCGGGACTCGATCCGCGCCGCCCGCGACGCCATCCTCGACAAGTGGGGGGCGGTGACGGTGCTGGTGAACGGCGCCGGCGGGAACAAGCCCGAGGCGACCGTCATGCCCGGGGGCGACTTCACCACGCTCCCGCTCGACGGCTGGTCGGCCGTGTTCGACCTCAACCTCGTCGGCGGGACGCTGCTGCCGTGCCAGGTGTTCGGCGAGGCGATGGTGGCCGCGGGCAGGGGGAGCGTGGTGAACGTCGCGTCGATGTCGGCGATCCTGCCGCTGTCGCGGGTGGTGGCGTACTCGGCGTCGAAGGCGGCGGTGCTGAACCTGACCCAGTGGCTCGCCCGCGAGTGGGCCACGAAGGGGGTGCGGGTGAACGCCATCAGCCCCGGGTTCTTCCCGGCCGAGCAGAACCGGCGGATGCTCCTCCGCGACGACGGCACCTACACCGAGCGTGGGCAGGCGATCGTGGGCCACACCCCGATGGGCCGGTTCGGCGAGGCCAACGAGTTGGCCGGCGCGATCGTGTGGCTGGCGGCGCCGCGGGCGTCCGGGTTCGTCACCGGGCAGAACATCGTCGTGGACGGCGGGTTCTCGTCCGTCACCATCTGACGCCGGCCGGGCGCGAGGTCCGGCCGCGGCCCTACCACCGCCACCCGCGGAGGACGTGGGCGGTGTAGGCGGCGTGTGCCACGCAGACGAGGGCCGTGAGGACGAGTGCGGCGAGGCTCATGGGTCCGCTTCCGTGCGGGGTGTTGCCCAAGGACGCGACCCGGGCCGAAAGTTGCGCGAGGTAGCTGCCCACGTCGCCAGGGTTCCCGTCCCAACGGCTCGCCACCCGGCGCCGCGGAACGGCGCCGGACCCGTCGGGCCACCCACGACAACCGCACAACCGCACAACCGGACGGGCCGGGCATCGATCCCCGCGGATCCGCGCCGGTCTGTGCATCCTGTCGCCGTCGGAAATGTAGTGGCTCGTTGTTCTCGTCCCGGGTAGAGTCAGTCCACCACCCACCTGATTTCAGGGTCGCCCAGATGAGTACGGTGGCAGTCCGGTTTGTGGCGTTAGCCGCGCTGTTGGGACTTTCCGGCTGCGGGCAAGCCCCTCCCACCCCGGCCGGACGTTCCCCCGACCGGACCGCTGAGGAGTCGAGGGCCGCGGGAAGCGGTCAGACAGCAGCACCGGCTGAGATGAAGGAGTGGCGTCAGGTGGGTGACGTCCGACTGCGGATCGACCGCGTCGCGGTCCAGAAGGCTCCGCTGTTCGCCCTCGAAGGGGCCGGGGGCCGGCTTCGGGAGTTCGAGGGAAAGGACGTGGAGTTCATCGTGTGGTTCTCGGTCGGCAACGGGTCCGAGACGAACCCGGTGGAGTACGGCCGCTGGACCCACATGAACTTCGGCGGCGACCCGCTCGTCAAGCTCACCGACGACCGGGGGCACGTATACGCCTACCACAAGCAGGCGCTGGTGGGGTCGATCAAGGGGGGGCTCGACGGCGGGTTCGCCACGATCAAGCCGGGCGACCCCCCGGCAGCAGACGCGATCTCCTTCGACGCCCCCGCGGCCGCGACGACCGAACTCCGGCTGTCGGTCCTTCCGCCCGTGGTTCCCAGGAGCTACGACACCCGCTACGAGTTCCGCATCCCCGCCTCGGCCTGGAAAGGGCCGGCCGCCACCCACCCGCTCACGGTAGCCGCCCCGTCCCCGCCGACCCGGCCGTGACCTCGCACCGGAAGCGGCGGAGCCGTTCACCATCGGCGGAGCCGGGCGAGGCTCACCCCAGTAGGGTGCGGAACTCCTCGAACAGGTAGCTGCTGTCGTGCGGGCCGGCGGCGGCCTCGGGGTGGTACTGCACGCTGAACGCCCGCAGCCCCGGGTGCCGCAGACCCTCCAGCGTGCGGTCGTTCAGGTTCACGTGCGTCGGCTCGGCGCCGGCCGGGAGTGTCGTCGGGTCCACCGCGAAGCCGTGGTTCTGCGTCGTGATCTCCACCTTCCCCGTCCGGCTGTCCAGCACCGGCTGGTTCGCCCCGCGGTGGCCGAACTTCAGCTTGAAGGTCTTCGCCCCCAGCGCCAGCCCCAACAGTTGATGGCCCAGGCAGATGCCGAACAGCGGCTTCTTGCCGAGTACGCCCTTCACGGCGTCGATCGCGTAGCCCACCGCGGCCGGGTCGCCGGGGCCGTTCGACAGGAAGATGCCGTCCGGGTTGTGGCTCAGGATCTCGTCCGCCGACGCCGTCCCGGGCACGACCGTCACCTTGCACCCGACCTGCGTCAGGCAGCGGAGGATGTTCCACTTCATCCCGTAGTCGACCGCTACCACGTGCTTCTCGGCCGGGCGGGCCGGGAGGACGTGGTCCGCGAACTTCCCGAAACCCTCGCTCCAGGTGAACGCCTTCGGCGGCACCACCTCGCTCACCAGGTCACGCCCCGCCATCCCCGGGAATGCCTTGGCCTTCGCCACCAGCGAGGCATCGTCCAGGTCCGTCGCCGAGAGGACGCCGTTCATCGCCCCGCGCACCCGCAGCCGGCGGACCAGCGCCCGCGTGTCGATCCCCTCGATCCCGGTCACGCCCGCGGCCCGGAGGTAGCCGTCCAGGTCGCGGTGGCTGCGGAAGTTGCTCGGCACCCGGGTCAGTTCCCGGACCACGAACCCGGCCACCCGCACGCGGTCGGACTCGCCGTCGTCCGGCGTGGTGCCGTAGTTGCCGATCAGCGGGTAGGTCATGGTCACGATCTGACCGGTGTAACTCGGGTCAGTGAGAACCTCCTGGTAGCCCGTCATGCTGGTGTTGAACACGACCTCGCCGGCCGACTCGCCGGCGGCGCCGAACGCCCGGCCGGTGTACACGGTGCCGTCTTCCAGGGCCAGTTTCGCTTGCATCGGCTCGTGGGGTCTCAGGGGGTGCGGGGCGCAAACCAGATGAATCTTAGGAGTTTGAGCCGTTCCGACGACCCCCGGATTCCTGTAAGATGGGGAACACCCGCCGCCCGCCGGGCGTCCGATCGGTACTCGCCGGTCCGCGGTGCCGCTCCGTCCCCGGCGGACCCCGCACGCCAAGACCCGCCATGCCCGAGCCCACCCCGCTCGACCGCCGCAAGTTCTTCGGCACCGCCGCGTCGCTGTCGCTCACCGCGGCCAGCTACGGCAGCGTGCCCGGCAGCAACGACTGCCTCCGCGTCGCCTTCATCGGCTGCGGCGGCCGGGCGCAGGCGCACATCGATCTCGTCAACCGCTTCGCCCGCGACGGCAAGGGGGTGGTCCCCGCCGCCGTCTGCGACGTGTGGGACGGGCTCGACGACGAGTACGAGGTGGCCTTCGGCGGCAAGACCACCCGCCGCCGCTACGCCCAGGGGCTCTACCCCTCGGCCCGGAAGTGCGGGCTCGACCCGGCCGACTCCGCCCGCGTGACCAAGGACTACCGCCGCGTCCTCGACCGGGCCGACGTGGACGTGGTGGTGATCGCCACGCCCGACCACTGGCACGGCCGGATGACCGCCGACGCCCTCCACGCCGGGAAGGACGTGTTCGTCGAGGCGCCGTTCGTACGCCGGGCGGAGGAGGCCGTGGCGGTCGTAGATGCCTGGCGGCACACCGGGCGCGTCGTGACCGTCGGCGTGCAGGGGATGGCCGACCCGGTGTGGGTGCGGGCGTTTGACGCGCTCCGGACCGGCGCCATCGGTCACGTCGCCCAGGCCCAGACGGGAGCCTACCGGAACGATGCGCGCGGGCAGTGGCGGTTCTACCGGCTGGCCCGCGAGATGACCCCGCGGACCGTGGACTGGGACCGCTTCCTCGGTCACCGCGTCGAGTTCGCCGGCCGCCCGGTCGGCCCGTCGCCACGGGAACTCGCCTTCGACCGGGCCGCGTTCGCGCAGTGGCGCTGCCTGCGCGAGTTCAGCGGCGGCCCGCTCACCGACCTCCTCGGCCACCCGGTCACCCACATGGTCGCCGCCCTCGGGGTGCGCGAGCCGGTCCGGGTGACGGCCGGCGGCGGCATCGCCCTCGAAACCGACGGCCGCAGCGTGCCGGACGTGGCCACCGTGGTCGCCGACTTCGACGAGGGCTGCCAACTGGTGGCGACTACCGCGACGATCGCCGGCTTCCCGACGGACGAGGTGGTCCGCGGCCGGCTCGGGGCGCTGAAGTTCGTCCGCGGCGGGTTTCAGCTGTTCCGCGACGACCCGCACCGCGGGGCGAGCTTCTCGGCCCGCTCCGCCCGGGCGCCCGAGCCCGCATCGGTGGTGCCGGTCACGCCCCCCGGGAACGAGACGGAAGCCCTGTGGGAGAACTTCCTGGAGAGCGTCCGCGCCCGCCGTCAATCGACGTTCTGCCCGCCCGACCTGGCCGCGGTCGGGGCGACGGTGTGCGCGATGGCCGAGCGGAGCTTCTGGGCCGGACACGGCCCGGTGTACTGGGACCGCGAGCGCCGGGCGGTCGTGGAGGGTGAGGCGGGCTGGGCGGAACTGTCGGTACGGCGGAGCGCGGCCCGGGCGAAGCCGAACACGATCGCCGGCTGGTCGGCCGGGGACGCCGGCCGGACGCTCCACCCCCCCGCCGACCAGCGGCTCGCCGGACCGTGGGTCAACGGCCGCGACCCGGCCGGCTGACGCCGCCAGGTGCCTGCGGGGCACCGTCACTTCGGCTGGAGGTCCGCGACCCGCCACAGGTACGCGACGGGGCCGTGTTCGGCCGACGCGGCCAGGGACACGCCGTCGCCGGAGACGGCGAGCGAGCGGAGGCTGTGGGTCGGCACCCAGCCACGCTCCCGGCCGGACTCCACGTCGTAGAAGCGGAGGCTGTCGGACGCCCCGACGGCAAGCGTCTTCCCGTCCGCGAAGAAGGCCATACAGCCGATGCGGGCGAAGATGCCGTCGTCGTTTCGCATCCGCCACCACAGCTTCCGTACCAGCTTCCCGGTGGGCGCCTCGTACAGGAAGAGCGCGTCCCTCCCGTCGGCCACGGCCAAGACTTTCCCGTCCGGGGACACGGCGACCACCCCGGCATCGGTGACCCCGTCGATCGTGGCGGACAGCGGGTCGAGCGTCGGCCAACCCGGAATGGCGGGGTGGGACAGCGCGACACGCCGCCCGTCGTTCGCGGCCAGCACGCCGCCCGCGAACGTGAACGAGGCCGGCAACTCCGTGTGGACGTCGGCGAGTTTGCTGACGGACGAGCGGTCGCCGCTCAGGTCGCGGGCGTAGAGCTTACCCCCACGGGCCTCCAACAGGCAGCCGTCGGACGCGAACCGCAGGTCGGTGACCTTCCCCTCCGGCTCGGTCAGCGTGGCCAGCTTCGTCCCGGTGTCGGCCTCCCACAGCACCACCGCGTCGGCCTGCACGTTGGCCGTGGCGACCGTCTTGCCGTCCGGCGACACGGCGGCCTTCAGCCCCCAGCGCTTGCGGCCGTCGGTCGGCGGGTCGGGCGTCAGGAAGGTGCGGACGAACGCCCGGTCCGGGTTCCACACCCGCGCGGAGCCGTCGCCGTGGGCGGTGACGAGTACCCGCCCGGCCCGCGACCAGTCGGCCGTGAGCGAGTCGCGCGGGGCGTCCGACCCGCCGCGGATGTCCCACTTCAACCCGACCGAGGAGACGTCCAGCGGCAGCGGCTGGAACCGGTGCGGTGCGACCGGCTGGCCGTTGTACAGGAGCGGCCCTTCCAGGTTCCAGCGGACCGTGTCGCCGGGCGCGGGCGAGGGGAAGCCGGCGCCGTTTACGACCGGGATGCCGAGCAGGAAGTCGAGCCGCTCGTCCCCGCGGAGGACGGCGGCCTTGTCCGCGCCCCAGGCCGGCAGGAACTTCTCGCTCTTGGGGCGGTACTCGACCTCGAACTTCACCCCCGAGACTTCGGCCGTCTCGACCTCCACCCGCGGCCCCGTCGGCTCGGCGCCGGGCGGCTTGGCGAACTTCGACACGGTGACCGCCAGCGCCGCCCCGATGAGAAGGGCTCCGACGATGTAGAACAGGTTGGGGGCAGAGCGGTTCACGGGGCGCCTCCGGGGACGGGGGTAGGATACCACGCGGGGGCGGCAATGTTCCCGGTGATGCTGGACCTGGCCGGGAAGTCGGTCGTCGTGGTCGGCGGCGGGGCCGTCGGCCGGCGGAAGGCGGCCGCCGCGGCCGCCGCCGGGGCGCGGGTGGTGGTCGTGGCGCCGCACCCGCCGCCTGAGCCGCGGGACTCCGCCCCGGCGTGGGTAGATGAACCGTACCGGACGGAACACCTCGCCGGGGTCCAACTCGTGTTCGCCTGCGCCCCCGCGGCGGTCAACGCCCGCGTGGTCGCCGACGCCCGGGCGGCCGGCATCTGGGTCGGCTCGGCCACCGACACGGACGGGGCGGACGTGACCCTCCCGGCCGTCCTCCGGGTCGGCGCCCTGACCGTGGCCGTCAGCACGGGCGGGGCCGCCCCGGCGCTGGCCCGGCGCGTCCGCGATCAGCTGGCGGGGCAGTTCGACCCGGCATTCGCGGCGTGGGTCGAACTGCTGAACGAGGTCCGCGGCGAGGTGTTGGCGGCCGTCCCGGACCCGGCCCGCCGGCGGGAACTCCTCGACGACTTCGCCGACTGGCCGTGGCTCGACCGCGTCCGCCGAGAAGGAGCTGATGCCGTCCGGGTCGCCATGCGCGGGATGGTCCGGTTGTAACGCCGTCCTCCCAGTTGACTGCCCGGGATGGGAGTGTGAAAACCGTCTTCATCCCCGCTACAATGTGCCCAGTCTCCCCAGCCTGCAATCTTTACCCCACCCCGCGAGGCGACATGCGCGCTCGGCTCCTGTTCGGGCCAGCCCTAGTGGCGGCCATTGCGACACTCCCGGTCGCGTACTCCCAAGAGAAAAAGGGCGGCCCGCCCGAGGGCGCCCCGACCAAGGGTAAAGGCCCGCTCACGGCCCCGAAGGCCGGCGACCTCAAGAAGTACGACGAGGTCATCACCAAGGAGGCCAAGACCCAGGCCGGGGTGTTCGCCGTCCACCAGGTCGGCGAGAAGGTGTACTTCGAGATCCCGCAGGACGCGTTCGGCAAGCTGATGCTGTGGCAGGCCGAGGTGGCCAAGGGGCCGGGCGGCAACAGCTGGGGCGGTGCCTCGCTCGGCGACGAGGTGCTCAAGTGGGAGCGCCGGGGGAACAAGGTCTACCTCTGGAAGGTCGGCTTCAAGAAGCGGTCGGACGGGAAGGCCGTCCAGGCCGCCGTCGAGGCTTCCAGCACCGACAGCATCATCTCGATGTTCCCGGTCGAGGCCGAGGGGAAGGACCGGTCGGCGGTCATCACCGTCTCCAGCCTGGTCCTGAAGGGGCTGCCCGACTTGTCGCTGTCCCGGGCCGGCGGGGGCGGCGGGAGCATCGACGAGATGCGGTCGTACCTGAGCGACATCAAGGCGTTCCCGAACAACATCGAGACCCGCTCCCTTCTCACCTTCAGCGGGGGCGGCGGCGGGCTGCTGACCGGCGGGCCGGGCGGCCTGGGCGGCGGGTCCAAGAGCGCGACGGCCCTGGTCCACCAGAGCCTGGTCATGCTCCCCGAGCAGCCGATGCAGGGCCGGTACTTCGACCCGCGGGTCGGCTACTTCACCGAGTCGTTCACCGACTTCTCCCACCCCCGCGGCTGGGCGCAGGGGCAGGAGTTCATCACCCGCTACCGGCTGGAGAAGAAGGACGCCGCGGCCGAGGTGAGCGAGCCGGTCAAGCCGATCACGTTCTACCTCAGCCAGGAGATCCCGGAGAAGTGGCGGTCGTACCTGAAGAAGGGCGTCGAGGACTGGAAGCCGGCGTTCGAGAAGGCCGGGTTCAAGAACGCCATCGTCTGCAAGGACGCCCCGACGAAGGCCGAAGACCCGAACTGGGATCCGGAGGACGCCCGCCACTCCGTCATCCGCTGGGTCGCCGAGCCGGTCGCCAACGCGATGGGGCCGCACGTCCACGACCCGCGCAGCGGCGAGATCATCTCGGCCCACATCATCTTCTGGCACGACGTGGTGAAGCTGGCCCAGATGTGGTACTTCGTGCAGTGCTCGGCGATCGACCCCCGCGCCCGCCAGCTGCCGCTGCCGGAGGATCTGACCGGCGAGCTGCTGCGGTACATCACCGCCCACGAGGTCGGGCACACCCTCGGCCTGCGGCACAACCACCGGGCCAGCCAGGCGTACAGCATCTCCCAACTGCGCGACCCGGCCTTCACCGCCACCCACGGGAGCGTGGCGTCGATCATGTCCTACGGCCGGTACAACTACGTGGCCCAGCCGGAAGACAACGTGAAGTGCCTGATCCCGGTCCTGGCCCCCTACGACTTCTTCGCCATCAACTGGGGCTACCGCCCGATCCCGGACGCCAAGTCGGCCGACGCCGAGCGGGCCACCCTCGACGCCTGGGCGGCCAAGCAGGTCGACGAGCCGTTCCTCCGCTTCGGCGGCGAGGACGGCCCGAGCATCGTGGACCCGACGGTGCTGACCGAGAACATCGGCAGCGACCCGGTCGAGGCCACCGCCCTCGGGCTCAAGAACCTCGACCGGGTGATGGGGCACCTCGTCAAGGCCACCACCACCAAGGGCGAGGACTACAAGCTCCTGGAGGAGACGTACAAGGAGGTTCTCGGCCACCGGAACCGGTGGTTCGGGGCGGTCGCCAAGCAGGTGGGCGGGGTGGTCGAGTCGCGGACGCTGGCCGGCCGGGGCACCGTCACCTTCAACCGGGTGTCGGCCGACCGGCAGGCCGCGGCGGTCAAGTTCCTGCTGGAGAACGCCTTCACCACGCCGACCAAGCTGATCGACCCGAAGGTGGTGAACCAGTTCCGCTACACCGGCGTGGCGGCGGACGTGGCCGGCCAGCAGAAGGCGCTGCTGACGAGCCTGCTCGGCTCGGCCCGGATGGGCCGGCTGTTCGACGCCGAGCTCCAGGAGGGGGACAAGGCGTACACCGCGTCCAAACTGGTGAACGAACTCCAGGACGGCCTCTTCTCGGAGGTCAAGGCGGCCGACCCGAAGATCGACCCGCTCCGCCGGCAGCTCCAGCGGGGCTACCTGGACATCCTGAAGCGGGAGTTCGAGGACACCGCCGCGTCGCCCGCGGCGACCACTCCCGGCCCGCGCATCCCGCTGCTCGGCGGCGACACCAGCCGGGCCAACGAGCTCCGGGCGGTGGCCCGGGTGGCGCTGCGCCGGCTGGAAGGCCAGCTCGCGGCGGCCGCGCCGAAGGCCAAGGACGCCTCCACCGCCGCCCACCTGGAGGACGCCCTGGCCGAGGTCCGCGACATCCTCAACGGCGGCAAGAAGTGACCGCCGGCTGACGGCAGAGACGCCCGGGGGCGAGTCCCCCGGGCGTTTTCGTTTACCCCGCCTTCTTCCCCCACACCACCACGTTCCCCGCCAGCCCCGCCGCGCCGGGCAGCTTGAGCAGTGCGTTGTCGAGCCGGGCCAGGCCGCGCAGCACTGGCAGCCCGGCGCCGAGCCGGTCGGCCCGGGCCAGGATGCGGAAGTAGCGCCGCCGCAGGTCGGGGAAGCGGGCCGCGATCACGTCGAACTCGGCCTGCCGGAGCGGCTGCTCGTCGTCGGTGGCGTCCACCGCCACCGGCACCAGCCCGCGCACGGCCTTCAGCCAACCCGCGTAGGCCACGGGCTCGCGGGCGATGAACAGACCGCCGGGCTTCAGCCAGCGGGCAACGCCGTCCATCACCGCCCCCAGGGAGTCGACGAGGTGGTGCAGGATCAGGTCGCACCACACCACGTCGTAGCTCCCCGGCGTCGCCACGTCCTCGCGGGTCACGTCGGCCACGCGGAAGTTCACGACCTGCCCGTTCGCCTCGGCCCGGCGGCGGGCCACGTCGACCGACACGGGTGAGATGTCCACCGCGTCCACGTCCGCCCCGCAGTACGCCAGCTGAGCCGACGCCACACCCTCCCCGCAGCCGACCTCCAGCACCCGCTTGCCGCGGAGATTCCCGGCCAGCCGGAACATCATCTCCTTGGCGAACAGGTGCGGCCACCGCGGGGCCGCGTACCGCTCCAGCACGTCGCGGCCCATCGGCGTGACGGTCGTCCGGGACGCCACCCGGTCGAAGAACGCCCGTTCCTGCGCGTAGTCGGTCGGCATCCGCGGTCCCTCCGGGGTGTCGTGCCCACGGAGCGTACCCGCCCGGCGGCCGTCGGGGCAACCCGAGCCGGGCCATGCTCAAGCCGCGGGCACTGCTTTCGGTGACCCACTTCTGCCGCCCGTCGCGGTACACTGGTGCCTCCTCCCCGCTACCCCCGGAGCCACGCCATGCGGCTGCCCGCCCGGTTCGCCTTCGCCCTCACGCTCGTCCTCGGCGCGCATCCCGCGGCCGCCGCCGACCCGCCGCCGATCGACGCCAAGGCCATCGACACCGCCGTCGAGGACGCCCTCAAGGGGTTCCAGGCTCCCGGGGCGGCGGTCGTGGTCGTCCGGGACGACAAGGTCGTTTACCTGAAGGGCTTCGGCGTCCGCCGGCTGGGGGGCGACGAGCGGGTGACCGAGGACACTATCTTCCCGATCGCGTCCTGCACGAAGCCGTTCACCGCGGCCCTGCTGGCTCAGCTGGTGGACGAGGGGAAGTTGAAGTGGGACGACCGGGTGTCAGACCACCTCGACCTGTTCCGCCTGTCGGACCCGCTCGCCGACCGCGAGGTCACCTTCCGCGACCTCCTGTCGCACCGCACCGGGATGCCGCGCCACGACATGCTCTGGGTGTCCTACACGGCCGACACGCCGGACCTGATCCGCCGCTGGACCCGGGCCAAGTCGTCCACCTCGTTCCGCTCGACGTGGGAGTACGCGAACGTCCCCTTCACCACCGCCGGCTACGTCGCCGGCAAGCTGAACGGCTCGGACTGGGCGGCCGCCGCGAAGGCCCGGCTGTTCGACCCCCTCGGGATGAGTTCCACGACCGCGACCGCCAAGGCCGGACAGGCCACGGCCAACCACGCCACGCCGCACTACCGGGGCTACGACAAGTCGATCCAGCCGATCGTCTGGGACCAACTCGACCACGCCGGCGGGGCCGGCTGCGTCAACTCCACGGCCCGCGACATGGGGAACTGGCTGCGGGCGCAGCTCGCCTCCGGCAAACTCGGCGAGAAGCAGGTGATCCCCGCACGCACGCTCAAGGACACGCACTCCCCGCAAATGCTGGTGAAGGCCGAGGGGCCGTTCGCGGCGTACTTCCCGGCCAAGCACACGGCGTTCGTGAGCTACGGGCTCGGCTGGTTCGTCCACGACTACCGCGGCCACCCGTGCGTGTCGCACGGCGGCACGCTCACCGGGTTCCGCGCCCAGACCATGCTGGTGCCGGGCAAGAAGCTCGGCGTGTTCGTGGCCTGCAACCTGCGGCCGTCCTACGTGACCGAGGCGGTGGCGAAGGCGGTCCTCGACCGCTGCCTGGGCCTCTCCGAGGAGGACTGGGTCAAGTTCCACCAGGGGACGCTCGCGGCGCTGGAACTGACGGTGTGGGCGGCCAAGGGGAAGCGCGACAAGGAGCGGCAGGCCGACACGAAGCCGTCCCTTTCGGCCGGGAAGTACGCCGGCCGCTACGAGGACCGGGCCTACGGCACCGCCACCGTCACCGAGGCGGACGGGAAGCTGACCCTCCGCTGGGGCCGGCTGACGTTCCGGCTCGACCACTATCACTTCGACACGTTCACGGCGGTGCCGGTGGAGCCGCGGGACGAGGTGGTGTCGTTCGACCGCTCGGTCCTGGAGGCTCGATTCCGACTGGGCTCGAACGGCGATGTGGAAGGAGTGACCTTCCTCGACCAGGACTTCCGCCGGGCAGTGGGAAAGAAGTGAGCGCAGGAGAAGCTCAGGCCCGTGACGTCGTGGTCGTCGGAGTCCGGCGTGGGGGACGAGGGTAGGTCATCTCGTCGCCTACGGTGCGGGCTTCGGCCGACCGCTCACCGGGGCCGTGCCCCAGCGGTCCGTTTGTCGACAACCCGTTCGTGAAGGGGCGCTCACTTCTGCGACGACGTCTCATCGTCCGCTCATTCGCGGGGTGGTTGACATTTCTGTTGCAGTCCGACCCAGGCTGGTCTATCCTCACGCCCGTCCTTCACCTGCCTGTTCCACTGCCTGGCACTCCCTTTCCTGCGTCGCTTCGTTCCTTCATCACAAGGAGCACGCCGTGCGCCGTCATGCCTTCACGCTGATCGAGTTGCTGGTGGTGATTGCGATCATCGCCATCCTGATCGGTCTGCTCCTCCCCGCCGTCCAGAAGGTCCGCGAGGCCGCCGCCCGCGCCAAGTGCTCCAACAACCTCAAGCAGATCGGGCTCGCCATTCACAGCTTCGAGTCCGCGAACCAGCGGTTCCCGTTCGGCACCCCCGTGTGCTGCACCCCCACCGGGCCGAACTGGGCGGTGGCGATCATGCCGTATGCCGAGCAGAAGAACGTCGTCGACGCGCTGAACCTGACGATCGCCGAGGGGCTGCGGAACGCGGTGAACCGGCCGACCGAGCAGATCCCGGTGCCGATGTTCATCTGCCCCAGCGACCCGGCCTCGGGCAACCCGATCATGACGCGGTTCGCGGCCCACAACGCCTCCCCCGCCCACGCCCTGTGGTACCCCGCCAGCATGGGGCCGACGCACATGGACCAGTGCCCGTTCTGCCCGGACGGCACCCCGTCCGCCACGAACTACTGCTGCCAGGGGTGGAACTTCGGGACGGGCGCCGGGGGCGGCTTCCCGGCCGGGACGTTCGCCGGGATCTTCGGCCGCACGGACGCCGTCACCGTCCGGTTCGCCGGCGTGACCGACGGCCTATCGAACACCTTCATGGTCGGCGAGACGCTCCCGGCCGACTGCACGTTCATGGGCCTGTACAGCCAGAACTTCCCGCTCTCGGGCACCATGATCCCGCTCAACACGATGGAGTCGGCCGTCGACTCGAACTGGTTCCGGACGTGCGGATTCAAGAGCCGGCACACCGGCGGGGCGAACTTTGTCATGGGGGACGGCAGCGTGACGTTCGTCCGCACCACCATCGACTACCGGGTTTACAACAACGCGGGCACGCGGGCCGGGGGCGAAAGCGCCTCGCTGAACTGACGCGATCACCCCTCCGCAACATCCCTCTCCGTCGGAGTTCGCACATGACGAGTGAAGGAGTGGGCCGGCTGCTGCGCGCGGCGGTCGTGGCCGCCGCCGCAGTCGGCCTCGTCGGGTGCGGGAAGAGTGGCCCGACACGCATCCCCGTCTCTGGTCGGGTCACCGTCGACGGCCAGAAGGTGCCCGGCCCGGGGTTCATCTACTTCAACCCGACCGGCGAGGGGAAGGAAGAAGTCTCGCGGCCGGCGACGGCGGAATTCGACGCGGATGGGAACTACGAGGCGAAGACGTTCGAGCCCGGCGACGGCCTGCTGCCGGGGAAGTACGTCCTGCGCGTCGACTGCTGGAAACAGGGGCCGAACATGGACGGCAAGCCGGTGGTCAGCTTCATCGCGCAGAAGTACCAGAATGCCGCCAAGAGCGAGCTGAGCCTGTCCGTGCCGTCCGACTCCCGCCCGATCACGTTCGCCATTGACCTGAAGAGCAAGTAGCGGCGTGACCGGCGCGGGGCTGCGGCCACGCGCATCCCCGTCCGGGGCCGGGCGTCCGCGCGGGTACAATAGTCCGTCCCGCGACCTCCGGTGCCGTCATGTCCACTGCCCCGATGCGGAAACTGGCCGCCGCCGAGTACCTTGTGATCGAACGAGCCGCCCCATTCCGGAGCGAGTTTTACGCGGGTGAGATGTTTGCGATGGCCGGAGCCAGCCCGGCCCACAACCGGATCAAGGACAACCTGATCGTGTCGCTCGGGGGAGCGCTCCGCGGCACCGACTGTTGCACCCTGTCGAGCGACCAGCGCGTCCGGGTAGACGCGACCGGGCTGTACACGTACCCGGACGTTCTGGTCCTGTGCGGCCCCGGGGAGTTTGCGCCCGACGACGCGGACACGTTGCTGAACCCGAAAGTCATCGTCGAGATCCTGTCGGACTCGACCGAGAAGTACGACCGCGGGGTCAAGTTTCGCCACTACCAACGGATCTCATCGTGCGGGGAATACGTCCTGATCGCCCAGGATGAGCCGCTGGCCGAGCGGTTCGTGCGCCAGCTGGGCGGGGACTGGCTGTTGACGTCCGTGTCCGGGTTGGGCGCGGAACTGGCGTTCTCCTCCGTCCCGGCTCGTGTTCAGCTGGCCGACCTCTACGTCGGGGTGAGGTTCCCGGAACAGCCCCTGCGGTAGAATGGCGGTTCCCCTGAGGACCGCTGATGGCGCTTTCGACCCTGCCGCTCGGGTATTGCACCAACGTCCACCCGGGACAAACCGTTGCCGGGGTACTCGCCGGGCTGGACCAGTACACCGTCCCCGTCCGCGACCGACTCGACACCCCTGTCGCGGCGGGGTTGTGGCTGGCCCGGCCGGTCGTGGACGAACTCCTGGCCGCCCCGGACTTGCTCCCGGCGTTCGCCGCCGAACTCACCGCCCGCCGGCTCCCGTGCTACACCCTGAACGCCTTCCCCTACGGCGATTTCCACGCCGCCCGTGTCAAGGAGCACGTCTACCGGCCGGACTGGTCTACCTCCGAGCGGGCCGAGTACACCGTTCGTTGTGCCACCGTCCTCGCTACACTGCTTCCTGAGGGAGCGGACGGCAGCATCTCGACCCTCCCGCTCGGCTTCAAGGGGTTCGACCACCCGCCGGATTTTCTCGCGGCCTGCGCCCGGAATCTCGCCGCCGTAGCGATTCAGCTGCGTACCCTCCGCGATCGTACAGGCAGAACGGTTCGGCTCGCCATCGAGCCCGAGCCGTTCTGCCTGTTGGAAACGACCGCCGAGACGGTGTCGTTCTTCAAGCAGCTGTGGGCCGCGGCCGGAGCGAACGAGGGCGTCGTGCGCGAGCACATCGGCGTGTGCTACGACGTGTGCCACCAGGCGGTCGAGTTCGAGGACGCGGGTGAGGCGGTCCGAACCCTCGGGCGGGCCGGGGTGCGGGTGAACAAGGTGCAGGTCAGCTGCGCGGTGGAACTGGAGAACCCGCGCGACAACGTGTCCGGGCGAGAAGCCCTGCGGCGGTACGCGGAGCCGCGCTACCTCCATCAGGTGTTCGCCGGCGGCCCCGCTGGGGTGACCGCGAGCGCGGTGGACCTCACCGACAGCCTGTGTACCGACCCGCCGGCCGAGTTCCTCACCGCCGACCGCTGGCGCGTCCACTTCCACGTGCCGATCGACGCCGACCGCCTCGGCCCGCTCGGCACCACGAAGTCGGCCATCGGCCACTGCCTCGCCGCGGTCGCGGCCCTGGCGGAAACGCCGCATCTGGAGGTCGAAACGTACACCTGGGCGGTGCTGCCGGGCGAAGGCCCGGCGGACCTCGTGACGGGTTTGATGCGCGAGTTGAAGGCGATGGAAGCGTTTCGGAGCGGGAGTAAGGGGTGAGGAGTCGTTCGCTCCTCCCCTTGTGAGGTTAACCCGCGGCCCGACGCCGGCGCTCAAAGGCGAACAGAGTGTCGATCAGTGTCTGCGGGGCGACGGGTTTGACGAAATGGCGGTCGAAGCCGGCGGCGGTCGTGCGGGCGTTCGCGTCCGCGTCGCCCAAGGCGGTGACCGCGACCAGAAAAAGTTCCTTCCCCTCGCGTCCGCCGCGGAGGAGGGAGGCGAGCTCGCACCCGTCCATTCCGGGCATGTTGACGTCGAGGACGCACGCCTCAGGGCCGAACGTCCCGAAGAGGCTTAGGCCGGTGGCGGCGTCGTGGCAGACCCGGGCGTCGAACCCGACGAGCCTCAGGAGCGCGCCGAGCGAGTCGGCGGCGTCCCGGTTGTCGTCCACGCACAGAACCCGCAGAGGGGGGTATGGGAGTGGGGCAAGGACAAGCCCTCCAGTGTCGGCAAGGGCGGGAGGCGGGGAGGATAGTGTCACAACGTCATCCGCAGTCCGCGGCGCGCCGCGGTCGAGTCATCCCAGCGGTCGGAACACGGATTGCCGACCGATGCTATTGGATTGTACGTGCGCCGAGCATGGCCGGTTGCAGTGCAACCCCTGTACCGCTCGGAGCACACACCGAGGTCGGACCTCTTGCGACTCGGCACGCGATCTGCAAGATGGGAAGCGTCCAGGGTTGACTTGAGGAAAAAAACCGAATCGCTGGAAAGATTCATCAGGGTGTGACGTAGAATCTCTCACACGGAGCGCCGAAGGACTGGCGGCCCGCGGTTTGCGGTCCACCTCACCCTACCGCACCGGGAACATCACGGAGGAACCCATGCTCGTGCTGACTCGCCGTCCCGGGGAACAAATCGTCATCTCGGGCAACATCCGCATCACGGTCGTAAGTATCGGTCCCGGACGGGTTAAGATCGGGATCGAAGCCCCCGAGAACGTCCGCATCGACCGTCAGGAAGTGTTCGAAAAGATCCAGCAGGAACAGGCTGCGGACGTTCTGCACGCGGTCGCCCGCGGGGCAACCGGGGATGACGTCAGCCCGACCATCATCGCCTCGGGCGAAACCTCCGCAAAGCTCCATAACCGCATTGCTGAACAGCTCCCTCCGGTTGAGCCGGCCGCGTCCCAGGCCACGCCAGCCCGGATTGGCGAGCCCCGAGTTCGCAAGGCTCGCTGACTCGACACGTCCCGGCTGATCGAACGACACGAACCCACCCTCTACGGTGGGTTCGCGGCATTTCTGGCCTCACGATTTCTCCGTCTCGGTTGAAACCTGTTCCGCGAGGCGTCGTTACTTCAGGGAACGCCCTCCAGGTCGGGATGGAGCGAGTCTTCCCAGCATGAGAGGGAAATGGTCATGCGACTCGTGGCGATCGTCACACTCGGTGGCCTTGCTCTGGGCGCCCAGCCCTCTGCGCCGAACCCGTCTGCCCGTGACGGGTTACAACCGCTGAACGTCCTGATCGGCACCTGGAAGGGGACGGGGTATCCCGAGAGCGTGTCTCGTGACGAGCGAGCGGCCGGGGTTTGGGAGGAGTCAATCACCTGGGCCTGGGCGTTCAAAGGCCCGGACGCTTGGCTCACCGCGCAGTTCGAGAAGGGCAAGATCTACGACCGGGGGGAACTCCGCTTCTCAAGCGATCGCGCCGATCCGTTTCGGCTGACACTGGTTACGCGAGAAAAAATTGCCCAAACCTACAGCGGTCGGCTCGTGGACAAGACACTGACGTTCACGCGGACCGACGGACCCGCAGGCGAAGAACAACGGCTGGTGTTCAGTCTGCTGCACCACAACCGCCACCTGTACCGTTTTGAATCACGCCCGGCCGGGTCGGCGGTCGCGTTCGGGAAGAAATTTCAAGTGGGAGCCACCAAAGTCGGAGTGCCGTTCGCCGCGGTTCCGAAGGGGCCGGAGTGTGTGGTCAGCGGCGGGCTGGGTACGTCGAAGGTCAGCTACATGGGCAAGGACTACTACGTCTGCTGTTCCGGCTGTCGGGACGAGTTCAAGGCGAATCCCGAGAAGTACATCAAGGAAGCCGAGCGGAAGGCGAAGGACGGGAAGTAGCCGCGCCAGATGCGAGAAGTCGTGCTCCCGTCCGTCATCCTGCAACTGCTCGTCACGGGTTCCAGTATTAGGAGGCACAGAAGCGGAAGGGAAGACCTACTCTAATCGCGCCGGTCCGGGCGTTGACCGTGCGACAGCCAATTGCCGGGACTGAGGGGACTTCCCGCGACGCAGCATGGACGCGGATGGCAGACCAACTCAGCAGAAGAGCAGCCGGCAGTTAACCAACGGATCGAGGGGTCGCGGCAATCAGCATCGCCCACTGTCCGATACGCAACCGCGCAGGTGTCCGTTACCCTTCCGGCGATGGCCCTCGCAACATCGACTGCCACACGGGGAAGTCGCGGCCCGTTGCCGAACCATAGAACCATCGGCCGGCCCCTTGATTCACGGTCATGGCCGGGGATAATGCGACGCACCTCGGTTACGCCGTCGGCCCGACGAACGGTCCTGTCTCCGGAGGAACGCTCATGCCCGCACCTCTCCCGGCCGAGTTGGCGAAGGTGGACCCGGCGGACGCCTGGGCAGTGTGGGTGCCGTCGGCCGAGCAGCCGTGGGACCGGAAGGCCGTCACCCACCTGTTCCGCCGGGCCGCGTTCGGGCCGTCGCCGGCCGACACCACCCGCGCCCTCGCCGACGGCTTCCCACGCACCCTCGACCGCCTCACGGCCGGCGAGCCCGACGCCGCCGACCGTCTCGCCATGTGCGAGGACGCCGGCCGCTACCTCCTCGACGGTGGCCGTATCCGCCTCGGTTTCGACTTCAACAACAACCCCACCGACCCCGCCGTCCCGGTCCGGGCGTGGTGGCTGTACACGATCCTTGAGGGCGGCCACCCGCTCCGCGAGAAGCTCACCCTCTTCTGGCACAACCACTTCGCCACGAGCTACTCCAAGGTCGGCTCCATCCGGCTGATGTTCGACCAGAACCGCACCCTGCGGCGGCACGCCCTCGGCCGGTTCCGGCCGTTCTTACTGGAGATGAGCCGCGACCCAGCCATGCTCATCTGGCTCGACTCGAACCAGAACGTGAAGGGCGCCCCGAACGAGAACTACGCCCGCGAGGTGATGGAACTCTTCTCCCTCGGCGTCGGCAACTACACCGAGCGCGACGTGCAGGAGGCCGCCCGCGCCTTCACCGGCTGGCACCACACCCCGGACCAGACCGCCTTCGAGTTCAACGCCGCCCTGCACGACGACGGGCTGAAGACGGTCCTCGACGAGAGCGGCCCCTTCGACGGCGGGGACGTCCTCCGGCTGTGCGCCAACCGCCCGGCGTGCGCCCGCTTCCTGGTCGGCAAGCTGTACGCCTTCCTGGTGAGCGAGACGCCCCCGCCGCCGGTGCTCCTCGACGCGCTCGCCGACCGCCTCCGCCGGTCCGACTACGACCTCGCCGACCTCGTGCGAACGATGCTCGGCTCCCGGCTGTTCTTCTCGGCCCACGCCTACCGGAAGCGGGTGAAGTGGCCGGTCGAGTACGCCGTGGGGGCGGTGCGGGCCGTTGCCCCCGACCGGGTGCCGCTGGGCGACCTGATCGACCCGCTCTCGAAGATGGGGCAGGTGCTGTTCGCCCCGCCGAACGTGAAGGGCTGGCGGACCGGCACCGACTGGCTCAACAGCGCCACCCTGCTCGCCCGGAACAACTTCGCCGAGATGGTGGCGATGGGGACGTGGCCGCGCCGCTCGGCCCGGCCGGCGGCGCCCGAGTTCGCGGCCGTGAAAGACGCGCCGGTGGCCGAGGCCGTGGTCATCAGCGTTCCCGCCCAGCCGGCGTCGGCCGCACTCGGCGCGGCGGCCGTTTACGGGGCCGGGGCGGAGGCTCCGCCGGGCGGCGAGCACGTCCTCAACCTCGTCAGCCCGATCCCGGGGCCTGCCGCCCCGCCGCCCCCGCCCGCGGACGCCAAGCTCGACCCGACGCTCGTCCTCTTCGACCCGAAACCGGCGAGCGTGGCCGACGTGATCAACCGGATGGGCGACATGCTGTTTGGCGAGGCCGTGCCCCCGGCCGCCCGCCGCCGGATCGAGACGTTCCTGCTCGGCGGGCGGTCCACCGTCCCGGCCGCCGACCTGGACAACCCGGCGTTCAAGGTCCGCGCCCGCGAGGCTCTGCACGCCCTGATGTGTCTGCCGGAATACCAGCTGAACTGACGGTCGCCGTCCGCTGACCGAGCCGCCCGCCGACGGGCCTCCACCCGCCTCTACCCGGAGCGCGTCATGTTCCACCGCCGCGACTTCCTCGGCCGGTCCCTCGGGGCGAGCACGCTCCTCGCCGCGGCACCGGTCGTCCCCGAGTTCCTGGCGCAGACCGCCCGCGCCGCCCAGGCTGACCCGAAGGCGAAGGACAAGGACACCGTCCTCGTCGTCGTCGAACTGGCCGGCGGGAACGACGGGCTGAACACCGTCGTCCCCTACGCCGACGACCTCTACCACCGCGCCCGCCCCACCCTCGGCCTCACCCGCCGCGAGGTGCTGCGGATCGACGACTACCACGGCCTCCACCCCCGGCTCAACGACCTGAAACAGCTCTACGACGGCAAGCAGCTGGCGATCGTCCAGGGCGTCGGCTACCCGAACCCGGACCGGTCGCACTTCGAGAGCATGGACATCTGGCAGCTGGCCGACCCGCGGCGGGCCGAAACCCACGGCTGGCTCGGGCGGACGATCCCGGCGATGCAGGCGGGCGCGGCCGGGGTGCCGGGGATGTACGTCGGGCAGGAGCGGCTGCCGGTCGCCCTCCAGGGGGCCGCGGGCGGGGTCGTCAGCCTCGCCGACCGGGCCAGCTTTCGGCTCCAGCTGACCGGCAACGTCGCCCCCCGCCGCCAGTTGTTGCAGGATCTGAACAGCGAGGGCGAGGGCACCGCCGACCTCGCCGCGTTCGTCCGCCGCCGCCAACTCCAGACGTACACGAGTCTCCAGAAGATCGAGGACGCGCTGCGGGAAACCGGGCCGGCGAGCAACGGCGGACAACCCGTCCGCCCCGGCCAGCCGCAACCGCAGGGCGACCTCGCCAACCTGAACGGCCGGCTCAACCTGATCGCCCGGCTGATCAACCGCGGGCTCGGCGCCCGTATCTACTACGCCTCGCTCGCCGGGTTCGACACGCACTCGTCGCAGGGCGAGGCCCACGCCGACCTGCTCAACGAGCTGTCCACGTCGATCGGCCAGTTCTTCACCCAGCTCGGCAGCGAGTCCGGCCGGGTGGTGCTGATGACGTTCTCCGAGTTCGGCCGGCGGGTGCGGCAGAACGGCAGCCGCGGGACCGACCACGGCTCGGGGTCAAATCTGTTCGTTGCCGGCCCGCAGGTGAACGGCGGGCTCGTCGGCCGGCACCCCCGGCTCGACGACCTCGTGGACGGCGACGTCCGCTACCACACCGACTTCCGCCGGGTGTACGCCACCCTTCTCGACCAGTGGCTCGGGGTCGAAAGCCGGCTGGTGCTGGGGAGCGTGTTCGAGCCCCTGCCGCTAATTGACAAGGCGAAGCCGGCGACCCCTGCTCCCGCCCCGCCGCGTCCGGGCACCCCGCCAATCCCCACGGCGCCGGCCCCGACGCCGACAGCGAAGGACAAGTAGTCTGTGGCAGCGCTCGGATTCGGTGGGACCGGTGGGATGCCGGTCCGAGCGCCACGACCGGCGTCCTGCCGGTCCCGCCCGACCCGATACCACGGACTACTAACCGGGCTCGTCGGCGCCCGGCCCCGTCTCAGCAACCGGTCGTTCCGCCCGCCTTTCCCGATCACCGGAGCCTGCCGATGCCACGCCTGGCCCCCGCGTTCGCCCTGGTCCTGGTCGCGGCCCCCGGCGCGGCCCGGGCGCAGGAGCCCGAAAAGCTCCTCTCCCCCACGTCCCAGCTGTTCATCCGCTGGGACGGTGTCGGACCGCACAAGGCCGCCTACGACGGGTCCGTCCTCGGCCCGATCCTCAAAGGGCCGACGGGCGACTCGGCCCGCGCCCTGATCGCCCGGCTGCCGAAGATGCTCGGCTCCCAACTCCTGGCCGGTCCACTCCTGGAAGGAAAGTCGCCCGCCGAGCTGACGGCGGTTCACGCCGACCTCAAGGCCGCCGAGCGGGTGCTCGACCTGCTCCTCGACAAGGGCGTGGTGGTGGCCGCCGAGATCACCGAGCCGCGGCCGACGCTGAGCGGGGTCGGCAAGGCGCTCGGCGGGCTCCTCGGCGGGCGGGCGCCGGAGCCGGAGAGCTTCCTGCCGGACGCCCGCCTCCTGGCGGTCGTGCCCGACTCCGCCGACCAGGCCGGCGTGGTGTTCGGCACCCTCCGACTGCTCGTGTCGCAGGCCGGTATCCCGGTCGAGCCGCTGCCGCCGGCCGTCGGCCGGACGGGGTTCCGGGTGGCCCACCCCGACAAGGGGAATCCTGCCCGCATGGCGTGGTGGGTGGAGGGGAAGCACGTCGTCTTCTACGTCGGCACCGCCGAGCCGGCGACGGTGGCGAAGGACTTGGCGGCCAACGCGAAGGCGGGCGGGGTGACCGGCCACCCGCTGTTCCAGCGCTGCCTGAAGACCGGGGAGTTCGAGTCGGTCGCCCGCGGGTTCGTAGACGCGGGCGCGGTCGTGACGCTGGCGAAGCGGCTGGCCGGCCCGTTCGTCCCCGGCCTCGGCGAGAAGCTCGACGCCGTCGGGGTCGGGAACCTGAAGGCTGTGGTGTTCTCGTCCGGGTTCCAGGGGAAGGAGTCGCGGGCGCTCTACGAGATCGACCTCCCCGGCGAGCGGAAGGGGCTGGCCCGGCTGCTGAAGGCGACGCCGGTGACACTCGCCGACCTCCCGCCGCTCCCGCCGGACGTGAGCCGGTTCAGCCTCCTCCGGGTGGACTACGGGGCGACTTGCGACGCCCTCCTGTCGGCCTACGAGACCCTCATCCCCGAGGACTTCGGCACCGACAAGGACGCCAAGACCCCGGCCGAGGCGAAGCGGCTCCGCCGGCAGGCGATCGAGCGTGAGCTGACCAAGGCGCTCGGCGTGGACGTCGGGTCGGACCTGTTCCCGCACCTGGGCGACAAGTTCTGCGTGTTCCAGTCCCCGACCGAGGGGCTGAGCGTGTTCGGGACGGTGGTATGCGTGTCGGTGAAGGACGCGGCGAAGGTGCGGGCGGCGGCCGACCAGCTGACGCGCGGGCTGGAGAAAATCGCCGGCGGGCGGGCAAAGGTCCGCCGGCGGGTGGTGGCCGGCGCCGACACGCGGGAGATCTACAACCGCGAGTTCGGCGTCGTCACCCCGACCTACGCCGTGGTCGGCGACTGGCTGGTGGTCGGCGGCACCCCGCAGTGCGTGCAGGGCGTCGCGCTCCGCCACGCCGGCCGGCTGCCGCGCTGGAGCCCGGACGCGGACACCGCCGCCCGGCTGGGCCGGATGCCGTCCGACTCGATCGGCATCCAGTATTGCAACCCGCGGTCCACGGTCCACAACCTCTGTTGCGTTGCCCCCCTGTTCCTCGGCCAGATCGGTCAGTTCTCCGAGCGCAACAACCCGGAGTTCAACCCGACCGAGATCGGACTGATCCCGAACGGCCACGAACTCGGCGGCCACCTGTTCCCGAACCTGACCTTCACCCGCGACGACGGCCGGACCGTCCGCATCGACGTGCGCGACTCGTTCAGCGTGCCGCTGGAGTTCATCGGCTTCGAGCCATTAATGTTCGGCGCCGCGACCGGCCTGCGGTAGGGATGAGAGGAGACTTCACCACAGAGTCACAGAGAGCACAGAGGGAAGACACAAGACCGAGGGAACCACAGATCGCAGGTGCTGTTTTTACTCGGCTCCCTGTCTTCCCTCTGTGACTCTGTGGCGAGCATTCTTCTCGTTTTCTCAGCTACTTCCCCTTCTGAGCCTCCCCCAACTCGGCGACCCGGATGCGGCGGAAGAGGAGGTCCGTCGTCGGGTCGTGGCCCTGGATGGACAGGTGACCCGGGGCGGTGCGGAGACCCTGGCGGGGGTTGTCGCTCGCCTTGCGGTCGTCGAGCCAGTCCACGGTCTGGTAGCCGTTCACCCAGGTGGCGATGTGCGGGCCGTCGGCCAGGACGGTGAGCGTGAACCACTCGTGGTCGTTGCTTACCACCTTCCGGGCCGGCACCCGGCGGTAGATCGCCCCGGTGCCGAAGTCGATCGGCTTGGTCCGGTCGTCGCCGAGGTAGGCGTTCTGGATCTGGGCCTCGTAGCCGTTCTGGTACTGGCCCGGCATGCAGCGGAAGAACACGCCGCTGTTCAGCCACTTCCCGTTCGCCTTGCACTCCATCTGGAACACGAAGTTCCCGAACGCCTTCTCGGTCTGGAGGTCGCCGGGGCCGTTCTTGACCGAGAGTTCACCCTCCTTCGTCACCTCGAACTTCGAGGCCGCCCGCTTCGGGTCACCGGTAAAGACCTTCCAACCGGTCAGATCCTTGTCGTTGAACAGCGGGACGGCCCCGCCCGGCTTGAGCTTCGCCGTTCGGACCAGAACCGGGGTCGTGCCGTCCGTTTCGATCAGGAGCGGGGCGGTCGCCAGTTCCGGCCGGGTGGTCGGCTGGCCGATGGTACTCTGCGACGGCCCGCCGCCGGTGGCGCTCCCCGACGCGCCGGCCGGCGACTGCTGGTAGCGCACGACGGCCCACGCCCCGTCCGGCGGGGCGTTGAAGGTCGATCGCCCCTTCGGGCTGGCCACGGTGCCGACCCCGGCCACCTCCAGGGTGTACTCGAACTCCCCGCCGAACCGGCTGGTGGGGTACGCCACGGTCTTCTTCCCCTTCCCGAGGATCAGGGTGCCGTCCTTCACCTCGGCAGTCCCGTCGACCTTCCAGCCGAACGTGCTCTCGCCGTCGAACAGCATGAGCCACCCGTCGGCGACCTCCTGGGGGGTGAGGCCCGCCGCCTTCGGCTGGGCGGCGGCCGGCCCGGCGAAGGCCAGCGCGAGGACGGCGGAGAGGGCGGGGCGCATGAGAACCTCCGTGTGCTACGGGCGGGATTCGAGGAGGGCGGCGGGGAGTCCGTCACGGAAGCTCGGGAACCGCGGCGCCCAGCCGAGCACGGCCTTGGCGGTACGGTTCGATACCCGGCGGTTCGGCACCCCCGGTTCGGGGCGGTGGTCGAACGCCGCCGGCGGAGCCTTCAGCAGATCGGCGAGGAGCGCGTAGAACGCCCGCCGCGGCGTGGGGGTGTCGTCCGCGACCGTGTACACGGCCCCCGGGACGGCCTGCTCCGCGGCCGCGACGACGGCGTCGGCCCCGTCCGCGACGTGGACGAGGTTGAGCCACCGGTCGGCGTCCCCGACGAGCGGCTCGCCCCGCAGCACGGGCAGTTTCCGCAGGAGTCGATCGGGGCCGTACAGGCCGGCGAAGCGGAGGACGATCGCGTCCGGGCGGCGGACGCGCAGCAGCTGTTCGGCTTCGAGGACGACCTTCCCGGCCTCCTCGACCGGCTCCGTCGGGCTCGTCTCGTCCGCCCAGCTGCCGTCGGTCTGGCCGTAGACGCCGGTGCTGGACACGTAGACGAACCGGCCGGCCGGCGGGAGGGCGGCCAGCACGTTCGCCAGGCCGCCGACGTACACGTCCCGCATCGTCCGCCCGGTCGAGCGGTCCATGCCGACCGCGTACAGGACGAGCGGGGTCGCGGGGAGCCGGGTGAGGCTGGCCGGGTCGGTCACGTCGGCGACGACCGGTTCGAACCCCAACGCCCGCAGCCCGGCCGCGTTCCCACGGGTGACGGCCGCGACCCGCCGGCCCGCCGCCCGCCACCGGTCCGCGACCCGTCGGCCGAGGTAGCCGCAGCCGAAGACGAGGGCGTCGGCCGCGGGGGGTGCCGGGGGGGGCGGGGGCACGTATCTCTTCCGGTTAGAGCGGGCGCGGCCGGCTCGTCCTACCTACCCGCGACCGTTGCCAACAGGGTATCCCGACCGATGGGCGAGTCCACCCCGGCCCCCGCCCCGAACGATACCCAGGTCGCCTCTCCCCTCCCGGCCCCGACCGACCCGCCGCACCAGCCCCCGGCCGAGCTCGTCCCCCCCCCGAGCCGCCGCGCCTGCCTGGCGTGGTACGCCGGGGCCGCGGTGTTCACCGCCGTCGCCCTCGCCGCCGGCCTCCGCCTGGACAAGGTCAGCCTCCGCGAGCCGCTCGCCTACGACCAGGACGTCCTCCTCATCATGCCGATGGTGAAGGCCACGCTCGAGCGCGGCAGCCACTGGCGGAACGAGCGGATGGGCTACCCCGGGGTGTACGAGCTGTACGACTTCCCGGTGGTCGACCACGCCCACTTCGCCCTCATCTGGCTGGTCGGGCGCGTCGTATCGGACTGGGTGGTGGTCTACAACCTGTACCACCTCCTCACGTGGCCGCTCACCACCCTCACCGCCATGTGGGCGTTCCGCCGGCTCGGGCTCACGCTGCCGTTCGCGGCCGCCGGGGCGGTGTTGTACGCCTTCCAGCCGTACCACTACCTGCGCGGCGAGGCCCACTACTTCCTGGCCGCCTACTGGGTCGTGCCGCTGTCCTGGCTCCCGGCCCTGGCCCTGTGCAAGGGGGAGTTTCCGTTCGTCCGCCGCGACCCGTCGGGGGCGGCGGCCTGGGCCTTCCGCACGCGCGCCGCGGCGTGGCAGGTGCTGCTCGCGGCGCTCACGGCCTCGGCGGGGGCGTACTACGCCTTCTTTGCCTGCGCCCTGTACGCCGTGGCCGGAGCCTACGGGTGGGTCGTCCACCGCACCTGGCGGGCGGCGGGGTCGGCGGGCGTGCTGGCCGCGCTGGTGATGGCGTTCGGGGTGATCAACCACCTCCCGAGCGTCCCGTTCGCGCTGAAGTACGGGCGGGCGGCGGTGACCGAGCGCTACGCGGAGGACAGCGAGCGGTACGGGATGAAACTGGCCCAGCTGCTGCTCCCCATCGACGCCCACAACGTCACCGTGCTCGCCCGGATGAAGGCCGCGTACACGGCCAACTACCCGCTGATGAACGAGAACAACTTCTCCCCGCTCGGACTGGTGGCGGGGGCCGGGCTGGTGGGGTTGTTCGGCGTGCTGGTGATCCCGAACCGGCTCGGCTGGCCGTACCGGCCGGCGGCCGCCCTGGCGCTGTTCATCGTGCTGTTCTCGACCGTCGGCGGGTTCGGGGCGGTCTTCAACCTCGTGGTCTTGGACCAGATCCGCTGTCTGAACCGGTTCAGCATCTACCTCGCGTTCCTCTGCCTGCTGGCGGTGGTGTGGGCGGCCGACCGGGCCACGCTCACCGGCCCGCCCCGGGTCCGCCGCTCCCGCCACGCGATCGCCGCGGGGCTGGTGCTGCTGGGGATCGCCGACCAGACGCCGACGGCGTGGTTCTCCGAGAGGGTGGTGAAGGCGATCGAGGCGGACGCCGAGCGGTTCCGGGCCGACCGCCGCTTCTTCGCCCGGGTTGAGGAACTGGCCCCCGGGGCGCGGGTGTTCTGCCTGCCGTACATCCCGTTCCCGGAGGAGCCCTACCTGCACGACATGGGAACCTACGAGCACGCCCGCGGCTACCTGCACACCGCCTCGCTGGTCCTCGGGTACGCGCCCATCAAGTTCCGGGAGGCCGACGCCTGGCTGCGGAGCGTGGCCTTCGACGCCCCGGCCAACCGGGTGCGGCGGATGGTGGCCCGCGGGTTCGACGGGGTGTTCGTGGACGGGCGCGGGTTCGTCACCCAGGCGGACGGGAACAACCTGGTCCGCGAGTTGCGGGCGTCGGCCCCGGTTCCCCTACCGGAGGTGATCCACGAGGACGGCCGCCAGGTCTTCCTCGACCTCCGCCCGTACCGCGACTGGCTCCGCGGCCAGGATTCGCTGTTCCTCGAGCGCGAGGAGGCCCGGGAGCGCGACTGGGTGGCGCTGTGCTGGCTCCGCGGGTTCACGTCGCCGGAGCCCTACGGGTCGGAGAACCACTTCCGCTGGGTGTACCGCACGGCCGCCTTCCAGATCGTGAACCCGTCCGACCGGGTCCGGACGTTCAAGCTGGAAGCGACCTTCAGCACCGACCACGAGGGCGAGTTCGGGGTGGCCGTGGACGGCGGGGCCGTGACCTGGGCCGACAAGCCCGGCGGCGCGGGGCCGTGGGCGGACGCCTTCACCGTCGGCGCCGACCCGGATGCACCCCCGCAGGTGGTCAAGCCGCGGGCGTACCGGCTGGAGATCCCGCCCGGCCGTCACACGGTCCGGCTTACCTGCACCCCGCCGTCCATGTTCATCTCCGGGGACACCCGCCCGATCTGCTACTACCTCCAGGACGTCACGTTCACCGAGGTCACCGCCGGCCGCTGACGGGCTCAGCCGGCGGAGTCCCGCCGCCGGCGGGCGAACGCCTCGACGGCTAACTCCTGGTCGGTCGTCTCGACCGACCCGGGCCGCAGGTCGCGGACCTTCGCCACCGCCGCCTTCGCCTCCTCCCCCCGCGCCACGAAGTACGCGGCCAGCACGGTGCCGGTGCGGCCGAGCCCGCCGGCGCAGTGGACGGCGACGCCCATCCCCGACGTGTGGGCCTTGAGGATGGTGTCGAGGAGGTGGTCGAGCTGGCGGTCGGTGGGAGCCTCGAAGTCGGGGACCGGGACGCTCACCGCCATGAGCCCGGCCTCGTTCACCCAGCTGCGGGGGAGCGGGTCTTCGGTGAGGGACACGACGATGTCTACGCCGTTGCGGCGGAGCCAGCGGAGGTCTTCCGCCGAGTCCGGTCGGGCGAGTGCGGCGAGGCGGGGTCGTTCGACCCAGGTGAACCCGGGTGGGGGCATCAGGTCTTCGCGTTCGGAGTGCGGAATGCGGAGCGCGGAGTTCTGAAGGAATGATACCCGCCGCGTCCCGGATTTCTGCACTTTGAACCCCGAACCCGCGACCCGGCACGTTACCGCAAGGGTTTCTGCCCCGCCGCGGCCCGCAGGCGGTTCGCCTCCTGCCAGACCTTCGGAACGGTCTGGAGGAAGTCGATGAGGTTGCCGGTAGAGATGCCGAGGAGGGCCGCAGCGTCGGCGACACGGGCGGACGTGGCCGCGAGGACGTCGAGTACGACGCCGGCCGCCGGCCAGAAGCGTGGGTCTTTGCGGCCGGGGGCGAGCTTCCCGGAGCGGTCGCGGGCGTCGGCGTAGTCGGGCAGGGCGGCGACGAACTCGGGGGTGGGGTCGGGTGGGAGGTCGTCGCGGAGGTGGAGGAAGAGGGCGTGCCCGAGCCGGTCGAGCGCCTTGGCCTTGTTCTCGTGCTGCGACCGCGACTCCTCGGCGATGACGAGCAGCCCGGTCGGCGGGTGCCGGAGGCGGACGGCGGAGCTGGTCTTGTTCCGCTTCTGCCCGCCGGGGCCGCTGGCCCGGTAGGTGTCCACCTCGCACTGGGCGAGGAGTTGGTCGGGCGTCAGCGACGCCCAGGTGGACCGCGGCGGGCGGAGAGACCGCACTTCGCGCGATCCGGCCCCAGCTGGCGCCGCACACACTAGCTCCGAGCAGAATCGCAGAAGGGCATCCAACTCGGGCTCGCGGAAAATGAGTCGATGGATGCGGTGGTGTAGACCGCCATCACGGCCCGTAATCGTGGTCGAACCGCCACCGTCCACGGCGACGTCGGCCGGCCACGGGTCGGGCCACCGTTCCGGCAGATTCCAGAAATCGGCCTCCGCGACGGTGCGGAGGAACGTCGGCCAGCCGTCACCGGGTAAGGGCTGCAAACCGGTGTCGAGGTCATGTCCAGGGAAGCGGCGGGAGGCGATGTAAGAACCGCTGCTACCCGCCCCGTAGATGTGAACCGAACGGGTGAAACCGTGTTCGTCGCTCGTTGCGATGTGAAACCCGGCAGATGCGCCCGGCGGGAGATTCAGCCTGCCCATCGGACGCTCCCCATTCTCGCCACCGGCGGACGGGCGATGGGTGTCGCCCGTCCGCCCGCGCGGGGTTACTTCCCCGCGGCGTAACTCTTCTGGAACGCGGCCACGCCGGCCCCGGGCTCCAGCTTGAAGCCGCCCTCGGCCAGCACCAGCTCCAGCGCGCTCACCGCCCCCAGCACTTCGAAGGCGTCGGTGTAGCCCATGTGGCTGAGCCGCCAGATCTTCCCCTTTAGGTTGTCCTGGCCGTCGGCCAGCTTGAAGCCGTACTGCTTCTCCATCTTCTTGAGCGTGCCGCTGCCGTCCACGCCGGCCGGCACGGTGATGACGGTGAGGGCGTTGTTCGGCCGCTCGGCGAACACCTCCAGCCCCAGCGCCTGCACCCCGGCCCGGGTGGCCGCGGCGATGCGGGCGTGCCGCGCCCACAGGTTCTCGATCCCCTCGGCCCGGATGCGCTTCAGGCTCGCCCGCTGGGCCTTGATGAGCGTGTTCGCCGGGGTGAACGGCGTGTCGCTCTCGGCCAGGCTCTTGCGGTAGCGGCGGAGGTCGAAGTAGAAGTTCCGCACCGGCGTGGCGTCGATCTTCTTCCACGCCTTGTCGCTGACGCTCACGAACGCCAGCCCCGGCGGCAGCATCAGCGCCTTCTGCGACCCGGTGACGCACACGTCGATGTTCCAGGCGTCCACCCGGCACTCCATCGCGCCGAGGCCGCTGATGCCGTCCGCGATCAGGAGCGCGTCCGTCGCGGCCACCACCTTGCCGATGGCGGCGAGGTCGTGCCCGACCCCGGTGCTGGTCTCGCTCAGCGTGGCGAACACGGCCTTGGCGTCCGGGTTGGCCTTCACCGCGGCCTCGGCCATCTCGGGGGTGACGGCCTTTCCGTAGGGCACCTCGACGGTGACGATGTTCGCCCCGTGAGCCTTCAGGATGCCCCGCCACCGCTCGCCCCACCGGCCGGCGGTGAGGAGGATCACCGTCTCCCCCGTGGCCAGACAGCTCGACACTGCCGACTCCATCCCGCCCGTCCCGGAACTGGTGAGCGTGAACACCGGGTTGGCGGTCTGGAACACGTACTTGAGGTCTTCGGACACCTCGGCGAGGATCGCCTTCGCCTCGGCCGACCGGTGGTAGGTCACCGGCTTGGCGAGTTCGAGCAGCGTCTCCTCGGGCACGGCGGTCGGGCCGGGGGTGAACAGGCGGGGCTTCATCGGTCGGGGTGTCCTGCGGTTAGGGTCGGAGTCGGTCATTTTAAGGAGGGGAACCCCGACCGGCCGGGTTCGCGGGAAGTCGGTGGTGCCGTGAACCCGGCCGACCGGCCGCGTGTCCCCCCCCAACCCGTGCCCGGAAGGAGGTGCATCGTGCGACCGATTGCGAGCGGAACCCGCACCGTGGTGTCGCGTGGGTTCCCCAACTTCTTCCGAGGCAGCGAGACCGATGAGCCGAAGGTACGGTCCGCCCGCGAACTGGGCGGACGTGACGGATGAGCCCGGCCCCGAGGACGGGACGGACCCGCGGGCGGACCACCGCAAGCCGTGGGACGCCCCGAAGGTCGCCGGGCGGAAGTCGCTTCAGTTGTGCGGGCAGGTGGCGGAGGCGCTACACGCGGCGGTCGCCAGCTGTGCCGACCCGGTCGTGCAAGCGTTGACCGTCGTGTCGGTCGAACCGGCCCCGCACACGGGCCGGCTCCGGGTGGTGCTGGCCGCCCCGCCGGACGGCAGTGTCACCCGGCCGGAGGCGGACGCCGCGCTGGCCCGCGCCGGCGGCCGGATGAGGGCCGAGGTGGCGGCCGCGATCCACCGCCGGTACGCCCCCGAGTTGGTGTTCGACGTGACTTGACCCGCCCTCACCCGGCCGCCGGCTCACCCCCGGCGGCCGGGGCCGTTCTCGCCCGCTCCCGCGCCCACGCCTGCACCTCGTCGTAAAGCGCCAGGTGATTCCCTCCCGCCCACGCGCGGCAAAGGAACGCGAGCAGATCGGCCGCGCTCAGGAGCGGGAAAGACCGGCTCCGCTCGATCTCGACGTACCGCTTGCCGACCAACCCGAGGAACGTCAGCCCGTCGCCCCGCTGCCGCCACACCTCGGGAATCCCGATGGCGGCCAGCACCCGCATCCGCCGGGCCGAACTCCGCGTCACGTCCACCTCGATCGCCAGGTCCGGCGGTGGGTGGACCGTCAGGTCCAGGTCCGTCACCCCGGCCATCGCGGGGGCGTTGGCGATCCAGAAGATCTCGTCGGCCTCGGCGCCTTTCAACAGCTTCTTCCGCTTCATCGTCGTCTGCCCGCCCGGGTGGTAGCCCGTCCCGAACCCCTTGGCGAGGAACACGACGAACGCGAGCAACGAGCGGTCGGAGAAGTTGTGGTTCAGGCTCGGGACCATGATCTCCAGCACCTCCCGGTCGTAGGTGAGGCGGACGGAGCGCGTCTCGGCGAACGCCTCCACGAGCTTCTCGTAGGCGCCCCAGGACACGTTCCGGACCGTGACCGAGCGGGCCTTCCGACGCCCCGCGTCGGGCGTCGGGGTGGGGGCGGTCGGGGTCGGCGTCATGACGTTTTCCTCCGGCGGCATTGTAACCGGCGCCGATTTCGGATTCCCGCGAAGGATTCGGCCGGGCCGCGGACAATACCCCGGTGACACCGCGACCTCGGGGCCGGGCGGATGGACGACGGCGGGCAGGTGTGGCGGGAGCGGGCCGTTCGGGACGCCGTACTCAACGGCGACGCCGCCGCCTGGCGCGGGTGGTACGAGGAGCACGCCCCGGGCCTCTCCGGGTACGTGGGGTGGCGGTGCGGTGGGCTCCCCGACCTCGTCGAGGACGTGCTTCAGGACACGTGGCTCACCGCCGTCCGTCGGCTGCGGAGCTTCGACCCGGCCGCCGGGCCGTTCGCCGCCTGGCTCGCCGGGATCGCCGCGAACGCCGTCCGGAACGCGGTGAGGGGCCGGCGGCGGAAGCGCACCCGCCCCCTCGCCGAGACTCCGGAACCCGGCTCCGACCCGGCCGCCGCGGGCGCGGCCGAGCGGGTTGCGGTCGCGCTGTCCGAACTGCCCAGCCACTACGAGGCCGTGCTGCGGGCCAAGTACCTCGACCGCCGCACCGTGGACGAGATCGCCGTGACCCGCGGCGAGAGCGCGAAGGCCGTCGAGTCGCTGCTCGGCCGCGCCCGGCAGGCGTTCCGCGAGGCGTTCGAGGCCGACCATGACTGACCCCGACGACCTGGCCCCGCTCCTCGCCCCGCGGCCCGTCACCCCCTCCCGGCCGGGGTTCGACGCCGACCTGCTCACTCGCACCGAACACGCCCTGGTCTGCGGCCGCCGGCTGCGACGCTTCACGCGGGTGGCCGCGGTGGCGGCCGTCTTCTCGGCCGGCGGGCTGGCGGGGTGGGCGGTCAAGCCGGGTGCGGCGGCCGGCCTGGCGCCCGCCGTTGAGGTCGTCACGGTCCCGGTGGTCGTACCGGTCCCCCTGCCGCGCGAGTCCGACCCCGGGCCTGTCGCGGCGGCCGAGCCGGAGCCGGCCACGGCCGCCGCGGCCGAACTCCTCGCCGAGCAGGCCGACGACCCGACCCGGGCGGCCGGGCTATTCCGCCTCGCCGGGGACAAGTACCTGAACGACCGGCAGGACTTCCGCAACGCCCGCCGGTGCTACCGCCTGTTCCTCTCCCGGATCGGTGACACCGGGCTGTCACCGGCCGCGGCCGACAGCTGGCTGCTGGCCGAACTCAAGGTCTCCCTGTTAAAGGAGCGGCTCGATGCGCCGAAGAACGACGGCTAGCGCCCTGGCCGCGGTCGGCCTGTTCGCCGGGCTGACGACCGGTCAGCCCCCCGCCCCGCCGGCCAAGGCTCCCGCCGACCCCACCGACGTCCTCATCCAGAAGGCGCTGGCGAACGACCCGGACATTCAGGTGGCGCGGGCCAAGCTCGCGCTCGCCGAGGCCGAGGTGATGAAGGCCCGGCAGGCCGCCGTCGCCCGGGTGCTCACGCTCCGCGATGCCGTGACGCAGCACAAGGCGACGGTGGCCCGGCTCATGGATGTGCTCAAGATGAAGGAGGCGATGCGGGCGGCTGCCAGGAGCGTGTCCAACGAGGAAGTCCTCGCGGCCCAGGAGCGCGTCGCGGTCGCCCAGGCGGAACTGGCGCGGGCCGAGACCGAGCTCCGGCTCATGACCGGCGAGGGGCCGAAGGCCGCCGCCCCGCCCCGCGCGGACTCGAGTGACGTCACCGAAGAGATCGCGGGCCTGCTCGCATCTCTCGACCCCCAGGCCGTCGCCCGGGCGCTCGACCGCACCCGCGGGGCGGCCGGTCTGACCGCCCTCGCCGGCCCCGTCCCGGCCCGCCTCGCCCGGGCGCTGGAGAAGAAGGTGTCGCTCGGCGAGAAGGGCAGGAGGGTCACGCTGGAGGAGGCTCTGGAGGGGTTCAAGGCTCGGGCCGGGTTCGACATCCCGGTCCGGCCGATGCCCAGCCCGATGCCGGAGATCGTCTCCGACGGGGTGGAACTCCCGGTCATCGCCTGGCTCCAGATGTTCCAGGATCTCGGCGGCCGACAGGGCGAGGGGTTCGCGTTCTACGTCCGGGAGTACGGACTGCTCGTCGCCAACCGCCAGACCGCCCCGCCGGACGCGGTGAGCCTGACGGCGTTCTGGCGGGCGGTGTCGGAGGAGGCGGCCCGCCCGCCGGTGCCGGCCCCCGCGACGAAGCAGCCGACGGGGAAGCGGCACGACTTCCCGCACGACAAACTCCCGGCGACCCTGAAGGCGAAGGTCGGGGACGCCGTAGTCATCCAACTGCCGGTCAAGGTGGCGGACGTGGAGGACGCCAAGACGGGGTCCGACAACGCCTCCGTCGTGGCCCGGCTGGAAACGGCGAACGGCATGGTGGCGGTGGTGGTGCGGGCGGACCGGCCCGGGAAGGCTCTGGTGGTCTGGAATGTGACCACGGCCTCCGGCCGACAGTTCAGCAACCCGGGCCGTGAGGTCGAGTTCGAGTAGCGATCGTCGGCCGGACCGGCGTGCGGGTGGTAGCGATTATGCCAGGTCCATCGTGCGCGAACGGACCGCCTGAGCAAGGCCGAACGGTTGTATCGCCGGCGCGGCGGGGGCAAGCTGGAGAAACCCCCGCACCCCGGATCCGCCGACCATGCCGCGCCCCCGGCCCGCGCTCACGCTCGAACCGCTGGAAGCACGCGACCTCCCGGCCGCATTCGACACCCTCCCCATCGTTCCGCCGTCCGACCCGGCCACCGCGGATACGGTGCGGGCCATCCTCGCTCGGGGTCAGTCGTTGGGCCGGAACCCGTCGGCGTTCCTGAACGCGGGTGACAGCAACTCGGCCGCGACCGGGCCGTACTACAGCGGCTACCTGAGCGGCCTCGGTGCCGCGAACTACAACCCGGTCGCGTCCGGCCTGGCCACCCTCCGCCCGGACCTGCTCGACACCCTCAACACGTACCGCGCCACCGGCTCGTTCGCCCGGTCCAGCTCGGCCGCGGTCCCCGGCTACCGGACCGAACAACTCCTCGCCACCCTCCCGGGCGAGATCGCCGCGACGAACGCCGGCGTGGCGCTGGTGATGATCGGCACCAACCACCTCGCGGACAACAACCCGGAAGGCTTCCGCGCCGGGCTCCGGGCCGTCGTCCGGGCTCTGACCGACGCGGGCGTCGTGCCGATCCTGAGCACGATCCCGCCGAGTACCGGCCTGGGGGGACGGTTCACCGCCGCCGTGCCGGTGCTGAATCAGGTGATCGCCGACGTGGCGGCCGAACGTCATCTGCCCGTCTGGAACCTGTGGCGCGGGCTGGTGAGCCTGCCGAACGGCGGCCTGGGCGGGGACGGCGTTCACCTCCGCTACGCCGGCGACGGCGGGAGCTTTACCGGCGGTAACCTCGCGGCCGGCCAGAACCTCCGCAACCTGGAAGCACTGGAAGTCCTCGCCTGGTTCCGGGGCGTCGTCTCGACCGCCACCGACCTTGGCGGGCTGTCTGCCGACTGGTCCCCCCTGTCACCCGGTCAGACCGTGTTCGCCTCCGGCCGGGGGGAGGGCCAGGCGCCGGTCGTCTCCGTCTACGACGGGGCCGGGCGAGAACTCACCCGCTTCCTGGCCTTCGACCCGGCCTTCACCGGCGGGGTGCGGGTGGCTACGGCCGATGTGACCGGCGACGGCGTTCCGGACGTGGTCGTCGGGGCCGGCACCGGCGGCGGTCCGGTGGTCAAGGTGTTCAGCGGGGCCGACGGGGCGCTGGCGGAGAGCTTCTTCGCCTTCGAACCGTCGTTCCGAACCGGGGTCCACGTCGCCGCGGCGGACCTGGACGGCGACGGGGCCGCCGAGGTGGTGGTCGGGGCGGGGGAAGGCGGCGGCCCGGTGGTGGCCGTCTACCACGGCCGCGACCTCGGCGAGGTCGCCCGCTTCTTCACGGCCGAGCCGGCGTTCCGCGGCGGGGTGTCGGTGGCCGCCGGCGTGGTGGCGGGGGTCGGGCCGGCGGTGGTGACCGGGGCGGGGGTGGGCGGCGGGCCGGTCGTCCGGCTGTACCAGCTGGGCGACCCGAACCCGGTGCTGACCTACTTTGCTTACGGCCTCGACGACCGCGCCGGCGTCGCGGTGGGCGTGGTCGATCTCGACGGGGACGGCGCCGGCGAGGTGGCAACTGCCCCGGCCGACGGGGCGCCGCACGTCCGCGTGACCGACCTCACGACCGGAGCCGACCGGGCCAGCTTCTTCGCCCCGGTGACCGGCGGGCCCGGCGTGCGCCTCGGCGTCCTGCGCGACGAGTCGGGGGCGGACGCCCTACTGATCGGGAACGGGCCGGGGTCGCCGGTCCGGGGGTGGGTGTACCGCGGCGACGGGCCGGAACCGCTGGGACCGACGGACCCGCTCCGCGCGTACGGGGTGTACCTCGGGTAGGCGGTCAGCCGACACGATGTGCTTTCCGCTGAGCGGTTGCCACGTCACACCCCGAGCATGTCGGCGATCCCCTTCAGGACGGCCCGGTCGGCGTCCGGGCGCGTGGGGCTGCGGGGGTGAGTGTCGTCGCAGCTGATCCAGTTGCGGAGCTTCAGGAACATGGCCGCCGAGTGCTTGTAGGCCGGCACCGGGGCGCGGAAGGCGAAGAAGCCCAGGTACTGCAGCGCGTCGTTGAGCCCGTAGAACCGCGGGTCGCCCTCCCGCCAGTAGCGGTCCCGCAGCCCGAACAGGTCCGGGGCGAAGGTGCTCAGCCCGAGCAGGTAGTCGCTCCCGTACATGACCATGTCGACGGCCAGGTCGTTCCCGGTCAGAACCAGGAAGTCCGGGCGGACCGCGTCGCGCAGCTTCAGTCGGTCCCACTCCTGGAGGCGGTCGAGCGACGAGTGCTTGGCCCCGATTACCTTCTTCACCCCGAGCAGGCCGCGGTACGCGTCCAGCGAGTAGACCTTCCCGAACGGGGCGAACATGGTGCCGAGCTCGAAGCCGATCAGCCCGTCGCAGTGCCGGCCGAGCGCCTCGTAGGCGGCGACCAACTCCGGGTCGGGCAGCCCCGTCAGGCCGTAGCTCTGGAAGATGACGGGCGTGCCGCCGCGCCCCACGACCGGCGCCATGGCCCGGGCGTAGGCGTCCGCGGCGAACGCGGCCCCGGGGGCGTCGCCGACGAACGCCCCGGCCACGAACCGCCCCCCCCCGAGCACGGCGCGCGTGCGGTCGAGGGCGTGGAGCTTGGTGGCGTCGTCGAGGAGGTTGCCGAAGCCGGTGTCCATGTTCACGGCGGGGACCAGCCCGGCCGCGGCGGTGCGGGCGACGTGGGCGTCGAACGCGGGCCAGTCGATGTCGCCGGCGGCGGTGAACGGCAGGAGGATGGCCGACATGCCGACGACCGGCCGGCGGGGGCGGAGCATGGCGATCGGGTCGAGCATCGGACGGTCCCGCGGCGGAGAGAAACCGCGGGACATGATACGGACCGGCCGGTGATACCGAACTGCGCGATCCATCTTTCGGAACCCGGAGGGGGGACGATGTCCTGACGGATCTCCAGGTGGAGAAACTCCGCATTTGAAGACTTGTCAGATCGTCTTGCGGAGATGATAACCGTTATCGACCCCCGCTCCGGTCGCGCCCGGGCGCGGCGGACCCACCAGGCCCGGGTCAATCCTTCTTCGGCGGGGCGAGCCATGCCGCGGCGTCGTGGACGGTCACGTCGAACCGCGGCGGCTGGTCGGCGGTGGCCGGGGTTCGGGTGATGACCGCGACCGCCCGCCCGGCCGTGTCGAAGACGACCTCCTCCGCACCCCTCTCCCTGCGGACCAACCGGCCGCCCGGCGTGAAGGCGGCGACCCAGGAGACGCGGTCCGTCCCGTCGGCGGTCGGCGTGGACCACTGTGTGAGGAGGTAGCGCCCGTCGGGGGTGGGGTGGGCGAAGACCGACCCGCGGTCTTCGCCGCCCGTCCCGTTGAAGCTCGCCCGCCGGGTGCCGGTCGCCGTCTCCCAGACCGTCACGCGCCCGGCCTTGTCCGCCGCGACCACGACCGAGGCGTCGTCGGAGAAGCCGGCGGATTCGAAGGCCTCATCCTCCCGCCCCAGAACCCGCAACAGCCTCCCCGTGGCCCCGCTGTAGAGGCGGAGACGCCCCCCGGTGGTGGTCAGAAACGTGTCTCCGTTTGGTGACGGCCAGACGACGAGTGCGGGGTCGTCGAGGCGGACCGGCGGAGTCTCCCGGCCGGTCGCCGGATCCCAGTTCCGCACCCGACCCAGACTCGACCTGAACAGGAGGCGTCCGTCCCGCGCGAAGAACGCCCACGGGAACGTCTCGTCCGCCGCCCGGGGCGGGCTAAACACCTCCTTCCCGGTCGTGGCGTCCCAGATGCGGAGGTCGCCCGCGTCGTGCCGGTCGACGAAGCCGCCGCTACTCGTCAGCAGGAGCGTGCCGCGCGGGGAGAACTGGGCCGAGTAGACCACCGGGTGGCGGACCCGGCGGACGACCGCCCCGCCGGCCACGTCGCGGACGACGACCTCCCCGCGCCCGGTGTGCGGGATGGCGATGAGTTTGCCGTCTGCCGAGAACGACAGCGGGTTCCCGCCGGCGTCGTCCCCGCGGACGGTGTGGAGGTGTCGCCCGGTCGCCGCCTCCCAGAAGGTCACCACCTCCTCGACCTTCTCCCCCTCCGCCTTCGCCCCGTTGACCACGAGGACCGACCCGTCCGGCGAGAACCTGGCCGTCCCGACGTCGGGGCAGTCGTGCTTCTCCAGGGCCAGCCGGCGCGGGGCGGGCGGTTGTGGGGCCGGGGCGGGGCGGGTGGCCGCGGCGGGCGTGGGGGCCGGCTCGGGCCGCCCGGCGGCCGCGGCGAGTCCGGCCCCCACGAGGGCCGTGATGGCGAGTACGAGACTGATCGGGCGGAGCTGGGTGAGGCGCATGGTTCGGAGCACTCCCCGGGCGATTTCTGCGACGTGGGTAGGGATTTCGCCCGGGCACGGCCCCGCGGCGAAGTGGGCCGCGGCCCGGGCGGTCGCGGCGGCGAGGGCGGCCGCCGGCGGGGCGGCCGTCGGGGCGACGAGCAGGGCCGGCGCGACGACCCCGCGGCGGGTGAGCCGGTCGCGCAGACGCTCGCGCGCCCGGGCCAGCCGGGACAGGACTGTCCCCTTCGGGCAGCCGAGCCGCGCGGCCGCGGCCTCGTTGGTCACGCCCTCCAGGTGGCAGAGCACGAACGCCCGCCGCAGCTTCTCGGGAAGGCGGTCGATCTCCTCGTCCAGCACCGGGCCGACGTCGTCGGGCAGGGCCGGCTCGACGGCCGGCTCTGGGGGTGTGGCCGACGTGGACTCGCGCCGGCGGGCGGCGGCAGCCCTGACCCGGGCCGCGGCGCGGCGGGCGACGCGGTGGAGCCAGCCGGGGAGGGCGCCCCCGTCGCGGATCGAGCCGGCCCGGCGGGCGAGGGCGAGGAAGGTGACCTGGAACGCATCGTCCGCGTCGGCCGACCGGCCGAGGACGCGCCGGCAGGCGGCGTGGACCATGCCGCCGTGCCGCCAGACAAGGAGCCCGAAGGCGGCCTCGTCGCGGCCGACGGCGAAGCGGCGGAGGAGGTCGGCGTCGGGGGCGCCGGGGGTGTCCGGCGGGCGGAGGTGGCGGGCGAGGTCGGGGAACGGGGGCATGGGGCGGCTCCGGGCGACGGCCTGTCACCCGGTATGAGCCTACGCCGGGGGCGAGGCTTCCGTCGGCCCCGGATTTTTCCGCGGTCAGTCGTCGAAGTGGTCGGTGGCGGCCTCGCGCTGCTTGTCGGTGATCGGGACGCGGGCGTCGGCCACGAGGTCGGCGACGACCGCGGCCGGGGTGCGCTTGCGCAGCCGACTCTCGGGCTTCAGGATGAGGCGGTGGGCGAGGACGGGCTGGGCCATCTTCTTCACGTCGTCCGGCAGGGCGAAGTCGCGGCCGCCGATCGCCGCCAGCGCCTGCGCCGTGCGGAACAGCGCCAGCGACGCCCGCGGGCTGCCGCCCAGCAGCACGTCCTCGTGCCCCCGGCTGGCGTGGACGATCTCCAGCACGTACCGCTTCACCTTGTCGTCCACGAAGATGCCGCGCACCGCCTCCTGGCAGGCGAGCAGATCTTCGGCCGACACCACCGGCTTGAGGTCGTCGATCGGGTGCCCCTTCTGGAGCCGGCTGAGCATCCTGCCCTCTTCCTCGAGCGTCGGGTAGCCGAGGCTGAGGCGGACGAGGAAGCGGTCGAGCTGCGCCTCCGGGAGCGGGAACGTCCCCTCCTGGTCCACCGGGTTCTGGGTGGCGACCACCAGGAACGGAGCCTTCAGGAGGTACGTCTGCCCGTCCACGCTCACCCGCCGCTCGGCCATCGCCTCCAGCAGCGCGGCCTGGGTGCGGGGCGTGGCCCGGTTGATCTCGTCGGCCAGGAGCGTCTGCGCGAACACCGGGCCGGAGCGGAACTCGAACTCGCCCGACTTCTGGTTGAACACCGACGCCCCGGTGACCTCGGACGGGAGCAGGTCCGGGGTACACTGGAGCCGCTTGAAGGTGCAGCCGACGCTCCGGGCCAGGGCGCGGGCGAGCATCGTCTTGGCGACGCCGGGCACGTCCTCCAGCAGGATGTGCCCCTCGCAGAAGTAAGCGGCCAGGGCGAGCGTCAGCTGGGGCCGCTTGCCGATGACGACCTTCTCGATGTTGGCGATGATCCGGCCGGCGACGGCGGCGACATCGGGTGCGGACATACCGGCTCGGGCGGTGGGGGGTGGGGCGGGTGGGGTTCAGGGTACGGAGGAAGACGCCTCCCGCCCGGCGCCGTTCCGCCGCGGCCGGGGATTTCCGACCGTCCCCGGGGGTGGGGTGGTAGAGTGAGTGGTGGGCGCGAGAGGGCCGCACCGTAGGCTCGTCCGGGGCTATCGAATCCCAGCCCTTCGGGCTGAAGAGGCGCGGTTAGTTTTCAGGCCAACGGTCTGAGATCCCATAGCCCGTGGCAACGCCCCAGGTGGCGGACGCGGTGTCAAAACTAGCCCCACCCCGAGAGCCTCACCCCATGCGTGTCGGCCCGCGGACCCTGCTCCTCCTCGCGCTGGCGGCCGCCGGCTGCAAACGCCCCGAGCCCGCGGGGTCTAGTGGCAACGGGTCCGCACCGGCCGCCGCGCCGGTGGGGGTGAAGGTCGTCTCCGCCGAGCGGCGGGTGCTGCACTGGTCGATCGAGCAGCCCGGCACCATCACCGCCTTCGAGACGACCCCCGTCGCCGCCAAGATCGCCGGCTACGTCGCCGCCGTCGCCCCCGACCCGGTCGCCCGGAAGGCGGGGGCCGCGGACGCCGTCATCGACATCGGCAGCCCCGTCACCAAGGGCCAGCTGCTCGCCACGCTCGACATCCCCGAACTCACCGCCGAGGTCGCCCAGAAGGACGCGGCCGTCAAGCAGTCCGCCGCGGAGGCCGAACAGGTGCGGCAGGAGGCGGCCGTCCTCGACGCCCTCGTCGTCGCCGGCAAGTCCGCCGTGACCGAGGCGGAGGCGGGCGTCCGGCGGGCGGCGGCCGAGTCCGAGCGGTGGAAGGCCGAACTCACCCAGGCGGACGAGCTCGTCGGCAAGAAGGTGATCGACGCCCAGAGCCGGGCGGTGGTGTTCAAGCAGTTCCAGGCGGCCGAGGCGGTCCGGGCCGAGGCCGAGGCGAAGGTCGCCACCGCGGCCGCGGCCCTGAAGGAGCGGCAGGCCCGGCGGACCAAGGCCGACGCCGACCTCGCGGCCGCGACGGCCCGCACGGCCGTCGCGGCCGCGGCCGTGAAGGAGGTGCAGGCCCGGGTCGGGTACACCCGGATCACCGCCCCGTTCGACGGGATCGTCACCGCCCGGAACGTCCACACCGGGCACTTCGTCCAGCCGCCCACCGGCGCGGGGCAGCCGCTGTTCGTGGTCGCCCGGCTGGACGTGGTGCGGGTGTTCGTGGACGTGCCCGAGGCCGCCGCGGCCAAGGCCACCCCCGGGGCGAAAGCCGTCGTGCGGGTGCCGGCCCTCGGGAACGCCGAGTTCGCCGGCGCGGTCACCCGGACGGCCGGGGTCATCGCCCCCGACACGCGCACGCACCGGACCGAGATCGACCTGCCCAACGAGTCGCGGGCCGTCCAGCCGGGGATGTACGCCTTCGTGCGGATCGAGGCCGAGTCGGCCGACGCCACGGTCCTCCCGGCGGCGTGCGTCCTCCCCGCCGACGAGACGCACTACGTCTACGTGGTGGAGGACGGCAAGGCGGTCCGCTACCGGGCCCGCGTCGGGCGGAGCGAGGGGCCGGTAGTCCAGGTACTCGGCCGGCGCCGGGCCACGACGACCGGCGGCGACTGGGCGCCGTTCACCGGCGCGGAGAAGGTGGTGAGCGGCAACCTCGGGGCGCTGGCGGACGGCACCCCGGTCGAGGTCCGGGAGTGAACCCCGCCTGTCCCGCCGCGACCCCCAGGTCGCGGCCGGGCCGGTCGCCCTGGCCTGCGCCGACGTGCTCACCCTCCTGGCCTACTTCAACCTCGCCCGCGCCCTCACCCGACCCAGTCCCCCGGACTTGAACGAATCCCGGTCGAATCCGCCGAAACCTTCACGTCCGGGTCCGGTGACGCCGATAACTCGGGTGACGACGGCCGGCCGGCGGTCTGTAGCGCGGGCCGGCGTCGGTCGAGTGTCGCGGAGGATGGCCCCATGCGGTGGGCGAACGGCCGGTGGCGGCGGGCGGCGTGCCTCGGGATGGCGGTCCTCGCGGCCGCGTCCGGGTGCCTCCACCCGATGTCGCCCGGGGCGGTCCCCGGGCCGCCGGGGGCGGTCGGGGCGCACGGCCGGGCGGCCATCGCCGTCCCGCCGCAGGGGGCCGTCCCCCGCGAGTTGGAGAAGGTCACGCTCCCACCCTATGTGGTCGAGGCGCCGGACGTGCTCCTCGTCCAGATCCTCCGGCGCGGCCCGGTGCCGGCGCGGGACGTCGACGGGAAGGATCTGAAGGACGAGAACGGCAAGACGCTGACCCAGGAGGGGCTCCTGCCGCTGCCGTTTCAGGCCGTCGACGGCCAGTTCCCGGTCCGGCCGGACGGGACGATCGGGCTCGGGTTCTGGGGGTCGGCCACGGTCGCCGGGCTCAGCCTGGAGCAGGCGTCCCAGGCCGTCCGCCAGCACATGCTGGCGAGCGAGCCGATCAAACGGCTCGGCGCCCAGGCCCAGAACCTCGAAGTGATCGTGGACGTGCTGGCCTACAACAGCAAGCGGTATTATGTGGTGACCGACGGCGGCGGGTACGGCGAGCAGGTGGTGCCGTTCCCGATCTACGGCAGCGAGACGGTGATGGACGCGATCGCCAACATCAACGGCCTGCCGGCGGTGGCCAGCCGGCGGAACATCTGGGTGGCCCGCCGCTGCCCGCACCCGAACCAGCCGTGGCAGATCCTCCCGGTGGACTGGGTGGGCATCACCCAGCACGGGCTGACCGAGACGAACTACCAGATCATGCCCGGCGACCGGATCTACGTGAAGGCCCAGCGGCTCGTGACGATCGACACCGCGATGGCCCGGGTCATCAGCCCGATCGAGCGGATCTTCGGCATCACGCTGCTCGGGGCGAGCACGGTCAACCAGATCCAGGGTCGCGGGAACGGGTTCAACAACAACGGCAACTGACGGCCGGGCGGGTGGTACGCGACCGGGTCTCAGGCCAACGGCCTGAGAGCCCTCAGCCCAGGGCAACACCCTGGGTTCTGGGCTAAGGAGGAGCCCGCCCCCAGGGTGTTGCCCTGGGCTGAGGGCTCCCGGCCCTTCGGGCTGACGGCAAGGCAGCCGGACTTGATCTGACACACCGGGAGGGCGACACCGTGCGAACGAGACTGGCCGGGGTGGCAGGGTGGCTCCTGGGGGTGACGGCCGCGGCCGCCGCCCAGCAGCCGGGGCTGCCCCCGGGGCCGAACTACGCGGTGCCGGGCTACCCGACGGTGAACCCGGCGAACGTGATGCCCAACATCTACAACCCGCGGACGCAGCCGCTGAGCCCGTACCTGAACCTGCTCCGCGGCGGCAACCCGGGCGTGAACTACTACTACGGCGTCCGCCCCGGAACCGTGGGCGGCGGGGCGGCCTTCGGGGCCGGGCTCGCCCCCGGGGGGAACCGGCCGACGGGGTTCCAGTTCCAGTTCTCGCAGGACGACCTCCTCGCCCTGCCCGAGCCGGCGACCGGCTACACCCTCGCCCCGGCCGGGCACCCGGTGGTCTACAACAACACACTCGGCTACTACCCGGGGTCGCTCGCCGGCGGCCAGCGGCCCCGGCCCGGGGGCGGCGGGGCGGGCGGGGGCGCCGGGCGGCCGCAGTCGGGCGCGGGCACCCGCCGCTGACGAATCAGGACAGGCACCGCCGGGACGGACCCCGGCGCGGAGAAGGAGCCGGACATGGAAGTCAGCCGGTCGAACCACCGCACCCGCCGCACCCGCTGGGCGTGGGCCGTCCGCGGGGCGTCCGGGGTGGCGCTGGCGACGGCCGTGTCCGCGGCGTCGGCCGCCGACGGCCCCCGCGCCGCGGGCCTGCTCCCGCCGCGGGTCGGCACCCCCGCCCCCGCCACCGTGGTGGCCCGGGGGGCGGCCGACGACAACCCCCTCGCCACCACCCCCGTCACCCGGCGCGGCGCCACGCCCACGACGCCCCCCGCCGGCACTTGGGCCGCGGGTGGCAACGCCCCGGCGTCCGACTGGCTGAGCGGCGTGGACCCGAACGTCCTCCCCGCCGGCGGCTCGGTCTCGCCGAAGTCGGCCGCGCCCCCCCGGCTGGCGAGCGACGCCCGGCCGTTCGTCACCCCGCCGAACTCCGCCCGCCTCGCCCCGCCGCCCATGCCGCCCGCCGGGCAGCCCAGCCCGCTGGCGAAGGGCGTGGGGGCGCTGAAGGACTTCATCACCCCGGACGCCCAGCCCCAGCAGCAGCAGGTGGACGCCCGCTCGCCCGGCGAGCCGCTCCAGGGGACGAGCGCGAGCGGCGCCCCGGTGCTGGCCGGGCCGCCGGCGTGGCGGTGGTACGGGTACGGGTCGGTGACCCCGGGCGCGAACCCCTACGCCCCGAGCGGGCAGTACCCGCGGGCGTCGTCCAACTGGTATTCGGTCACCCGGGCCACGCCGGGGGCGTTCCCGGTCCCGGTTGTGAACCCGTACCGCAGCGCCCCGGGGAGTGAGCCCCCGAGCTACGTCGGTACGCCCGTGCCGACCCCCCAGCCCCGCCCGACGGCGGCCCTGCCGGGGCCGGACGTCTTCGCGGCCCCGCCGACGCCCCGGCCGTTTCTCCCCCCGGAGCCGACCGGCGGCACCAAGTTCGGCCACGCCCCGGTCGAGACGTCGCCCATCGTGAAGGCGCCGCCGCACGCCTTCGTGGTCCCCGTCCCGGCCATGACCACGCCACCGGTCGCGGCCGCACCGCCGGCATTCAGCCCGATCCCACTCCCCCCGCCGCCGATGATGCCGGCTGCCAAGGTACCGGAGCCGGTGGCCATGACCCCGCCGGCCAGGATGCCGGAACCGGTGCTGGTAGCCCCGTCCGCCAAGATGCCGGAGCCGGTGTCGGTCGCGCCGCCCGCGGTCGTACCGGCGGTCAAGATGCCGGAGCCGGTCGCAGTGACCCCGCCCGCCGAGAAGGCGCCGGAGCCTGGCCCGCGGGTCACGGCCGTGCCCGTGCCGGTTCTCCCGCCGGCCTCGGCGGCCCCGGCCGCCGACGAGATCCGCTGGCAGGCGAACCCCGAGCGGGCCGCGCCGGCCCCGGCGGGGACGTGGGTCGCGCCGGCCGACCGGTCCCGGCCCGGTCCGGGGCCGGGGGCGTCGATCGCGCCACGGCTGCCGATCGCCCGGGCGCAAGCCGGCGACGACGTCCCGCAGCCGGCCGACCCCGTCCTGGCGCTCGTCGAGGCGGTGTGCCGTGGGCGGGCGGCGGGGATCGACGTGCGGCACACCGGCCCCCGCCGGGTGACGGTGTGCTTCGAGACGCGGACGCAGCCGGCCGCGGCCGCCCTGGTCCGCGACCTGAGCGCCCGGCCGGAGCTGGCTCCCTATGAGATCAACTTCTGCGTCCTGGTGAAGTAGACGTCGGAGCGGCCCCGCACGGGGCGGGCTCGAAGTCGCCGCTGGCCGGGCCGATGATCGCTTGCGGCCCGCACGTCCCACAACCCCACCCGGCCGAACCGCCTGCCGTCGGCCGGAACCTTTCTGTCAGTCCACGGGATAGCCGTCGGGGAACCCGTAGTCGGAGCCTTCCCGGCCGGCGTAGGTGGTGCCGAGGAGCTGTAATCGCAGCTGCTCGACGCCGGCGTGAGGGGCGTAGACTTCACTCCGCCAGAAGGCAGTCGCCGACGGACTCGCCGGCGGTGTGCCGTCCAACTCACCAAGCACCTTCCGCACCCGCTCGGCCGTTTCGGCATCGTCTCCTTGCCAGACCTCGTTCGGGTCGAGGATCAGGTTGGATCCTTCCGTTTGGGCGACGTCCCGAGCGAATCCCTCAGCCCAGTGCCAGCTGACGGAGGCATCCAGTAGTGACCGGAGCAGCGGCCCCCGTCTGCCGAACCGTTCGACGGCTTCCATCCGTGGGGCGACCAACCTGACCTGATGCCAGGCTTTGACCGCCACAAGCTGCACGTCTGCCGACGCGAAAAAGAACAGCCAGGCTGGCGGAACGTTGTGGCGAGAGTCGTAGTACCGGGACTCGGGCGGATGGTCGACCATCCGGAAGTCATCCCGGCCGTCCGAGTCGCTCACGTACAGGTAAGCCCTGTTGGCCACAGCCGAGCCTTCCCTGTGGGTCCGGTTGGTCGAACACGGCCACCGCCCAAGCGGGTCGGCGGTTGGGGCCGAACAGACGATCTGCCCCGGCTGCGGGTTCCGCGCGGCTTGTGGGCCGATCGGGCGGACGTCATGCTATTGTGCGTGACCGCCGGTGAGCATCGCGCCGACCGGTGTCTTGGCCGTATCCGGGGTGGGAGGAAACGATGATGCGGGGCGGATCACGGTGGGAGTTCGGTATCCGACGGAAGATCCGGTTCAGACTGGTTTTAGAGCCGATGGATGGGTATCGGAAGGCCGGGCGAATCGAGGTCGGACCGCCACCACCCGCGGTCCGGAACAGCCCCGGCACATCCGGCGCCTGCCTGATTTCACCCGCACCGCCTTGGCGGGATGTCGCACCAGCGCAGGCTCGCCTCAGCGCAGTAACCCACCCCGCTGGGACTTCGGGTCGGGCTCGGGGTGGACTGGGCGGGGTTGATTCGCTCTCCCGGGGGCTGTAACCTCCCAACCCGCCAAACCGGCTCAACCCCGACCACCTGAAGAGTCGATACAGGGGGTGGTCGTCGCCGGCGGCGCCCACGGACGGGGGAGCCCGAATGCCGATTCTCCACGAGCTGACCGACGGACCGGGGTACACCCGCGAGACCCTGACCCCGGCCGAACTCGACCACGTGCGCCGGCTCATCACGGCCCAGTACCTGGGCCGCCTCGCGGCCCTCCAGCCGGACCTCGTCGGCCCGGCCGCGGCCGCCGGGCTCGCCCGGTACCACACCCTCCCGATCCGGTTCGACCACGGCGCGTCCTGGCCGAAGGAGACCCGGCTGCTCGACCCGAGGTACGTCGCCGACTTCGAGCGGATGGCGTTCTTCGGCCGCATCCGGGAGGAGGTCGGGCCGTCCGCGAAGATCAGCCACGACGAGCTGAACTGGCGGGTGGTCCGGCCGGACCAGCCCGGGGACATCGGCCCGGTCCACGCCGACAAGTGGTTCTGGGACGCCGGCTACGGCTACGGGTCGATGCCCGCGGGCTACGACCGGTTCAAGATCTGGATGGCCGTCCACACCGAGCCGGGGTTGAACGGGCTGACGGTCAAGCCCGACTCCCACCGGTCCAGCCACTGGCGGCACCACTTCGAGGTCAAGGGGGGGGTCCGGAAGCCGGTCCTCGACGAGGACGAGGCGTCCCTGGACATGCAGCTCCTCCCCCTGACGTCGGGCGAGATGGTGCTGTTCCACGACGAGTTGCTCCACGGTGGGGCCGTGAACCGGGCCGCCACCTGCCGGGTGAGCATTGAACTGACGGTGCTGTTCGACAAGGCCGAGGGGTTCGGCCGGCTGGGGGGCCGGTCGGCCGCGGCCTGACGCCGGGGGTCGTCCGGCAGCAAAAAAGGGAATCGCGCGATGCTGAGGCACAAGCTCCGGGCCGCGAGGTACTTCCTGTCCTGTCTGGTCTGGGCGAACCTCCGGTACGCCGCGCGCGGGTTCCTCCGCGGCCCGCGGAGCGGGTACCGGGCGACGCGCCAGGCCGCCGGGCGGGTGTACCAGGGGTTCAAGGCGCTGGCGACCATGCAGGGCCGCTACCGGGTGGCCCGGCTGGTGGAACTCTGTGTGGCCAGCGGCACCCCGCGGGAGGATCTGGCCAAGAGCCCTGAGGCCGCGCTCATCCTCGCGCTCTGGCTCAACGACGAGCAGCGCCACGAGGAGGCGATCGCCCTCCTGGAGCCGTTCATGCGGCTGGAGCCGCGGTTCGCCAAGTGCTTCGGCGTCCGCGGGATGGCGTACCTGGGCCTCGGCAAGTACCCCGAGGCGCTCGCCGACCTGACCACCTGTCACAGCCTGGCGCCCAGCCTGTCCCGGGACTTCAACCACGACCTCCACCGGGCCTACCTGCACGGCCTCCGCGGCGAGTCCGACGCCGCGCGCAAGGCCATGGCCGACCAGATGCACGCGGCCGGCTACCGGGGCACGGTGGACGAGGCGGTGGCGTCGTTCCTCGCCTCCCGCCTGGCCGGCGTGCTCGCCCCACTCGACCTCCGCGGCTCGGTCGGGGTCGTGATCGGCTCGTTCCACAGCGCCGTCGGGCACGCCATCCTCGACCCGTTCCACTTCATCCAGCTGTACCGCCACCGGTTCGACCGGCTGATCCTGGTCCACCCGCCGTACAGCCACTACACGCCCCCGACCCGGCTCGCGGCCCAGATCCTCGACCAGTACGTCGACCAGGTCGAGGTGAGCGACCACGACGTCCTCAACTTCGCCTGGCAGTCGATCGGCGAGCTGCGGCACGGCACGCTGACCTTCCTGGTCCACAACTACTGGTCCCTCAACCGGATGGCGTTCCAGGCCCGGAACACTCCCGGGCACCCGATGGCCGAGGGGCGGCGGTACATGTCCCTGCCCCCGCGCATGACGGACCGGGCCGAGGCGCTGTGCCGGCGGAACCACCTGGAACTCACCAAGCCCCTCGTGGTCGTCCACACCCGGGAGCACGGGTACCACGGCCTCCGCGGGCAGAAGTACCGGAACACCGACGTCCGCAACTACATCCCGGCCCTCCGCCGGCTGATCGACCTCGGGTACCAGGTGGTCCGGATCGGCGACGCCAAGATGTACAGCGTCCGCGGCGAGGTGCCCGGGCTGTTGGAGCTGCCGGCCACCGACTACTACGACCCGATCCTCGACCCGTTCCTGATCGGCCGCTGCAAGTTCATGATCAGCTGCCAGTCCGGGCCGTGCTCCTACGCCCGGGCGTTCGGCAAGCCGAACCTCGTGCTGAACGCCGTCTACCACTACACCCTGCTCCCCGAGAACAACGAGCTCCTGGCGTTCAAGCACTACCGGGACGCGGCGACCCGCCGGGTGATGGGCGTGGAGGAGGTGTTCAAGGCCGGCGGCCACCTGTTCGACCGGACCGAGCACTTCGAGGCGGCCGGGATCGAGGTCGAGGACATGACCCCGCAGGAACTCCTGGCCGCGACGGAGGAGATGCTGGCCTGGCTGGCCGACCCGGCGCTGCCCGAGGCGCCGACCCAGAAGGCGTTCCGCGACCTCACGGCGCGGTACTCCGTGGCCCCCGACCCCGCCAACCCGCGGGTCAGCCCGATCGCCGACTACGTCGGGTACTCGCTCCCCGAGTGCCGGCTGTCGGACGCCGTCTGCAAGCTCCGGCCGGGGTTCATGCCCGTCCCGGAGGCGGCCGCCCCCGCCCGCCGCGCCGCCTGACCCCGACCCGACCCCGGAGGAGTGCCGACATGACCCCCGCGCCGGCCGCGACCCACCTCGAGTACTACACCCGGCACGGGATCAACCCGGTCCGCTACGACATGGGCGACCGGGGGGCACACTTCGACCGCCGCGGGGCGCTCTACCGCACCCTCGGCGTCACCCCGCTGGCCGTGCGGGGGGCGCGGGTGCTGGAGGTCGCCCCGGGGACCGGGCAGAACAGCCTCTACCTCGCCAGCCTGAACCCGGCCGAGCTCACGCTCGTCGAGCCGAACCCGGCGGGGCAGCGGGACATCACCGCCCTGTACGCCACCCCGGGCGTCGCGCCGGTCGCGCCGGTGCTGGTCCGGTCCACGCTGCAGCAGTTCTCGCCCGACCGGGACTACGACCTGGTGGTGTGCGAGAACTGGCTCGGCCACTCGGCCGAGGAGCGGGCGCTGCTGCGGAAGCTGGGCACGCTGGTGGCCGACAACGGGCTGCTGGTCGTCACCGTGGTCGTCCCGGCCGGGTTCCTGGCCAACCTCCTCCGCAAGGCTCTCACCTGCCGGCTCGACGACCCGGCGGCCCCGTTCGCCGACCGCACCGCGGCCCTGAGCGAGGCGTTCGCCCCGCACCTCCGGACCATCCCGGCCATGACCCGGAGCGTGACCGACTGGGTCCACGACTGCATGCTCAACCCGGCCTACTACGGGGTCATGCTCACGCTGCCGATGGTGGTCGAAGACCTGGGCGCGCGGTTCGACCTGCTCGGGTCGAGCCCGCGGTTCGCCGCCGACTGGCGGTGGTTCAAGGCGCTCGCGGGGGCCGGGCGGGAGTTCAACCGCCACTTCCTCGGCGAGTACGACCGCCAGCTGCACAACTTCTTCGACTACCGGAAGGAACTCCCCCCGCGCGACCCCGCCCGGAACCGGGCGCTGGACGCCGCCGTCTGGGAGGTGGCCGGGGCCGTGTCCGCGCTGGAGGTGAGTGTCCACGCCGGCCGGCCCGGCGGCGACCTCCCGGCCCGGGTCGAGGCCGGTGTGGGCCGCGTCCGCGAAGCCATCAGCGACCTCCCGGCCGAGTGGACCGCCGCCCTGGACGAGTTCCTGGCCGCGTTCCGCAGCCCGACCCTCGCCCCGGCCCGGGTCGCCGGGATGTCTGCCTTCGCCCCCCTCTTCGGCCGGGAGACGGCTTACGTCTCGCTAGAGAAGACCCCGGCCCGTAGTTGACCCGACCGCGACCTTCTTCGCGCCACGGTTCGACCCGCGTGGCCCGATGACTCCGGCGAGCGGCCCGCGTGAGCGGGCCGTTTCCGCGCGCGACGATGCAGAAATGGCCCGCTCATCTTGGGCGTCGAATGCCACCCGCACAACCGCTCGACCGCTCGACCTGGTTGGTGGTTCTGAGGTTCGGAAATGCCGGTCAGTTGAGATCCCGGATCGTGCCGTCCGGCTCGACCTCGAAGGTGAGTCCGGCCAGGAACTGCGGGTAGTGCCACTCCTTCACCGCCGCCTCCTGGCCGACGGCGATGGCGCGGTGGTTCCAGAACCACGCGGGCTTGGCGTTCGCGCCGCGCCCGTGGACGAACAGCCCCCACCCGAACGCCGCGACGAGCGCTGCGGCCGGGACGAGCTTTCGCGCCGCCGGGACGGGGGCGTCGAGGAGCCCGCGCACGGCCAGGACGGTCGCCAGTGCGAACCACGGGATCACGTCGCAGAAGTAGCGCGGGCCGTAGCTACTGCCGGCGTGCCAGCCGTTGTAGCAGGCGAACACCGCCGTATGCATCCCGATCGCCAGCCCGCACGGGAGTAGCAATGCCCGGTCCGGGAGCGTGCGCCGGTAGACCACTAGCATCGCGCCGACCACCGCCAGGTACGGGCAGAACACGAGCAACCCACGGGAGGGAGAGGCCATCAGCCAGAACAGGCGGTCGAGGGGTTCGTGGCCGTCGATGGTGCCGGCCGAGTACACCGACGGCGGCATCGTCGTGCCGAAGGCGTGCAGGCTGGCCGCTACCAGCCCGGCCGTCCACACGCCCCCCGCCGCGACCGTGACCACGAGCAGGCGGCGGTGGAAGAGGATCAGGTAGCCGCCGATCGCAACGGCGGAGATCGCCGTGTGTTGACGGCAAAACGCCGTCCAGAACAGAGCTGTGCCCAGGCCGGCGCCGAGGATCAGGTCGGACCGCCACGTCGGCCGGGTGACCCGATGGGCGGCGAAGAGAAGGCCGATGGCCGCGGCCAGCCAGGCCACCGCCCAGGTGTGCGACCACAGCGACCGGGCCAGCGTGCTCCACACCGGCGACCCGAACGCGAACCCGGCCGCTACCAGCCCCGCCGCCCACACCGGCAGCACGAACCGCCCGACCGCGTACAGCACCACCACCACCACCGCCGACACCCGGGCCGTGAGCCGGAGCTGGAGGGAAGTGTCCCCGGACGGGCTCAGGTAGCCCGCCGCGTCGAACGCACTCGGCCCCCGGGTTTGGGCGGTGTACCGCACCCACGGGGCCGACAGCACCACTGACCCCAGCGGGTAGCCGTAATAGACCCGACCCGGGTCGGCCGGGGGACGGATCAGCTGGTACGGCAGCTCGCCCCCGTCCTGGTAACAGGGGAGGGCTCGGACCGCGACCGGGTCGGGGGGAATGGCGGGCGCGAGGTCTAGTGACCCGACGGTGGCCAGCCGTTCGGCGGCGGCCATCGAGTACGCCGAGTCGCACATCTGGGGTACGCCGGTCGAACCGCGGTAGGCGGTGTAAGCAACGACGAGCAGGCCGACGGCCACGGCCACGTCGAGCGCGACCCGGCTGGTGCGCGTCGTCCCGACGGTGTCGAACCAGGGCCGGGCGCGGGTGAGGAGAGACATCACCGGGCCTCCGGGCGGGCGGCGCGGATGGCGTCCAGCCGGGCCTTCATACGGGCGCCGGCGGTCTCGGGAGACAGGAGCCGTTGCAACTCGGTCCGCGCCCGCCCCCCGGCCGCGCGAGACTGGTCCTGGTGGTCGTACACCCGCCGCAGGAGCGCCGCCGCGTGTTCAACGGACGGCTCGGCCCACACGCACCCCTTGGGGTAGGGCGGGGTGTCGTCCTCGATCGTCGTCCGGGTGAAGTCGACGAGGTAGCTGTTCTCGGGGGTCATGAAGTCGAGGTTCCCGGAGTAGCCGGTGGCGACCGTCGGCTTGCCGAGGAGCATGGCCTCGGCCATCGTCAGCCCGAAGCCCTCGGACCGGTGGAGCGAGGCGTAGGCGTCGGCCGCGTTCATCAGCGCGACGAGTTCGGCCCGCGACAGGTTCCGATCGACCAACGTCACCCCGGCCTCGCGGGCGGCGGAGCGGAGTTCCCGCCACCAGTCGGCGTAGAACGCCCCCTGCGGGCTCACCTTGATCGCCAGTTCGACCGGCTCCGACGGCGCGAACGCCTGCCGGAACGCCCGGATCAGGGCCACCGGGTTCTTCCGCGGTAGCCTGCTGTTCATGTCGAACACGAACAGGAATGTGAACCGGTCCGGGGCGAGGCCGAAGTACGCCTTGGGGAGCGGGTCGAACGCCGGGAGCCGGACTGCCGGGAGCATCGGGTAGACCGGCCGGCCGAGCACCCCCAGCGCGTCGGCGATGAACCGGGTCGGCGCCCACACCTCGTCCACGTCCCGGCCGCGGCCGTGCCACTCCGCCGGAACCTCTTCCAGTTCCCACCACCACACCGCCACCCGGTACACTCCGTCCCGCGGGTGGAGCCCGGCGAGCCGGTACACCTCGGGGACGGACAGGTCGAGGCCGGCGTTGATCACCGTGACCGGGTGCGGTTCGAGCCCGAGGAAGCCGTCCCGCCGCCGGCCGTCGCGGTTCGTTCGGGTCGGCACGTCGCGGAAGCCGGTCGGGATGCCCGCCGCGGTCAGTCCGTCGGCCACGCCGAGCCCGGCCTGTTGAAGCCCGGAAACGTAGCGGAAGAAGCCGATGAGGTTCACCCCGTCGCCCGCGGCCGGCGGCAGGTCGCGGGGCAGGGCCGCCCGGCGCAGCCAGCGGCCGGAGATGCCGTACTCGGCGGCGACCCAGCGCTTGAACGGCTCCCATCCCGCTGGCGTGAGGGCGAGCGGGTGCGCGGCCTGCCAGCTGGGCTGAACGAGGTACGAGGCCACGAGGCCGCGGTCGGGCCGGGCGTCGAGGTCGAACAGGTGGCGGAGCAGGTCGGCCGGGCGCGTCTCGACCGCGTCCCAGCCGAAGCGGCAGAACCAGTCGAGGAACGCCCCGCGCTGGGCCGGCGTGAGGGCGAGCGGGATCTCCCGGCGGAGGTCGTCGCGGAGTTCGTAGAGGAGTTCCCCGCGGGTCGCGTCTCCGTCGCGTGCGGCAACTGTACGCGGCACCGCGCCGAGGGGCGGGTGCCCGCCGCTGACGAGGGCGTGGTTCACCAACTCGGTGTCGTCGAGGTCGAAGAAGTGCTGCCGCGACTCCCCGGCGAGGGCGAGCCGCAGGCGGCGCCGGGCGGCCCGGAGGAGCCGGCCGGGTTGGGCGGCGAGGCGTGACAGCGGGCTGACACTCGTGGGCACGGCCGGCTCCTTCACGCGGCCCGCCGGGCGGGGGAGGGCTCGGCCGGCGGGGCGAGCGGGGTCCGCGCCCGCGGCCCCTGCCGGGCGGCGGCGAGGACCACCGCCGCGTACCGGTCGAGCATTTCGTGGTGGCTCAGATGGAGGTCGAACGCGGCCCGCGACTCGGCCGACATCCGTGCCAGCTGGGCCGGGTTGTCCAGCAGCTCGCGCATCCGGTCGGCGAGCCCGGCGGCGTCGCCGAAGTCGAACCGGAGGGCGTTCCCACCCCAGAACACTTGCTCCGGCACGCCGCTCACCGGCGTCGAGAGGAGCGGCAGCCCGAACGCCTCGGCCTCCAGCACCGCCCTGCTGAACGTCTCCATGTGTGAGGTGCAGACGAACGCGTCCGCGGCCCGGTAGAAGTCGGCCACCGCGTCGGTCTCGGGGACGAGGTGGACGACGCCCTCCAGCCCACGGCGGCGGACCAACTCGCGGGCGTAGTCGGCGTAGGGGATGCCGGCGCGCATGCCGACGAGGTGGCACTCGAAGTCCGTCCGCCCGCCGGCGAGGCGGGCGGCGGCCTCGATCAGCGTGTGCTGCCCCTTCCGCTCGCAGACCGTGCCGATGGCCAGGAACCGCGTCTTGCCGTCGGCGCGCGGTTGCCGGGCGGCGTGCGGGAACGCCGCCGGGTCGAGGCCGTTGTGGAGGACGCGGACGTTCCCGCGGGTGTTCAGGTGGGCGAGCAAGGCCGCGGTGTCGTGCGACGCCGGGACCACCCGGGCCGCCAGGGCGAAGGCGAGTTCGATGCGCCTGCGGGCGAACGGCGGGAAGAGTCGTTCGAGGTGCGTGCGGGAGTAGCTCTCGTGGATGACCCACACGGCCGGGATGCCGGCCCGGGCCGCCGCCTCCACGAGCGGGAACGTGGTGAGCGTGTTGGCGATCACCACCTCGGGGCGGTGCCGGTGCAGGGCGGCGTCGGCGGCGCGGCGGGCGTCGGCGTAGTCGGCGGGCGACCACAGCCCGTCCACGAACCGCCTGCTCGCTGCCGACTCGCGCACGTCCACCGGGATGCCGGCGTCCGCGTACGCCTTCGCCCCGGGGCCGCCGAGCGGTGAGAACACGACCGGGGTGACGACCCCGCGGTCGCGGAGGCCGACCACGATCTCGGACAGGTAGCGCGGCGCGCCCTCGGGGTTGTTCAGGTTGTGGGCCACGACCAGCGCCCGCACCGGCGGCCGGCCGGCCTCGGCGACTCGCGACAGTGGGCTGTCACACGCCGGCCGCCAGGGCTGGCGCTCGGAGCAGTTCGGGTTGTGGTACGGGTCCGGCAGGCGGCCGTGGGCGCGCTTCAGAGCCAAGAGTTCGGACGGCAGTTGGTCGGGGCCGGCGCTGTCCGTGTAACAGAGTTCGGCCCCGGCGACGGCCACGCAGCGCAGCCCCAGGCCGCGGGCGCGGAGGGAGTAGTCGACGTCCCAGAGGGCGTGCGGGTAGCGGCGGGTGTCGAAGCCGCCGAGTTGCTCGAACGTGGCCCGGCGGGTCAGCAGGCACCGGCCGGACACGGCCGCCACGTTCCGGGTGACCTCGGCGTAGAAGTAGTAGCTGACCGCGCCCGGCTTCAGCCCGGCGAATGCCGGGGCCGGGGCGATGCCGTCGTGCATCCCGGTCACGAGGCCGGCGTCGAGGACGGTGCCGGTGGCGTCCACGGCCTGCCCGCCGGCCACACCGACGCCGGTCAGCTGGAGGTTCGCCACCAGTCGTGACAGCCAGCGCGGGTCGGTCGGTTCCCCACCGGCTTCGAGGAACAGGAGGAGATCTTCCGTTCGCCCGGCGGCCATGCGGTTGAGCCGCTCGGCGGGCGGGTCCGCGTCGATGACGAGGTAGCTGGTGGCGCCGCGGTACGCGGTGGCCTGGTGGAGCGCGCGGGCCGTGCGCCGGGCCGCCTCGGGCTCGCCCGACACGACCACCGCGACGCTCGGGCCGTCGTCCGGCCCGTCGAGCGCCAGCACGGGGAGGCCCAGCCTGTCGGCGAACGGCGGGACGTAGAGATCCGCGCGGACGCCGCGCCGGGCCAGCGCCTCGGCCACGGCCTTCCGGCCGGAGGTGTGGACGTAGGTCTTCACCCCGGCGGCGGTGGCCGTCGAGTCGGGGAGCGACCGCCAGTGGTAGAGGATTTCCGGGACGTGCTGGACGCGGTCGGTCCGCTCCGTCACGCGCAGCAGCAGGTCGTGGTCCTGCGACCCCTCGTACCCGGGGCGGAACCGGCCGGCGGCCTCGAACACGCTACGGCGGATGACCGTGAAGTGGTTGACGTAGTTGTAACTCAGCAGCAGTTCGGGCGACCAGTCGGGCTTAAACTGCGGGTCGTAGCGGCGGCCGGCGGCGTCGACCTTGTCCTCGTCGGAGTAGACGAGGTCGGCGTCCGGATGGCGCTGGAGGCGCTCGGCCACGGCGAACAGGGCGTGCGGGGCGAGTTCGTCGTCGTGGTCGAGGAGGGCGACGAACTCGCCGGCGGCGAGGTCGGCGGCCGTGTTCGTGGCGGCGCAGATGTGGCCGTTCTGCGGGCGGCGGGCGAGCTTGATCCGCGGGTCGGCGGGGAGGTGGTCGAGGTAGCGGAGCAGGGCGGGGTCGGTGGAGGCATCGTCCGCCAGGCACAGCTCCCAGTGCGGGTACACCTGGGCACGCACCGAGTCGATCGCCCGCTTCAGCCAGCGCGGGCCGATCCGCTTGCGGGCGTCGAGGAACACCGGCACCAGGATGCTGAAGGTCGGCCGGTAGCGGAATCGCTCGACTTCGGCCGCCATCGCCGCCCGCAGCCGGGGGGTGACGGCCGTATTCTCGACGTAGGTCTGGTGCGGGTCGCGGGGGCGGAACCGGCGGGCGAGGAGCTTCCCGCGCACCCGCTCCTTCAGTTCGGTCGTCTTGCCGGCCAGCCGACCCAGCCGGGCGGCCCAGCGCGCCGGGGAGACGATTTCGCCCGAAGTCACCGCCCGCGCTGTGCGGCCCAGGAAGCCGAGCCGGGCCGACGGCGCGGGCGGTGTGTCGAGCGAAGCGGTCGATCGGGCGGCGATGGTCTGTTCGCCCGACGGGAAGACTGCGACGACGTGGATGTCGTGCGTGCCCCCTTCCTCCGGCAGCTGGGTGCCGAAGTTGAAGCGGGTCCAGCCCAGAGGCACGTCGGGGGCGGTCGCGGGGATGGGTTCGGTGCGGGTGGCGGTCGCGCCGTCGTAACGCACGTCGATGTGCGTCGGCGGCGCCGTACCGGTCGCGGCCTGCCAGTAGCCGGACACGCGGACGAGGCGCATCCCCGAGAACGGCTCGGTCACGCGCTCGACGGTGACGGACGAACTCGGCTCGGCGTCCATGCCGCGGTCCGGGGTGGGATGGGGGCCAGCTGGGGAGAGTAACCGCTCGCCAGCGGCCGGCTCAACCCCAACCCGCCGCGGTCACTTGGCGGTCTTCGCGCAGCGGAAGCCGATGTGGTTGGCGCTGCTGTCGATCGGGTTGTGGTGCCGGGATGACGGGAGGTAGCGGCGGCAGTAGGAGTCGTTACACAAGAACGACCCGCCCCGCTGCACGCGGACCAGTTGGCCGTTATCGTCCTCCATACCCACGTCCGGCCCCTTCGGGTTTGAGGGCGGTGCCCCGGCGTAGTAGTGGGGGGAGTACCAGTCGTGGCACCACTCCCACACGTTCCCACTCATGTCGTACAGCCCGTACCCATTCGGCGGGAACCGTGCCACCGGCGCGAGCCCCGGGAACCCGTCGGCCCCGGTGTCTTCCTTCGGGAAGACTCCTTGGTGGGTGTTGGCGTACCACGTCCCGCCGTCCCCCGGGTTGGCGTCGCCCCAACAGTACACCTTCCGGCTCAGCCCGCCGCGGGCCGCGTACTCCCACTCCGCTTCCGTCGGCAGTCGCTTCCCCGCCCAGCGGGCGTACGCCACGGCGTCTTCCCAACTGATCTGCACGACGGGGTAATTCGCCTTCCCGCTCAGGTCCGAGCCCTTCCCCTCGGGCCGCCGCCAGCAGGCGCCCGCGACGTAGCGCCACCACGGCGGCCCCTTCTTCCACGTGAGCGGGTCGAGGCTGGCGTCGGTGGCGAAGTAAACGGCCGAGCCCGCCACCATCAGTTCGGGCGGCGGTGGGGGCGTGCCGGGGGGAAGGTTCTTCCGCATCTCCTCCCAGTCGTTCTTCCGCTCGGCTCGTGTGACATACCCCGTGGCCTTCACAAAGGCGGCAAACTGGGCGTTGGTCACCTCGGTCTTGTCGATGTAGAACGGGGCCAGCGTGACCTCGTGGGCGGGGCGTTCGTCCTCGGGGCCGTCGTTGCGGCCCATCACGAACGCGCCACCAGGGATCAGCACCATTTCGCCCGGGGTAGGGTCGGCCAGGTCGAGGGCGGTGGCATCGGACGGGTCCGTCTGCTTGTACCCCACCACGATCATCACGCCGATCAGTGCCCCCACTCCGAAGACCGGAACCAACCAGAACCACGACCACGGTTTCGAATTCGTCCGAACGTTACGCGGTCGGCGGGACATGGGAACAGCCTGAGAAGGTGGGACTTGTGGATAGCCGACTAACCTGATAAACCAACCGACGGATTCGGCTGTTTCGGCTTCAGCTGGGGTCCGGTCCGTCCGATGAGTCCGGTCGGGTCAGAGTATCACGCCCCGGGACGGTGGACCATGAGCATCACCGCCACGAACGTCACCAAGCGGTTCGGTAACTTCGTCGCCCTCGACAACGTGACGGTCGAGTGCCCGAGCGGCGAACTGGTCGCGCTGCTCGGGCCGAGCGGGTCGGGCAAGACGACCCTCCTGCGGATCGTCGCCGGGCTGGAGGTCGCCGACGCCGGCACGGTCCGCTACCGCGACGATGACATCACCCACCGGTCGGCGAAGGACCGGCACGTCGGGTTCGTGTTCCAGCACTACGCCCTGTTCCGACACATGACCGTGTTCGAGAACGTGGCCTTCGGGCTGCGGGTGCGGAAGTGGCCGGAAAAGGACGTCCGCGCCAAGGTGATGGAACTCCTTCAGCTGGTCCGGCTGGAGGAGAAGGCCGACAACTACCCGGCGGCCCTGTCCGGCGGCCAGAAGCAGCGGATCGCCCTGGCCCGGGCGCTGGCACCGGAGCCGAAGGTGCTCCTCCTCGACGAGCCGTTCGGGGCGCTGGACGCGAAGGTCCGCACGGAGCTACGCCACTGGCTGCGGCGGTTCCACGACCAGTACCACGTCACCAGCATCTTCGTCACGCACGACCAGGAGGAGGCGTTCGAGGTGGCCGACCGGGTGGTGGTGATGAACAAGGGGCGCGTCGAGCAGTGCGGCGCGCCGATCGAGGTGTTCGAGCGCCCCGCCAACGCCTTCGTCATGGACTTCCTGGGGAACGTGAACAAGCTGCCGGTGCGGGTCGAGGGGGGGCGGGCGCTGTTCGGCGAGAAGCAGCAGGTCGAGCTCCCCGGCAAGCTGTTCGAGGGCGCCGACGGCCACGCCGACGCCTACATCCGCCCGCACGAACTCGACATCTCGCGCGTGGCCGACGCCGGCAGCTGCATGGCCGCCGAGGTCGTCCACATCAACCCGGCCGGGTCGGTCGTGAAGGTCCGCCTCCTGGTCGAAGACTTCGGTCTCATGATCAACGTGGACCTGCCACTCGAACGCTACCGGAGCCTCGGCCTGCGGTCCCACGAATCGGTGTACGTGACGCCCAAATCCGCCACCATCTTCACCCCGGATTACGCGATCTGATGGTCGCGTGGCCGGTTCAGGCAAGTGGCTACACCTCGCGGCCGGGTCAGGTACGGGACATCATCGAGGCGCCTCGATGATGTCCCGTACCTGACCCGGCCGCAATCCTTTCTTTCGTTACTTATCTTGTCGTGATTGATATATATGAAAGCTGTAAGATGTGACGGCAAATGAATTTGCACAATCCCGATCGGCAAAATCATTTTTCGCTCTGGACTCGTGTGGATTGCGCCGATAAAGTTGCAACACGACCAAGTTGACGCAGTAAGTCGTGTTCCTGACCGGAGGCTCCCGTGATCGCGTCCGTGACCTTTGCATTACCCCCGCTCCGCACCATCCTCGCCGGGTTCGCCGCCTGTGCCGGTGTGACGCTGGCGGGGTGTGGGGCGAAGGGGCCGGAACTCCACCCGGTTACCGGCAAGGTGCTGGTCAACAAGAAGGCCGCCGAGCACGCGACCGTCGTCCTCCACCCGGTCAACGCGGCCGGCCCGGACACGCCCCGCCCGCGGGGGAAGGTCGCGGCGGACGGCACGTTCACCCTGACCACCTTCATCGACGGGGATGGCGCCCCCGCGGGTGAGTACCGCGTGACCGTGGAGCAGTGGCTCGCCGGCACCCGGGCCGACGACCCCCCGGCGAACCGCCTCCCGGCCAAGTACGCCAAGCCCGAGTCGTCCGGGCTGGTCGCCAAGGTCGGCCCCGGCACCACCGAACTGGCCGTCTTTGAACTGACCCGCTGACCCACCCACCCCACCGAACACACCCTCCTTCGGAGTTACGGATGAATCGCCTGCCGCGAGCCCGCCGCGGGTTTACGTTGATCGAGCTGCTGGTGGTGATCGCCATCATCGCCATCCTGATCGGCCTGCTGCTCCCGGCCGTGCAGAAGGTCCGCGAGGCCGCCGCCCGCTCCACCTGCCAGAACAACCTCAAGCAACTCGGCCTCGGGCTGCACAACTACCACGACCCGAACAGCGGCCTCCCGGCCAACATCCGCCCGGACGCGGTCAGCACCGTGCGGGTGCGCTGGCTCACCTACGTGCTGCCGTACATCGAGCAGGGGCCGCTGTTCCAGCAGGTCAGCCTGACGACCAACTGGCACCTCCAGCCGAACACGTTCGGCACCCGACTGAAGGTGGTCGAGTGCCCCTCGGCCCCGAACGGCGCGATCGTTGACGGCGCCCCGGACACCAGCCCGGCGTGGACCAACATCGTGGCCAACGGGGACTACGCGGGCTTCTACGGGGTGTCGCCGGAGCTGGTGTCGCTGGCCGGCCTCTCGGCCGCCACCGCCCGGGTGGACAACGGGGCGATCTCCAAGACCGTCAAGCTGTCCTTCGCCTCGTTCAGCGACGGGCTGTCGAACACCCTCCACCTGACCGAGTCGGCCGGCCGCCCCGACATCTACCGGAACGGCAAGCTGGCGGTGAAGGCCGCCGGCAACAACCGCGTCAACGGCGGCGGCTGGTGCCGCCCGGCGAGCGAGATGTTCGTGCTCCGCGGGTCGGACGCCTCCGGCACCACCGCCCCGTGGACGACGGGGACGAGCGTCATCAACGTGACCAACGGCATCCAGCTGCCGGCGTACCCGGACCCGAGCTTCTACAACACCGACGGGACCGGCCAGATCTACGGCTTCCACACCGGCGGGGTGAACACCCTGATGGGCGACGGCAGCGTCCGGTTCCTGAAGGCTTCGACGCCGCTGGCCGTCGTGGCCGCCCTGGTCAGCCGGGACGGCGGGGAGACGGCCAACGCGGACTGACCGGTAGCACCCGCCCACGCGAACGCCCGGGGGGACAACCCCCGGGCGTTCGCGTTTTGCACCGTGGTGCGGGCCGGGTAGGCTGTAAGGGTCTACCCGGAGACCCCGCCGTGTCCCCTCCCGCCGCGCCCGCTGGTGACGTCCCGCGCCCGGCCGGTCCGGACCGCGAGTTCCGCGGGCCGCCGGAGGAGGAGTTCTGGGACCGCTACAACCGGCGGCTCGAGTTCCCGCTCTCGACCGTCGCGGCCGTCCTCCTCCACGTCGCCATCGGGGCGCTGCTGGTCTTCCTGTTTGTCCGGCTGATGGACAAGGGCGAGGACCGGTCCAGCGTGCCGGTGAAGCTGATCGACGTGGGCGGGATGGACGAAGCCGGGCTCGGGTCGGCCGGCTCCGGTGGAGAGGACGCCCATAAGGAGGGGGAGAACCCGTTCAAGGCGGCGGAGTCGATCCTGCCGACCCCGCAGGCGCTGGCCGAGGCCCGCGAGGCGATGAAGCGGGTGCTGCTCGACGACCCGAACGGCGAGATGCCGATCGCCGCCCCGAACGCGGCCGGGTTCAAGGTCATCGACGAGGCGCTGGCCAAGAAGATGCTCGGCAGCCGGCGCGGGGAAGGCCCGGGGGCCGGGACGGGGACCGACGGCTCGAAGGGGAGCGGCCCGGGCGGGACGGGCGCGGACTCGACGCGGGCGCGGTCGCTGCGGTGGGTGCTGCGGTTCCAGACGGCGGACGGCGGGGACTACCTGCAGCAGCTGGCGGCGATGGGTGCGACGATCCTGGTGCCGCTGCCGCCGGAGAACCGGGAGTGCCTGTACTTCGGCGACCTGCGGAACCCGGGCAACAAGCGGATGGCGACGGAGGACGACCTGCGTCGGCTGGCGGACCAGATCAAGTTCAGCGACACCCGTCCGGGTTCGGTGTCGGGGGTGTGCGCGGCGCTGGGGGTGCGGGAGCCGGTCCGGTCCTTCTGGGCCTTCTTCCCGCGCGGACTCGAAGACGAACTCGCCCAGAAGGAAATCCGCTTCAAGAACGCTCGGTCGGAGGACATCGAGAAGACGATCTTTCGGGTGATCAGACGCGGCGGTCGCTATGAGATCGTCGTGTATGACCAGATTGCCCGGCGGTAGGCCTGGGCGCGAGTCGCGGGCGTTCGTGTTTTGCCCCGCAGTGGTAGTCGTGTAGGCTGAACGGAGTGACACCGGAGGTTCCCATGCCCCCCGCGATCCCCGCCCCGCCGCCTGACCCGGACCGCGAGTTCCGCGGGCCGCCGGAGGAGGAGTTCTGGGACCGCTACAACCGGCGGCTTGAGTTCCCGCTCTCGACCGTCGCGGCCGTCCTCCTCCACGTCGCCATCGGGGCGCTGCTGGTCTTCCTGTTTGTCCGGCTGATGGACAAGGGCGAGGACCGGTCCAGCGTGCCGGTGAAGCTGATCGACGTGGGCGGGATGGACGAAGCCGGGCTCGGGTCGGCCGGCTCCGGTGGAGAGGACGCCCATAAGGAGGGGGAGAACCCGTTCAAGGCGGCGGAGTCGATCCTGCCGACCCCGCAGGCGCTGGCCGAGGCCCGCGAGGCGATGAAGCGGGTGCTGCTCGACGACCCGAACGGCGAGATGCCGATCGCCGCCCCGAACGCGGCCGGGTTCAAGGTCATCGACGAGGCGCTGGCCAAGAAGATGCTCGGCAGCCGGCGCGGGGAAGGCCCGGGGGCCGGGACGGGGACCGACGGCTCGAAGGGGAGCGGCCCGGGCGGGACGGGCGCGGACTCGACGCGGGCGCGGTCGCTGCGGTGGGTGCTGCGGTTCCAGACGGCGGACGGCGGGGACTACCTGCAGCAGCTGGCGGCGATGGGTGCGACGATCCTGGTGCCGCTGCCGCCGGAGAACCGGGAGTGCCTGTACTTCGGCGACCTGCGGAACCCGGGCAACAAGCGGATGGCGACGGAGGACGACCTGCGTCGGCTGGCGGACCAGATCAAGTTCAGCGACACCCGTCCGGGTTCGGTGTCGGGGGTGTGCGCGGCGCTGGGGGTGCGGGAGCCGGTCCGGTCCTTCTGGGCCTTCTTCCCGCGCGGACTCGAAGACGAGCTGTCGCGGAAGGAGCTGAACTACCGGAACCGCCGGTCGGAGGACATCGAGGAGACGATCTTCCGGGTGGTGATGCGCGGCGGCAGCTACGAGGTGGCCGTCTACGACCAGACCGCCAAGCGGTAGCCGGACCGGAGCCAGGTGCGAGATCTGACCCGGAAGGGTGGTGACGGACCGTGGGGTGTCCGCCACCGCCCTTCGGCTTTTACCGCTTCGGCCGCGGCCGGAGCAGCACGTTGTGGACGCCGTTCCCCTTGGCCGCGTCCAGGATCGCCGTCTGCACCCCCCAGGGGACGTTGGTGTCCAGGTCGAGCAGCATCTCGCTCCGTCCGGTGCGGCCCATCAGATCCTTGATCCGACTCTGAAGCTGGTCGAGGGGCACGGCCTCCTTCTCCAACTTCACCGCGACGGCGTCCCCCTCCTTGACCGCGGACACGATGAACACCCGGTCGCGGATGTCCTTCAAGTTCACCTTCGGGGTGCTGGAACTCTTGTCGTCCGGGGCCGCCTCCGGGATCGCCAGGGAGCGTTCGAGGGAGGCGTAGCTGATCGTGAGGATGAAGAAGATGAGCAGCACGAGGCACACGTCGATGAGCGGGTTCATGTCGAGGTGCGTTTCGTCGGCCGCTTCGGGGCCGTAGTCCTCCTGCTCGGCCGCCGCCTCGGCGAAGACGGGGTGTCCCTCGATCGGCGTCCAGGCGGCCTCGCCCGGCCCCTTCACCTCGTCGGTCGGCAGCCACACGCCGTCCCGCAGCCCCTCCGCGACCCCCGCGGCCGTCGCGGACACGACCGCCGGCGAACCCTCCTGCCGGACCTGCCATGTGGACATGGGCGGAACCCTTGGGTGGAAGGGGACGGGGGGCGGGAGACACGGAATAGGGGGCGGGAGACAGGAAGCACGAGTCGTCCGTGCCTCCCGCCCCCCGACTACTTCGGCGGAGCCTCGTTCACGGTCGCGTCGTAGGAGTTGATGAGCCGCTTGTCGAGCCTGCGCTTCAGCAGCTTCTGGACCTCGATCACGCGCTCGCTCGGCAGCACCCGCTCGCAGGCCACCATGACGTGCGGCGGGCGGGTGGCCTCGCCGAGCAGTGCGTCGAGCGCCTTCATGGCCTCCTCGGGGTTCGGGAGGCGGTCGTGCTCGGGCCGCGCCGCCGTCTTCCCGACCCGGACGGAGTAGTACACGTCCTCCTCGCTCGCCTTCTGGATGCTGACGGTCAGGGCGTCCGGGTCGTTGGTCAGCTCGCCCACGTAGTGCATGTCCGGCACGTCCACCGGCGAGAGCGCCCCGGTCGCCGAGACGATGACGAAGAAGACGAGCAGCACCATGCTGATGTCGATGAGGGGGATCATGTCCACCTCGTCGTCCTCGGCCTCACGCCGCTTCCGGCCGTGGCCCTCCGGCTCGACCGGCTCCGGCAGCTCGACCGCGGCCCCGTCCGGGGTCGTGCCGACGGCCGGCCGCGGCAGGTAGTCGGCGAACAGATCCCACTCGCCGACCGCGCGCCAGCTGTCGGCCGTGCCGGCCGGGCGGACTCGGTCGGCGGCGCCGAGCCGGCCCTCGCCGACCCAGTCGCCGACGACGTGGTACGGCACCTGCCGGTAGACCGTGTTCGCGGCCACGAACCACACGTCGAGAGCCTTCGGGGCGCTAGCCACGGCGGGCCTCCCGGGCGGCGGCCGGGCGGCGGCCCGACCCCCCGTCCTCCTCCTCGGCCGGCCGGCGGAGCGGGGCGAGGAGGTTCGGATCCTTCTTGTAGTTGGTCACCAGCGTGACGAGCCGCGCGGCCGCGGCCTTCACCTTCAGCTCGAAGCCGGCGATCCACGCCTTGAACAGCACGTGGCTGAACACCAGCGGGATGGCCGTGAACAGCCCGAGCGCCGTGGCGAACAGCGCCAGCCCGATCTTCGACGAGTGGCCGCCGACGTCCTTCGCCCCCCCCTTGTTCGCCGCCTCGCCGATGGCGTTGAACGTGTTGATCATCGAGATGACGGTGAAGAGGAGCCCGACCATCGTGGCGATCTTGGCGATGGCGAGGATGAGCGGGAGGAGGAAGTTCAGCCGGGGGACGATCTCCAGCTCGGTTTCGGCGGCCATGGCCCGCCGCATCGCCGCCGCCCCCTGGTCGGATGCTTCCAGCCCGGCCACGAACAGCCGGCCCGGGATCAGCCCCTTCTCCTCGCGGCACATCGCGATCGCGCCGGGGACGCCGCGCTTGCGGAGCGCCTCCTGGAAGTCGGGCAGGAAGTCGTCGACGTCCGTCTTGGCGGTGTTGTTGAGCAGCAGTCGCCAGAGTACGAGCCCGGCCGACACCAGGGACATGGCGACCAGAGGGAGGGCAAAGTACCACTCGCCGATGAAGAAGTCTTGAACCGCTTTCATGCGGGCTCACCCGGGCGGGGACGTGCAAGGGGTACGGTGCCTTCCCCCATTATCGGCCCCGCCGGGGTGGAAACAACGCCCCCACCGCGTCGGTCCGGGGGTGGGTAGGAGTGCGTACGGGCGGACCCTGCCGGTGGCAGGCCGGTGGCGGGTCGTAGGGCTGGTGACGGCCGAGCCGCCGCGGCGGCTTTCACCAGAATGCCCGCCGGCCGAGGAGAGAGTATCAACAAACGCGACCGGCCGGGGTATGCCCCCGGCCGGTCGCGTCCGATCCGTCCGGCTTACACCGACCGGGCGGCCCGGCCGAGGAGTAGGCCGACCCCGAAGCCGATCAGGATGGCCGGCAGCGGGTGGCGGCGGATGAGGCTGGTCACTTCCCGGCCGAAGTCGCCGGCGTGTTCGCCGACGGCGTCGTAGGCCTCGGACGCGAACCGCTGCACGCGGTCGCCCGACACCCCGGCCCAGTCGCCGATCCGGTCCCGGGCCTGGGTGGCCAAATCGCCCACCCGGTCCCGTGCCTGGCCCGCCAGCTCGCCGGCCCGGTCCCGCGCCTGGCCCGCCAGCTCACCCGCCCGTTCGGCCAGGTTGTGGGCGGTGTCGCGGACCTGGCCCATCGTACCGCCGGAGCTCGATGAGCCCATCGCGTCGGCGGCCCGGTCGGTGGCGCTCTTGGCGGCCGAGGCCGCCTCGCTCACGCCACCCCGTGCCGCCCGGGCGGCGTCGTCGATGCCGCTCTTGATGTTGTTCTTCGTGTCAGCCATCGGTTTACCTCCGATACTGGGGCTAGTGTTCGGCTCGGGTCGAACCGACATCACCCGACTAATGCAGCCCCCGTGCCAACCACCCGCGACTTGCCCGCCGCGGCCGTGGGGGCTGCCGACGAGAACACCGAGTGCCACTCGGTAAGCCGTTTTCGGGTGTCGGCCAGGGAGCCGTCCACCCAGTCCGCGCCGCCGGACGACGGGGCGTCGTCGGGGAAATCTTCCCCGCGGCCCCACCGCCCGACCACCAGCTTGAGGTCCGGGAACCGGCTCCGGATGCGCGCCACCAGATACCGGGTGTGGGCGATGCCCCCGGGCGGGAGGGAGCCGATGACGACCGCCGCGGGGTTCGTCTCCTCGATCCGGGTCAGCAGTTCCGCCGCGAGCAGCTCGTCGGTCACCGCGTCCACCTCCCACCGGCCGGGGTCGAGCAGGCGGCCGAGGAGTTCCGTGGCCACGGCGTCGATCTCGTCCCGGGCCGGCACGAGCAGCACCCGCACCCGGGCGTCGGCCTCGCCCGCGACCGCCGGCCGGGCCAGGGCCACTTCCTCGCCGATCTCCCGGGCGGCCCCCGCCGCGAACGACAGCCCGTCGGCCCCGAGGTCGCCGTCCGCGTGATCCCGCTTGGCGAGGCACAGGGCCGGCACCACCACCCGGTCGTACACGTCGGCCGGATCGGCCTCGCGCCCCCCGGCCAGGGCGATCTGGCTGGCCTCGTCCTGGTCCCGGGCGGCGAGCCGCTGGTAGAAGGCCACCCGCTCGGGGAGGACCGGCTCGTCGCCGAGCAGGACGTCGAGAAACTGGAACCGCGCGACGTGCTTCCCGAGGACCAGCAGACAGACCGTGAGCGGGCCGGACAGGATCAGCCCGATCGGCCCCCAGAGGAACGCCCAGAACCCCGCCGCGATCAGCTGGGCGACCTCCGAGAGGCCCATGCTCGGCCCGTACAGCATCGGCTCGAACACGTTGTTGCAGATCAGCTCCAGGCCGATGAACAGGGCCACCACGGCGATCGTCTCCCCCCACGCGTCCGTGACGGCGAACATGTACAGGGCCGGCGGGAGAACCCCGATCCAGGTGCCGATGTAGGGCACGTAGCGCATCACGAAGGCGATGCTCGCCCACAGCGGGGCGTAACTCACCCCCAGAATCATCAGCCCGATCAGGATGACCACGCCGAACGCGGTGTTGAGAGCCAGCTGGGTGAGGAGGTATCTGCTGACCCGCCGGCTGGCGTCGTCCACGGCCTTCGTCGTGGTCGTCACCTTCCCGTGCCCCGTCAGTCGGATCATCCGGTTCCGCAAGTCCTCGCGCTTCAGGAGCATGAACACCGTCAGGAGGAAGGCGAAGGCCGCCTGCCCGACGACCTCAAGCGCGGGACTGGCGAACGATTCGAGCTGGCCGATCCACCCCGGGCCGGTACTCTGCACGACGACCGGCGGGGCGTCGCCGGGCTTCGGGGTCGGCGTCAGGATGCCCGTCACCTCCTCGATCAGCTGGGTGAACCGGCTGTCCCCGTTCCCGAGGATCGCCGACTTCGCCCGCTTGAGCTTGTCGACGATCGCCTCCCGTCGGTCCGGGAGGGTGGACGAGAGGGACGCCATCTCGGAGGCGATCACCGCCCCGAGGCTCCCGGTGGTCAGTACGCCGAGCCCCACGACCAGCAACACGGCCGGCGTCCGCCCGAGCCCGCGGCGCTGGAACCAGGCCACGACCGGGCTGAAGACGAAGGTGAGAAAGACGGCCAGGGCGACGGGGATGCAGATCGACCGCGCCCAGTACAGCAGGCCGATCGTGACCGCCGCGACCACCGTGCCCGCCAGGACGATCTGCGCCCGCTGCCACTCCAGCCCGTAGCCGCGCTGTGCCATGATTCACTCCGGTCGAGGAATGACCCGGAGCCGAGGCAAAGGGGGTGCCGCGTCGGGAGCAAGTTGGTGCACGGCGGCACGCAGCCCGCTGCGCGAGCCGGTGGGAACGAGTCGGAGGGCCGACTTGCAAGTGGGCCGACCGGCGGCCGGGTCAGGAGGTGGGCAGTCGCACGGTGAACTCCGCCCCCCGGCCGGGGCCGTCGCTCCGGACGGACACGGCCCCGCCGTGAAGCTCCACCAGCCGGTAGACGAGCGCGAGCCCGATGCCGAGCCCGCCCTGCGAGCGGTTGAGGGAGCGGTCCACCTGGGTGAACAGGTCGAACACCTTGGGGAGCACGTCGGCCGGGATGCCGACGCCGGTGTCGCGCACCCGCACCTCGACCGCCCGGTCCGCCGCCTCGGCGACCAGCATCACGGCGCCGCCCTCGGGGGTGTACTTGGCGGCGTTGTTGAGGAGGTTGGAGAACACCTGGGCCAGCCGGACGCGGTCCCCGACGAGGGGCACCGGGGCGGGCGGGAGGGTTAGGGTGAACCGCAGCCCGGCCTTCTCCAGGGCCGGCCGGCTGATCTCGACGGCCGCCTCGATCACGGCGCCGAGGCTGGTCGCCTCGGGCTGGACGCGGAGCTTGCCGGTGGTGATCCGGGACACGTCGAGCAGGTCGTCGATCAGCCGGACCATCTGCCCCACCTGCCGCTCCAGCATCGCCCGGCTCCGCTCCACGGACTCCGGGTCGTGGCCGGTCAGCCGCATGATCTCCAGGGCGTTGCGGATGGGGGCGAGGGGGTTGCGCAGCTCGTGGGCGAGCATGGCGATGAAGTCGTTCTTCCGCCGGGCCTCGTCCCGGAGGGCGTCGTTGGCCCGGGCCAGTTCGGCCGTGCGCTCGCGGACCTTGTCCTCCAGCTCCGCCTCCTGCCGCCGCTGGCGGACGGCGTACAGGATCACCCGCTCCAGCAGGGCCGGGGAGAGCCCGGCCTTCTCCAGGTAGTCGGACACCCCGAGCGACAGCGCCTCCAGGGCGGTCTCCCGCTGCCCCTTGCCGGTGAGCAGGATCACCGGCACCTTGCGCTCGCGGTCGCGCGCCTCGCGGAGGAGCTCGATCCCGGTCCGCCCGCCGAGGCGGTAGTCGAGCAGGACCGCGTCGTGCCGGCCGGCGCGGAGGGCGGCCAGCCCGTCCTCGTAGGTGGGCGCGTGGTCGAGCTGGAACCCGCTCCCGGGGACGTCGGCGAGCATCTCGCGGGTGAGCAGGTAGTCCTCGCGGTCGTCGTCGATCAGGAGGACGGTCAGGGCCGGGTCGGTCATCACGGTCTGTCTCGCGCCGGCGGCCGGGGGTCAGAGGGGGTCGGATCCGGGGGCGAGTTCGACGATTTCCAGCCAGTACCGGCCGAGCGACCGGACCACCTCGACGAGGCCGTCGAACGTGACCGGCTTGGTGATGTAGCTGGCGGCTGACAGGTCGTAGCTGCGGACGATGTCTTCTTCGGCCTTGCTGGTGGTCATCACGACCACGCGGATGCCGCGGAACCGCGAATCCGCCCGGATCTCGCGCAGCGCCTCGCGGCCGTCCATCCGGGGCATGTTCAGGTCGAGGAGGATGATCCCCGGCCACGGGGCGTCGGCGGGGTCGGTGTACTTCCCCCGGCGGTGGAGGTAGTCCAGCAGCTGCTCCCCGTCCTCGACGAAACGCAACTCGTTGGCGAGGTGGGCGGCCTCGAACGCCTCCCGGGTCAGGGCGCGGTCGTCGGGGTCGTCGTCGGCCATCAGGATCGTGACCGGCTTGGTGCGGTTCGGCATAGTCGTCCGGGGGTGATCCGGTGGGGGCGAATGCACGGGTCGGGAGGGGCGGCCCGCGTCGTCGCCCCGCCCGGCCAAGTGCCGCGATCGTGCCGCCGCGGCGGTCGGTGGCCATTTTACAGACTACCGGCCCGACTCCGTTCCATCCGGTCCGGCTTCCGCGGTCGCTCGGACCACAGACCTTTCGGCCCCGCACGCCTCCTACTGGTGGGCCCGGCCGGGCCGACGGCATACGCCGGGAGTGCCCCGGGGCCGCCGGGGGCGGCCCTTCAACATGGTAGGACGGTCGGATAGAATCGGTATGCCCGTCGCCCAGGGCTCCAGATCGCCCGCGAGACACCCTCAATGCCCGTCGACCCCGCGCCGGACAACCCGGCTGCCCCCGCCGTGCTGCCGCCGGTCCCCCAGCGCATCCTGGTGGTGGAAGACCTTCCGGACACCCGCGAGTCGCTCCAGACGCTGCTCAAGCTGTCCCTGAAACTGGAGGTGGACACCGCCGAGGACGGGGCCAAGGGGCTGGCGATGCTCCAGGAGCGGCCGTACAGCCTGGTCATCACCGACCTGAAGATGCCCAAGCTGGACGGCATGAAGCTGGTGCAGGAGATCCAGGCCCGTCAGCTGCCGTGTACGGTGATCGTCACCACCGGGCACGGCTCGGTGCCGGACGCCGTCGAGGCGATGCGGCTGGGCGCCTACGACTTCCTCCTCAAGCCGCCGGACCCGCAGCGGCTCATCTTGCTCGTCCAGCGCGCCCTCCGCGAGCGCCGCCTGCAAGACGAGGTGGCCGCCCTCCGCGAGCAGGTCCACGGCCGGCACACGTTCCTGAACGTGCTGAGCAAGAGCCCGAAGATGCACGAGGTCTTCGACCTCATCAGCCAGATCGCCGACACCACCGCCACCGTCCTCGTGATCGGCGAGACCGGGACCGGCAAGGAGCAGGTGGCCCGGGCGATCCACGACTCGTCGGCCGACACCCGGCCGGGGCCGTTCGTCCCGGTCAACTGTGCGGCGTTCAACGAGAACCTACTAGAGAGCGAACTGTTCGGGCACGAGAAGGGGTCGTTCACGGGGGCCGACAAGAAGCGGATCGGCCGCTTCGAGCAGGCCAACGGGGGGACGCTGTTCCTCGACGAGATCGGCGACGTGCCGATGAGCATGCAGGTCAAGCTCCTGCGGGTGCTCCAGGAGCGGCGGTTCGAGCGGGTCGGCGGCGGGGAGCCGATCGGCATCGACGTGCGGGTCGTCGCCGCCACCCACCGGAACATGGACGACCTGATCCGCGAGGGGAAGTTCCGGGAAGACCTCTACTTCCGCCTCAACGTCGTCCGCATCGACCTCCCGCCGCTCCGCGAGCGGCCCGAGGACATCGAGGTGCTGGCCTCGTACTTCTGCACGAAGTTCGCCCGGCCCGGCAAGCCGGCCCCGCAGATCGCCCCGGAGGCGCTGGAGGCGCTCAAGAAGGCTCCGTGGCCGGGGAACGTGCGCCAGCTGGAGAACGCCATCGAGCGGGCCTGCGTGACCTGCCGCGAGGGCATCATTCAAGTTCACAACCTGCCGCGAGACATCGCCGGCCGGGCCGAGGTGCGGCACCCCTTCCAGGTGGACTTGAACCGTCCTCTTCCCGAACAGCTGACGGAACTCACCAGCGCGTTTGAAGAGCGGTATCTGCGGCGCGCCCTGCGCAAGACGCGCGGCCACGTTGGCAAGTGCGCAAAGATCACCGGCCTGTCCCGCCGGAGCATCACCGATAAGATTGCTCAGTACAAGATTGACAAGAACGACTTTAAGAAGGACTGACGGGATCGAGTTCAGAGTGTCGAGTTCAGAGTTCAGGAAGCAAGATGCCTTCAACGCTATCGACACCCCTTTGAACTCTGAACTCGACACTCTGGACTCTGAACGGTTACTGACCCAGATGGCGCTTGACCCGCATGTCGGACGCCAGCGCCAGACCCAGATCGACCAACTCCTGCGGCCCGGTCGGGGCCGCGTGCAGCCCCGGGCCGCCCGGCCCGGCACCCACCCTCCCGTCGGCCAGATCGAAGACGCCGTGGACGACGCGCACCCCGGCGTCTTCAGGGCGTAGCTCCTGTGACAGCTGGTAGGCCGCCATCGCGGTGTTGAGGTACACCGCCGTTTCAGTCAGAGCCTTTGGGTAGCCGGGGTGGTTCGCCACCTCGGCACCCCAGACCTGCTCCAGCGCGAGGGCCGAGCTCCGGACCGAGAGCAGGATGTGGTTGACTACCGCCCGGACCGATCGGCTGAACGCCACCCCCGCCGAGTGCTTCGGGCTGAGGTAGGCGTTCACGGCCGCCGTCACCGCCCCGCAGCCGGTGTGACCCACGACGGTCAGGAGCCGGAGCGACGGCCGGAAGTTCCCCAGTGCGTACTCGATGCTCCCCAGCGCTTCCTGCCCCAAAACGTTCCCAGCCACCCGCACGACGAAGAGCTGGTTTGGTTTGGCATCGAACACGAGTTCGACCGGCGCCCGCGAGTCGGAACAACTGAGCACGACGCCGAAGGGGGACTGTGTGGGCGTCAGCCCGCCCGGTGCAAGCGGACCGACCACCTCTTCCGCGAACCGGGCGTTCCCCTCGGCCAGTCGGGCGAGGGCGTCGTCCGGGTCGGGCGGGAGGTCGGGAAGCCCGTCAGCTGTGATCCGGAAGCGCGTGACGAAGTCCATGACCGATTCCCGAGAACGCGACCGCCCCGCCGGACGGTAGTCCCGTCCGGCGGGGCGATCAAACCGCCCGGGCTTATTCAATCACACCGGCTGGTTCCGGCCAAGGACGATCCGCTCCCGCTGGTAAGGTCGCTTAACCCATCGCTGCCCGCGGACCGGGGTAGTAACCGTGAGACGTGGCTGGGGTTTCTTGCCCGCTCAGGCGGTCGGTGACGTTCTGCACGGCGCCGTCTACCAACCCCGGCACGCGATGGTTGACGCTTTCCTTGAGCGATGCCACCGCCGTCGAGAGGGCTTGGCGGGCGAGCTGCTGAAGCTCCCCACCCACCATTCCCACCAGGCCGGCGAAGAGGCCCGGAGGGGAATCCGCGTGAGGCGACTCCACGTGAGACGTCGCCGCGGGGGAGAAGACGCTCTTGGGGACCGCCCCCGCGTGACCGTTACCGGCCGGGGCCAGGGTACCGCGGGCCATGATCGGCCGCCGGCCGCCGAACAGGCACAGGCCGGTCACGAAGCCCGCCGCCACGCTCGTACCCAGGGCCGCGAACGGCCGGTCCCGGACGCACTCACTCATGTTGAACGAGGCCACCGAGTCCCGCACCTGGGTGAACGTCTCGGCGACCGAGTCCTTCACCGCCGCGACCGTCTCCTGCACCGTCTCGCGGACCGCGGCGGGCGCGGTGCTCACCGTCTCCTTCACCGTCTGCACGGTGTCGGTGAGGGTGTTGGTGGCGGTCTGGATGGTTCCGAGCACCTGATTCTCCAGTGCGGCGACCTTCTGGGTCAGCGACTCGCGGGTCTGCTCCATCTCCCGCTCGATCAGGTCCGGGCTCTTGTCGGCGTCGCCCGGGCTCACGCCTGGGGTTGCGGTTGGGTGTTCCACGTCAGGTTCTCCTGGAGGGCGTTGAAGGTCTTGTCCGGGAGGGGGTTGAAGCTCTCGAACAGGTTGCGGGCCATGTAACCGACGACCGCGCCGGCGGCGAGGCAGACGGCGGCGAAGATCATCCAGGCGGCCCACTCGGAGAGCCCGGCCTGGTCGCGGAGCAGGTAGACGAGGCCGAACACGAGGGCGAGCCCGCCGATGGTCAACAGGACGATGCCGACCCCGCCCAGCACGAGAGCCTGCTTGGTCCGTGACATGTCCTCGCGGACCTCGGCCTTTAGCATGTCCATCTGCTGGCGTGCCAGGCGTTGCACGTCGCCGATGATGCCGGACACCAGCTCGGTGACGGTGCCCTGCGGGATGCCGACGGCCGCCGGGGTCGGCGTGGTGGTGGTCGGGGCGGTGGCGTCGAGACCGGTCACGGGGCAGTCCTCAGTGGGGAAGTTGGAGGGGTGCGGAAGCATTCACCGTGCCGGGGCATCCGACCCGGCCGGATTCGCCCGGCCGGGCCGCGCCCGGGCTGAGCGGCGTTACTCAACCGGTGGCGTGCGGCTGCACCAAGCTGGGAAGCGGGCCGACCGCCGGCACGTACCCGGCCGCCGGAGCTGCCACGGGGGCGGCGGGAACGGCGGGGGCACCGACCACACCCGGCGCGAGCATCGCACCCGCTACGGCGGGGTTCGGGTTCTGGGCGGCAGCGGCCTGCACGTTGGCTTCTGCCCGGGTAGTCGATTCGGTGGGCGGGAGCTCCGCCTTGCGGGCGGCCCGGCCGATCGAGCCGAGGAACGCGCCAATGATGAGGAAGGTGGCGCCGGTAAGAAGCAGACCCCAGAACAGGAAGCTCTGGGTAGGGCTGAGAGCGGGCGGGGCAATCGTGTAACGCCACACCAGTACCCACACGTCGATCAGGGTACCGCCGGTGATGAACGCGATCGACAGCTTCGGGCCGAACGCGGGTTGGGACAGGATGGGCATACGTCCTCCGGGGTGGAACGCGGGGCGGCCAGGCCGCCCCCACGCCCGGGGTGAATGCATCCCCGGTGCCAATTCGGCACGCCGGCTGCTGCCCGCCCGGTTATGGACACCGGCACCCCCGGACTGCCGGCTTACGCCCGGACTCAGGCCGCCTTCCACCTGGCCTTCCGCCGCGAGCTCCGCCGGGCGGTTCGGGCCGTCCCACTGACCCCGGGTGCGACGGTACTGGACGCCCCCTGCGGGGACGGGTTCTACACCGCCCTGTTCGCACGGCGGCTTCACCCGTTCGGGAAGGTGACCGCTGCTGACAAGTCGGCCAACTACCTGAGCGCCGCCCGCCGGGTCGTGGCGGGAGCGTCGCCGGCTTCGGCCGTGGAGTTCGTGCGGGCCGATGCCTACGCACTGCCGTTCCCGGACGGGTCGTTCGACGTGGCGTGGTGCGCCCAGAGCTTCATCAGCCTGGGCGACCCCGTGCGGGCGCTGACGGAGCTACGGCGGGTGGTGCGACCGGGCGGTCGGGTGGCCGTGCTGGAGGACGATGCCCTTCACCGGCTCCAGATGAACTGGCCGACGGGACTGGAAGTGGACATCCAGCGGGCCACGGCCGAGGCGAGCCGGGTGCGGTACGGGTCTCAGTCCGCGCTCTCGCCCGGCCGGCAGATCCGACAATGGTTGCTCGATGCGGGCTTGACTCCGACGGGCAAGAAAACGATCGCGGCGGACCGCCAGGCACCGTTCGGCCCGGCCGTCCGCCGCTTCCTCCGACTCCACCTCTGCGACACCCGCACGCTTCTGGCCGATCACCTCGCCCCCGACCGACTCGCAGCCTTCGACCGGGCGGTCGATCCCACCCGGTCGGACTCCCTCTTCAACCGACCAGACGCAGTATTGACGGCCGTGACCACGCTGTTCGTCGCCGATCGGTAGGTGGTCAGTCATGCGGTCGGGTCGCCAGGAAGCGGGACCGGCGGGACGTCCCCCGGCTCCGGGGTGGTCGGCTGCGGCGCGACAGGCGGGGCGGAGGACTGCCCGCGGCGCGGGGTCGTCGGCTGGGGAGGAAGGATCGGGTTCCCGGCCGGGGCGGGGAGTGTCGACCGTGCCGGCTGGGGCGTGCCCGCGGCCGGGGGCGTAAGCCGTGCCGGTTGTGGCTCGAGCGGCTCCCCGCCTAACACGGCCGAGTCTGCGGGCGGAGTGGGTTGTGCCAGTGGCGTCGTGGCCTGCCCGAGTTCGTACGTCGTCACCGGCTGGTAGTAGACGCTCCCGTCGGGGCCGGTGACCGCCTGGTAGACCGTCCGGGCGGTGTACCCCCCGGGGCCGCCCTCAGCCGTCCCGGGTAGGTTCGGGAAGAGGACGAGGAGCGTATCGTCCTTGAACAGCACCAGCTCCCGCGGGTTCGGCAGCACCCCGCCCCAGGCGATGAGGACGTGCTGGTCCTGCTGGAACTTCTCCCGCCACGCCTTCGGGGCGAGCCGGTTCCCCCTCATGTCGAAGACGAGCACGTCCGACGTGTCATACCTCCGGCCGACGATCTGGCTCCCCGCCTTCGGCGCGTCCGCGACGCGCCCGGCGGCGGTCGGGGAGGGCGGGCTGAAGACGGGCGCGAGGCCGGCCGCCCCGCGCCGGCGCTGGCGGACGACCAACTTGCCCTCCTCGACCCGCACGACCGCCGGGGTCGGGACGGTGGGGTACGGTACGTCGTCGTCGTCGATCCCCTTCGCGGCGATCTTCTCGGCCGCCTTTCCCGCCGCCGGTGTGTTGGCCTGCCCCGGGACCGTCTGTTCGACCGCGGCCGGGTCGGCGGTGGGGACCAGCGGGCGGTTCGACGCCCGGGGCTGCTGGCCGACCACGGCCGCGGCCCCGAGGGCGGCGACGACCAGGGCCGCGGCCCCGGCGGTGAGGCGGAGTTTCGACACGAGCATGGCCTTGAGTACCCCGTCGGTGAGGGTGGAGACGCGGTCCGAAACGAGCCCCGGCGGGAACGCCCCGCCGGCGCCCCGCGCCGCGGCGCGGGAGGTGTGGTCGACAAGCCGGGCCGGCGGGGCCGCCCCGCCCGCGGCCGGCCCGAGGGCGGCCAGCCCGCCGGCCGGGGCAACCACCCCGCGGCGGGTGAGACGCGCCGCGAGGATCTTGCGCGCCTGCGCGAGCCGGCTGGAGAGCGTGCCCTCGGGCACCCGGAGCCGGGCAGCCGCGTCCTTCCGGGACACCCCTTCCAGCTCGCACAGCACGACCGCCGCCCGGTACTTCTCGGGGAGTCGGGCCAGTTCCTCGTCCACCACCCCGGCCAGGTCGGGGTCGGGGCCGGGGGGGGCGTCGGCGGCGGGGTCGGCGGCGGCCAACGGTTGCTCCCGGATGCGGCGGCGGGCGGCCCGGGCGTCGAGGGCGGTTCGCACGGCCACGCCGTACAGCCAGCTGGCGAGCTGCTCCGGCCGTTGGACCTGACCCGCCCGCCGGGCCAGGACGAGGAATGCGGCCTGGAAGGCGTCCTCGGCGTCCTGGGCGTGGCCGGTCACCCGGCGGCAGGCGGCGAGAACCAGCCCGCCGTGCCGCCGTACGAGTTCGGCGAAGGCCGTCTCGTCCCGCGCGGCGGCGAACGCGGCCAGGAGTTCCCCGTCGGCCGGCCCGGGGTCGGGGGCGAGCCGGATCGCGGCGGTCAGTAGGCGGGCGGCCATCGGCACCCCGTGGTGGGCGGTCCGGCACCGGGTACTGGGGCGAACCCGCCCGGCGCGTCGAAATATTTTAACGCCCCGCGGTTCTCGCAATCTCTCCGGCGGCTATCGTGCCCTCGCCGTCCCCGGAAGAGAGCCCCCGCCATGCCGACCGTCGCCGACCTCGCCGCCGCCCTGAACGCCTTCGCCCCCACCCACACCGCCGCCGACTGGGACAACGTCGGCCTACTCCTCGGCGACCCGGCCGCGCCCGTCACCCATCTGATGACGTGCCTCACCGTGACGCCGGACGTGGCCGAGGAGGCCGTGGCCGGGGGGGTGAACCTGATCGTGTCGCACCACCCGATCCTGTTCCGGGGGGCGAAGAAGCTCGTGGCGGGGAAGGGCGACGGCGACGTCGTGCTGCCACTGGCCCGCGCCGGCGTCGCGGTGTACTCGCCGCACACGGCGTTCGACAACTGCCCCGGCGGCGTGAACGACATCCTCTGCCGCCGGCTCGGCGTGGTCAAGCCGGCCCCGCTCCGCCCGCGGGAGGGGCCGCGCGAGGTGAAGTTGGCGGTGTTCGTCCCCGACGCGGACCTGGCGAAGGTGTCCGATGCCCTGTTCGCCGCCGGCGCGGGCGTGATCGGGCAGTACGAGCAGTGCAGCTTTCGGCTGGCCGGCAAGGGGACGTTCTTCGGGTGCGCAGACACCAACCCGACGGTCGGGCAGAAGGGCCGCCGCGAGGAGGCGGACGAGTGGCGGCTGGAGGTGGTGGTCCCCGAGGCGAGGGCGGCGGCGGCGGTGCGGGCGATGCGCGCCGCGCACAGCTACGAGGAGCCGGCGTTCGACCTGTACCCGCTGCGCCCCGGGCCGGCCGGCGGGGAAGGGCGGGTGGGCGAACTTGCGGCCCCCGCGACCCTGGGGGAACTGGCGAACCGGGCCAGAGCCGAACTCGGGGCCGCGTCGGTCCAGGTGGTCGGCGACGTGAGCCGGGCGGTGAAGAAAGTGGCGGTTGCTTGCGGGGCGGCGGGTGAATTTCTGTCAGATTCGATACGAGCGGGAGCCGATGTCTTTGTCGTCGGCGAGTTGCGCTTCCACGATGCGCTCGCCGCCCGGGCCGCGGGGGTGGGGGTGATCGTCCCCGGCCACTACGCGACCGAGCGGCCGGCGGTCGAAGAACTCGCCGCGAAGCTCGCCGCCGACTGGCCCGGGTTGACCGCCTGGCCTAGTCGGCGGGAACGCGACCCGCTCGGGGCGGCCTGAGCCGGGTTGATTCGGCCGGGGGTTCCAGGTATCTCGCCGGGGCGGCATGGACGCCGCAGGGGGTGGGTGATGATGCGACTCGGCCTGGTCCTCGGGCTCGGGATGGCAGTCGGGGTGACGGCCTGGGTGTTCGGGCGGCACGCCGACGTCGGGCCGCAGGCCCGGGCGGCCGAGTCGACGCCCGCCGCGGAGCCGGACGACGACGGCACCCACGACGAGGCCGCTTACCGTTACCGCACGAATCAGTCGCGGCACTGGCGGCACGTGATGATGGGAACCCGGTAGAATACGGGGACTGACCGTCCGTCCCCGGGCCGCCGCATGACCGCGATCCACCTCGACCCGCTCCCGCCGCGGTGTTCCCCGGGGGCGGTCCTGGCGTTCATCTGCAACGGCACCGGCCTCGACCGCACGCACGTCGGCAAGATCGCGCTCGTCGGCCGGGGGGCCACGGTCGAGATCACGGACCGGCACGCCGCCAAGGCGGTGGCCGTACTCGACGGCCGGCCGTTTCAGGAACGCCCCGTCCGCGTGCGCTTCGCCGGGAAGGCCGACTTCACCAACGCCGACCACTTCGGGCGCCTCTCCAAACTCCTCGACCTCGAAGCGACCGCGGAAGAAGCCGAGGCCCGCCGCCGGGCGGCCGACGGCACCGACCGCGGCGACGGCACCACGCTTACCGGTCTGACCCTGCGCGAGGCGGAGTTCGGCCTCGGTGGCCGACTACTCCTCACCTTCGGCCGGGCGAGCCGCACGGAACCGCTCCCGCCGAATCGCCTCGGCCCCGGGGCGCCGGTCGTCCTCACTCGCACCAAGCCACAGCGCGGGCTGACGTTCCGCGGCGTCGTCTTCGACCGGGCCGAGCGCACCATCGGCGTCGCCATCGAGCCCCCGGACGATGACCTCCCCGACGAGGCGACGTGGCGGCTCGACCTGTCGCCGGACGAGGTGTCGCGGCTCCGCCAGCAGGACGCCCTCCGCCGCGCCGCGGCGGCCGAAGGGGACCGCCTCGCGGCCCTGAAGGCGGTGCTGCTCGGCGAGCGCGACCCGGAAGTCGTCGCCGACCCGCCCCCGCCGGTCCTGTCGGGGGGGCTGAACGAGCCGCAGCAGGACGCCGTCCGCTTCGCGCTGGCCGCGAAGGACGTGGCCGTGATCCACGGGCCGCCCGGGACGGGGAAGACGACCACGGTGGCGGAACTGATCCGCTGCCTGGTGGCCCGCGGGGACCGGGTGCTGGCGTGCGCGGCCAGCAACCACGCGGTCGACAACCTGCTGGAGAAGCTCCTCCGGGTCGGCTTGGAGCCCGTGCGCCTCGGCCACCCGGCGCGGGTGGTGCCGGAACTCCGCGACCGGGCGCTCGACCTCCTCGCCGAGAAGCACCCGGACGCCCGGCAGGCGCGGAAGGTGGCCCGCGAGGCGTTCGCCCTGTTCCGCCAGGCCGACAAGTGGACCCGCGGCAAGCCCGAGCCCGGCGCGAAGGCGGCCATGCGGAAGGAGGCCCGCGACCTCCTCGGCGAGGCCCGCCGGCTCGAAGCACTGGCCGTGGAGCGCGTGCTGGACGAGGCGCGGGTGGTGTGCGCCACCCTCACCGGCCTCGACGGCGGCACCCTCGGCCGCCGCCAGTTCGACACGGCCGTGCTGGACGAAGCCTGTCAATCGACCGAACCGGCCGCCTGGGTGCCGCTCCTCCGCTCCGGCCGCCTCGTCCTCGCCGGCGACCACTGCCAGCTGCCGCCGACCGTCGTCTCGACCGAGGCCGCCGACGCCGGGCTGTCGGTCAGCCTGATGGAGCGGGTCGTGGGCCGCCTTGGTAATCAGGTGGCGCGGAAGCTGGTCGTTCAGTACCGGATGCACGAGTCGATCATGGGCTTCTCGTCGGCCGAGTTCTACGAGGGGGAACTCGTCGCCGACCCGGCCGTGGCCGCCCACCGGCTCTGCGACCTCCCCGGCGTGCGCCCCGAGCCGCTGACGGACGTGCCGGTCCAGTTCATCGACACGGCCGGGGCCAGTTACGATGAGGAGCTGGAGGAGGACACCGAGAGCCGCTTCAACCGCCAGGAGGCGGTCCTCGCGGCGAAGAAGGTGCGGGCACTCCTGGCCGCCGGGCTGGCCCCGGAACACGTCGCGGTCATCACGCCCTACCGGGCGCAGGTGCGGCTCCTCCGCGACCTCCTCGCCGCCACGCCGGGCCTGGAGATCGACAGCGTGGACGGCTTCCAGGGGCGGGAGAAGGAGGCGGTGGTCATCAGCCTGGTGCGGTCGAACCCGGAGGGCGAGATCGGCTTCCTGGCCGACACCCGGCGCACGAACGTGGCCCTCACCCGCGCCCGCCGCAAGCTGATCGTCATCGGCGACAGCGCCACCCTCGCCGCCGACCCGTTCTACCAGCGCATGCTGACCCACTTCGAGGCGCTGGGGGCGTACTCGAGCGTGTGGGAGGAGGCCGACTGATGGCATCGTCCGTCCTGGTCATCGACGACGAGGAGCCGATCACCTGGGCTCTGCGGCGGGCGTTCGAGCGCGAGGGCTACCGCGTCGCGGTCAGCGGTTCGGCCGAGGACGGCCTGCGGAAGGCCGCCGCCCACCCGCCGGACGTCGTGTTCCTCGACGTCCGGCTGCCGGGCATGGACGGGCTCACCGCGCTGTCCCGGCTGAAGGAGTCGTCGCCGGCCGCGGCGGTCGTGGTCATCACCGCGCACGGCAACCTCGACACCGCGGTGAAGGCCGTGGCCGGCGGGGCGTTCGACTACCTCGCCAAGCCGTTCGACCTGGCCCAGGCGCTCGACGCCGCCCGCCGCGCCGCCGGCCGGGCCGAGCCCGACCCCGAGCCGGTCGCCGCGGGCGAGCCCGACCGCTCGCCGGACGCGTTCGTCGGCCGCAGCCCGGCCATGCAGTCGGTGTTCCGGCGGATCGCCCTGGTGGCCCCGACGGAGGCGTGTGTCCTCGTCACCGGCGAGAGCGGCACCGGGAAGGAGCTCGTGGCCCGGGCCGTCCACGCCCACAGCCCGCGGCGGGAGAAGCCGTTCCTGCCGGTCCACGTCGCGGCCCTGAACCCGAACCTCGTGGAGAGCGAGTTGTTCGGCCACGTGAAGGGGGCGTTCACTGGGGCCGAGCGGACGCGCCCTGGCCTGCTCGCCCTGGCGGACGGCGGGACCGTCTTCCTGGACGAACTCGCGGACATCCCGCTCCCCGTCCAGGCGAAGCTCCTCCGCGTCCTCGAACGGCAGGAGATCACGCCGGTCGGCGGCACGCAGGCGGCGGGCGTGAACGTGCGCATCGTCTCGGCCACCCACGCCGACCTGTCGGCCGCCGTGCGCGACGGCCGCTTCCGCCACGACCTGTTCTTCCGGCTGAACGTCTACCCGATCCACGTCCCGCCGCTCCGGGACCGCGCCGAGGACATCCCCCTCCTGGCCGACCACTTCCTGCGGCGGTTCGGGGTGGCCAACCCGCCCGCGGTGCTGCCGGCGGACACCGTGACGTTCCTGAAGAACCGCCCGTGGCCGGGGAACGTGCGCGAGCTGCGGAACGCCCTCGAACACGCCGCGATTGAGGCCCGGGGCGGTGCCCTCCGGCCGGAGCACGTACCCCCGCCGGCCGAGGCCGCGGCGGGCGGGAGCGTCCCCGAGCGATTGCAGTCGTTGGTAACAGAGTGGGTACGCGAGCAGGTCCGGGTGGCGGGCGCCGCCGAGCCGGCCGAACTCCACCAGCGGCTGCTGGACGCCGTCGAACCCGCGCTGCTGGACGAGGTGTTGCGCCAGCTGGACGGGAATCGGCTGGTTGCGGCCCGCTGGCTCGGCCTGGCCCGCGCGACCGTGCGGAAGATGATCCGCAAGTACCACCCGACCGCCGACGAGCCGGACGCGGACGAGGGGTGACGGCGGGGTCAGCTCACCAGGGTGAAGAACAGGTCTTCGAGGTCGGGCTGGTTGTGCATGGTGCGGAGGTCGTCGAGGGTGCCGCAGACGACGAGCCGGCCGCGGGACAGGATCGCCACCCGGTCGCACAGCTTCTCGACTTCGCGCATGATGTGCGTCGAGAACAGGATCGTCTTGCCCCGGCCCCGCAGCGCCTTGATGCTGTCGAGGACGGCCCGCTGCACCAGCACGTCCAGACCGGCCGTCGGCTCGTCGAAGATCAGCACCGGCGGGTCGTTCACCAACGCCCGCGCGATGGACACCTTCTGCCGCGTCCCCGTGCTCATCTTCGCCCCGGGCACGTCCCGGTAGGCGGTGATCTGGAGCGTGGCGAACAGCTCCTCCATGCGCGGCCGCAGCACGTCCGCCGGAACCTGGTGGAGCCGGCCGTAGTACTCCACCATCTCCCAGGCCGTCATCCGGTCGTAGACGCCCGTGTTGGCCGACAGGAAGCCGACGTGGTGCCGCACCGCGGACGGCTCGGTCACCACGTCGTACCCCGCCACCGTGGCCGTCCCGGCGGTCGGGCGGAGGACGGTGCAGAGCATGCGCAGGGTGGTGGTCTTGCCGGCGCCGTTCGGGCCGAGCAGGCCGAACACCTCGCCCGGCCGGACGGTGAAGCGGAGCGCGTCGACGGCCGTGACGCGGCCCCCGTCCGGCCCCCGGAACCACTTGCTCAGGTCGCGGACTTCGATCATCGGGGCGGGTGACCGGTGAAGAGGTGGGTGGCTACGCGCGGGCGGCGGTCGCCCAGTCGTGGTAGTTGGTGAGGCTCGCCGGGTCGATCTCGAACGGCGGGAACTCGCGGCCGTACAGCCGGAGGACCACCCGCGGGCCGCGCCGGCCGGGCCGGGCGGCCGGCGTCAGGTCGAAGTCCCACGGGCCGGCCACGACGGCCGAGTCGCCGCTCGCGGCGACCACGAACGCGGTCGAGCCGAGGAGCTTGGCCTTCCAGCGCGGCCGGGTCGGCAGGTCGAGGGCGGTCGGGTCGGACTCGGGGTCGGAGCGGCGGATCTCGGCGGCGAGGTCGTCGAACCAGTTGAGCTGGTCCCGGGTCGGCCGGTCGGCGAACAGCCGACGCAGCTGGCCGTACGCGCGGAACCGGCCGACCGCGCCCCAGACCAGGAACAGCCCGATGAACACGCCGAAGTTTTGGATCTGCCCGCCGGCCTGGGCGACGAGGGCGTTGCGGACGAGGTTCCAGCCGCCGAACGCGAGGAGCACGACGCCGTCGAGGAGCACGCCCTCGGCCGACGGGGCGAGCCACTTGTACAGGCCGATGAGGAGTTCGGCGAGGGCGAGCAGGCCGAAGATGTAGACCGTGACCACCCCGGCCTGCTGGGCGACGGTGGCGGCGAGGGCGAGCATGAGGCCGGCGAACACGGCGTTGTGCCGGCCGCCCCGGCGCACGCCGGCACACAGCTCGCGGTACGCGGCCACCCGCTGCAACTCCGCCCGCATCACCGCGTCGTCGGTCATGACTCCCCCGGGGTTCCGGGAGTCATTGTGCCGGGTCAGCTGAGGACCGGCAACGCCTGCTCCGGGGGCCGCGGCCGCGGCGGGGCCGGGCGCTCGTCGACGAGGCGGTAGTACACGTCCCGCTGCCGCGGCTCCCAGCCGGCCTCGCGGATGCAGCTCTTGATCTCTTCCAGGGTCAGGTAGTGGACCGTCCCCGCGGACGCGACCACGTTCTCCTCGATCATCAGCGAGCCCATGTCGTTGGCTCCGTAGAAGAGGGCCACCTGCCCGATCTTGGCCCCCTGCGTGACCCACGACGACTGGATGTTCGGCACGTTGTCCAGGTACAGCCTGCTGATCGCCTGCGTCCGCAGGTACTCGAACGCCCCGGCCTCCGGATGGTCGGCCATCTTGTGGCCGGGCTGCATCGTCCAGCAGATGAAGGCGGTGAACCCGCCCGTCTCGTCTTGCAGGTCGCGGAGGCGGGTGAGGTGTTCGATGCGCTCCGCGTCCGTCTCGACGTGGCCGAACATCATGGTGCAGCTCGACCGCCCGCCGAGCTGATGCCACACCCGCATGACTTCCAGCCACTCGTCGGTCAGCGCCTTGTTCTTGGTGATGGCCTTGCGGACGCGGTCCACGAGGATCTCCCCGCCGCCGCCGGGGATGCTGCCGAGCCCGGCCGCCTTGAGGCGCGACAGCACCTCGCGGAGGGGGAGCTTGTTCAGCTTGTGGAAGTGCCAGATTTCCGGCGGGCTGAAGGCGTGCAGGTTGACCGACGGGAAGCGGGCCTTGAGGTCACCCAGGAGTTCCTCGTACCACTCCAGCTTGAGGGACGGGTGCATCCCGCCCTGCATCAGGATCTGGTCGCCGCCGAGGGCGACCGTCTCCTCGATCTTCTTGTAGAGTTCCTCGCGCGGCAGCACGTAGGCGTCGGCGTCGGCGCTCTTGCGGTAGAAGGCGCAGAAGTCGCAGACGGCGGCGCAGACGTTCGTGTAGTTGACGTTCCGGTCGATGTTGTAGGTCCGGTACGGCTCGGGGTGGAGCCGCGAGCAGACCGCGTGCGCGGCCCGGCCGAGCCGGAGCAGGTCGCGCGAGGCGAACAGCGTCACGCCCTCGTCGGGGGTGAGGCGGCCGCCGTCAACGGCTTTCGACAAGATGCGGTCGAGGCTGGTGGACACCAGGCACCCCCTTCGGCGCGAGCCCGAGTTCGGCCGCGAGGTCGTGGAACCGGGCCATCCCGGCGAGTTCCCGCGGGCCGAGGTCGTAGTGGATGATGTTCGTGAGGTAGCGGCGGCAGTAGCCGGGGTCGAGGCCCAGCCCCGGCGCCTCCCGCTGGGCGATGGCGCCGGCCGCGGCCAGCCCGCGCGCCTTGGCCTCGTGGAAGGCCGCCGCGGTGGCCCCGAGGTCGACACCCGGGCGGACGGCCCACAGGGCGTAGACGAACGGCAGGCCGGTCCAGTCGGCCCACTCCTGGCCGAGGTCGTAGGCGTAGCGGTAGCCCGGCAGGCAGGCCCGCATCGCGCGGTCGCCGATGAGGAGGACGGCGTCGGTGGCGAGGTCGTCGGCGGGGGCGTCGATCGGCAGCGGCTCGACCCGCGGCCGGGCGCCGTACCGCTTCCGCAGCAGGATCTGGGTCAGGGCCGCGCTGGTGCGCGAGCCCTCGTCGAGCGACACGCTCCGCACCTCGGCCCAGGGCACCCGGCTGAACAGCGTGACGCTCAGCACCGGGCCGCGCGAGCCGATGGCGACGCCGGGGACGAACGAGTAGTCCGCCCCGCGGAAGTACTCGACGACCGGGATCAGCCCGACGTCGAGTTCCCCCCGGCCGAGCTGGTCGGCGAGGCGGCTCGGCAGGGCGTAGGACAGGTCGATGGTCGGTGCGAACTCGGTCAGCCGTTCGACGAGCGGCTTGGTGTTCAGGTAGTTAACCGCCCCGACGCGGAGGGTGGTGCTCATCGCTCCCGGTCCTTCCCGGCGGATCGGCCCGCCGTCATGATAAGAACCGGCGGACCGGCGGCGACCGCAACACCCTCTCAACGAGAAAGGCCGGGGCCGCTCGGCCCCGGCCTTTCAGGTGTGCTCGCCGACACCGACACTTACGGACAGGCCGGGGCACACACCGGGACGCACCGGCTGACGCAGTAGGTGACCGTGTACGGCTCCATGCTGCACGTGGTCACCGGGACCATCCGGCAGTGCGTCTCGGGGATCACGCGGCAGGTGGTGTGCGGCACGTAGCGCACCCGCTCCTCGCACACCTGGTTAACCCGGCACTGGCGGACGACCTGCTGCCGCTCCTCGCACACCATCCGGCAGGTCGTGACCGGTACGTGCCGGACGATCTCCTGCGGCACGTGCTCCACCACGCAGCGGGTTTCGTGCCGCACGTGGTGCTCCGGCACCATCCGGCAGGTCGTGTACGGCACGTGGCGGACGTGCTGCTCGGGAACCATCGTGCAGTGCCGCCGCGTCTCGTGGCGGACGTGCTGCTCGCACTCCCAGCGGCAGGTCGTGTACGGCACCTGGACCGTCTTCACCTCCGGCACGCTGTAGCAGCGCCGCTGCGTCACCAGCCGGACGTGCTGCTCGGGGACCATGCGGCAGGTCGTGTAGCACTGCCGGTGGACGCGGGTTTCCGGCACGGTGTAGCAGCGGACCCGCGTCTCGTAGCGGACGTGCTGCTCGGGGACCATGCGGCAGGTCGTGTACGGCACCTGGCAGACCTTCTCCTCCGGCACGGTGTAGCAGCGGGTGCGGGTCTCGTAGCGCACCTGGTGTTCGGGAACCATCCGGCAGACGGTCCGGGTGCAGGTGCGGTACTCGGTCTGAGGCACCTGCCGGCACACCGGCACCTGCACCGTGGTGCAGACCGGCTTGCACACCGTGCGGCACTCGCGGACCACCCGGCACTCTTCGTGCGGCACCCACACGCGGCGGCACACCGTCCGCCCGGGGCACTGCACCTGCTGCTGCACCACCGGCCCGGGGCAGTAGTGGCTGGTGCAGGTGCAGGGGTCGAACACGCAGGTGCCGGGCATCCGCACGCAGCGGGTGATGACCGGCCCGGGGACGTGTTCGGTGACCGTCTCGTAGCGCCCGGTGCAGACCTTTTCCACCCGCTCCGTCACGACCGGCTCGGAGACGTAGTGGACGCGCTGCTCGGTCCGGTACGACACCTCCGTGCGGTACGTCGTCACCGGCACGCAGTACGACTGCTGCTCGTACACCGGCCGCATGACCGTGTACGGGATGGTCACCTGGTACGGCTCGCTGACCGTGCGGTGGGTGACGTACCGCTGCTCGCGGACGTGCTGCTCGTACACCGGCCGGTAGGTCGTGTAGGGGATGGCCACCTGGTACGGCTCGCTCACCGGCCGGTGGACGGTGTACGGCACCTCGCGGACGTGCTGCTCGTAGACCGGGCGGTTGACGGTGTACGTCACCGGCACCTGGAACTCCTCCACCACCGGCCGGTTGACCGTGTAGCAGTGGGTCCGCACGTGCTGCTCGTACACCGGGCGGCGGGTGGTGTAGGGGATCGCCACCGTGTACTCGTTCACCTGCGGCCGCATGACCGTGTACGGCACCTCCCGCACGTGCTGCTCGTACACCGGCTTCATCGTCACGTAGGGGATCTGCACCTGGAACGTCCGCGTCACCGGCCGCATGACCGTGTGCCGCTGCTCCTGGAGGTGGGTGTCGTAGACCGGCCGCTGCGTCGTGTAGTTGCGGACGGTGTCGAAGTACTCCACCACCGGCCGGGTGACGGTGTACTTCTCGGCCGTGCAGGTCGTCTCGTGGACGGTACGGTAGGTGGTGTACTGCTCGGGCTGGTAGCAGGTCTTGTAGACCGGCCGGTAGCACACCTTCTGGTGCTGCTCGACGACGGTCTGGTACTGCACGGCCGGGGCGCAGGCGTCCGGGACGCACTGGTCCGGGCTGACGCAGGCCCGGGGGAACCGGCACGCCCCGACGTGCCCGGCCGGAGCCTCGCCCCCCGTGACTGCCAGGCCGCCGGCGGCCAGCAGCCATGCCCCCATCCACTTCCTCATGGCGTTTCCCCCGCGGCGCATCTGGAAGTCGGTCCGGACCGGCGGCACGCCGCCACTCAAGACGCTGACTCCACTCTTCACCACGGGGCTCCCGCACAACAGCCGTTCCGCCCCAATCCGCGCCGTCTCCCGGTGCCCCCCTCCCGCGCAGCCCGCGCCACGACCCGGACCCGTCCAACCACTACACCCCCACCCGGTCGTGTGACCCGACTTTTCCGCCCACCCGGACTGCCCGCACGGGCCGGGCGGGACGTATCCTGAAGGGATGCCCACCCCGGTACTCGACCGCGAAGAGTACGTCGAGCAGACGTACCTGTTCCACACGGTGCGCGAGCGCCTGACCGAGAACCTCCCCGTTCAGGACATCCTCCTCGCCGCGCACGATGAACTCCTCACCACCACGCGCCTCCCCTACGCGGTGCAGTTCCTGGTCACAGAACTCAAGCACAGCGGCCTGCTCGGCAACGGGTTCGCCAAGCTGCCGCACTACTTCACGCCGTTCCAGGCGTTCGTGGTCGCCCAGGCCGAGGCGGCCCGGCAGAAGTTCGAGATGGGTACGGCCTTCCTGGTCCTGGAGCGGGAGGCGGGGTACAAGGCGGCCGGGGTGACGCCGGCCGGCCTGTTCGTGTACCAGCTGGAGACGATCACGCGGAACCGCCTCGGCTACGGGCCGGGCCTCGACGCGATGGCCGCCGACCCGCACTACGACGAGGTCTGGCGCGGGTACGTCGGCTTCGTGCGCCGGCAGATGGGCGTGATCGACGTCGGCGAGTTGGTGTACCTGCGGTCCGAGCTGCATGTGGCCGACGTGCGGCGGACCAACCCGGGGTACGAGCCGCCCGTCGCGCCGGTGTTCGGGGCGAAGGAGGGGCGGATCGGCAAGGCCAGTCGGGGGCGGGAGCCGGTGTACCTGTTCGCCGCGCTGCAGCGGCAACTCGGCTACCCGGAAGTGCCCAAGCCGAACCAGCGCGACGATCTGAAGACCAAGTTGGACGTGATCACGGGCAAACTCAAGGAGCTGGAGCAGCGGCTCCGGCTGGCCGAGGGCGAGATCCGTGGCAGCGTCGACCTCAGCCAGTTCGGAAAGCCGGACATCCTCAAGCGGGACGACGAGGACGAGACGTGAGCCGGACGCACCACAGTCGGTGCGTCCGAATAGTGCGGGACGGGTTGAGCCGGGAAGCTCCCATACGCGGGGGTGGCCGTCAGGCGCTCGACGGCCGGCTGCCGCGGAAGGCCTGCATCACCTCGTAGAGGTCGCGGCTGACCATCACCTCGTCGTCGAGGAAGTCCTTCAGCCAGATGAAGTTCATCCGCTGGGCCATCGCCGCGACCGGGAGCAGGTCGGCGAGGCGGACGCAGACGTCCGGCTCGGGGCGCTCCTCGATCTCCTCCGAGGGCGGCTTGTACAGGCGGAGTCGGGTGACCATGTGTTCCTCCCTGGACCGGACCGGGCGTTCGGGCCGGCGGTGCCGCTACGGGGTGGGCCGCCCCGCGACATCTCGGACGTGGCCGATCGAACATCGGGCTTGTCTCACCATTCGGACGCCCGCCCCCTGCCGCTTCAACCCGGTTGCCGCCCCGGCCCATTTCCGGCGCCCGGTCCGGTAAGATGTGTCGGGTGGCGGATCGTTCCGGGGTCGGGGGTGAGTCATGCCGGCGGTTGCGTTCAAGGAGTGGGCGGTCATTTGCCGGGCACTCGCGGCCGGCCGCCAAAGCCTCATCCTCCGCAAAGGCGGCATCGCCGAAGCGGGCGGCGACTTCCGGCCCGAGTACGACCGATTTCTCCTCATGCCGACGTTCTTCCACGAGCAGCACCGTGTGGGTATCAAACCGGACCTGATCCCGCTGCTCGACGCCGCCGAGGCCGACCGCCCGCCGGCTGGGATGCTCCGGTTCACCCACGCCGCCGAGGTGACGGCGGTCCGCCGCGTGACCGACCTGGACCGGGCGCTCGCCCTGGACGCCCTCCACAGCTGGACGGCCGACACGGTCCGCCAGCGGTTCTACTACCGGACGCCGGGGCTGTTCGTGCTGACGGTCCGTGTGTCGGCACTGCCCCATCCCGTCGAAGCGCCCGACCGTGCCGAATACGCCGGCTGCAAGACCTGGGTGGAATTGGCGGACGATGTGCCGACGGCGGGGGCGGTCCCTGTGCTGACAGACTCGGCGTTCACGGAGTACGCACGGGCGGTGGACGAGACCCTGGGCCGATAGACAACCTGACGGATTCGGCCCGGCCCACTGGTCCGTTGCAGCTGATCGGGTTCGGTGGGATCGGCGTCGCGCCGGTCTCCCGGACGACCGGCGCGACGCCCAATGCTGCATATCTGGCACTTGGCCAGGCGGTTGCGTTCCGGCTACTTCCGGAGCTGTGGGATCAGCTCCCGCGGATTTGCCCGGAACCCCTTGCGATGGGGCGGGCAGCCGGACCCGCCCGTGCACGCCCATCAACCGGTCGACCACCCGGCCCTGGTCTCCCACAACATCGCCCGAGCGATGGCCTCCGACCGCCCGTCACTGGTACACGGCCGCAGCGGCCTCATCCCACTTGGCGACGGGTGATGAAAGCCACCGTTATTCCCTCAGCGCGCCACCCTTCGTTGCCTTGGTGGCACTTCGGTCCGCCCCGGAGTCCTGCGGCGGGGGCGGCGGGTCGTTCGGCGGCCGCGAGGCGCAGCCCACAAGCGGGCCACACCCGACGGCCATCACCAGTCCCATCAGCACTCGTCTCATGGTGTCCCCGGGGTGCCGACGACGGAGCAGGTTTACTTCTTGGGGGGGATTCTCGGCCCCTTCTTCTCCCCGGCCGCCGCGCCCGAGTCCTTCGGGGGCGGCGCGCCGTTGGCCTCCGCCGGCGGGGCCGGTGCGGGCGGTCCCTGAGAACAGCCGGTGACACCCGCTACACCGATTGCGAGCGCGGATACGAGCAGAACCCGTTTCATATCGCCTTCCGGGGTGCCGGTCGCGGGGTGTAATGGACGAGGTCCGCCCGCCGTGCGGCGGGCGGGACCGTCGGACGGCGTGGTCAGTCGGTGTTCGCCACCTCGCCGCCGGCCCGGGTGGACATGCCCGGGAGGACGGAGTTGTTGGAGTACCGGATGAACCGCGCCGACCCGTCGCCCATCAGGAACAGCGCCCCCCCGGTGTGGAAGCTCCAGTAGTGGGCCGCGTCGCACCCGACCTGCGGGTGCCCCGGCTGGAGCCCGATCTTCTGGGCGGCCGTCCCGTTACACGGCAGGTTCGGGGCCGACGAGTAGCCGGAGATGAAGTAGTTGGCGATGGCCAGGTCGTTGGTCGTCATCACGCAGTCGGCGTTCCCCCGGCCGTCGTACCCGTAGGCGGTCAGCCACCAGCCGAACTCCAGGTTCGAGTTCGGCGGCCGCTCGCCGACGAGGAGCGTGTTGCTGGTCCCGTCCGTGATGTCCGTGAGCCGCACCTTGGAGTTCAAGTAGAGCACGCCGTCGAACGAGGTCGAGGTTGTGCCGGCGTTCCCGAGGTAGCACGTCAACGCCTGGTCCTTGATCCCGGACGGGGCGCCCGGGTACACCTGCACCCCCCGGCTGTCCGACGGGCAGATGTACATCTTCAGGATCTGGGAGCACATCGGGTTGCTCCACGAGTAGGGGTCCGCGATGTTGGCGGCCTTGGCCTGCTTGTAAACGGCGTCCTGCTCGATGTACGGGGCGACTTGGATCATCCAGGACCACGACCCCTCGAACGGAGCCTTGTTGTAGTAGTACGTGCTGCCGATGTTGAAAGGCGAATTGCCGTTCGGGAGAGCCTGGTTGGCGTCGTGGTAGCCGTGCAGGGCCAGCCCCTGCTGTTTGAGGTTGTTGACGCACTGGGTCCGGGCGGCGGCCTCGCGGACCTTCTGGACGGCGGGGAGGAGGAGCCCGATCAGGATCGCAATGATCGCAATCACCACCAACAGCTCGATCAGCGTGAACGCCGATCTACGACGCGGCGAGCCCATGGATCACTCCGGGTGCGAGATAGGACCGGATGGTGAGAGAGGACTGACGCGAACCGGGAGACGAACGCCGAGACCTGACCGTCACACCTGCGCCCCGGGCCAATAGGCGAGTCGGACCCGGGGCGGACAGTCTGGTCCGGATGCTAAGAGAACTACCCGATTAGCGAGACGTCGTCAACGGGGCAAGTGGTGTGCCTTCCGATCGAGGTATTTTCACAATTGCTGTAAGATGCGATTTGTCAGCATCTTGCGATCTATCATCAAGGGAGGCAGAATTTCCAAAATCGTGTGGTTTTCATGAGTCTTAAGCATAGCCGTCGCTTTCGCTGCACGAAAACGGGGCGTCGCGGCCAGTAGCACTGCGATCAGCGAGCGAGGCGTGTCACCCGGGTGGCACCGTCCTGAAGCTCGAACCGGTAGCCGTCCGGGAAGGCGTCGGCGAACTCCTCCTGGTGGCTGACGAGCAGGATGCAGTGGAGGTGTCCGCGGAGGTTCTGCAACTCCTGGATCATCACCTGCCGGCCGGCCCGGTCGAGGCAGCCGAAGCCCTCGTCGATGATCACGCTCTCGATGGGCCGGTGCTGCTTCCCGGCGTACTGCCCGATCCCCAGAGCCAGGGCCACCGCCACCCGGAACCGCTGGCTACCGCTCAGGAAGGCCACGTTAATCGGCGACCCGCCGGTCACCCGGTTGGCGCACTCCAGGTCCAGCGCCTTGTCCGCCCCGAGCCCGTCCTCGCTGCCGACGAGCCGGAGGAACAGCTGGCCGCCGCTGAGCCGGTCGAGGACGGCGTTGGCGTAGTCCACGATCTGCCGCTCGGCCCGGCGGACGAGGTGCCGCTGGAGCCGGTCGCGGCCGAGGAGTTCGGCGAGCGACTTGTACCGGGCGTGGGCGGCGTCGGCCTCGCGGTGCTGGTCGCCGAGGTCGCCCCGCCGGCGGCGCAGGTCTTCCAGCCCGGCGTGGTCGCGCTGGGCGGTGAGCAGGTCGCGGGCGGCGGCGTCGGCGGCGGTGCGGGCGGCCGTCACGTCGGCCTTCACCGTCTCGGGGGCGCGGCGGGCCTCCTCGGGGAAGGCGTCCGCCTCCTGTTCCAGCGTGACGATCTCGGCGCGGAGCGAGTCGAGCCCGCCGCGCGCGGCCTGGAGGCGGGTGAACTTCCCCTCCGTGTCGGCGCCGGTCAGCGCCTCGAACTCGTCCTTCCAACGCGACCGCTCGGCCATGCCGGCGTCGGCCGCGGGCTTGCGCCACTCCGCGGGGAGCTGCTTCAGCGCCCGGTCGATGGCTTCGGTGCTGTGCTTGCGGGTCACGTCCTCGGTTTGGAGGTGGCCGGTCAACGCGGTGAGGTCGTTGTCCGCGGCGGCCAGCTGGCGCTGGTGCCGGTCGGCGTCGGCCTCGGTCGTGGTGATCTCGGCCTTGGCCGCCTTCAGCTGATTGCCGACCGCCTTCTCCTCGGTCTGCCGGGCGGCGTACTCCTGGCGCAGCGCGGCCGGGTCGCCATTCGGCAGGGCCGCACGCACGGCCGCGAGCCGGTCGCGGGCGGAATCGAGCTTCGCCCGGACGGTGCGGGCGGCGTTGGCAGCGTCCTGCGCCTCGCGGTGCTTCCGCCGGGCGGTGTCGACCCCCTTACCCTGCTGCTCTAAGGCAGTGACCTCGTGGCGGTCGGGGTACGTCACCACCGTCCAGTCGTCGGGCCGGACGGGGCCGACCTTCTGCTTGTACAGGTCGGGGAGGGCGTAGTAGGTGTTCGCGCACGAGGCGGCGAGCTTCCCCGCCTCCCCGCCCGCCTGCCGGGCGTCACTGGTCGCCGCCTTGTACTTGTCCCGCAAGTCTTCGACCCGCGCCCGCACCTCGGCTTCCTGGCGGGTCAGGGTCTCTTCCCTCTGGCGGGCGGCGGCCGCCGCGGCCGCCGCGTCGGCGGACTTGCGCTCGGCGACCTTCGCGTCGAGGTCGCGCTTCTTCCGCTCCGCTTCGAAGTGGGCCGGGGTGAGCTCCTGGCCGCACGCCCGGCAGGTCTTTGCGCCGGTGAGGTGCTGAAACTCGTTGGCGAGCGCGCGGGCCTGTTGGGCGAGGGCGCGGGTTTCGGCGGCGGTCTGGTCGAGCCGTTCCCGCTCGGCCCGGACCTTCGCCAACTCGGCCGCGACGGCGTCCAGGTCGGTCCGCGCCTTGAGCCCGTCGGCCTTGAGACGGGCTTCCTCCTGGCGGGCGGTCGCCTCCCGGTGAGTGGCCTGAACCAGCTCGGTGCGCTCGGCGAGTAGCCGCGTGAGTAGCGGCACCACCTGATTCACCGCGGCCAGCGCCTCGACCTGCTCCTGGAACTGCCGGACGGCCGTGTCGGGGTCGACGGGGTAGCGCTTCAGCTCCTCGGTGAGCCGGCCGGCCTCGGCCTCCGCGTCCTCGGCCTGGCGGACCTTCTCCAGCACGCCGGCGAGGTCGCGCAGGCGGACGTTCAGGCCGCTCAACTTCCCCTCGTCGTCGGCGAGGGTCTTCTTGAGGGCGACGAGCTTCTTGCGGGCCTGGTCGAGGGCGTGTTCGGTCTTCCGCCGCTCCTCGCCCCGCTCCTCGCGCTGCTGGGTCAGGCGTTGGGTCTTCCGCTCGGACTCGCCGATCCGGCCGCGCTCGGTCACGATCACGCCGACGGCGGGGAGGACGTCGCGGAGCTCGCGGAGGCGGTGGTAGTCGCGCTCGATCGCCACGGCCGTGCCGAGCAGCCCCTCGGCGGTCTGGAGCTTCCCGCGGGCGGCGGCGAGGGTCTTGGTCTTGTCGGCCCAGTTGCGGGCCTGGAGTTCGAGGGCCACGAGCCCATCGATCCGCTCCTGGGCCGTGGTGCGGGCCTCCTCCGCCAGGGCGATGCGGTCGCGGGCGGACGCGAACTCGTCGTCGGCCACGTCGCGGATGCCCTGGAGCTGCGTGGCGAGCGCCTCAAGCCGGGCCTTCAGTTCGCGCCGCCGCTCGTCGGCACGGCCGTGGAGCTTCTGGTATCGCTCCAGGTCCACGATGCGGGCGAGCACCCCAGCCCGGCCGGCGGGCGTGGAGTCGAGCAGCTTCTCGGACTTCCCCTGGAGCAGGAGCACCGACGACGTGAACGTCTCGTAGTCGAGGCCGATCGTCTCCTTCACCCAGGCGTCGAACTTGGCCTTGAGCTGCGTGTCGGCGACGGGCTCCCACTCGACCGGGGCCGGCGCTGCCAACGACTTCGAGACGGCGGTCGAAGGGACGGCCCGGTACACCTGCTGCGTGCCGGCGACGCCGCTGGTCCGCCGGCGGACGGTCCGCTTGATCCGGTACAGGTGCTTCTCGACGGTGAAGTCGAACTCCACGCTCAGGGTGTTCGACTCCTTGTTCACCAGCTCAGTCGCCCCCTGGCTGCCGCCGCGGTGGTGGCCGAACAGGGCGAACGTGACGGCGTCGAACACGCTCGACTTCCCGCTCCCGTTGGTGCCCGAGAGCATCCACAGGGGCGACTCGTCGAACCGGACCTCCTGCTCGTCCTTGTACGAGAGGAAGCCGGACAGTTTCACACGCTGCGGGATCATGGGTCTCTCGGCAGAGAAGACAGGAGATGGCCGCAAAAAGGCGCAAAAGTCACAAAATAGAACCGGTCATTTTTGTGACTTTTGCGCCTTTTTGCGGCCATTCTGCCGGTGTGTTTAGTTCTCGAATTCCTTCAACAGATCGTCCGCGAGGGCCAGGATGGCGACGCGGTCGGGCTCCGGGTGGTGGACGAGCTCCTGCCCGAGGTAGTCGCGGACGGTCTCGCCGAAGCCGCGGGCCGGGCCGGCGTCCGGGGCCGCGAGCGACGGGCCGAGCGCCCCGGCCTCCTGCCAGTCGCGGGCGTACCAGCGCGGGAAGATGGCGTCGAGGTCGGTCAGCACGTCCTCCAGCACGTCCACCCCGGCCGTGTAGTGGATGTGCAGGTTCACGAGGTCGTGGCTCGCGTCCGGGAACTCCTCCCTCAGCTGGGGGATGTCCAGGCCGGGGTTGTGGACGGTCACCTCGTACACCGGCGTGGACGGTAGTGGCAGTACCACCGGCTCCCCGGTCCGGCCGTCCGGCCCGAGGTCGACGACCACCACGCCCTTCTGGTCCGCCTGCTCGCCGAGGTCCATCTTCTCGATGCTGCCGGAGTAGCGGACGTGTGACGCCCCGAGTGCCTGCGGCTTGTGGATGTGGCCGAGGGCGACGTAGTCGAACTGTGCGACGAGGTCGTCGCCGTTGACCACCACGTCCTCCTGCTCGCTCAGCCGGAACAGCGACGGGCCGATCTGCGAGCCGAACACGTGGACGTGCGCCGACAGCACGCTCGGCGCCGTCGGGTCGAACTTCGGGTGGGCGCGGAGGCCGAGCAGCGCGTCCGACCACGCCTTCACGAGGAGGCGGTTCTTCTCGTCCGGGCTGGCGTACTTCTGCCCGGTCTCGCCCTTGAGGAGGCGGTTCGGCGTGGGGTACGGCATGAGGAAGAACTGCACCTCGGTGCCGTGCTCGCGGTCGGCGAGTTTGATGAACGTGGGGTCGGCGGCGAGGTAGAGCCGGCCGGGCGGGATGAGGTCGCCCGGCCGGCCCACGCTCGGGGCGGCGAGCGTCATGGCGTGGACGAGCGTCTGGCAGAAGTTCTCGTTGTCGTGGTTGCCGGTGAGGGTGAGGATGGTGCCGCCGGTTTCGAGGAACTCGCGGAACACTTCCTGCCAGTGGCGGATCGTCTCCCGCAGCGCGTCCGGCCGGGCCAGCTCGCTGAACAGGTCGCCGGCGACCACCAGCACGTCAACGGCCTCCTGCTTGCAGTAGGCGGCGACGCGCTCGACGGCCTTGCGGAGGTCGTCGGTGCGGTCGATCCGGCCGAGGCGGTCGCCGAGGTGCCAGTCGGCGGTGTGGAGCAGTTTCATACCCAGCCATTGTGCCGAGAGCCGGCCGGGGGCGGAAGGTCAGAAGGAGCGGGCGGTTCGGGCGCGACCTGCCGCAGCACGTCGGCGAGGAAGGCGTTGACGACCGCCGGATGGAACAACGACAGCGCGTGCCCGCCGCCCGGCACGATGACGTCCGGCCGGGTCCGTTCGACCGGCAGTACGTGGTCCGCCGACCCGTGGATGTGGAACACGCGCACCCGCCGGGTCGCCGGGCTGGGCCGCCAGCGGACCACCGCACCCATTGCCCAACGCACGAACGCCGTTTCGGGGCGAGCCAGCCGGCACAGTCGGCGGACCAGACCGGAGGGCAGAACCCCACCCCCGAACCGCCCGCCGGCCGCCGCGATCACCCGAAGCACCTCGGGGCCGAGCGTGGCCACCGGGCGAAGGGCGCGCCACCGCCAGGGCAGCCCGGCCGGCGAACGAATGCTCCCGATCAGGACGCACGCCCGGGCCGACAGGTGTGTGGCCACTTCCAGAGCGACTACCCCGCCGAACGAGGCTCCGCCCACGACGCACGGCCGGCCGGGGTCCATGAGCCGGGCGAGTCGGGCCGCATAAGCCCGCAACGATTCGGTGGGAAGTGGGGGCACCCAGGGTTGAACGCGGAGGTTGGGGAAGGCGGCCAACTGGGCGGCGAACAACCGTTCGTCCGCCGCCATCCCTGACAACAGGATGATCGGGAGGTGTTCGTTCATCCTCCGCCTCTCTGGCCGGGGGCAGAAAGGATGGTGTACAATCGGCCTACCCCCACGGGCTCACCCTCCCCCATACCCCGCGAAGCCCCGCCGTGCGCACGCTCACCGCCGCCCTCATCATCACCGCCCTCACAACACTCATAGGCTGCAACAAGTCCAAACCCCGGCCGCCGGCTCCGGCCGAGCCCGACGCCCCGGAGCCGCGACCGGCCCGGACGACCGAGCCGGCCGGCTCGGACGACCTCCCGGCCCGGGTCAAACGCCCCGCTGGCGCGGGGGCGGAACTGTACGGCGAGACCGGAGGGGACACCCCACTCCCGGCCGACGAGGCGCCGCCGTCCGCCCCCCTCCGGGCCCGGAAGGCCGACACCTTCTACAAGCTCTCGAACCCCCGGGTCGGCACCCGCGGGTTCCCCCCGCCGCCCCCCGGCGGCGGTCAGGTGCTGGCGATCGACTACGTCCGGACCCACGAACGCGCCCTCTCCGGCGGCCTGTCGGTCGTCATCCGCACGGCGGGCGGGAAGGACCACGTCGTCTCCCTCAACAACCTCGCCGACCGCGCCGGGACGATCAACCTGGAGATCGCCTACCGGGGACCCTGGACCGGAGCCCTGCCGAAGGACGCGGAACTCTACCTCGTGCGGTCCGAGGGGCGGTACGGGAAGGCGTTCGACAAGTCCTTCAAGGTGTCCAACTCGGTCGTGATGGGGAAGACCGACTTCCCCACCACCCCGGCCCGGGACTGGACGGCCGACGAGGCGAAGCTCCTGGCCGTCGCGCCGGTCGAGGCGCCCCGCCCGAACGCCAACCCGTCGGCCGGGGCGGACACGCCCACCGCCGGCGCCCCGAACGCCTTCAAGCAGCGGTTCGCCGAGCCCGGTCGGCCGCTCCTGGGGATCGACTCCTACGACTGGTTCTGGCCGGTCCAGGGGGGTAAGGAGGACTGCCTCGGGCCGGTCGTGCCGATCTACGACCGGGCCTACCCGGACATGGGGAGGCGGCGGACGGTCGCCCGCCCGGGGTACGCGGTCGGGGCCGTGGAGGTGAAGAGCAAGACCTACGTGAGCGGCGTGCGGATCACCTTCATGAAGCTCAAGCCGGACGGCACCCTCGACCCGGCCGACGCCTACACGAGCCCCTGGCTGGGGCCGCACGAGGTGGGGACGAAGGACACGAAGCTGTCGGGCGAGGGCCGGGCCGTGATCGGGCTCGTGTGCTACCAGGCCGGTCACCTGAGCGGCCTCGGGTTGGTGCTGAACGACCGGTAGCCGGGGCGCGGGGCGGGCGTACTCTGCCAACACCCCCCCGCGCCGCGAGACCCCGATGCTGTACGAAGGCGACTTCCGCACCCCGGCCGGCCGGTTCGCCCTGGTGGCGGCCCGGTTCAACGCCGTCGTCGTCGACCCGCTCACCGCCGGCGCCCTCGACGCCCTCAAGCGGCACGGGGTCGGCGAGGACCGCGTCGACGTCGTGAAGGTGCCCGGGTCGTTCGAGATCCCCGTGGTCGCCCAGCGGCTCGGGAAGTCCGGGAAGTACGCCGCCGTCATCTGCCTCGGCTGCATCATCCGCGGCGACACCGACCACTACGACCACGTCGCCGGGGCCACCACCAGCGGCATCGCCCGGGCCGGGCTCGACGCGGGCGTGCCGGTGATCTTCGGCGTCCTGACCTGCGACACCCTGGAGCAGGCCGTCCACCGCGCCGGCGCCAAGGCGGGCAACAAGGGCTTCGAGGCCGCCGTCTGCGCCGTCGAGATGGTCAACCTCCTCGCCGCGCTCGGGTGAGCGGCCCCGCGGCCCGGGTAGACGCACCCCTCCCCCGCGACTACACTTCGATCCTTCACTACCGCCGGAGGCGACACCGTGGCCGAGCTTTCCCTGGTCACCGGCGGGGCCGGGTTCATCGGGTCGCACCTCGTCGATGCGCTGGTGAAGGCCGGCCGACCGGTGCGGGTGTTCGACGACTTCAGCACCGGGCTGCGGGCCAACCTCGGGCACCACGAGGGCGGGGTCGAGGTCGTGGAAGGCACTCTGACCGACCCCGACGCGGTGACCCGGGCGGTCCAGGGGGTCGGGGCGGTCTACCACCTCGGGGCGCTGGCGTCTGTCGCTCGCAGCGTCGAGACGCCGCTGGTTTCTCACGCGGCCTGTGCCACCGGCACCCTGAACCTCCTTGACGCCGCCCGACGGAACGGCGTCCGGCGCGTGGTCTACGCCGCCAGCTCCAGCGCCTATGGCGGCGCGGGCGGGGAGGGCGGGCAGCGCGAAGACCTCCCCGTCGCGGCCAAGTCGCCCTACGCCGCGGCCAAACTGGCCGGGGAACTGTACTGCCAGGCGTTCGCCCACACCTACGGGCTGGAAACGGTCCGGGTGCGGTTCTTCAACATCTTCGGCCCCCGCCAGCGGGCCGACAGCCCCTACTCGGGCGTGATCGCCCTCTTCACCGCCGCCATGAGCCGGGGCGAGACCCCCACCATTCAGGGCGACGGAACTCAATCGCGGGACTTCACTTACGTCGCCAATGCGGTACAGGCACTGATGAAGGCGGCGGAAGCCCCCGGCGTGTCTGGGAACGTGTACAACGTCGGCACCGGGAGCACGGTGTCGGTGCGTGAGCTCGTCCACGCGCTCAACCGGGTTCTGGGCACTAACCTGGAGCCGACGCTCGTGGCGTCGCGGGCCGGCGACGTGAAGTTCTCCCAGGCCGACATCAGCAGGACGCGCCGCGACCTCGGCTACGACCCCACCGTCCCGTTCGAGGACGGTCTCCGCCGCACGGTGGAGGCTTACCTCCAAACGCGAGGAAACAGCCCCTCCTCCACGACGAGTCATGGGGTCCGCTGAACGGTTCCAACCCGTTGTCTCCCAACACGTCCCTCCGCCCGCCCCGCCGCATGGCGTTCCCACCGACCTTCCCTTCGGCAGACTCGGCCCAGGGCGAGAAGGGTGAAAAATCGTCGCGGAACTCAAGACCACTCTGACCGGTGCCGATAGTACCGGTGTGACCCGGAAGTAGGGTCGGTCGGGCAGCCGGGTTGGGGGATCTGGGCTGTCCGGCGGGGGAGTACTTTCCGGGAACGGAGGCGGGTCATGGTCCGCAAGCTGATCTTGGGGGCGGTCGCCGTGGTCGGTGTAGCGGCCAACAGCGGGTGTCTGGTGAACCAGTATTCCAGCGACCCGAATGTCCGGATGAACCAGCTGTTGAACCAGTCGGAGGATCTCCGACAGATCGGGCAGGAGTGGCGGCGGTTCTGGTTCAACGACCAGCCCAGCCACATGACGCCCGAGCGGATTCACGGCGGGATCATCTGACCGACCCGAACCGGGTCCGACGCCGACGGCCGGGGGTGTATGCCCCCGGCTGACGGCGTTTGTGCCCCCGGCACAAGCGATGAGAAATCGCCGTCCGGCGTTGCCCGACCCCCGGTCGCTGCTAATATCTTTGTAGATCGGAAGTAGACCGGGTTGATCTTCCCGCGGAACACCTCCCCGTTCCCACTACCCCACGTCTGTTTTCGTCCTCTCCACTCCCTCTCCGCGATCCGCCAGTCCGAAGCTCGGTCGAGGGCGTCACGCCCCCGTCGCGTCGGCACGGCCACACCCCATCCCGTCTCCGCGAGGCCGCTTCATGAGTCGGTTCGGTCCGTCACGTCGTGGGTTCACGCTGATCGAGCTGCTGGTGGTGATTGCGATCATCGCGATCCTCATCGGCCTGCTCCTCCCTGCCGTGCAGAAGGTCCGCGAGGCCGCCGCCCGCAGCACCAGCCAGAACAACCTCAAGCAGATCGCCCTGGCCTGCCAGTCGTGCGGCGACAGCTACGGTGGGGCGATGCCGCCGCTGTTCAGCCCGGGCGGGATCGCCACCGGCGCGTTCGGCTCGGCGCCGGGCACGCTCCACTTCTTCCTCCTGCCGTACATGGAGCAGAACCCCCTGTTCCAGCAGGGGTACACCAACACCTACGCGGCCGTGGTCAAGCCCTACCAGGCGTCGCTCGACTCGACCTCGCAGAACGGCCTCGCCACCACCACCCCCTCCAACTGGGCCGCCACCAACTACGGCGCGAACGCCGTGGTGTTCGGCAACGCGACCGCGGGCGTCGTCAGCGGCGTGCCGACCACGCTGACCTTCAACACGGTGGGCACGGTGGCGAACAGCCAGTACTACGGCCGGCCGAACATGCCCGGCACGTTCGCGGACGGCACGTCGAACACGGTCCTGTTCGCCGAGAAGAAGGCGAACTGCTCCGCCGGCCCCAACGGCGGGGGCACCGCGTTCGCGGCCGGGGTCGCCACCTCCGCGGGGGTGTCCACGAACCCGAGCGGCTCCACCAGCCCGTACTGGCTGCCGGCCTTCAACTACATCGCCGGCACGACCGCGGCGGCCGCGTTCCCCCCGATCCAGGCCCAGACCTCGCCGGCCAACGCCTGCAACAGCGTTCAGGCGCACGCCCTGTCGGCGGGGGGCACGCAGGTGGCGATGGGCGACGGGTCGGTGCGGAACGTCACCACCTCGATCTCCCAGCTGACGTGGTCGATCGTGCTGACGCCGCAGGGCGGCGAGGTGAACCCGTCCGACTGGTAAGGGTCGGCCGCACTTGCGGTGTGCCCGGGTGATAACGGCTATCGCCCGGCCCACCCCTCGACGGGCAAGCCGGGCGATAGCCGTTATCACCAACCGGCTCGGGTCGGGCGATCGACCCGAGCCATTCCACCTCACTGCGGGATGCCCGCCGTCCGGACCCCGTCCCCGCCAACACGCAGCCCGAGCCGGTGTCCCCGCCCGCCGTTCCCGATTTTGAGGAGAACGGGGTTCCAGCCGGCCTTGAGCGGCAGCCCGAACGTCTCGTCCGTGGCCGCCGCCGGGGCCGCGGGGCGGTCGAACACGGACACCTCACCCACCCAGATGCGGACTGGGTCGTCCGCGAGGACCGAGCCGATCACCGTCTGGTCGCGGGGGGAGAACACGAAGGTGCGGACGTAGACCCCGCCCGGGGCCGTCGTGGGGAACGCCGCCTTGAGGTCGAACACGCCGTTGGGCTCGGCGCGGGTGGCGTCCCAGCGGACGCCGGTCTTGGCCGACGGGTCGGCGGCGACCTCGGGCCGGCTCACCCCCAGGTTCGCCGAGAAGCCGCCGGCGACCGCCCCCTCGACCGCGACGCCGCGCAGCCCCTCCTGCTCGGGCCGGCTCTTGAGGAAGGCGAGCAGGTCGATGAACTGGTCGAACGACAGCGGCGCCACCGCGTCGTCGGGCATGAGCGACAGCCGGGACGGGGTGACGGTCTCCACCTCGTCCTTCGGCAGGCGCACGTCTCGGCCGTTGGCGTCGCGGAGGACGAGTTCGGTGCCCGTCTCGGCGACCTTCAGCCCGTTGTGAACCTGGCCGTCGGCGGTGACGACGCGGTATGCCTGATACCCCTCCTTGATCTCCTTGCTCGGGTCGGCGATCGCCTCCAGGATCTTCTCCAGGGTGTGCGTGTCCCAGAGGCGGCTCAAGTCCGGTCCGGTGGCCCCGCCGACCCCCTCCATGCGGTGACAGTTGACGCACGACAGTAGCCGGGTGTTCAGGAACAGCTCCCGGCCGCGGGCGGCGTTTCCGCGGGTGGTCACGAGCTGGCGGATGCGCTCGATTTGGCCGGGTTCGAGGGACAACAGCAAGCCACCGCGCATCACCTCCGCCTGGAGGCGGGCCACCGCCGGGTCTTCCGTCGAGAACTTGCGGAGGGCGTCCGTGACCTGCGGGAACAGGTCGCGCGGCAGCCGCTTGGCGAGGTAGCGTTCGCCCACCAGCCTGGCCCCCTGTTTAGTCGCCCCCAGGACGACCACCGCCTCGGCGAGGAGCGTCGGGTCGGGCTGGTTGAGCAGCGGCTCGGCGGCGGCCCGGGCGGCGACCGCGTCGAGGGCGGCCAGGGTACGCAGGGCTTCGAGCTTGACGCCCGGCGTGTACGGCCCGGTCAGCACGGCGGTCACGGGGGCCACCGCCTCGCGCGCCCCGAGCACCCGCAGCGCTTTGAGCACGCCGGCCTGCTCCGCCGGGGAGCGGTCCTTCTCGGCAAGGATTCCCAGCAGCTTCGGCGCGGCCGTGACGAGGCGGGTGGCCTCGACGGCCTTGAGGGCGGCCGTGCGGACGTCGGCCTGCCGGTGGCTCAGGAGCCCCTCGACGAACTGCTGGGTCTTGGGCGACAGGGTGCCGTCCGAGGCGGCGATGACCTCGGCCGCCGCGACCGCGACCGGGGCCGGCTCGTCGGGCCGCCGGCGGAAGTGGTCCACGAGCGGGTCGAGCGACACCGGCGGGTCGAACTGGTAGTTGGTGTACGAGCGGACCAGGGCTTCCCGCTGGGCCGGCGTGGCGTGCGGGTTGGCCAGCAACTCGGGGAGGGCGGTGGCGGCCTCGCGGGTGCGGAGGGTGAGGAAGATTTCGGCGGCGACCTTCAACTCGGCATCCCCGGTGGCCGCCAGCGACAGCAGGGCATCGACCCCCGGCTTCCCGAGTCGTTCGATGCCGCGGACGTGGGCGTCGCGCAGGAACAGGTCGGCCTGCTCGTCCGCCCGCCAGGCGAAGACGAGTGCGTCCGCCGCGGCCGGGGCTCCGAGCCGCCCCAGGGCCAGCGCCGCCGCCCGCCGCACCGTCGGCTCCGTGTCGGAGAGCCCCTTCAGCAGCGTCTCGAACGCCTTCGCGTCGCGGGGGCGGGCGTTGGCCCCCAGCCCCTCCACGGCCAACCGCCGCACGTCGGCCGACGGGTCGCCCGCCAGCTTGTGGAACAACTCTTCGACGTCCGCGTTCCAGCCCGCCGTCAGCACGCCGGCGGCGGGGAGTCGCGCGTCGTCGGCGATCAGCCCGGCCTTGTAGCAGGTGAGAACCAGGTCGCGGGCCTTGTCGCCGCGGCGGACGAGTTCCTTCCGCGCCTCGACGCGGTCGGTAAGGTCGGGCAGGCCGAGGGCTTCCACCAGCTGGGCGTCGGGGAGCGCCCGGACCTTGGCCCAGCTGTCAGTGGCGCGGAGCGGGAGGGCCGGCTCCTGGGTCGTGCCGGCCCAGCGGATGCGGTAGACCCGGCCGTTGACGCCGTCGCCGGACAGCTTCCCGGCGCCGCCGGAGTCGGTCCGCCAGTCGCACACGTACACCGCCCCGTCCGGCCCGGTCACCATCTGGCAGGGGCGGAACAGCGGGTCGTCGCTCTTGAAGAACTCGAACTCGTTGGTGATCTGGAAGGTCGAGCCGGACGGGGCCGTCTTGTAGGCCCGCACGACCCGCCGGTACACGTCCGGGTAGTAGAAGAGGCCGCGGTACGGGGCCGGGATTCGGGTGTCGTGGTAGATGAGGAGTCCGGCCGGGGAGCCGCGACCGGTCTTGATCATCGGCGGCAGGGTGCCGGGGAGCTCGCCCGCGACTGACACGCGGGCGTCGTCCGGCCGGCAGCAGCGGGCGCCGTAGCGGAGCCGCCAGCCGAAGTCGGCCCCCTCGGCGACGTGCATGATCCGGCAGCCCATGAATTTGCTGCCGTCCTCGTTGTCGTTGTCGGCGTGGAACCAGTTGAACCGGTCGTCGAAGGCCAGGTCGCGGTACGGGTTGCGGTAGCCGACCGAGTACACCTCCATCCGCGACCCGTCCGGCCGGCAGCGGAACACCGCCCCGGTGCGGAGGACGGTCGCCCGACTCCCGTCCGACCCCTCGACGTAGTTGTCGTCGTCGCCGCTGGTCAGGTAGAGGAGCCCGTCGTTGCCGATGGTGAGTCCGGACACCTGATGGTGGTGGAAGCCGCAGAAGCCCTGGGCAACGATCTCGCGGATGTTCCACGGGTCGGTGGGCGCGGGGGGGCGGGTCGCATCGACGCCGCTGATCGAGGCGGCGGGAGCCTGCCGCCACCGGCGGACGGTCCCCCGGCCGGTGACGTACAACCACCCCTCATGCCAGAGGATGCTGGAGGGGAGCTCCTCGGAGATGATGACCCGCGGCGGGTCGAACCGGCCGGTCTTGGTGTTGAGGGTGAAGTGCTTCACCACGTCGGTGGTGAACTTCTTCATGGTGGTGACCTGGCGGGTCGTCCCGTCGCGGTAGCGGAACGTCTCGGCCACCGGGAACCAGCGGTCACGGGCGACCGGGTCGGGCCGCCATTCGAGGACGAACAGGCTCCCGTCCGGGGCGAAGGTCATCCCAACCGGGTTCACGACATCCGGTTCGGTCAGGACGATCTCCAGCCGAAACCCTTCGGGGAGGTAATACCCCTTGAGCCGGGGGTCGAACTGCCCCTGGTCCACAAGATGAACCGGGAACGGCGCAGGCCGCGTCGGGGATTGGGGTTGCGAGAACTCGGGCGGTGGCGGTGGTGGTGCCACGGCCGCAAGGGGGCGTGGGACACAGAGTAAACCACCGATCACGGCCACAAGGCCGCTGAGGGAAAGGGAGAGACGCATTTCGGTCAGGCTCCGGTATGACGGAGACGAAGCGGTTTGTGGCGGGATAGGTGAAATGTACCCGACTACGGGGGGTAGGAGGAAGGGATTTCCCCGCGGGCGGATGAACCCGTCGGCGTCACGGGCGGTCTTGTCAGAACGGCGGCCGGTCGTAGGTTATCAGGGATCGATCAACTGCCGAAATGGTGTTGGTCTACGTCGAGGCGGGGTAGCTCAGGGGTTAGAGCAGTCGCTTCATAAGCGACGTGTCGCCGGTTCAATTCCGGCCCCCGCTATTGAGAGAAAAGCCCTGGGAAGCCAGGGCTTTTTTCGTTGTCTGGCATGTTAGTACGGGCCGCTCTCGATGTCCCAGTGGTTGTGGACGTAGCTCGCCAACTCCGCCGCCCCGCCCGCAGGCCCGTCGGGTCGTAGTGAGCCGTACCCTCGCTCGCCTTCCCCTGGGCCGGCCGCTCCCAACCAACCAGGACCACTGCGCCGACGTCGGCCCACCCGCCGGGTAGACCGTCGGAGCTCTCGACCGCCGTCACGTACTCCGACACGCCCACGAACCGGCCCGACTCCGCGCCCACCGCCACCGAGGGTTTGCTGGAGTTCAACCCGTTGTGAACCCGAGAGGGAGGCGCGGAGCATGAAACGTTCTTCGCATCTCCGGCGACGTGTTTAGTCCCTCGCCGTTGGGGGCGGCCGCGAAGACGGCGAACTGGCAACGGCTGTCAGTGTGACGGCCAGGGCGTCGCGCCGGACGACCCGTCGGGAAGGTTGGTTCACCCGCCTCGGGATCAGGCCGGTGGGGGCTGGAGGTGCCGGCGGACCGAGTCGATGTCCAGCAGCACGATCGACGCCCCGTCGATCTTGTTGTCCAGAGTAACGTAGGGGCGGATGCGGAGCGAGTACCACCGCCCGGATCGGTCGCGGACCTCCCCCTCGTAGGGGAGGAGCGAGTCGATTACCCGGGCGATCATCCCCGGGAAGTCGTCCAGCACCAGGTTCGGGGTGATGTCGCTGATCGGCCGGCCGACGTCGGTCGGGATCAGGTTGAACGCCTTCTCGGCCAGCGGGGTGAAGCGGCGGATGCGCAGGTCGCGGCCGACCATCACGATCGGGATGCCCACGCCGCTGAGGAGGTTCACCAGGTCGTTGTTCACCCGGGCCAGTTCGGCGTTGCGGTGGCGCAGTTCCTCGTTCACCGTCGCCAGCTCCTCGTTCGCCGACTGGGCCTCCTCCTTCGCGGTCTGGAGCTCCTCGTTGGTGCTCTGGAGCTCCTCGTTGGCCGACAGGATCTCCTCGTTGGCGCTCTTGAGCTCCTCGTTGGTGCTCTCCTGCTCCTCGATCACCGACTGGAGGTACTCGCGGAGGGCCGTCAGCTCCTGCTGGAGCTGGGCGACCTTGTGGTCGGACTCGGCCGGCGGCGGCTCGGGGGGCGTCGGGGCGGGCCGGACGGCCTGGGCGGCGTCCTGGAACAGGATGAGGAAGAACCGCACCCCGGCCGGCGGCACCTTGAACGGGATCACGTCCACCCGGACGACCCGGGTGGTTCCGCCCTCGGCCACCCGCAACCCCTCCCGGGTGACGACCGCGTTGTCCGTCTTGGCCTGGGTCACGGCCGAGCGCACCTCGGCGAGCAGCCCCTCGCGGAGCATCCGGAACAGGTCCAGGCTGGCCATCCCGGGGGCCGGCTCCAGGTACGGCGCGGTCCGCCCGCGGAACTGGAGGACGGTCATCGTCTCGTCCGCCACCACCCCCACGGGGCAGTAGCGGGCCAGGAGGACGCGGTCGGCCTCGCGCTGCACGTCGAGGGCGGTCCACAGCGGCTGCGAGTCGTCCCGCCCGCCCGGCCGGGCCCGGCCCTCGGGGGACAGGTGCGGGGCGAACTCGATCGGGATGGACGAGGCTCCGCGGCGGGCGAACACCCGGTTCTTGGCGTCCACCACCTCGAACAGGTCGGCCGCCCCGCCCACGTTCTCGCTCGTGCCCAGCAGGAGGAACCCATTCGGGTTGAGGGCGTAGTGGAGCAGCGGCATGACCCGCTTCTGGAGCGCCGCGTCCATGTAGATCAGCACGTTCCGGCAGCTGACGAGGTCGAGCCGGCTGAACGGCGGGTCGGCGGCGAGGTTGTGCCGGGAGAAGACGCACAGCTCGCGGACGGCCTTGCTGATCTGGTAGTGCCCCTCGCTCCGCACGAAGAACCGGCGGAGCCGGTCGGGCGAGACGTCGACCTCGATGTTGTCCAGGTACACGCCGGCGCGGGCCTTCTCCAGGGCGGTCTCGTTCAGGTCGGTGGCCAGGATCTTGATCGCCGGGGTCTCCGGGCGGCCGTCCATGTACTCCAGCAGGGAGACGGCCAGCGAGTACACCTCCTCGCCGGTGGCGCACCCGGCCACCCAGATCCGGACCGGCTGGCCGGGCGCCCGGCTGTTGATGAGCGCCGGGAACACCTTCTCCTTCAGCGCGGCGAACGCCTCCGGGTCGCGGAAGAACTGCGTCACCCGGATCAGGAAGTCCTGGTACAGCCCCTGGACCTCGCCGGCGTCGGCCGCCAGCGCCGCCAGGTACTCCTTCGGATCCTGGAGCCCGCGCAGGGCCATCCGGCGGAGGATGCGGCGGCGGATGGTGGTCTGCTTGTAGTGGGTGAAGTCCACCCCCATCCGGCTGCGGAGCAGGTCGATGATGTCGCCGACCGGGTCGGCCTCGGGGGCCGCCGGGGGCGCGGGCGGCGGGTCGTCCTGGCGGGCGAACGGGTGGCGCGCCAGCCGGGCCAACTCCCGCGCCACGTCCCGCGGGCGGAGGACGTAGTCGACCTGCCCGTCCAGGTTGGCCGAGCGCGGCATGCTCGGGTATTTGGCGGTCTTCTCGTCCTGGGCGAACGCCACCCCGCCGGCCGCCTTGATGGCCTGGAGGCCGATGGCCCCGTCGCTCCCGTTCCCGGACAGCACGACCCCGACCGCCCGGGCCTTCTGGATGGCCGCGAGGGACCGGAACAGGTGGTCCACCGGCAGGTGGGGGCCGGGCCGCGGTCCCCGCGGGGTGAGGGTGAGGTGTCCGTCGGTGAGGGCCATGCTCGTGCCGGGCGGGATGACGTAGACGGTGTCGATCTCGATCCGCATTCCCTCGGTCACCTCGCGGACGGGGAGCTTTGATACTCGTGATAGTATCTCGGGGAGATGGCTCTTGTGCTCCGGGTCGAGGTGGCTGACGAACAGCAGGGCCAGCCCGGGGTTGGCCGGCAGCGTTTCCAGCAACTCGGTGTACGCCTCCAGTCCGCCCGCCGAGGCACCGACGCCGGCGACGAGGAACGGAAGGCCCGGCCCGTCGTCCGGGAAGGAGGTGGGTAGCTCGGCGGCCGTTGTCATAGACGCGGGAACCCAGCGAGTGAGACCGAATGGGTGGTGGCCGGTGGTACTGTCCCTCCCGGTCCGCCCGACAGGCCGCTGGTGGTGAAGAAACCCAGCGGTGGAGACCGCGACCGGCTGATGCGGCTCAGTGTACACTCTCCGGTTCGTGACGCCATAGGGGGTCGTCCACCTTCTCCAGGTCTGTGGAGGTGCCAGCGGGCGAGACATTCGTTACCCATCCCGGGAACCGAACTTCCTCACGTCTCATGGCTTTCGGGCGGAATCCGGCCTGTTGCGCTGCCCCGGTACTGGAAACGTGATCAATCCCAGGCCGTTGACTCGACGGGCGCCGGGCGTGCATAGTGTCAGGGGTTTCACGGGCACGGACGTCGTAACCACTCCGGACCAGGCCGGACCACTCTCGGTCCTTCACACGAGGCCGCTCCCGTGCCCTTATCCCCTCCGGCCATCGAACCCCCGGCCGTCTCGTTCGCCGTCCGCACCGCGCCCGAGCGCACCGGCCTCCCCGCGCTCCGACTGCGGGTGCTGGTGGTGGACGACAACCACGACGCGGCCGACACCCTGGGCGGCCTGCTGCTGATGTGCGGGGCCGACGTGCGGGTGTGCTACGACGGGCCGTCGGCCGTGCGCGAGCTCGACTCGTTCCGGCCGGACGTGGGACTGTTCGACGTGAACATGCCGAGGATGGGGGGCTGCGAACTGGCTCGGCGCGTCCGGGCCGCGGCGGGCTCCCGCCCGCTGCTGCTCGTGGCCATCACCGGGGTGAGCGACCAGGAGGCGGTCCGGCAGACGGCGGCGGCCGGGTTCAACCTCCATTTGACCAAGCCGGCCGACCCCACCGGCCTGGTCGCCACGCTGGCCGACTTCGACTGGTGGCTCCGCGGCCGGAGCGGCGTGCCGGCGGGGTAGCGGGCTACCCGGCTTCCGGAACCCGGGGCGGCGCGCCCGGGGGCGCCAGTGCGCGGGCGAGGCGGCGGAGCAGGCCGAGCAGGACGGCCGGCTCGACCGGCTTGAGGAGGTGGGCGTGGAACCCGGCCGCGGCGGCGCGGCTGCGATCCGCGGCCGTGCCGCTGGACGTGACCGCGACGAACACCGGCGGCGGGCCGTCCCCGCGGGTGAGCCGGCGGACGAGTTCGCACCCGTCGATCCCGGGCAACTGGAGTTCCGCGAGTACGATGTGCGGCGGGTCCGCGGCCGCCAACTCGACCGCCTCTTCGCCCGTCGCGGCCACCCGGGGCAGATGGCCGTGGAGGCCGAGGAGGGTGGCCGCACTCCACCCCATGTCAGGGCACGCGTCGACCACCAGGACGTGCAGTGGTGCGGACGGGATGCGGCACATGGTAACCGGGGTGGAGGGCGGCGCTCGGCTCGTCCAACTATCCTCAGTCAGTTCGACACCCCGGGCCGTCGCCAGAATCGGCAACTTTTGTCCGGTCATTCCCGGACATGGGGGCAACCACCCGCCCTCCCCGGACGTCGTCCGGCATTGCTAGCAGGTGGGTCCGCGGTCATGGTCGTCATCCTGCTTGGTGGCGGCGGGGAGGCGAGGAGCACCACCTCGGCGAGGGGTGAACTCGATCGCCCGGATGAGCCGGCCGCGTCCGCGGCCGACCCACTTCCAGAGCCCGGCAGGACGACCCGGGTCACTTCCGGGTGAGAACCGTTATCACCCACCGCGCGGCTCTGATCGGTTGACCCGGTGCCAGGATCGGCTGCCCGAGCCGATCCCCCACGCGGGGCCGCAGATCGGGAAGCCTACTTCCTCTACCCTCAGCGGTTGCTGTCCCGGTCGCCGTGGCAGGCGTTGTCGTCGGCCGGGTTGACGCCCTTATCCCGGGTGGTGTTGGTCCCCCCCACGCCGGTTCCCCCGGCCGGTGCGGTGCGGGCCGCCGGCTCGCCCGCCACCTGCTCGTCCTCGCGCCGGCGGTCCTCGTCGCCGCGCTGCGTCCGCTCGCCCATGTCTCTCTCCCCTATTGGCACCACGATCCCGCCTTCGCCTTACACGTCCCGCGCCGAACGCCGGGCGGAGTGGTGGATTCGCGGCACTTCCCTCTCGGTGTCCGGGATTCACGCGTTCCGCGGCCCGCCCCCGCCCCCGCCCGGGGACCAGGCGTTGCACCGGAGTGCCACCCCCGCCGGCCGGGGAGGACACGCCGTCGGAGGGAGAGCCCGTGGCACCGAAGCTGAAGAAGTTGAGCGAGCAAGTGGTGGTCGTCACCGGAGCCTCGTCGGGCATCGGCCTGGCCACGGTCGAGGAGGCGGCCAAACGGGGCGCGAAGCTCGTCCTCGCCGCGCGTAGCGCGCAGACGCTCGACGATGTCGCCGGCCGGCTCACCGCGGAAGGCGCCGAGGCGGTCGCCGTCGTCTGCGACGTGGCCGACCGCACCCAGGTGGACGAGGTGGTCCGGGCGGCCCTGAACCGCTTCGGCCGAAGCGGTCGTGGGTGAACAACGCCGGCCTGGGCATGTACGGTCGGCTCGACGAGACCCAGACCGCCGACGCCCGCCGGCTGTTCGACGTGAACTTCTAGGGCGTGGTGAACGGCTGCCTGGCGGCCCTGCCACACCTCAAGGCGAACGGCGGGGCGCTCATCACCGTGGGGAGCGAGGTGTCGGACGCCTACCCCCCGCTCATGGGCATCTACACCGCGACCAAGCATGCGGTGAAGGGGTACGTCGACACCCTCCGGGTCGAGGTCGAGGAGGTGGACCGGGCGCCGGTGGCGGTCACGCTGATCCAGCCGACGGCGGTGGACACCCCGTTCCCCCAGCATGCCCGCAACTTCACCCACCGGGAGCCGATGCTCCCGAAGCCGCGGGTCGAGCCGAAGGACGTGGCCGAGGCGATCCTGGCCGCGGCCGAGACCCCGACGCGGGCGAAAGCGGTCGGCGCTATGTCGCTCGTCAACACCACGGTGGCCAAGCTGGTGCCGGGTCTGGGGGACAAGATGGCCGCGAGGCAGGCGGACCGGATGCACTACGACGAGCCGCCGCGGCACCCGGGCGGGGCGCTGCACCGGCCGAGCGAGGCGATTGGGATCGCCGGCATGACCCACGGCCCCGGCGGCAAGGAACCGGAGTAGCCCGGCCGGGTGGGGACAGGGCGGGCTGACACCCCTTCCCACACCTTCAGCCCAGGAGACGAGCGACGGCAGACCAGACGAACCGGGGCGGCCAGAAAGCCGGCAACCAAGACCCGGACTGGCCCGTGCGGCACCAGGGCACGGCCACCGGCGGAGCCGGCGGGTGGGCTGACGCCGACAAGCAACAGAACCAGAGTAACAACCCTGACGACGCGCGCCGCCCGCCCACCAACCAGCAGTGGTAGGCCCGGGCGGCCCCGCGGCCGGCACGGTTGCTGCGAATTGACCGGTGCGTGATGCCGGTCGGTTCGATTTCTGATCTCGGAGTTCCCCATGTCCCTGGATTCGCTCCACGACCTCTACGTCGACGGCCTGAAGGATCTGTACAGCGCCGAAACCCAGCTGCTCAAGGCGCTGCCGCGCCTGGCCAAGGCCGCAACCGCCCCGGAACTGAAGGCCGCGTTCACCGACCACCTGGCGGTCACCCGGGCGCAGGTGGAACGCCTGGAGTCGATCTTCGCGGGCCTGGGCGCCAGCCCGAAGGGGAAGAAGTGCAAGGCGATGGAAGGGCTGATCGAGGAGGGGAAGGAGGTGATCGGCGAGGACGGCAACCCGGCAGTCATCGACGCCGCCCTGATCGGCGCCGCCCAGAAGGTCGAGCACTACGAGATGGCCGGGTACGGCTGCGTCCGGACGTTCGCCCGCCTGCTCGGCTACGACGACGCGGCCGACCTACTACAGGAGACGCTCGACGAGGAGGGGGAGGCGGACAAGACACTCACCAACCTCGCCGAGACCACCATCAACGTCGAGGCGGAAGAGGCGGACGACGGTGACGAGACGCCCACACCCGCGCCGCGGACCCGCAAGCGGAAGCCGGCCGCCCGCCCGCGCTGAAGCGGAACCTCCGACCGGTTCCGACCCGGGGGTGTCGGGGACGAACTTGGCGGAGGCCGTCCAGGCGCGGCGGGCAGTGTTGTTCGTCGAGGCCGGGGTGTACCGGGACGGCGGGGCGAAGCTGCTCCAGGTGGCGAAGGTCGATCGAGCGGGCCTTACCACCTGTGGGCCGGGCGGACGATGCCGGACCGGGACGCGGTGGACCGGGAGGACAATCGAGGGGTTTGTCGGGCTACCCGAACTGACTGCGTTCGGGAAGCGATGCAAGCGCGGGTGACGTTATTCCCCCGGCCGGGGTGGGCGCCCCCGGCCGGGGGTGGGAGTGTCGGAGGCGGTCACCGGGGGCGGCTACTTGCTCGGCCCGGCGTGCTTCTTGGCGTGCTCGTAGTGCCCCTGGATGACCGGGAGCGTCTTCTCGGCGAACGCCTTCAGCCCGGCGTCCTTCACGCCGGCGCGGGCAGCGGAGAACAGAGCCACCGCCTCGGCGTGGGCCTTCAGCTGGGCGTCCGCGTAGGCCGCGTCGAAGTTCGGCGCCGCCTTCAGGTCCGTCAGCATCTTCTCGTGGTGTGCGTCGAGGGCGGTCGGGACGGCGATCCCGGCCTTCGCGGCGGCCGCCTTCAGCTCGTCGTTGGCCTTCGAGTGGTCGGCGATCATCTTCTCGGCGAACGTCTTCCACTCCGCCTTCGTCAGCTTGCCGACGGCCAGCTTGCTGGACTGCACCTCGAACATGCCGCCGCTGGCAGCCTTCGCCACGAAGTCGGCGTCGGAGGCGATCTTGGGCGCGGGGTCCGGCCGGCTCCTCTCTTGTGCCGGGGAGGCGGACACGCCGAGCGCGGCGGCAGCGGCGACGGCGAGGAGGTGTAGCGCGGTGCGCAACGGACGGTACTGGCGGTCGGTCATGGCGGTGGTTCCGGGAGAGCGGGGGACGGCGCGGGGCTGTTGCCCGCGGGCCGACACGTCGTGCAAAAGTGGGGACCGGCGGGCGCGGGAGCCTGGGATTGCGGGAAACTCGGACAAGGTGGGGGACGACGTGGACGGCTGGCATGGCGACGGGGACGGACCGATCCGCGCGTCCCGCTCGATCACCGATTCCAGGTGCGGGTGACCGCTGCCGACGAGTGCGGCCCGAGCCGCCTTCCACTCTTCCGGAGAAGTGGCTTCGTACCTGCCGTCATCCATCCGGTAACTCGGGCCGCGAGGGAGGTCCGCGAGCTTGCCGGACCGGGGAGTTTGCCGGCCCGTCGTCCAGTCGCTCGACCCACCGCCGTCCGGAAGCCGCTCGAATTCCAGGGCACGAGTCGGTCCACGGGCAGCGGCCCGTGCTGCGTGATACTCGCAACTCGTTCAGATATCGGACATAACTAATTTCTCCGCCCCGCTGTGGTCCGCAACGGGCGGAATGCCACCGGCCCCCGCCCTTCCTGCGCCGGGCCTGCGGGCGGCGGTTCGTCGAACGCCGCCAAGGTGGGGCCGGTCCCGGGCGAGGCGACGGGTCTCGTCCGCCGGTTGCTCGGGGAGCGGGTGGCCCCGGTCCTGGCTCCAACGGTTCGTCAACGCCGACGCCGGGCGGCCCGGGGGCCGCCACGTGGCGGCCGGGAAGAGGGCCGGCGAACGGGGTTGCGCGGGATCACCCTTGGGCAGCTGCGGAAGGCGTAGATTGATTGAGGGCGACCGTTGACAGGCCGGACCGGGGGAACAGGACGACATCTGAATCTGTTTCCTCCGGTCCGGCCTGTCAAAGTTCTTCTCGAAGTAACCCTCTCTCCGGAGCGGCATTTATGCGTCTGACCACCGCCGGCTTGTTCATCCTGCTTCTTTCCTCGACGGCCACGGCCGACCCGCCGGCGTACCGCGTCCTCGCGCAGGACAAGGGGCACGTGGCCCTGGTCGGCAAGGACGGGAAGGTCGAGTGGGAGGTGGAGTGCAAGTACAACTCGCACGACATCCACCTGCTGCCGAACGGCAACCTGCTCCTCCACACCGGCCCAGCGACCGTGACCGAGATGACGCCGGCGAAGGAGGTGGTGTGGCGGTACGAGGCCAGGCCGGCGGGGGCGAACAAGGGGCGGGTCGAGGTCCACGCCTTCCAGCGGCTCCCGGACGGCACGACGATGGTGGCCGAGAGCGGCAACCGGCGGATCGTGGAGGTGGACCGGGCCGGCAAGGTGGTCCGCGAGGTGCCGCTGACGGTGAAGCGGCCGGACGCGCACCGCGACACGCGGATGGTGCGGAAGCTGGCGGGCGGCACCTACCTCGTGTGCCAGGAGGGGGACGGGGTGGTCCGCGAGTACGACCCGGCGGGGAAGGTGGTGTGGGAGTACGCCCTGGATCTCGCCGGCCGGAAGGCGTCGCCGGGGCACGGCCCGGAGGGGCACGGCACGGACGTGTACGGGGCGGTCCGGCTGGCGAACGGGAACACGGTGATCGCCGGCGGGAACAACAACCGCGTGGTCGAGGTGGACAAGGCCGGGAAGGTGGTGTGGAGCGTCGACCAGCGGGAGCTACCGGGCATCACGCTGGCGTGGGTAACGACGCTGCACGCCCTGCCCAACGGCAACCTGATCGTCGGCAACTGCCACGCCGGCCCGGACCAGCCCCAGCTGTTCGAGGTGACCCGCGACAAGAAGGTGGTGTGGGCTTTCCGCAACCACCAGACGTTCGGTAATAACTGTGCCACGCACCAAATCCTGACGCCCGACAACCCGTGGCGGCCGATCGACGCGATTCGGTGACGCGCGAAGTGACTGGAACAGCAGCCCGGCCGGCGGGGTGATCCCGCCGGCCGAGCGTGTCGGCCCGCCAAGTCGGTCGCCGCCCGGGTTAGCGGTAGCCGAGTTTGATGACGTGGATGATGCCGCCCTCCAAGCCGGCGGCGATGGTCACGTCGCCGGTCGGCTCGTCCATCTTCGGCGAGAACGCGACCGCGGTGAACTCGCCCGGCCGGCTCTTGCTGTACTTGACGGCCGCCTTCGCGCCGGCCTCCCAGACGATCACCTGCCCGTCCTGGCCGCACGAGGCGAGCAGCTTCCCGTCCGGCGAGTACGCGACGTCGAGCACCCGCTGCTTGTGCCCGGCCGTGCCGGAGAGCGTGGCGACCGGCGACCCGGTGTTCGAGACGAGGTAGACGGTCGGGCCGCTCGTCACCGCCCACTGGCTCGCGGCCGGGTTCGCGGAAACGATCCCGGCGCCGAGCGAGCCGCGCGGGGCGAACCCGCCGGACGCCTTCGGCCCGTCCTTCCCGAGCGTGTAGGTGCGGAACGAGCCGCTGTCGCCGGCCACCACCAGCCCCGCGCCCTTCGGCAGGAACGCCAGCCCGCGCACGCCCTGGTCCTTCTGCTCGTCGCGGATGACGGCGTCCTCGGTCAGCCGGCCGTCGGACGCCAACTTCCACACGACCGTCGTGCGGTCGTTGCCGCCGGTCGCGGCCGTCCTCCCGTCGGCGGAGAAGGCGACGGCGGCGATCCGCTTCTGATGGACCTTCGCCTGCCACGCCTCCGACTTGGCCGCCACGTCCCACACCCGCACCGAGTTGTCGCCGGACCCGAACAGCAGCAACTTCCCGTTCGGGCTGAACGCCATCGCGTGGACCGAGGTCTTGCCCAGCGGCGGGTTGGACTTGATGACCGTCCCCGTCGGGGTGAGAGCCTTGCTGGAGACATCGAACAGGTGGAGATCCTCGGCGCCGACGGCGAGGAGTTTGCCGTCCGGGCTGAACGCGAGCGAGCGGAGAGGCAGCTCGGTCGTAATCGCCGCCTCGAACGCGGCGAGTTGCGTCAGCACCTTTTTCGCCGGCTGGGCCGGGGCGGGGGCCGGGTCGAGGGAGGCGACGAGGGCGGCGGGGACGAGGAAGGCGAGCAACCGCGACATGAGGGCGGCTCCGGCGGGCACGGCGGGGAGAGTTGATTGAACCAGACCTGCCCCGCGGAATCAAGCACGCCGGGTGGGTTAGGCTCGCCGTGCGGGTTAAGGACTGCCGGTAGATCGCAAGGGGAGGGTGTGGTCCGCTGCCGCCCGGCCTTGAAGTGTGGGTGGAGTCACAAGTCGGGGAGTTGGTCCCACTATCCCCTTGCTTCCGCGAGCCTGCGGCTTTAGCCGGTCGGGCCCGAGGCGGGGAGCGCGATTTCGAGTTGGGTTTCGTCCATCGTGCCGCCGTCGGGAAGGGCGGTGGCCGCCCGGAGCGCGGCGAGGATGCGAGCCTCGGCCGCGGGGGACGGGGTCGGCGGGGGCAGTGACGCGGCGAGGCGAACCACCGCCCGGTACTCGGCGAGCGCGGCCGAGCAGGTGGGACACGTTGACAGGTGTTGATCCACGTCCGCCCGCACGAGCGCCGGCAACTCCCCACTGACGTAGTCGCCGAGGAGGGCGATCACCCGCTCACAACCGGTCACTGGAATCACTCCACCGGGCGATCACGGCCATTCTACGACGGGCGGAAGGATGTGTGTCTTAGTTGAACCGATCATGCGGACACTGCGAATAACCGCCCCGGCTGAATCCACCCCGCTCAGCGGTCCGACCAGGTTTGCTCATCCTCCCGAAGTGCGTCGCGGTGCGTGAGTCTACTTCAATGGGGGCCGACCCACGACGCCGGTTGGCTCGGCCCCAGAGACAACCGGTCCGTCGGATACACGACCCGGTTGGTGGTATCCGGTGGATTCTGGCGGGACCGGCGTCTGGACACCGGTCCCGCTAGATCCGACACCCCCGACGGGGTTGCCGCCACACCTATTAGTGTACCACACTCGCGGGAGACGCCCCACCACGCGCGGGCATTCCGTAATGCTCGGGCGAAGGTGCGGGCGGCCGACGGCCGGCTCTGGTGAACCTGCCTGATCCCCGGCTTGGCCGCCTGGGCGTGTGAGCAGTAGTAAAGCCACCGGCAGCGGCTTCCCCGACGGCCCGCGCCCGGGCGGGCGTCTACTGACCGGGCGCGGGCCGTTGAACTCCCCCAGCGCGCGACGGCCACCGGGGGCTTGTGTCGCCGTCCTGCTTGTCCGCCCTCACCTGGTTTCGGGGCACACGATGACTGCTCCCTCTCGCCGATCCTTTCTGGCCGGGACCGGTGTCCTTGCCAGCGGGCTGACCTGCGCCGAGGCCGCCGACCCCGCCGAGTTTCGGCTCCTGAGCGCTCCCGTACTCACCAACCCCACCCCGGACGCGGTGACCGTGATGTGGGCCACCAGCGCCCCGGCGACCGGGTGGGTCGAGTACGGGGAAACCGAGCGGCTCGGGACCAGGGCGGGCGGGGACGACCAGGGGCTACTCCCCTACGACGAGCGGGCGTTCAAGGTCCGGCTCACCGGCCTGAAGCCAGGCGCCCGGTACTTCTATCGGGTCCACGCCGTTCGGGTGGACTTCCGCGGGCCGTATGACATCCGGCGCCTGGAGAAGGATTCGGCCGCCAGTCGGGTGTACAGCTTCACGGCGCCGAACCCGGCGGCCGCGGAGGTCCGGTTCACCGTCTGGAACGACACCCACGAGACTGCCGAGACGCTCCGTCAACTCCACGCCGCCCACGCAAAGGAGTCGGGTGACTTCCTGGTCTGGAACGGCGACCAGACGAACGACATCACCACCGAGGCGCGGATGGTGGACCAGTTCCTCGCCGCCGGCGGGCAGCCCTTTGCCGCTGCGGTGCCGTACCACTACGTCCGCGGGAACCACGACGTCCGCGGCCCCGGCGCCCGCCACCTGCCGCGGTACGTGGACGTGCCGGGCGGGTACTACTACGCCTTCCGTCGCGGGCCGCTGGCCGTGCTGGTGCTCGACACCGGGGAGGACAAGCCGGACGACCACCCGGTCTACGGCGGACTGAACGGCTTCGCCGCGTTCCGCACCCGGCAGGCCGAGTGGCTGGCCCGGGCGGTCGAGTCGCCGGACGTGAAGGACGCCCGGTTCAAGGTGCTGTTCTGCCACATCCCGCTGTGGTGGACGCGCGAGCGGGAGGTCGGGTCGTACTGCCTGGACGGGCGGCGGAAGTGGCACGACCTGCTGGTCAAGGCGGGGGTTCAGCTGGTCGTCTCCGGACACACCCACGAGCCGGCGTGGCTGCCGGCCGAGCGGGGAAGGCCGTATGGCCAGCTGATCGCGGGCGGTCCGCGGCCGACGGCCGCCACGTACATCCGCGGCCACGCCACGGCCGACGGGCTCACGGTCACGCAGCACAAGCTGTCCGGCGAGGTGCTGCACACCGTCCGGGTGGGGTGAGCGGCGGCCCTACGGACCGCTCACTGCTCCAACCGCCTCATCGCCTCGGCCTCGTGCGAGGCGAAGCAGTCGGGGCACATGCCGTGCGTAAACCGCGTGGCGGTGTGCGCGGCGATGTAGTGCTCGACGGTGTGCCAGTAGTTCTGGTCGTCCCGGACCTTCTTGCACCACGCGCAGATCGGCAGAAGCCCCTGGAGTTGCTTGACGTTCCCGAGAGTTTCCTGCAACTCGCGGGTGCGTTCCTCCACCCGCTGCTCTAACTCGTCGGCGTGCCGTCGGACCTGATCCCGGTAGCGGGCCTGCTGGACCGCGATCGCCAGCTGACGGGCGATCTCGTGGGCGACGGACGAGTGCTCGCCCGCGAACGCCGCCGGCCGGGTGTCGGCGAAGACCAGCACCCCGAACCCCTGCTCGTCGGTGCAGAGCGGTACGGTCAGGAGGCTGCGAACGCCCGCCCGGTAGAGCCGCTCGTGGAAAGGGCTTCGCCCTGTGACCGCCTCCAGATCGGGGGTCACCTGGGGGGCGTCCCCCTCCGCGAACTCTGGGGGGTACTCAGCTGACTCGTCCGAGGCCGGGGCGACGCTCTTGTCGGCGCGGGTGATGACCCGGTGCGGCCCGCCCTCCGGGTCGGATGCCAGGACGAAGCTGTCCTCGCACGGGACGACCTCGTTCGCCCGGAGGAGCGCGGCCCGGGTGAGGGCGGGAACGGACTCCGCCGCCAGGATCGCGCGGTCGATCTGGTGCAGGGTTGCGAGGCGGCGGCCGTGCTTCCACAGGGATTCGGCCCGGGCCTCGGCCGCGGCGAGGGCCGTCTGGTAGCTGGTGGACACCTCGATCAGCTGGCGGCGCGTCAGCAGTGCGAGGGCGCCCCCCAGGAGTACGGCCAGGCCGAGGCTCACCCCGCAGACCCACCACGTCGCCCGGTTGACCCTCCGGACCCGCTCCTCCCGGAGTCCTTCCTCAATGGCGATGACCTCGGCGATCCCCGCCCTCATCACGGCCATGCGGCGCCTCCCCTCGCCCGCTCGGACCGGCGAGAGGTAGTCGCCGCCGTCGCGGCGCAGGGTAATTCCCCGCCGGACGTACTCCTGCCAGTCTGCGTGGGCGGCACGCACGGCCTTGAGGCGTTCGACCTGGGGCGGGTTGTCCGACACCAGCTGAGTCAGGTCGTCGAAGGCGGCCGTGCTCCCGGCCTCCCCGGCGTGGTAGGGCTCCAGGAAGGCCGGGTCGTTCGTGAGGAGGTAGCCCCGCATCCCGGTCTCGCCGTCCACGATCAGCTTCAGGAGGGCGTTCCCGTCCCCGATCACTTGGTCGGTGTGGGCGACCCACTTGGCGGCCGAGAGCAGGTCGAGGATCTGGCCGAGGAAGACGAGGGCGAGAACGCCGAGGAGGGCCAGGGGGGCGACCACGGAGCGGCGGAGGAGTCGTCTGAACGCGGCCGGGCTCAGGCACTCGTCGGTCATCGCGCGTACCTTTCCGGGCGGTTCGATCAAATCCTATCACACCTCCCGCTCACGGCCACGGCGCCCCCGGGGTGGGGGTCGCCACCCGCCGCGCCGGCCGTCCGGCGCAGCTTGTGTTCTCGCGGTTATTCCGTTGCGTGGGGGCCACCGCCGGGCGTATACTCCAACTCATTCTCCCACTGTGCCGAGGACGTGCGTCCCGGTTCGGGGCGCACCTCACCGCACTGCACTGGATTCGCCCGAGATCCGTTCAGCGCTGTGGCCGTTACGGCCGCGGGGAATGAACGGGCCGCGCCGACGGGTCCGCCCCGGACCCGACCCCGACCCTCATTTCCCCCTCCGCCTCGCTCGCAGGCCGCGCGGGCTCCCGTCGAGGGCGAACCCGCGCCCGGGATCAACCCTCTCTCCCCGCGTGTCCGACAGGAGACGTGTCATGGCCACCCTCGCGCCCAAAGCCCCCTCCCCGCGGGCCGACCTGGAGTCGCTCCAGGGGTCGTGGGAATCCGTCGCCGGCCCCCGGCCTGCCCGCCTGCTCGTCGCCGGCCGCCGCTTCACGTTCGAGTTCGTCGGCGGCGCCATCTACATGGGCACCCTCGACCTCACCCCCGGCCAGATGGACATGCACATCGAGGAGGGGCCGCCCGAGCACGCCGGGCGGTTCTCCAAGTGCATCTACCAACTGGACGGCGGGGTGCTGCGCTGGTGCCCCGGCCGGCCCGGCTCCGACAAGCGCCCGGCCGCATTCCCGGACGTGGACGACCCCCGCTACCTCTCCCTCGTCTTCCGCCGGGCGGGACGGCCCGCCCGGCGGTAGGTCCGAGTACCACCTTCCGCCCCGCGCCCGACACCCGTCCGCGGGGCGACCCGTTCCGGCCACCCTCCCGGCCGCCCGTCAACCGCCCGCTCCCGTTCCGGTTCAACCGGCCCGTCACATTCCGTCGCCTGAAAGGGATCTCTCCATGAGTGTCGCCGTCGCCGAGCCCCCCGTCCGCGCCGCGGAGCCGCGGAAGGAACCCGCGGACACCGCCTACCAGTACCCCGGCATCCCCACCACGTGCGACGGGGCCGAGGCCGTCGTCCACGTCGAGGTGCGGATCAGCCAGGCCGCCGGGGCGTACCCGATCACCAGCTCGACTACGATGGGCGGCGGGTTCAACGCCTCCGTCATGAACGGGGCCAAGAACCTGTGGGGCGACACCCTCATGTTCTTCGAGCCGGAGAGCGAGCACTCGGCGGCGGCCGTGTGCGAGGGCTTCGCGGTAGCCGGCGGGCGGGTGACGAACTTCACCAGTGGCCAGGGGCTCGTGTTGATGAAAGAGGTGCTGTACACGATCAGCGGCAAGCGGCTGCCGGTGGTCATGAACATCGGCGCCCGGGCGCTCACCAGCCAGGGGCTGAACGTCCACGCCGGCCACGACGACGTGATGAGCGTCGCCGACGTCGGCTGGGGGATGCTGTTCGCCCGCAACGCGCAGGAGGCCGGCGACTTCTGCCTCATCGCCCGCCGCGTCGCCGAGGCCACCCAGACCCCGTTCTTCAACGTCCAGGACGGCTTCCTGACGACGCACACTGTCGAAACCGTCCGGCTGATCGAGCCGGAGTTCATGAAGGAGTTCGTCGGCGACCCGAAGGCCCGGCTGACGAACCTGATGGACACGAGCAACCCGATGATGTCGGGCGTGGTCCAGAACCAGGACTCCTACATGAAGGGGAAGATCGCCCAGCGGTGGTACTACGATCAGGTGCCCGACCGGCTCCAGGAGGCGTTCGAGGAGTTCGGCCGCAAGACCGGTCGGCTGTACGGGACGGTCGAGGCGCACCGCTGCGAGGACGCGGAGTACGTCCTGGTCGGCATGGGCTGCTACATGGAGACGGCCAAGGCCACGGTCGACTACCTCCGCGACGTCAAGAACGTCAAGGCCGGCTGCCTCACCGTCTTCGCGTTCCGCCCGTTCCCGGCCCGCGACGTGGTGAACGCGCTGCGCGGCTGCGAGGCGTTCACCGTGTTCGAGCGGATGGACGACCCGCTCTCGACGACCGGCAACCACCTCACGCGCGAGATCAAGGCGGCGTTCTACGACGCCGTGGTCGGCCAGAACGGGCAGGAGAAGCTGACCGACCCGGCCCCGCGGGCGTACCACGGGGCGGCGGGCCTGGGGAGCCGCGACGTGCGCCCCGGTGACGTCATCGCCGCCTTCCACAACATGATGATGGACGGCCCGCACTTCTTCTCCGTGGGCATCGACCACAAGAGCGCGTTGCCCCGCAAGGACGACCCGGACCTCCGCCCCAAGGGCGGGTTCTCGATGCGCGGCCACTCGGTCGGCGGGTTCGGCAGCGTGACCACGAACAAGGTCATCGCCACCATCGCCGGGAACGTGTTCGGCAAGGACGTGCAGGCGTACCCGAAGTACGGCTCGGAGAAGAAGGGTCTGCCGACGACGTACTACCTGACCATCGCCGACACGCACATCAACATGCACAGCGAGCTGGAGAAGGTGGAACTCCTGTGCATCAACGACCCGACGGCGATCCTCAGCCCGCTGACCCTGAAGGGGGTGGTGCCGGGCGGGGCGGTCTTCATGCAGTCGCCGTACCCCGACCCGGCCGAGGTCTGGAAGCGCGTCCCGCACGACAACAAGCACACCATCCGCGAGAAGAAGATCCGCGTGTTCTACTGCGACATGGTCCGCATCGCCCGCGAGGAGGCCAACGAGCCGGACCTCCAGATGCGGATGCAGGGCATCGTGCTGCTGGGCGCGTTCCTGAAGCTCACGCCCTACGCGCGGGAGGGGGAGATGACGGACGCGCAGGTGGAGGCGGGCGTGGAGAAGGCGCTGCGGAAGTACTTCGGCAAGCGCGGCGAGCAGGTCATCCGCGACAACATGACGTGCATCAACCGCGGCCGCGACGAGACCCGCGAGATCCCGCAAGAGGTGATCTTCGCGCAGTAAACCCGCGCCCCGGTGCCGCCCCACCCACCACACACAAGGACCAAAACCCGTGTCTACCGCCACCCTCCCCGCCCCGACGATGAACGCGGCGAGCGACAAGGATCCGTTCAACAACAACTGCTACGGCACCACCGTCGACCGCGACTACAAGCCCGTCGGGCTGAAGTCCGCGCTGAACCTGCCGGTGCTCGACGTCACCGACTTCAACGACCGCATCATCCGCGGCTACGAGGAGGGGTACGGCGAGAAGGAGCTCCCCGCCGACCTGACGCTGGCGCGGTCGCTCGTCCCGGCCGGGACGGCGTCGCTCCGCGACTTCAGCTACATCGCCCCGGAGCTGCCGGAGTACAAGCCCGAGAACTGCACCGGCTGCATGGACTGCGTGACCGAGTGCCCGGACACCGCCATCCTCGGCAAGGTGCTGGGGGAGGACGAGTGGGAGCAGAAGCTGGCCGGCGTGCCGGACGCCGACCGCGACATGTACAAGGCCCAGTGGTCGCGGACCAAGAAGTACTTCGACGGCGGGAAGAAGAAGCAGGGCGTGGGCGGGATGTTCCAGATCATCATCGACCCGTCGAAGTGCAAGGGGTGCGCCGAGTGCGTGACCGTGTGCGACGACGACGCCCTGAAGATGGTGGCGAAGACGGACGAGGTGATGGTGAAGGCCCGCAAGAGCCACCGGCTGTTCAAGAACATGGGGCCGAGCAACGAGAAGTTCATCAGCGGCAACCTGCTCATCGACATGATGCTCAAGGAGCAGACCCACATCTACACGGGCGGGGCCGGGTCGTGCGCGGGGTGCGGCGAGGGGACCGCCCTGCGGATGCTGTGCGCCGCCACCGGCAGCAAGTACGGCGAGCAGTGGGGCATCGTGGCGGCGACCGGGTGCAACACGGTGTACACCTCGACGTACCCGTACAACCCGTACATGGTGCCCTGGACCAACTCCCTGTTCGAGAACGCCCCCACCTACGCCATCGGCGTGCGGATGCGCTGGGACCAGATGGGCTGGGGCGGCAAGCCGCTGTGGGTCGTCGGCGGCGACGGGGCCATGTACGACATCGGCTTCCAGGCTCTGTCGCGGATGTTCGCCAGCGGGATGAACATCAAGGTGTTCGTGCTGGACACCCAGGTGTACTCGAACACCGGCGGGCAGGCGAGTACCGCCAGCTTCACCGGCCAGAACACCAAGATGAGCGTCCACGGGAACGTGTTCGGGGGCAAGCAGGAGCGGCGCAAGGAGATCGCCCAGATCGCTATGATGCACCCGCGCACCTACGTGGCGCAGACCACGTGCGCCCACATCAACCACTTCTACAAGGCGGTGCTGGGGGCGCTGGAGTTCGACGGGCCGGCGATCGTGTGCTGCTACACGACCTGTCAGCCCGAGCACGGCGTGGCCGACAACATGGCCGGGGAACAAGCCCGGCTGGCGGTGGACACGCGGGCGTTCCCGCTCATCACCTACGACCCCCGCGCCGGCGACTCGATCAAGACCCGAATCTCGCTGGCCGGCAACCCCAACATGAAGGGCGACTGGTACGTCCACCCGAAGACGAACCAGGAGGTCACCTTCGTCGACTTCGCCCGGAGCGAGGGTCGGTTCGTCAAACACTTCGACAAGGACGGCAACCCGTCGGCGACGCTCCTGGCCGCCAAGCAGGACCGCCTCGACAACTGGCACACGCTGCAAGACCTGGCCGGGGTTCGCTAGCCTCTGGCGAACGGGCGGTGTCAGCTGACGCCGCCCGTTCGCCAGAAATACCCTCATGACCACTCCACTCGCCACCCACGACTACGCCCCTGGCGGCCTCCACGCCGCGCAGGAGTTCGTCAAGCAGACGCGCTGGGGGCTGCGCGAGCTGTGGATGGTCCGGGTCTGGGCGGACCGCTACCAGATCATCGACGTGAACAAGGACGCCTTCGAGATCCGCGGCGTCGGCTACGCGGACCCGGACATCGTGCCGCTCCTGCGCGGGGTGAACGCGGCGTTCGACCCGGCCACCGTCCACGACCCGACCGGCGCGGAGTACAAGGAATTCCTGACCGGCCGGCGCTTCCCGTGGGCTCTCGACCGCGTCATGTGATGCGGCGGCCCGCCAACTCGGTCGTGAAGCACGCCACCGACACCCACGCCCGTTGAAGTCGGCCGGCGTCTAGCACCTCCCTCTGGTATGCTGATGGCGGGTACCGAGGGAGGTCGACCATGCCCCGGCCGCTGCGCTGTCCGTGCGGGCGAACGAACCGCACCGCGGAGAACGCCATCCTCTGCCGGACCTGCGGCCGGCTACTGACCCGGTCGGTGGTGGATCGCCGCTGGGTGATCGCGGGTGTCGCGGTCGTTGCAGTCGCTGCCACCGTGTTCGGCGGGTTTGCCCTGCGGGCGAAGTCGCCTCCCGATCCTCCTCAACCCACCGCCCCCGTCGTCGCGTCGGTGCGGTCTGAGCCCCTCCCCCGCTCGGGTGGCCCGGCCCCGCCGGTCGCCCAAACTCCCCCCGCGGACCAGTCGGTCGAGCAGGTGGTTGTGCCCGCCCCGGCCGCTTCGCCGCCGGTGGCGGGCCCGCCGCAACCGCCGCCGATACCCGTTCGTCCGCCCGCGGCTCTGGTCGGTCAGCTGATGCCCGTGATGGCCTCCCGGTATCGGGTAGGTGAGGTGATCGTCCAAGAGGTGACCCTTACCCGTCAGTCGGGAGTCCGGATTCTCGGGGCCGGGGCTCCACAGACCTCGCAATACACGCTCCTCTCCCACCTCACAGTCGAGGCGATCGGACCCGACGGCAGCCTCGGCGTCCGGCAGCGCGTGGAGGCCACCCGCCTCGGCGCCAGCGACCCGGTCACGCGGGGGGGACTTGAGGACGCGCTCCGGAAGGCCAAGGGGGCGACGTTCGAGATCGCCGTCGGACCGGGCGGCGAGGTGACCGGCTTGAAGGGGCCGAACGACCCCGTGCGGGTCCATGCGGCGAACGACCCGACCGGGGGACAGTCGTTCCGCATCTGGTCGCTGTTGGATGTCGACGGCTGGAAGGAGTTGGCCGGTCTCACCTTCTTTCAGCCGGGCCGGCCGCTGGTCGCCGGTCAGAAGTGGGCACGCCCGCTCAACCACACCTGGGGGGAACTCGGCAGTTGGTCCGGCAGAACGCACTACACGGCCGCGGGCCGGCGGGACGGGGCGGAGCGGATCGAGTTCGCCCACGAGATGTCCTACCGGCCGCCGGCGGGCGAGGGCGGGATGCTGCCGGTGCGGATTCTCCGGGCCGAGTTCACGCCGCAGGCGGCGGGCGGGGTGATCCGGTACGATGCGGCCAACGGGCGGGTGACAGCCGCCGAGGAGGTGTTCCGGGTCCGGGGGGCTCTGCTCGTGTCGGCCGGCGGCATCGAGGCACCTGTCGAGATGGAGGAATCGCAGGGCTTTCAGGTGAAGATCCTCGGTCCGGCGGATCAGGTGTTGAGGGGGGCCACACCGCCGGTCAGGCGGTAGCACGGTCGCACTCCGGTGGGTGTACCAATCGTACACCAGGGTCGGGTAGACTGAGCGCCCCGGCCGCACACCCGCGACCGGCCCCGATGTCTATCTGGGGGGGACGGCCGTGTCCTACGTCGCCTCGGCACTCGTGATCGGTGCGTCTTGTGTCCTCGTACTCGTCCCGGCCCGTGCCCCGGCCCCGGCGTGTCAGGAGGCGAAGGCGGACCCCTCCCCGCGACCGCCCCGGCGGATGGAGAAACTCGGCCGGGGCGTCATCGCCCTCCACCAGGGTGACGGCAAGGTGTTCGTCTCCTGGCGGCTTCTCGGCACCGACCCGGACGGGATCGGGTTCAAGGTCTACCGCAAGACCGGTGACGCGGACCCGGTCGAACTCACCCGCGAGCCGCTCACGAAGGTCACCCACTTCGCCGACACCGGGGTCACATTCGCGGCCCCGGTCCGCTACCTCGTCCGACCGGTCGTCAACGGGCGGGAGGGAGAGCCGAGCGCGGCTCCCCAACTCCCGGCTGGCGCCCCGGCCCGACCGTACCTCGCCATCCCGCTCCAGACCCTCCCCGGTCACACTCCGGGCGACGCCAGTGTCGGCGACCTCGACGGCGACGGCGAGTACGAGGTGGTGGTGAAGCAGGAGCAGCGGCCGCGTGACAACTCGCAGAAGGGTACGACCGGCGAAACCAAACTCGAAGCGTACCGGCTCGACGGCACCTTCCTCTGGCGGATCAACCTGGGCCGGAACATCCGCGAGGGGGCGCACTACACGCCGTTCCTCGTCTACGACCTCGACGGCGACGGCCGGGCCGAGGTGGTGTGTAAGACCGCCGACGGCACGATGGACGGCGCCGGTCAGGCGGTCGGCGACAAGGGCGCCGACCACCGCAACGCCGACGGCTACGTCTTGACCGGCCCGGAGTACCTGACCGTATTCGACGGGCTGACGGGGAAGGCGCTCGCGTCCGTCGAATACCTTCCGCCCCGCGGCCGCGTGAGCGACTGGGGTGACGACTACGGAAACCGTGTAGACCGCTTCCTGGCGGGCGTCGCCTACCTCGACGGGGAGCGGCCGAGCGTCGTGTTCGCCCGCGGGTACTACACGCGCACGGTCCTCGTGGCCTGGGACTGGCGGGGCGGCCAACTGACCCGCCACTGGACCTTCGACAGCCACGACGGCCCGCCAGGGAACCGTGCCTACGCGGGCCAGGGCGATCATTCGCTGAGCGTGGCCGACGTGGACGGCGACGGGAAGGACGACATCGTCTACGGCGCCTGCACGATCGGGTCGGACGGCCGGGGGCTGTACTCGACCGGCCTCGGCCACGGCGACGCCTTGCACGTCTCGGACCTCGACCCCGCCCGGCCGGGCCTGGAGGTGTTCAACATCCACGAGCGGAAGCCCGCGTGCGGGGTGTCGCTCCGCGAGGCGCGGACCGGCCGGGTGCTGTGGAGCAAGCCGTCGGGCGACGTGGGCCGCGGGCTAGCCGCGGACATCGACCCGCGGCACCGGGGCTACGAGTTCTGGGCGTCCGGTCCCGGGTTGCAGGGGGTGTGGGACGTGCGCGGGGAACAGCTGTCGAATCGGAAGCCGCGGTCGTGCAACTTCGCCATCTGGTGGGACGGCGACCCGCTCCGCGAACTCCTCGACCGCACCACCGTCTCACGCTGGGACTGGCTGACCGAGACGGAAACGGTCCTCCTCGCCGCCGCTGGCTGCGCCTCCAACAACGGCAGCAAGGCGACGCCGGCCCTCAGCGCGGACGTCCTCGGCGACTGGCGCGAGGAGGTGCTGTTCCGCACGGCCGACAACCGTGAACTACGACTCTACTCCACCACCACCCCGACCGACCTTCAGCTGGTGACACTGATGCACGACCCGCAGTACCGCACCGCGGTGGCGTGGCAGAACGTCGGGTACAACCAGCCGCCGCACCCCGGCTTCTACCTCGGCGCCGAGATGCCCCCGCCGCCCCGGCCGAACATCACCACCCCCTGACCGAGACCGCCATGCCGCGCCGCGCCGCCGCGCTCCTATTCGCCGCCGCCTGCTCGGTCCCGGCCCTCGCGGACGAGCCGACGGGCCGGGTTCCTACGCTGTTCATCGTCGGCGACTCGACCGTGAGGACCGGGACGAAGGGCCAGCAGGGCTGGGGCGACCCGGTCGCGGCCCTGTTCGACAAGGCGCGGATCAAGGTCGAGAACCACGCGATCGGCGGCCGGAGCAGCCGGACGTTCATCACCGAGGGGCGCTGGGACAAGATCCTCGCCGCCGCCAGGCCGGGCGACTTCGTACTGGTCCAGATGGGCCATAATGACGGCGGCCCGCTCGACGACCCGGTCCGCGCCCGTGGCAGCCTCCGCGGCACCGGCCCCGAGACGCGCGAGATCGACAATCCGATCACCAAGAAGAGGGAGGTCGTCCGCACCTACGGCGGGTATCTGCGGAAGTACGTCGGCGACGCACGCGAGAAGAAGATGGTCCCGATCCTCGTCTCGCCGGTGCCGCACTGTTCGCTGAAGCAGGTGGCGAAGGGAGACGTGGAGAAGAACAACTACGTAGTCTGGGCAGAGGAGGTCGCGGCGGCGGAGAAGGCACACTTCCTCCACCTGAACAAGCTCGTGATGGCCCGGTACGCGGAGCTGACCCCGGCCGACATCAAGGCGAGGTACTTCACCGCCGCCGACAACACCCACACCAGCCCCGCCGGCGCGGCCCTGAACGCGGCCTGCGTGGCCGAGGGGTTGCGTGCCCTGTCGGGCTGCCAGCTGAGGGAGTACTTGTTGGCCGGGAAGGCGGAGCGTTGAACCTGCTACTTCCCGGGGCGCGGTCGATAACGGTTATCGTCCGATCTGCCCCAGATCGGACGATAACCGTTATCGAGGAGGAGTTGCTTTTCGGGGAATGGCACCGCTGTACCACAGTTGGTTCAGCGGATCGGAATCGGAGGCCATCACTCGGGCTGAGCCCCGGGTGAGGAAGCTTCGTCTCTGAAGCTCCGTCAGAATCTGGGGTCGCATCCCGCGGTGGTGAGGTGAAAATCGTTATCGTTCTAAGGCTCGAATGTTTTCTTGGGGTTATAAAAGCAATTAGCCCCGAGGTTACCCTCGGGGCTAATTGCTGGTCGAGTTGCGGGGGCGGGAATTGAACGCCGCGACCTGCAGGTTATGAGCCTGCCGAGCTACCACTGCTCTACCCCGCACACTCATGTTAGCCGCCAGGCTCCTGGAATCAAGGCACCCCCCGTTTTTTCCTGCCATCCGAGTGCGGTCAGCCCGACTGCACGCCAATCTGGCCATGCGAGGTGAGACGGCGTCTGTTCGTAAGGTGTTGTGGAATTGTGTCTTGCGCTGCGAATGACATGGGATTGGGGCGAGAGCAGCGGTAGCTGCCTTACTGGGCTGTTCGGCGGTAGAAGCTGGCCCCGTCGGTCCGCTTCACCAGCATCCACCCGGGTGCCGTGCGGAAATAGTCGTCGAAGCCGGTGCTAGCGCGCGTCAGGGCAAAGTCGAATCGGCCGTAGCGATTCTCCCACGCACTCATTGCGGTAGATGTGTCCTCGGTCCCGGCCCGGACGAATGCCAGGAGCCAGTCCCCGCCAAACACCTCGCAGCGGTCGTCCACGAACACCTTGTAGCCGGGGGCGTGGTAGATCACGAAGCCGCCGTCGATGTAATCGTTGAACAAGCGATCCGGCTCGCCTGGCGAGCGTGGCTCATGCGCCTTCAGCGCATCCAGCAGTTCGACCGGCCAGTGGGTTGGGTCGAGTTGCGCCCAGCCCGTCCCGATCACCGGCACCTCGACGCGGCTCAGCTGAAGGGTCACGGCCAGTGTGACCACACCGGCCGGGAGCCAGACGTTCCGCCAGAAACCGGCTCGGGTGTCGCCCGGCTGGTACACGTCGGGTCGGTGGCGGGCCAGCCACGTGGCCCAGCGGGTGTGCGGCCACGCGGCGGCCACCGCCACCAGCGTCACGACGGCGAACAGCGGGGCGTGGCGGACGCGATCGCAGGCCAGCACGAGCCAGATGACGGGAAGGCACCACGTCACCCGGAGGCCGCGCCGCGGGACGCCGGCCAGGACGAACAGGTAAAGGGCCGCGAGCCCGAACACGGGCCAGGCGTAGGCGGCGGCGGGGTCGAGCGGGCTGTGCTCCTGCACGATCTGCGTCAGCGCCGGCTCGCCCATGATGATGTGCCACGTCTTCAGCAGGTCGATGCCGTAGGGGTTCACGAGCGAGCTCAGCACGCACCCGGCGGCGGCCCCACAGGCCCACAGGGCATCGGCCCGCGTGCGGACCGGGCCGTCACGACCCACCAGCCACAACGCCACCCACCCGGCGACGACCAGCCCGACCGTTCCCATCCCGGCGAGTACGCCCCCGTGGACGTTGGTCCACACTACGAAGGCCGGCACCAGCCACATCAGCCGGCGGACAGGTGCGCGTCCGGCGTCGACATCCACGAGCAGTATTGTCGTCAGGGCCATCCCGGCGATCGTGACGAGGTGCGGGCGGACGTGGAAGTGTGAGGCCGCCGCGGCCAGCCCGAGCAGCACCACCACGCCGCCCAGAACCGGGTTCAGGCCGGTGGCGAGTAACCTGGCCGCCACGGCTGCGAAGGTGGCGGCCAAGATCGTACACGCCCCGAGCAGCAGCAGGTCGAACCCGCCGGCGCGGTGGGCGAGCGCCATGCCCACCTCCCCGAGCCACTGGTACGGCACCCACCACGTCCCGCCGAAGGTGAAGGTGTACGGGTCGGCCCGGATGAACCCGTCGGCGAGGACGTGCTCGCCGGTCGTGACGTGCCAGAACGTGCCGGGGTCGCGGAAGAAGCTTGACCGCCCGCCGGCCAGCAGGAGCAGCCAGAGGGCGAGGAAGGCGATGGCCCCGGGGCCGACCAGTCGGCTCAGGTTCATGCGGGTGCCCCGGCCGGCATTGTCGTGCCCGGGACATCCGCCCGGGGGTGGAAGTGACGGACGCCTACCACGTACAGCAGCAGCAGCGCCGGCGCCACCCACAAGAACGGGAACGAACCGGTCTGGAACAGGTTCATCAGCAGGCACGCCAGATTCACCGCCAGCAGGCCGGCCACGACCGCGCGCGATGCCCCGGCCGCGAGGAGCCGCACGACCGCGGGGAGGAGCAGCACGAGGTCGAACGGCCAGGCTCCGTAGGGGGCGGTCACGAACGACACGAGCAGGAGGAGCGGCAGCTGTTCGGTCCAGTTCCAGTTGCGACCCGTCGTCCACCAGTGCTGTGCGAACCAGAGCAGGCCAGCCGCCACCGGCACGAACTGGAGGCCGAACCGCTCCTCCCCGAGCAGCAGCCGGAGGACGGTGCCCAGGGTCGGCGACACCCACTGGTCGGGCGGGCGGTTCCCCATCGCGTCGGCGTACTGGTGTAGCACCTGGGGGTTCAGCGCGAGCGGCACGGCCGTGGCCAGAAGGCCCGCGACCGCTCCCCCGACAAGCATCCCCACACGCCGGCGGGCCACGGCGTCACAGAGAAGCGCCGCCCACACCAGATAGGCGAGGTGCGGCTTGACCGCGAGCAACACCGTGGCCGCCCCAGCGAGGGCGGGCCAGCTGAGCCGCTCGGCCGCCAGGAACAGCACCGCCCCGAGCAGCAGCAGTGGCCCGATCTGCCCGGACTGGAGTGCGAACAGCGTGGGGACGAACCCGAGTGCGGCGGCCCAGCCGACCCAGCGCCGGGCCGGGTCGCCCCCGAACGCCTGCCACAGCTGACCCCCGCAGAAGCCGACCGCGAGCAGGTTGACCGCCAGCCAGAGGAGCTGGGCTTCCCGCGCCGGCAGGAGCCCGAGCGGAAGGACCACCGCCAGCGCCCACGGCGGGTTCCACATCATCACGGCTTCGTCGGTGTCGCGGCCGGCGCCGAGCTGAAGGGGAAGGAGCTTGGCCGGGTCGTAGGGATTATCGCCGGTCAGGGTGAGGCGGGCGGCGGCCCAATACTCGACGAAGTCGTCCGGGGGCCACACGGTCGGGTCGGCCAAGAGCTGCCGGACCTGTCCCACCAGTAGGGCGGCGGCGAGGACGACCCCGGCGGCAGTCAGGAGACGACGCAGGTTCATGCCGAAGCGTAGAACACGATCGGCCGCAGAAAACGGGACCGGCCCCGGGGTACGCCCGGGGCCGGTGGGGTTGTCGGGGATGTCCGCCAAAGGCGGTCAGTTGCAGCAGGCCGGGGCCGGGGTGCAGGCCGGGGCCGGGGCGCACGGGACCAGCACCGGAACCTTGACGGTGGTCTCGTAGGGAACCCGCTCGCAGTAGCTCACGTCCACAACCTTCTTGGTGGTGAAGGGCTGGCAGACCTTGCGGACGCCTTCCTTCTCGACCTGGACCAGCTGGCAGACGGTGACCTCACGCTCCACCCAGGTCGGGACGCAGACGACCCGCTCGCCGGTCTTCTCGGTCGGGACGCACTTGGTCACGACCACTTCCTTCTCGACCCAGGTCGGGGTGCAGACCTTGACCTTGCGGGTGCCTTCCTTCTGAACCAGCGTGCAGGTCTTGACCTCGCACTCGACTTCCTTGGTCACGACCTGCTTGACCAGGACGGTCTTGATGACCGGTTCGCACGGGGCGGGGCAGGGGGTCGGGCAGGCCGGCTCGCACGAGGGCTTGCGGCACAGGCGGGCGAACAGCCCCTTGCGGCCGCTGTCACAGGCCGGGGCCGGGGCCGGCGGGGCGCAGGCGACCTGGGTCGGGACGCAGACGGTCTCGCAGACCGTCTTCTTCACCTTCGTCGTCCCCCACACCGGCTCACAGTAGGTGTACTTCTGGTCCTGCTCGGTCCAGACGTGTTCGCAGACCTTGACCTTGGTCTTGGTCGGGACCAGTTCGTTCACCCAGTACTTGTAGGACTGCTTGGTCTGCACCAACTCGCAGACCTTGACCTTGGTCTTGGTGGGGACCGACTCGCAGGCGGTGTACTTGTACTTCTGGTCCACCCACTTCGTCTCGCACACGTCCATCTCGACCTTCTTGGTCTTCCACTCGGTCTTGTAGCAGGTGACCTTCTGGTCCACGTAGCTGACCGTGTGGGTGGGGGCGCCGCTGGTGGCGCAGGCGGGGGCAGGGGCGGCGTCGCAGCCCCGGTTCCGCTTGCCGAACGCCGAGGCGTCCTGAGCCATCACCAGCAGGGCCGAGGCGGCGGCCGCCACGCCCAGCCCGTACACGCGAGTCATCATGAGCCTCCGGAAACAACGGTGGGGAATCAGGGGTGCGAGGCCACGTCCGTTCGGCCGCCCGGGCGGCCCGCCGGGCCGGGGGTGCGGGCCGGGGAGGGTGTGGATTGCCCAAGCCTCCCAGCCCGCCGCAACGCGATCAAACTACCCGTGGTCGGACGCGCTGACAACACAAACTAGGAGGTTTGGGAGGAATTTCTGCAACGTACTGGTCCGGTTGGGAAGGCGGGTTCCGCCGCCCCTGGCCGCCGCTCGCCGCGCCGGGTAGCATCACCCGGCGGCCGGTTTCCCGGCCCACCTCCCCTCGCTTGCGGAGCGACCGCTGTGCAACACCTGTTCCGCCTGACCCTCCTTTCCGCCCCACTTTGCCTGGCCCTCCCCGCCGGCCAGGCCCAGGACTCGCCGGGCAAGTCCGACTGGCAGCCGCTGTTCAACGGCAAGGATCTCACCGGCTGGAAAACCCACCCGAACCCGAACCCCGGCGAGTACCAGAAGGTGGTGCCGGTGAAGAGCGACGCCGGCGCGGTGGTCGGGTACAGCGGGGAGACGAAGGACGGGAAGCTCATCCCGCTCTGGCAGGTGAAGGACGGCCTCCTGATCGGCAGCGGCCCGCACAGCCACCTGTTCACCGAGCGGGGCGACTTCGAGAACTTCCAGTACCGGGTCGAGGTGAAGATCAACGACAAGGGGAACAGCGGGCAGTACTTCCGGGCCAAGCTGGCGCCAGGCTTCCCGCCCGGCTACGAGGCCCAGATCAACGCCACCCACGGCGACCAGATCCGGAGCGGAAGCCTCTACCCGGACGGCCGGACCAAGCTCGGCAACTTCCGCAAGGACATCACCGTGATGAAGACCGCCCCGCACGGCCCGGACGAGTGGTTCGTGCAGGAGGTGATCGCCGACGGCCCGCACATCCGCATCCTGGTGAACGGCAAGCAGACGGTAGACTTCACCGACCCGAACAAGACCTTCACGAAGGGCCACTTCGCCCTCCAGGGCCACGACCCCGGGACGGTGGTGACGTTCAAGAAGGTCGAGTGGAAGCCGCTGACGAAGTGAGCTCGCGGCCGTCCATTCGGCGGCATGTGCCGGAGTTGCTTGGCTCGGGGCTGGAGCCCGGAGGGCGTGGGCGTGTAGCCCGGGGTGCAACCCCGGGCGGCCGACGCGGTATCACGAAGGGCAAAGCGACCCGACACTCCGCCGGAGGCCCGCCCGGGGTTCCACCCCGGGCTACACGCCGACGCCCTACCGGGCTCAAAACACGTCGCTTGCGCGCAGGTCGTCGGGCTCGTTTCACTTCTTTGCTACGGAACCCAGGTACTCCAGCTCCACGTAGGTCGGCCCGCGGCGGTTTCCGCCGTCCAAGTCCGCGACCGTCAGCTCCACCCGCCCGTCTCCGGCCGCCAGTTCCACCGTTCCGCTCACGACCGCAGTCGTCCCGTCCGACGGTGCGTCGAACGCCTTCCCGCCGATGACGCCCCCGGTGGCGGCGAACGGGCGGTCCGAGCGGGCCGTCACCCGGTAGCGGCCGGGGCGGTCGAAGCGGACCTCCCAGTGCCCGGCACCGCCCGGCCCCCAGCTGGCCTTCGGCCCGCGCCAGTCCTGCCTACTGAGGCGGACCGGGTTCTCCTTCTCGCTCCCGACCACGATCCGCGGCGGAGCGAACCCGCGCTTCGTTACGTCGGTGAACCACGCCTCGTAGGCCGTCTTCAGCCGGGCGACTTCCTCCGGCCGCTCGGCCGCGAGGTCGCGCTCCTCGAACGGGTCGTTGGGAATGTCGAACAGCTCGTACCGCGGCGTCCACTTGGCCTCCTGTGCGACGCCAGTCGCTTGGACGAGCTTGAACCGCGGCCCGCGGGCGGCAAACGCCCGGTAGCGTTCGGGCACGTCACCGCGGTGCCACTGGAAGAACAACGTCCGCTCCGGCCAGTTTCCCGGTTGCCCCGTCAGGAGTTTGAGCACGCTCCTGCCGTCGATCGGGAGGAGAATGTCCGGCAGCGGTACGCGGCAGGCGTCGAGTCGAGCGCCTTCAACAGGCGGGCGAAGTTGGTGTCGATGTTCTCGATCATCCCGTAGGCGCGGGCGGTGGCGTTCGTGTCGAGCTTCGGCCCGGCCCACGGCTGGCCGACCCGCGGGAAGCCGGCGGGGGTGAGGTCGCGCCCCTGATACGGGGCGAAGAACGCCGGTGGCACCTGGAAGGGGTCGTGCGGGGCGTTGTAGGCAACGTAGGCGAAGAACGGCCGGTCCGCCTTCGCCGACACGAACCGCACGGCCGCGTCCGTGAACACGTCGGTGCAGTACCCCTTCCCTCGTTCCTCCTTGCCGTTGCGGGTGAGGAACGGGTCGAAGTAGGCGGTGGCGGGGGTCGAGTCCGGGTGATCGCTCGGCTGGGCAAGGCCGCCGCCGCGGCTCCAGAGCGTTTCCTGAAAGCCGCGGTCTTCGGGGCGAAGCGGGTAGTTGTCGCCGAGATGCCACTTTCCGAACAGGCCGGTGCGGTAGCCGGCGCCGGCGAGGTGTTGAGCGAGGGTCGTCACGTCGGGCCGCATCAGCGACCGGCCGAGGTACGTGTCCACCACCCCGGTGCGGTAGTTGTACTGCCCGGTGAGGAGCGACGACCGCGTGGGCGAACACACCGGCGAGACGTGGAAGTTCTTCAGCCACGCCGCTTGCTTCGTGAAGGCGTCGAGGTTCGGCGTGCGGACGACCGGGTTGCCGTGGGCGCCGAGGTCGCCGAACCCCTGGTCGTCGGTAATGACCAGCAGCACGTTCGGCCGGTCGGACGCCACGGCCGGAGCGGCGGCGGCGAGGCCGCATAGGATGGAGAAGGCGTAGCGCATGGAACGTCCCGGAGCGGAGTAAGGTAGCCCAGGGCTGCCGTCCTGGGCTACGCAGCGTCGCCCCTCCGGGGCTCGAAGACACCGGCCGGGATTTGTAGCCCCGGAGAGGCGTCCGTTCTTAGCCCAGGGCGGCAGCCCTGGGCGGGCGGGGCAGACCGGGGTGCTTGTCCCTTCCCAGCATCGATCCGTCACCACCATATCCATGCGGCTGTCCCTCCGCTACCGACTGCTCCTCCCGCTCACGCTGCTGCTGGCCGGTGACGTGGCCGCGACCGGGTGGGCGGCCTGGGCCGCCGCCGAGGCCGCCGAGCGCCAGCTGGCCGCCCAGCTGTGGGCCGTGGTCCGGACGCTCACGGAGCCGCGCGGGTTCCCTCTCACCCCGCGGGTGCTGGAGCAGATGAAGGGGCTCAGCGGGGCCGAGTTCCTGCTCGTCCACCCGGATCGACCGCCGATCGGCACCCTCCCGGACGTCACCACTCCGCCGCCGGCCGACGTGCCTACCGCCGTGCCCGCCGAGGATGACGACGACCACCGGCTCGGGCCGCCGGTCGCCATCGGGGACGCCGAATACCGCTGCCTCCGCCTCCCCCTCCGCCAGCCGCACCCGGCTTACGGCGGCGACCTGTACATCTTCACCCCCGAGGCCCGCCGCCGCACGGCGGTGCGAGACGCCGCCCGGCCGCTCCTCGTCCTCGGGGCGGGCGGCGGGCTGGTCGCCGTTGCCCTCGCGCTCGCTACGGGCTCCGGGTTGGTCCGCCGCATCCGCGACCTCGACCGCCACACCCGCCGCATCGCCGGCGGTGACTTCCAGACTGTTCCCGTGCCCCGCCCGGCCGACGAGGTCGCCGACCTGTACCGGGCGGTGAACGCGATGGCCGGTCAGTTGGCCGACTACCGCGACGCCCTTGCTCGGGCCGAACGGCTAAGGGTACTCGGCCAGTTCTCCGGCGGACTGGCCCACCAGCTGAGGAACGCGGCCGCGGGGGCGAAGCTGGCGATCGAGCTGTTTTTAACCGAGAACCCGGACGCCGACCCCGAGCCGCTCCGGGTGGCCCTACGTCAGCTGGCGCGGATCGAGGGGAACCTGCGCCAGTTCCTCACCCTCGGCAAGCCGCCGCCGTTCGCCCCGCAGCCGTGCGACCTGGCCGCAGTTCTCGGTCAGGCGGTCAACCTCGCCCGACCCCGCTGCCTGCACTCCGGCATCGCACTCCGGTACGATCCCCCCGCCGTCCCGGTTCCACTTGCCGGCGACCCGACGCAGCTCGCTCACTTGCTCGGGAATCTGATCGACAATGCCGCCGACGCCGCCGGGCCGGGCGGGGAGGTGGCCGTCACGGTGGCCGCCGACGGGAAGGCGGCGACCGTCGAGGTGAGCGACACCGGCCCCGGCCCGCCGCCCGAACTCGGGGAGAAGCTCTTCGAGCCGTTCGTGACCGGGAAGCCCGAGGGGATCGGCCTCGGGCTGGCCGTGGCGCGGCAGGCTGCTGATGCGCATCGGGCGGACCTGACCTGGGAGCGGGACGGCCCGCGGACCGTGTTCCGGGTCGTGTTCCCGTCATAGGATGACCGCAGCGAACCACCCGAACCCGGAGAACGGCCACAAGAAGGCACGAAAAGACACAAAAATAGGAGCGTCTGCCGTCTTCTCCTTTTTGTGCTTTTTTGTGCCTCTTCGTGGCCATTCTTCATTCCGGAGTCCCCTCCCATGCCCGCCGAGACGTTGGAGTTCAAGGCCGAGCTGAAGCAGCTCCTCCGCCTCATCACGCACTCGCTCTACTCGGACCGCGAGATCTTCCTCCGCGAACTCATCTCGAACGCCTCAGACGCCATCAACAAGGTCCGGTTCGACGCCCTCGCCAACGCCGACAGGCTGGAGGGCAACACCGACTGGAAGGTCAAGATCACGCCGGACAAGGACGCCAAGACGTTGACGATCTCGGACAACGGCATCGGCATGACCCGCCAGGAGGTGATCGACCACCTCGGCACCATCGCCCAGTCCGGCACCCGGGCGTTCCTCGAAGCCGCCAAGGCCGGCGGGCAGGGGGCCGGCCCCGGCCTGATCGGCCAGTTCGGCGTCGGCTTCTACTCGGCGTACATGGTCGCCGACACCGTCACGGTCGTCACCCGCGGCCCCGGCAGCCCGGCCGACGGGACGAAGTGGGCGTCGGACGGGCAGGGAGCCTTCACCGTCGAGCCGGTCGAGAAGCCGACCCGCGGGACCGACGTCATCCTCCACGTCAAGGAGGACGCGACCGAGTTCCTCGACGGCTGGCGGCTCCGCTCCCTGGTCCGCAAGTTCTCGGACTTCATCGAACACCCCGTCGTGATGGACGCGGAGACGGAGAAGGACGGCCAGAAGGAGACGACCGAAGAGACGCTGAACAGCCGGAAGGCGGTGTGGCTGCGGAACAGGAGCGAGGTGAAGCCGGAGGAGTACGCCGAATTCTACAAGCAGATCAGCCACGACGCCGACCCGCCCGCGGCCACCATCCACTACGCCGCCGAGGGGAAGACCGAGTTCAAGGTGCTGTGCTTCATCCCGACCAAGAAGCCGTTCAGCTTCGACTGGGACGAGCAGAAGGCCGGGCTGAAGCTGTACGTCCAGCGCGTCCTCATCATGGACCGGTGCGAGGAGGTGCTGCCGTTCTACCTGCGGTTCGTGAAGGGCGTGGTCGACTCCGCCGACCTGCCGCTCAACGTGTCGCGGGAGATCCTCCAGCAGAACCCGATCCTGGACACGATCCAGAAGAGCGTCGTCAAGAACGTGCTGGACACGCTCGGCGGGATGAAGAACGTCGAGTTCGACAAGTACCGCGAGTTCTACCGCGGGCTCGGGCCAGTGCTCAAGGAAGGGCTGACGCGCGACTGGTCGAACCGCGAGAAGATCGCCGACCTGCTCCTGTTCGAGTCGGCCAACACCGAGGCCGGGCAGGTGACGACACTGGCCGAGTACGTCGAGAAGATGCCCGAGGGGCAGACGGAAATCTACTACCTGATCGGCGAGGAGGTCGGGCCGCTGCGGCGGTCGCCGTACCTGGAGGCGTTCCGGGCCAAGGGGCAGGACGTACTCCTCCTGTCCGACCCGGTGGACGAGTTCGCCCTGCCGCAACTCGGCGAGTACAAGGGGAAGCGCCTCCAGGCCGCCGACCGCGGCCCGGCGCCGTCTGCGGAGGACATCCCCGCCGACGTGAAAGACGCCTATGCCGGCCTGCTATCCTCCTTCAAGGCCACCCTGACCGAAGCGGCGGACGTCCGGCTGACCAAGCGGCTCACGACCAGTGCCGCCTGCCTCGTAGCCGACGAGGGCGCGGCCAGCGCGCACATGGAACGGCTCATGGAGCGGTTTGGCCGGGGCGAGAGTAAGATTAAGCGAGTGCTAGAGATTAATCCTGATAATCCGGCCGTTCAAGCGGCACGGGAGGTGCATTCCAAGAACACGGCGGACCCCCGGATCGAGACCTACGCCCGGCTCTTTTTCGAGCAGGCGGTCATCGCCGAGGGATCGAAGGTGGCCGACCCAGCTGCCCTCGCCGCCCGGGTGAACGAGTTGATCGCCCGGGACGCGGGGCGCTAGAATACGACCAGCAGTCCCGACCGGACCAGGCGGTTGTAACCCTTCGACCCCCCGGGGTTTCCTCCCGGGTGGGTCGTGAACGGGAAACGAACGGTTCTCGTTCGCTCCGGCCTGACTGGCCGGCCGATTCCAGTTCCCGGCACGGACGCCGACCGTTCGCCGCCCCGAGGCGCCTTTTCGCCCCGGCCTCAGACCGAGTTTGTTGTCCCCTGAACACCGCCTTCTGCCCGGCAACCGGGGGGATTTTTCCCGGTTTTTCCGGCCGCGTCAGGCGAACCGTGTTCTAGGGATTGCGGTACACCGTCGAGCGAGCCACCGCGAGGGAACTGCAGATGGAAATCGCCTTCGTCGCCATCGCCGCTGCCGTCCTCGCCGTCCCCGCGATGTACGTGCTGACCACCAAGTCGGACGTCCACGCGGTGCTGGCCGGGCAGGGGACCGCGGTCGGCCTCGCGGACCCCGCCGCCGACACGGTCGCGGGTGGCCAGCGGACCCCTAGCCGGACCGAGTGGCAACTCACGACGGTGTCCGACCTGACCGCCGCCGAAGACCTCCTCGACTCGCTCGAAGCCCACGGCTACGCCGAGCGGGAGTTGGTGGTGCTGGGGAACTCCTGCTTCGCCGTCCGCTGGCGGTAAGATCGAGATTCGACCGAACACCCGAGACGGGCCGCGGTTCCGACCGCGGCCCGTCTCTATTTGCGTCCGGCGAACGTTTCATGCCTCTCCCGCGCCCGAACCGCAGTCTCGTCGTTCCGCCCCGTCGCTCCCCGGGAACCACTCCCGTTCGGAAGTGCGAGGGACTTCCGACCCACGCAGTGCGGCCCGCCGTCGGCTGGCTTGGGAGGTTTCCTTGCCTCATTCCGCGACGGAGCGGTTCCTAGCCGGGCTCCCGGTACCCCGCGATGCCGAAAAGGGTTGCCTGTGGGACGCTCGACCCCCGACAGGGTCGGGTAGCATGGCATGTTCGGGGCAACAGGGCGAGGTGAATGCAAGCCCGCGACACCGGCGGTCAAAAACGCCCCGACCCGCTGGAGGGGACGCCGGGTGAAGTCGGCGTCCCCTCCAGCGGGTCGGGGCAAGTTCACGCGGTCCGGTCGGCGGTCACGAGGACGCGTTCGCCCGGGGCGGGAGGCGCCACGAGCCGGCGACCGGGGCCGGGGTGGTTTCCAGCGCGGCCTGGAGGGTGAGGTTCTTCGGCATCGTGTCCTCGTTTGCCGCCAGGGCGTCGTCCCAGCGGAGCCACCGGTTCGCGTAGGCCGCGTTCCGGCCGAGGATGGCGGTGAAGGTCGAGTCGGTCACGGCCTCGAGCTCGTTCAGCGGCCGCCCGGCGCGGATGCTGTTGAGCAGGTCGATGTGCTCCTGCACGTACGGGTCGCGGTCGTCGTTCCCGACCACGTCCCGGCCGATCTGGTAGGCGTTCACGCGGCTCGACCCGCGGGAGCCGAACACCGTCTCGGACACGTCCGACTCGCTCCCGGCGATGTGCCGGCAGTAGGAGAAGACGCGGACCCCGTTAGCGTACTCGTACTCCACCGCGAAGTGGTCCCAGATGTGCCCGAACTCCCCGGCGGCGCCCGCCGCCCCGCCCGGCCGCCCGGCCCGGCCGCCGAGCCCGGTCGCCCGGACGGGGTGGCCGCCGATCACCCAGTTGGCCACGTCCAGGTTGTGGACGTGCTGCTCGACGATGTGGTCGCCGCACACCCACAGGAAGTGGTACCAGTTGCGGATCTGGTAGGTGGCGTCCGGCTCGCCGGCGCGGCGGCCGTTGAACCAGATCGGCGGGCTGCCGCCCGAGTTCCAGGCCACGCGGGCCGAGACGACGTCGCCGATGGCCCCGTCCTTGATCCGCTTGACCGTCTCGACGTAGCCCTTCTGGTGCCGGCGCTGGGTGCCGGCGACGATGGCCAGGTTCCGCCGCCGGGTCTCCGGGACCAGCGAGTACACCTTGCGGATGCCGGTGGCGTCCACGGCGACCGGCTTCTCGCAGAAGACGTGCTTGCCGGCCCGGACGGCGGCCTCCAGGTGGAGCGGCCGGAACCCGGGGGGGGTGGCCAGGATCACGAGGTCCACCCCGGAGGCCAGCACCCGCTGGTAGGCGTCCAGCCCGTGGAACGTGGTCTCGGGGGTGACCTTCACCTGGGCCGCGAACGGCTGGTAGGAGCGGGAGGTCTTGAACGTGCGGGCCGCGCCCTCGGCCCGGTCGCGGAACACGTCGCCGACGGCCGTGATCTCGACCTTGCCGGCGGCCCCGTTGATGACCTGCTCGGCCTCCAGGATGTTGCGGACGGCCCCGGTGCCGCGGCCGCCGGCGCCGATCAGCCCGACCTTGATCGTGTCGTTCCCGGCGGCGAACGCCCCGGCGAGCGACGTGGTGGTCACGACCCCGGCCGCGGCCGAGGCTTTCAGGAAGTCGCGGCGGGCGCCGGACAGGGGAGAGGGCATGGGAACTCCTTCGGGGGGAATAGGGGAGTGGAACAGGGTCGGGCTACTCGGGAGGCAAAGAGTGCAGAACGCAGAATGGGGCAGGCGGCAAACCGTAATCGGTTCGGTCGTTCTGTATTCTGCACTCTGCGTTCTGCACTTCTAGTCACTCGCTCTTCTTGATGACCTTCGGGCCTATGGCGGTCAGTTCGGGCGAGTCGGCCTCGGCGACGACGACGCGGAAGCCGACGACGTCCATCCGGGTGAGCCACCAGATGCTCTGCGGCTCCTGGGGATCCCACTTCATCCAGCTCTTGTCGGACACCCGGCGGGCGGCGCTGCGGCAGCGGTCGGCCTTGTCGGCCCACGACCCGCCGCGGATGACGTGACTCCACTTGTCCGCGGTCGGGAGCGTCACCGGGTTCAGGTTGATGGCGATCGCGGCCCGCCGCTCGTAGGTCTTGGGGTCGTACTGGTCGAGGGTCCACTCCCACACGTTGCCGTACAGGTCGTGCAGGCCGAACGGGTTGGCCTTGCGGGTGCCGACCTTGTGCGTGCAGCCCTTCGGCTTGTTGGGGAAGTTCTCCTCGTCCGGCGAGTTGTCCTTGAACCAGGCGTACTCCGGCAACTGGGCCGGGTCGTTCCCGAAGGAGTAGGCCGAGTCGCCCTTGCCGCCGCGGGCGGCGTACTCCCACTCGGCCTCGGTCGGCAGGCGGTAGTTCTTGCCGGTCTGCTTCCGCAGCCAGTGGCAGTACATCCAGGCGGCGTGGTGGGTCATGCAGATGGCCGGGTGGCCGTCCCGGCCGTGCTCGTAGGTCTCGTCCACGAACGTGTTGGTCGGCCGGGTGACGGCGTCGGCCTTAAAGGTCTTGGCCCGCTCGTCGCTGGCCACGAGGAAGGCGTGGTCGAACCAGAACAGATCCCACTCGTCCCAGGTCACCTCGCACTTGCCCATCCAGAAGTTGCCGACCTTGGCCTTGTACCGCGGCCCCTCGTTCTTCTCCCGGCCCGGCTCGTCGTCCGGGCTGCCGACGGTGACCTCCCCGCCGGGGACGTACACCATCTCGAATTTGGCCTTCATCTCGAACTTCTGTTTGGTGTTCTCGTCCACCTTGAAGCTGTTCAGCTTCTCGACGAAGTTCTTGCGGTCGAGCTTGGCGGCCGCGGCCGGCTGGGCGGCGCGGGTGCCGGCCGCGGCCAGGACGGCCGCCGCGGCGGCGAAGGCGGAGCATACTAGGGTGAAACGGGGACGCATTCTGTTACAGTCTCCGATGGGGCGGCCGGTGTCAACAGTCCGGCCGCCGGAACCGGGCGAGCGGCGGGGGAATTGCGATGACCGTCCGGGCCGGGCTGATCGCCGTTCTCGTCTATGCTATCCCGTCGGTCCCCGCCCGTCCGGCCGTTAGCGCGTGGGGACGCGCTTCGGAACCTAACCCCCCCGGCCCCCCTTCCCTGGGAAGGAAGGGGGGGGACGTACCGTCCGACCGGCCTGCCCTCGTCGTGGGCCATGAACCCAACGAGCCCGGCAAGGGAAGAGCCCCAAGTGAGGCGGCCATTGGACCTGCTGGTCGTGAATCCGCCGCGGTTCCGTCAGGAGGTACGTCCCCCCCCTTCCTTCCCAGGGAAGGGGGGCCGGGGGGGTTAGGTGGCTCGGGCCTTCCCGCCGCGAACCCCGCCCGCTTCGAGTTCGAGTCGAAGCACATGGGGACGACGTTCCGCCTCGTCCTCTATGCGGCCGACCAGAAGGCCGCGAAGGCCGCCGCCGATGCGGGGTTCGCCCGCGTCGCGGCCCTCGACCAGTACATGAGCGACTACAAGCAGGACAGCGAGCTGATGACGCTGTGCCGGGCCTTCCACACAGTCGTCGGCCTGCCGGTGCCGGTGAGCGACGACCTGTTCGCGGTCCTGTGGCAGGCGAAGGAGCTGTCGCGGCGTTCCGACGGAGCCTTCGACGTCACCGTCGGCCCGGTCGTTCAGCTGTGGCGGCACGCCCGGCGGACGCAGCAACTCCCGGACAAGGACGAACTCGCCGCCGCCCTGCGGAAGGTGGGCTGGCGGAACGTCGAGCTCGACCCCGTGAAAAGAACGGTCCGTCTCCTGGTCCCCGGGATGCTCCTCGACCTGGGTGGGATTGCCAAGGGCTACGCCGCCGACGAGGTTCTCGCTCTGCTGCGGCAGCGGTTCGGCATTTCGCGGGCGCTGGTCGCGGCCGCCGGGGACATCACCTGTGGCGACCCGCCCCCCGGCCGGGAGCACTGGGACGTCGAGATCGCGCCGATCGCTCGGGGGCAGCAGCCGCGGTCCCTCCGGCTGGCGAACGCGGCGGTGTCCACGTCCGGCGACCTGGAACAGTTCGTCGAGATCGGCGGGGTGCGCTACTCACACATCGTTGACCCGCGGACCGGACTCGGGCTCACCGGCCGGCGGAGCGTGACGGTGATCGCCCCGCGCGGGGTCGCGGCCGATAGCATGACGAAGGCGGTGATGCTGATGCCCGCCGGCCGCGGCTTCGACCTTGTCGAGGCGACGGCGGGGGCGGCGGCGTTCGTGGCGGTGGTCGGGCCGGACGAAACGGTCCGGGCGACCGAGAGCCGGCGGTTCGGTGCGTTCCAGGCGAAGTGACCCACACCCGGAGACAAAGCCGTGGACGAGCTGATTCAGCAGGTGGCCGGCCGGGCCGGCATCTCTCCCGACCAGGCCAAGAAGGCGGTCGAGTCGGTCGCCGAGTTCCTCAAGGCAAAGGTGCCCGCCCTGAGCGGGCAGATTGACGCCCTCATGCAGGGCGGCGGTAACCCGCTCGGCGGCCTCGGGGACAAGCTCGGCGGGATGTTCGGGAGTTGACCGCCGAACCTGCCCCGCCCCCGCGCGTCCGTGTTTCGACGAGCCCCGGGACTGCGGTCCCGGGGCTTCGAGTTTACTGTGAGAGTGTCATGAGTGCCGACCGGCCGGTGGACAACGCCCCGTACCTGACCCACGCCCACGCCGGGCTGACCATCGAGGGCTACTCGCGCGCGGCCGTGCAGAGCTACTGGCGGGTGCCCGAGTTGAAGCTCGGGTTCGACCTCGGGGCGCACCCGTGGGACTTCATGGGCACGGGGACGTGGTTCATCTCGCACACCCACCTCGACCACGTCGCCGCTCTGCCGGTGTACGTGGCCCGGCGGCGGATGATGAAGATGGAGCCGCCGACGGTGTACGTCCCGGTCGAGGCTCTGGAGGACGTGAAGAAGCTCCTCATGATCTTCCACCGACTCGACCGCGGCCGCCAGCTGTGCGACCTCCGCGGGGTGTCGCCGGGCGACCAGATCGAGCTCTCGCGCGAACACGTGGTCACGGTGTTCAACACCGCCCACACGATCCCGAGTCGGGGCTTCGTGGTGTGGGACCGGCGGAACAAGCTGAAGGACGAGTACGTCGGCCTGCCGGGAAACCAGATCCGCGACCTGAAACTGTCCGGCGTCGAGATCACCCGGGAGGTGCGGCTCCCGCTCGTGGCCTACACCGGGGACACCGCCCCCGCCGGACTGGACGCGGAGCCGGCGTGCTTCGAGGCGAAGATCCTGATCACCGAGATGAGCTTCATCCGCGAGAAGCACCGGCGCGACAAGATCCACAAGTTCGGGCACATGCACCTGGACGACTTCGTGGAACGCGCCGACCGGTTCAAGAACGAGCTGATCGTGGCTGGGCATTTCAGCACCCGCTACCACCCCAACGAGGTGCGCCGGCTCCTCGACGCGCGGCTCCCCGCCTCGCTCAAGCCGCGGATGAGGCTGTGGGTGTAGGTGGAGCCCGACCTACCCGGGATGTCGCCCCGGTGCCCGGGTGGTGCGAGGCGTCAACCAACCTGCTGAGCCTTGGCGCGGACGTGCCCCAGGTGATGCTCCAGATGGTCGACGGCCTTGCGGACCAGCTGGGCCAGTGTCCGCTCACCTTCCCGGCTGTGGACGCCCACCCGCCGCCACGCCTCGGCCGGCTGTGCCCGGAGGATGCGGGCCATCTGCCGGCGGACCAGCCCGATGAACGCGACCTCCTCCTGGGCGTCCCGGTCGTGATAAGCCAAGGCCGTCACGTAGCGGGCGGGATCGGCAAATAGCAGCGCCGGCCGGTCCTCGGCGAGGACGCGCTTCATGCGGTCCGCGAACAGGGCTTCAGAGTCGGCGAGGTGGCAGAGGACTTCCAGCGTACTCCACATCCCGGTCACCGGCCGGGCGCGGAGCTGGGCGGGGGTCAGCCCGCTGACCGCCGGGCCGATCGACTCCGCCCCGGCGAGATAGGCGTCGATCAGCTCGGGGCCGTCCATTGCACTCCTCGTCACACCCGACGGGCCGTCCGGGACCGCCGGGCCGGTAGTGATGCCGGCCGGGGCGGTCACGCAACAAACGCGGCGGCCTTGTCGGCCGGGATGAGGTGGGCCTCGATCTGCGGCGGCCACTCGAAATGCGTGGCCAGCGACGCGATCGATTCGCCGAGCTGGGGGATGTCCGCCTCCTTCAGTCGGCCGAGCCGCTTCTGGGCGGCCAGCACCAGCGTCGGCAGCCGCTCCGGCGGCAGCTGCATCAGCCGACAGCAGGTCGCGTCCACGGCCAGCAGGTCGGCCCCCATGACCAGCGCGCCGACCGCCTTGGCGTTGCCCATCAGCGGCCCGTCCCCCTCCATGCCGACGACCCCGTCCACGACCGCGAGGTGCGGGGTGTGGGTGCAGGCGATGTCCACGATGCTGTTCGGGATGCCGCGCCAGTGGAGCTCGTTCTTCGGCCACCCGTAGCAGATGCCCGGCAGCGTGCCGAACAGGTTCTTCAGGCTCAGCGTCGCCCCGGCCCAGTGGTGCGTTTTCAGCTTGGGGAGCGAGATCAGCACGTCGGCCGAGACGACCGTCCGGGCCAGGTACAGGAAGTCGAGCCCGGTCAGCCGGCCGAGGTTGGGCATCTTCACCGGCTCGTCGTGGTTCAGGTCCACGAACCGGACCTGGTGCTTCTCCAGCACCGCCCCCAGGCCGCTCTCCTTCACGAGGAATTGCACGTTCCGCCAGTGCCCCGGCCCCTCGGCCACGATCACCTCGGCCGCCCCCTCCTGCTTGCAGAGGGTGATGACCGCGTCGATCACCCGCGGGTCGGTGTTGATGACCTTTTCGCGTCGGTACTCGACGAGGTTCGGCTTCAGCACCACCCGCTTCCCCGCGAGCGGCACCGCGGCGCGGAAGTGCTGGAACTGTGCGGCCAGGATGTCCGCAAGCGGCGCATCGTAGCTGTCGGCCCGGGCGATGTGGACGGCCGAGGTCTGGGGGAGCGGGCGGAGCCGGTTGAGCGTGTTGAGGAGCCAGCCGCGGGCCTTCGACTTCACCCGGTCGAGCAGCGGCGCGACCGGCGGGCGGGCTTCGACCTGGGCTGCGGGCCGTGTCTCCGTGACGCCGGCGACCGTCGGCGCGTCGGTGAGGCGGAAGGGGTGGCGGGCGGGGGCGGCGAGCGCCAGCCCGGCCAGGGCGAGGCGGTACGGGCCGGCCCCGAGCCCGTCGGTGCGGTGCAACTCCTCGCTCAGCGCGCCGGCGATCCGCTCGTCGAGGTCGGGGAGGAACGAAGTAGATGCGGTGTCGGCCGAATCGGCGGCGAGGGCGAGCTTGGCCCAGGCGAGGTGTTCGAGGTCGGTGGACTTCGCGGCGTGGACGCGGAGGTAGCCACGCGCGGCGTCCACCCGCGGCTCGTCGGCTGCACCCTGGAGGGCGAGGAGGAGGATGGCCGTCGGCCCGGGGATGGGCTCCGTGCTGCGGCCGAGGACGATCCGGTTGCCGTAGTTGGCTCCGCCGCTGTCGAAGGCCCGGTCGAGTAGGAGCCGCAGCCCCTCGGCCACCCGCGGGTGCGCACCCCGACCGGCGGCCCGGAGGGCGAGGCAGGCCCAGGCGGTCGGTTCGACCCAGGCGAAGTTGGCGTCCGCCCAACCCCAGCCCTTCAGGCCGAGGTCGATGTCGAACTTCATGTCCTTCACCTCGTCCGAGGCGCTGATGACGCGGCTCTCGGCCCGGAGGAGGGCGTCGGCGGTCCGGGCGAGGCGGTCGGCCGGGAGGCCGAGTGCCTGCTCGGCGAAGAGGACGAGGGCGGTCGGCCACACGGCCTGCGGCCGGCCACGGGTCAGCCGGTAGCTGCCGTCGGCCGACCGGTTGGACTCGACCGCTGCCAGCCCGGCGTCGATGTGGGAGGCGTACTTTGCTCGGTCGGCCGCGAGGGCGAGGAGGGCGAGGCCGGTCGGTTCCAGGTGGGCCGGCTGGCCGGGCTGGTAGCCCCACCCGCCCCCGGGGGCGGCCAGTTCGGCGAGCCGGTCGAGGGCGGTCGTAACCGTCGGCATGGTCGGGTACCCGGCGTGGGGCGACTGGTTCCCGGAGCGTAGAACACGATCACCGCGCCGCCGGCCGGTTCCGGTCCGGCGTTTCGACGCCGTGCAGGTGGCGGACGAAGAAGTCCTGGGTCCGCCGCCGGCCGTAGGTGTTGCCGTCCGAGTGGCCCATCCCCGGCACGACGAGCAGCTCGAAGTCCTTCCCGGCCTTCACGAGGGCGTCCGCGACCCGGAGCGTGGACTCGGGCGGCACGTTCGTGTCCATCTCGCCCACGATCAGGAGCAGCCGGCCGCGGAGGCGGTGGGCGTTGTCCACGTTCGAGCAGGCGGCGTAGTGCGGGCCGACGGGGTAGCCCATCCACTGCTCGTTCCAGCTGGCCTTGTCCATGCGGTTGTCGTGGCAGCCGCACGCGGCCATCGCCGCCGAGTAGAAGTCGCCGTGGAAGAGGAGCGCCCCCAGCGCGTTCTGCCCGCCGGCCGAGGTGCCGTAGATGCCGACGCGGGTGGCATCGTACCACGGGTAGCGGACCGCGACCGCCTGGTGCCACAGGACGCGGTCGGGGAAGCCGCCGTCCTTGATGTTCCGCCAGCAGACGTCGTGGAACGCCTTCGACCGGTTCGCGGTCCCCATGCCGTCGATCTGCACCACCACGAACCCGAGGTCGGTCAGCGCTCGGAACCACGGGAACGCCCGGTACGCCTTCGGCACGTGCGACCCGTGCGGCCCGGCGTAGATGTACTCGATCACCGGGTAGCACTTCTTCGGATCGAAGTTCCGCGGCCGGCAGATGAGACCCCAGATGTCGGTCTTACCGTCGCGCCCCTTCGCGTGGAACACCTCGGGGAGGCTGCCGGCCGGGATCTCAGCCGTGTCTGCCGCTTCGAGCCGGCACACGAGTGACCTGTCGGAGGTGCGGCGGAGTTCGACGACGGGTGCGGCGTCCACCCGGCTGTAGGAGTCGACGGCGAACCGCCGGTCGGGCGAGTACTGGACGGCGTGGGTGCCGTTCCCTTCGGTCAGGGCGACGAGGCCGGTGCCGTCGAAGTTCACCCGGTAGTGGTGGATGTGGTACGGGTCTTCGCCGGCGTTCTTCCCGCAGGCCCGGAACCACAGCTGGCGCGCGCCCTCGTCGACGTGGTCGATGCCGCGGACGACGAACTCGCCGCTGGTGATGGCGTTCTTCAAGGCGCCGGTGGCGGCGTCGAGCAGGTACAGGTGGCGCCAGCCGTTCTTCTCGGTGGCGTGGATGATCTCGTTCGACTTCTGGAGCCAGGTCACCTGGGCGAAGTTCATCCCGTCGAAGTGCTGGGTCCAGATGAACGTCTCGCTCTTCTCGTCGATCAGGGGTTTCGACTCCCCGCTGCGGGCGTCGACGGCCACGAGGCGGAACCGCTGGTGCCCCCGGTCCACCTTCTCGTAGGTGAACCGTTGCCCGTCCTTCGCCCAGCGCACGTCGGCCCGGCCGAAGTCGTTCGCGGGCGCGTCGGTCTTCAGTTCCTTGCCGGTGGCTGGGTCGAAGAGGTGGGGTTCGTACTTGGTGAAGCGGTCGCCGGGGAGCGCGTAGGGCCGGGTGTGGAGGACCGCCCGCCCGCCCGCCTTCGGGGACGACTCGACGAAGCTCACCTCCTTCTTCTCGCCCGGCTCGATCCGCCACGCCACGAGCGCCTTCGAGTCCGGCGCCCAGCTGAGCGCGCCGTAGCCGGCGCCGTCCTTGCCGTTGGTCGTGAGCGGGGTTTCCTTCCCGTCCGCGTCCTTCAGCACCACGTTGTACTCGCGGACCACCGCCGTCCACTTCTTGTCGGGCGAGCGGCTCTCGAACGCCTTCCGCGGCGGGCCGGGTTGGGCGCTCACCGCGAACGGGTCGGACGCGACCACGGGGCCGTCCGGCCACAGGGGGTCGAACGCGAGGGGGGTGAGCTCGTCGCTCAGTTCGGCCGGCTCCTCGGCGGCCGGGGCCGCGGGCGCATCGTCCTTCGTGCAGCTGTACGAGGTGAGGTCGCAGGCCCAGGCGGTCTTCTCAGCCTGGAAGCGGACCCGGCTCAGGTCGTCGGCCAGGGTGATGACGGTGAAGGGGAGGCGGTCGGCGGAGAACTCCTTCCCGGCGGCCTTGGAGAGCCCGGCGGCCAGTTTGGCGTGGTCGAACGCCTTGCCGCGCGTCCCGGCCACGGCGTCCACGAGGACGAACTCCTTCGTGCCGGCCTTGAGGTCGTTGCGGTACCAGAGCTTCGTCCCACCCGCGAACCAGTTCGGCGTCACCTTGTCGCGGTAGACCCGGGCGGGAGCCTGCGGCAGGGCGGCGCGGCGGTCGGCGTCCTTGAGGTCGGCGGGGGTCGGGACGTAGCGGGGAAGGGCGGGCGGGTCGGCGGCCGGGAGGGGGCGGGCGACGGCGGCCGCGAGCAGGACCGGGACCAGGAGCGGGCCGAGCCGGGCGAACATACCGGGCCTCCGGGGACACGCCCCGGACGCGACCGGGGGCTACCCGAGTTGTACCGACTGACCGGGCTTCAAGTCGACCACCTGCAACTCGATCTTCCGGTTCCCGCGGAACTCGTTCACCTTCGGCGTGAACGCGAGGCAACAGCTCCCGCCGGCCGCGAGGAGTTCCTCCATGCGGTCGGCCATGTTCCAGGCCACCGCCCGGTAACTGGTTTCGCCCTGAACGACGCGGAAGTCCATGTGCTTCTGCACCTCACCGCTGCCGATCTTCCGCACGCCCTCAGCCTTCAGCCCCGCGGCCAGGAACTTCGGTCGGGGGTTCTGCGCGCCGTAGGGTTCAAGCCGGTCGATGTCGCGGAGGAGTCCCCAGGTGATCGCGCTGAGCGGCACCTCGGCGTCGAGCGTGACCCGCGGGGCGGGCGGCTCGCCCTGGGGGAAGTGGGCCGCAGCGTAGGCGGCGAACGCCTCGCGGAGGGCCGGGATGTTCGCCGGCCGGAGCTTGAACCCGGCCGCCGCGGCGTGTCCGCCGTGGCCGATCAGGTGTTGCTCGCACGCCTTCAGCGCCAGATGCAGCGGGAAGCCCGGCACCGACCGCCCGGACCCCACGGCGATGTCCTCGTCGGAGCGGGTGGCGACGACGAGCGCCGGCCGGCCGTAGGTCTCGGCGATCCGCCCGGCCACGATGCCGACCACGCCCTGGTGGCCCTCGTTCCAGTCCGGCGACGACACGACCAGCCCGGGCGCGAGGGCGGTGTCGTCGCCGTCGATCATGTCCTTCGCCTGCTGGGTGATCTTCCGTTCGAGCGTCTGCCGCTGCTGGTTCAGATCCTCCAGGTAGGCCGCGAGCTGCTGGGCCTTCCCGGTGTTGGTGGTGGTGAGGAGGTCGACCACCATGCGGGCGCACTGGAGCCGGCCGGCCGCGTTCAGCCGGGGGCCGAGGCGGAAGCCCACGTCCTCGGCGGTGATGGGTTTCCGCTCCTGGCCGGGCTCGGGCCGGCCCATCGCCGCGTCGAGCAACGCCCGCAGCCCGATCGACGGCCGCTCCGCGATGCGTGCGAGGCCGTGCTTCACGAGCAGGCGGTTCTCATCGTGCAGCGGCACCACGTCGGCCACCAGCCCGAGGGCGGCCAGGCCGACGGCGTCGATCAGGAACTCGCGGAGTTCGGGGTTGGTCTTCCCGCCGCCGCTGGCCCGCCGGGCGACGGCCCAGGCGAGCTTGAGCGCCACCCCGGCCCCGGACAGGTCGCCGAACGGGTAGGTGCTGCCGGGGAGCCGGGGGTGGACGATCGTCGCGGCCGCCGGAAGGACCGGCGTGCCGTCGGCCGCGGTCCGCATCTCGTGGTGGTCGGTGACGATCAGCTCCAGGCCGGCCGCCCTCGCCTCGTCGGCCTCCTCGATGCTGGAGATGCCGCAGTCCACGGACACGACGGTCGAGACGCCCGCCGCCGCGAGCTCGCGGAGCCGGGAGGAGTTCAGCCCGTAGCCCTCGGAGAGGCGGTGCGGGATGTGGAACTCGACGGCCGCGCCGAGCTTGGCGAGCAGGGTGACCAGGATGGCGGTGCCGGTCACGCCGTCCACATCGTAATCGCCGTAGACGCAGATCCGGCGCTTCTCGGCGACCGCCCGGAACAGGCGGTCAGCGGCCCCGGGGACGTCCGGCAGGGAGTCCGGTTCGTGGAGGCCGGTGAGGCTGCCGTCGAGGAAGCGGCGGGCGTCGTTCGGTTGTGCGAGGCCGCGGTTGAGCAGAAGTTGGGCAACGACCGGGGACACCCGAAGCGTCCCGGCGAGCCGGTGGGCCGCGTCCGGGTTCTGGGGGAGGAGACGCCACACCTTCTCGACACGAGCCACGGGCGCACTCCGGCGGCGGAAGCAACCTCCTCTTTAGAACGGATGTCCACCAGCCCGGCAAGCCCAACCCGTGTCGCGCGGCCGGTCCCCTGGTGGCGAACCCGTGGTCGGCCACGTCACAGCCGGCCCGGCCGTCAGCTCTTCCGGAACCCGCCGTGCCCACGAAACGGGCACTCCCTTCCCCCGCCGCACGACCCGGCCGGGTACTCCCGCGGCCTTCACACTTTTTGCCCACGGGGGTCAGGATTCGGTCGGGGGCGGGACGATTCGAGTGGTGCGTCCGCGTTCCGATCTCGGGCGCCGGTGCCGCGCCCGACGGGCTATGCCGACCGGTACCTCACCCGTTCCGTCCACGAGGAGCAGCAACTGTGAATGCAGCGATTCTCCTGATGGCCTCGGCCGTGACGGCCGGGCAAGCACCACCACCCGCGACGGCCCCAGCCCCCGCGGCTCCGGCAGCAGCCGCCCCCGCGGCCCCGGCCGCGCCTGTCGTCGTGACGGGGTCCGGTGGGTGCGCCGGCGACTGCGGCCCGGTCGCCTCTGGCTGCGACGTGAGCTGCAAGCGGGCGAGCCTGCTGGACAAGATCAAGTCCCGGCTCGGCAGTCGCAAGCACAAGTGCGGCTGCGAGCCGGCTTGTGACAGCTGCGCGGCGCCGGCTCCCCCGCCGCCGCCGGCTCCCCCGCCGCCGCCGGCCCCGTGCCACAACTGCGCCCCGCCTCCGTGCCACGACTGCGCCGCCCCCCGGGTGAGCATCCTGGACCGGCTCAAGGCGAAGTTCGGCAAGAAGCACCACTGCCACGACTGCGCCCCGGCCCCGTGCGACGGCTGCACCGCCGCCCCGGCCCACGCGGCCCCGGTGACCCCAACCGCCCCGCCGGACCGGATGCCGGCCACCCCGCCGGCGACGACCACGCCGGCCCCGAAGGCCGAGGTGGTGGCCCCTGGGGTCGTGACTCCGGTGTCCGGTCCCCGGCTTAACGGGACGACCAGCCCGTACTGACCTCTCAGGCGTGGCGCGAACCCCGGCCGGCCTTCCTCCTCGGTTCACGAGGGGCGGGCCGGCCGGACCTATTTCTCGGAAAGTCGCGGATTCCCGCTCTTCCACCGGGTCTAGCCGTCGTTAGGATGAGGTGGGGGGCGACTCGCGGCGGGGGCCGGGCTGTGCGGGGCGTGGCGGACGAACGCCCCCGGCCCGGATCGGAACTTGGGGGCACGGATGAACGCGGCGGCCACGGTCGTCAGCACCGCGGGGGCGGAGCTGGCCAATAAGATCGCACGGCTGGTGGAAGAGAAGGGTTGGAACCAGGAAGACTTCGCCCGGATCTCGAAGCTCAACCGGCACACCGTCCGGCAGATCCTGCTCGGCGGCCCGAAGCGTCGGCTGCGGAACGCGACGGTCAGTCAGTGCGCCACCGCGCTCGGTCTGACCGTCACCGAGCTGCGGAATCTGCCGCTGGAACGGCTGTTGCCGCGGATGCACGGCAAGCCGCCGGACGACGAGGAGGCTTTGAAGCTCCTCTACGAGCGGGCCACGCTGCCCGACCTCACCGGTTGGCTCGACCGCAACAAGGACCGGGCCGCCCGGCTGCACCCCGAGGAGGTGCAGGAGTTGCTCGACATGCAGGCTCCGAACGGCCCGCTGGAGAAGTTCGGGGTCGAGAACTGCGTGGACCTGATCGAGCGGCGGCGGAAGCTGGTCTGCCAGGTCCGCGAGATCGCCGGGACCGAGTACCTGGACCTGGTGGAGCAGCTCGTCCGCCTCGTCTACGACAAGGTGAAGGGGCCGCGGCGGTGCTGAGTTGCGGCTATCGGTGCCTGCCGTCGTGAACGCTTCCGGCCCCACCGGAAGTATCACTGACTCACAACCACGTGTCGTGAGTGTAGAGGTCGGCGTTGACGCGCTTGCAGATCGCCCGGATCAAGCAGTCGATCGCTCCGCGTGAACGCCCCTTCTCACGAACTCGTCTGGCCGACCGTTCGGCCTCGATCCAGTCCTCGTTCAGCACTTTGCCTTGGTCGAGTAACTCGAACTCCCGAGAAACAGGTCCGCAAGCCGCAGATCGTCCTTACTACTTGTACCGCCGATGAACTCAAGCCGGATCGGGACTAGGATGGCGTCCCGCGGGTACTCCTTCAACCACGCTTGGGCGGCGGTGCGGGCTGTCTCGTCCGACCGCACCCGGATCTTGCTGGGGTTGCGCCCGTGCCAGATGTTGATCAGGATGCAGGTGTCGAGAACCCGGTCCTTCATCGGATCGCCCTTACCCCTGTGGTAAGAGGGCAGTGAACAGGTCGGAACACTCCGTCTCGGCAAGGTGGGTGAGTTTCTCACCGACGCGACGGGCGGTGAGTCGTTGCATGGCCGATACCGACACCCGGAGGGGGCCGTCCGGCCCCGCGTGCTGGAAAGCCCAAGGAATCGTATCCACGTCCAGGCCGCAACTCAGCAGTTGACCTGCCTCTCGCAATGCGGCCCGCAGCTGTGCCCAGCGGCGTTCCAGCCAAGGTAGGGCGTTGGTTCGGGTCGGCGGTGTCGGTGTGTCAAGGGTTACGTCCACGTACCAGGCGAGGGCCGAGTCCTCCTGGTCCACGTCGCCTGGAATAAAACCCTGGAGGACTGCGGCTCCTTCCACGAAGACGCCTGAACGACGGCCGCCGTCAACCCGTTCTTGGTGGTAGAAGGTTACCTCGGCCATGTCGGCCTCACGTCTCGTAGCTGATCCGGCCGTGGTGAGTGCTGCGACTAATCCTGTCACTAGCATACAGCCCGGCCAGGACGAACTCCACGCAGCTGGCGCGGACCGCGTCCGACTCGCCGGCGTTCACCTCGAACGCCTTCTCCCACGCCTTCGGCACCCGCCTCATCCGCGGGGCGTAGTCCGAGCTCGGCAGCATGTCGCCGACCTCGACCTTCACCCCCTTGCCGAACACGTCCGCGATGTCGTCCAGCCCGTGCTTGTCCACGTACTCCTCGAACACGGCGCGGACGGCCTCGGCGACGATGCTCTCCAGCACCTGCTTCTCGCTCATCTGGTGGGCGCCCATCAGGTCGAGTTCGAGCTTGCCGAGGGCCGAGGTGGGGAGGTGGCCGAGGTCGCTGATCCGCGGCACGGCCGGCTTCTCGCCGAGCCGCACCCCGCGGTGGCGGGCGCTGGCCACCATCGTCCGGTAGTTGGCGATGCTGAACCGGGCGCTCACCCCGCTCGACTGGTCCACGTACTTCGACTTCCGCGCCGCCACGCTCACCTGCTCGACGATCTCCTTCATGAAGTACGGCACGAACACCGGGTAGTCGCCGCCCACGTCCGGCCCCGCCTCCTGCTCCATGATCTCGATCCCGAGCGCCCGCTCCCGCGGGTAGTGCGTCTGGATCAGCGACCCGATGCGGTCCTTGAGCTGCGGGATCACCTTGCCCGAGCGGTTGTAGGTCGTCGGGTTGGCGGAGAAGAGGACCAGCACATCGAGGTCGAACTGGATCGGGTAGCCGCGGATCTGGACGTCCCGCTCTTCGAGGATGTTGAACAGCCCGACCTGGATGAGTTCGTCGAGCTCCGGCACCTCGTTCATGGCGAAGATTCCGCGGTGCATCCGCGGGATGAGCCCGAAGTGGAGCGCCTCTTCGGCCGACATGCTCGTCCCGGTGGCGAGCTTGGCCGGGTCGATCTCGCCGATCACGTCGGCGAACTTCGTCCCCGGGGCGAGCCGCTCCGCGTAGCGCTGCTCGCGCGGCCACCAGGCGATCGGGACGCGGTCGTCGGGCGTAGTCGCCAGGAGGTCTTTCGCGGCCCGGGTGATCGGCTTGTCCGGGTCTTCGTGGACGGGGCTGCCGGGGATGTCGAGGTACGGGACGGCCTCGTCCAGGAAGCGGACGAGCGCGCGCATCAGCCGGCTCTTGGCCTGCCCCTTCTCGCCGAGGAACAGCATGTCGTGCCCGGCCAGGACGGCGACGCTGACCTCGGGGATGACGGTGTCTTCGTAGCCGACGATGCCGGGGAACAGGTCGCCGCCGCGGGCCAGGGCGGCGAGGTAGTTCGAGCGGAGCTCGTCCTTCACGGACCGCGACCGCCAGCCGGACTCGCGGAGTTGCTTCAACGTGGTCGGGCGGGCTGCGGTCACTGGGGGTTCCTCGGCGGCGGGGCGAGTCCCCCGCATTCTAGGCGGGGCCGGAACCCCGGATCAAACCGCGCCGTCGGTATACTGAACGCATGACCCCCAGCCCCCCGTGGCCCGAGGCCGCCTACCGGTTCGACCTGCCGTACCCCGCCCCGGCCGACCTTCGCCGGCTGGCCGGGGCCGTGTTCCCCCGCGTGTGGCGCACGACCCTCGACCAACCCGGCTTCGCCCTCATCCGCTTCGGCGGGCCGGTCGGCTCACTCGCCCTGCGCCGCTTCCTGCTCGACCTCGCCGGGGTGCTCCCGCTCCCGTTCGTGCCGGAGCGGCTCGGCCGGTTCGACCAGCAGGTGTCGAGCCGCTTCCACCGCGACGGGGCGCCGCCCACGTCGCTCCTGCTTTTGGGCTACGAGGCGTCGCGGGTCCGGAGCCGCGTGTTCGCGGCGGACGCGGAGCGGGCGGCGGGCGCGGCGGGGTTGCCGGTGAACGAGTACCTCGGCGCCCACAACCCGATGACGCCCGCCGGCGAGGCCCGGCTGTGGCCGGTGGCGACCGAACTCGCACTGCCCGCGAACGAGCCGTTCGTGGTGGTCCTGAACAACAGCCTGGCGTCGGCCGGTCCGGACCGCGTTCTGGGGGTGCTTCACAAGGCGGAGGTGCCCGAGCCCGACCTGACCGCGGAGCGGATCATCAACTCCGTCGGGCTGATGCGGGCCGGCGACCCGGTCGGCATCCCGAAGCCGGAGGACGCGGTTGCCCACTTCCTCGCCCGCACGGATCTGGATTAGTCCCGGGCCGGAACCACGGGCGTTCCGACCCGTTGGCCGCCGGCTTACTCCTGCGGGTAGAGCGCGGTCGAGAGGTAGCGCTCGCCGAGGTCCGGCAGCACGACCACGATCAGCTTGCCGGCGTTCTCGGGCCGGTGGGCGATCTTCACCGCAGCGGCGGCGGCGGCCCCGCAGGAGATGCCGCACAGCATTCCCTCCTCCTTCGCCAGCCGGCGGGCCATCTCGAACGACTCGTCGTCGGTCACCTGGAACACCTCGTCGATCACGGCGGTGTTCAGCACGTCCGGGATGAACCCGGCGCCGATCCCCTGGATCTTGTGCGGCCCGGGCTTCACCTGGTCCCGCGGCACGCCCTGCGTGAGGTGCTGGGTCAGGACCGGGCTGGCGGTCGGCTCGACGGCCACGCACTTCACCCCCGGCTTGCGGGCCTTCAGCACCTCGCCGCAGCCGGTGATGGTGCCGCCGGTGCCGACGCCGCTGACCAGGATGTCGACGTTCCCGGCCGTGGCCCGCCAGATCTCCTCGGCGGTCGTCTTGCGGTGGACCTCCGGGTTGGCCGGGTTCTTGAACTGCTGGGGGATGAACGCCTTCGGCTCGCCGCCGAACTCGTGGAACAGCTCGGTGGCCCGGGCCACGGCCCCGCGCATGCCGGTCTCACGGGGGGTGAGGTAGAGCTTGGCCCCGAACGCCTTGAGGAGCCGCTGCCGTTCGAGCGACATGCTCTCGGGCATGGTGACGGCAAGGTTGTACCCGCGGGCGGCGCAGGTGAACGCCAGGCCGATGCCGGTGTTCCCGCTGGTCGGCTCGATGATGAGGGTGTCCTTGGTGACCTTCCCGGCCTTCTCGGCGGCGTCGATCATGGCGACGCCGATGCGGTCCTTGACCGACCACAGCGGGTTGAAGTTTTCGAGCTTGCCGACGACAGTGGCCTTGGCGTCGCCGACGACCCGGCGGAGGCGGATGAGCGGGGTGGCCCCGACGGTCTGGGTGATGTCGTCGTAGACGTGCCCGCGGAAGGTCGGGTCGGCGGCCATGCTCGGGTACTCCGTCGAGGAGGGCTGAATTCCAGGTAACTTGATCGACAATCTACTGATTGGACCTGAGCTGAACAAGCCGGTCCGGGGGCGGCTGCGGAGGTGACCGGCGGATCGGCGGGCAGACACGACCGCGGCTCGAACGAGGGCGCAAGTGCAGGGCTGGGCACGCACCGCACGCGATGTGCGGCGACATCTGGGACCGCGACCCTGTCGCTCGCGGTCGGCCGAACCCGGCCGGTGACCTTGGGTCGTAGGGGCGGTCACCTCTCATGCCGGAGGCGGCCCGCACCCGTCCCTCATCAGAGTCTCGGCGCCTGCAGGACGCGGCCTTTCAAGGGAGTGTAGCGGGTGTCGGAAGGGGCACCGGCGGGGCGACCGGAGGCCGGCCCGTCGGGGCTGGTGTCAGCGACGGGGCCGGGACTGGCGCCGGAGCCTGGATTACCGGCGGGACGGGGATCGGTTCGTTCACGAAGGAGTACGCCGCCACGTAGGGCCATGTCACGATGTCGCCGATCAGGCTGAGTGGCAGGTCCGCGGCGCAGGCGACCGCGACGAGTGTCTGCGGGTATCGCTTCGGCTCCGACCCGTCGTGTGTCCTGACGCCGAACTCCCCGTTGGCCGCGTTCTGAATGCACCACACGTCGTGCTTCACCCCGCCGAACGGAACCCTCCCCCCGTCCTCGGGGCGCGAATGGGCCAGGTTCGCAACGGTCCCGCACCCCGCGGCCGACAGGGTTGAGAACACTAGGACAACACAGCTTGTGCGAATGGCCATCTCGCCGCACCCCTGAAAAGAGCCTGAACGGACCCGCCGGGCGAACCCGGGCGAGGGCCACGTGACCGGTCCGGATAACCAGCTGGACGGGACGAGACCGGCCCGACCGGCCTTGAGGACGGAACTCGTACCGCCCTCGCGCTGAACGCTAACCTCGCACCCCACCGCGCCCGGGGGCCGGAGTGCTTAGCGGTTGCGGTGGTGCTGGTGACCGCCCGGCAGTTCGATGGGCATCGCCAGTGTCGTGCCGCCGCCGAGGGCTTGATAGGCGTTGACGATGGCCGACAGCTGCCGCCGCTTGGCCTCGATCAGGGTCAGCCGGGCGTCCTGAAGATCCCGCTGGGCGAACAGCACCTCGATGTACTCGGCGCGGGCGTTTTGGAACAGCTGGTCGGCGGCCTCGACCGAGAGCTCCAGGGCCGTCAGCTGCTGCCGCTTGAGCTCGATGCTCCCGCGGTAGTTCTCCACCATGGAGATCCGGTTGACGACCTCGGTGAAGGCGTTGAGGGTGACGCGCTGGTAGTTGTAGAGGCTCTCCAGCTGGCGGGCGTTCGCGCCGAGGAACTCGGCCTGGATCGCCTTCTTGTTGATCAGCGGCGCGCTGAGGTCGCCGGCGACGCTGGCGATCAGGGCGTCCGGGGTGGCGAACAGGTACTTCGGGTTGAAGGCCTGGTAGCCGATGCCGCCGGTCAGGTCCAGCCGGGGGAAGAAGTGGGCCCGGGCGACCATGATGTCCAGTCCGGACGCCTCCAGCTCGCGCTCGGCCTGGCGGATGTCGGGGCGGTTCAAGAGCAGCTGGGCCGGTACCCCGACGCTCAGCGCGTTAATGTTCAGGTCGAAGAACCCCGCCGACACGCGCTCGACGGGCACCGGGAAGCGGTTGGCGAGGAAGTTGATCCGGTTCTCGGTCTCGACGATCTCCTGCTTGACGACCAGCTTCTCGCTCTGATTCTTGCGGACCTCGGCCTGGAACCGCTGGACCGCCAGCTCGGTGCCCTTGCCGGCCTTGAACTTGGCCCGGGCGATTTCGAGGCTCTTCTCCTGGAGCTCGATGGTCTTGTCCAGGGTCTCCAGCCGCTTGTCCAGCGCCATGAGCCCGTAGTAGTTCTCGGCCACGTCCGCGACCACGCGGGTCGCGGTGTAGTTCCGCCGCTCGGCGGCGGCGACGTAGCGCTGGGTGGCCGCGTCCCGGGCGTTCCGTAGCTCCCGCCAGATGTCCAGCTGCCAGAAGACGTTGAGACCGAGCAGGTAGGTCGGCAGCGGGTCAAAGAAGTTCCGGCCGGGGAGGTACTCGACGTTCCTCTCGACCGCCCCCTCGGGCGAGAAGACGCTGGGCCGGTCCAGCGCCGCCTTGCCCCGGAAGCCCACGAAGGGGAGGTACGCCCCCTGCCGCGCCAGGATCTCGCTCTTGGCGACCTGGACTTCCTCCTCCTGGATCTTCAGCTCCCGGTTGTTGGCCAGCGCCTGGTGGATCAGGCCCGACAGGGTCTTGTCGGTGTAGAACTCATCGACCCCGAGCTGGGCGGAGCTTTCCGGACTGGCGGCCGCCAGAGGCGGGGTGTCGCCAAAGCTGGGCGGCAGGCCGGGTGCCGGCTCCGACATCCGGAGTTTGGGGATTTGGCAGGACGGCAGGACCAACAGCATGCCGCACGTGGTCACGGCCGTGACCACGCACTTCCTGTGCTTGGCGCTCAGAAATCGCGTTGAGCGGTTCATCCGCCTCGTCCTTGAGAAGTTTGCGCGTGTCGGCAAGCCGGGCACTTCGCCGGCCCTCGCCCGGTCGGCGAAGCTCGCCGGCACCCCGGCACCGAGTGGTTGCCGAGAGCCCACCGGGGTGGGCGTTCGCCCCGTACCCCTCGCCGAACCTCGGCCGGCCGGTCCGCAGTCCGTTGCGGTCGAGCCGAACCGGTTGGTAATCACACCCCGATGTCAACTATCTGGAACGCCTGTCGGGCCGACGTGGGCCGTTCCCACTCCGTCGCCGACCGTTCCCCCTCAGACCCTGCCCCCTCACCCCGCGTGACTTGTCCCCGCCCGGACGCCGCCCGTCGCACCGGTTGAAGCGACCCCGGGTCGCATCCGGCCCCTCGGAGGCCGGCTCAGCGGGCGGCCGCGTGTGTCGGTCCGTCCGGTTTTGCGGGGTTCACCATCTTTATCGACTCTCGGCAACCCGCGCTGGAGTGACAGGTGCGGGATCGCGGAAAAGTCTTTGACCCGGGACCGAGATTTCCTAGTCGTTCGTCCGCCGGCCCCGCCGCCCGGTCACGGCCCGGCCCCGCCCGGCGGGGGCTGAGGGTGCGGCGGGTCGATGGGGTCGGCCACGGGCAGTTCGTCGTCTTCGGCCCCGTGGGCCGCCGGCGTGCCGTGCTCGAAGATCTCGCTGAGCGGTTCGTCCACCTCGTCCTTGAGCAGCTTGCGGCCGTCGGCCATCCGCCCGAACAGGTAGTAGAGCCCGGGGATGACCAGCACCCCGATCACGGTGCCCACGAGCATGCCGCCGGCCGCGGTGGTGCCGATCGTCCGGTTCCCGATCGCCCCGGCCCCGGTGGCGAAGACCAGCGGGAGGAGGCCGGCGATGAACGCGAACGAGGTCATCTGGATCGGCCGGAACCGCAGCTTCCCGCCCTCGACGGCCGCGTCCTTCAGCGACACCCCCTCCCGCCGCCGCTGCACCGCGAACTCGACGATCAGGATCGCGTTCTTGCCGAGCAGGCCGACCAGCATGATCAGCCCGATCTGGGCGTACACGTCGTTGGCCAGCCCCATCGCCTGCAGGCCGAAGAAGGAGCCGAACACCCCGACCGGCAGTGACAGCATCACGGCCAGCGGCAGGATGAAGCTCTCGTACTGCGCGACCAGGACGAGGTAGACGAAGACCACGACGATCATGAAGATCATCACGGCCTGGGCGATCTCGACCGTCCCGACCCTTGGTATTGGTACCTCGATGCCCTTCTTCACCTCGTCGTACGACAGCCCCTCCCAGCCGAGGCCGTAGCCCGGGGGGAGTGCCTTCGCCACCTCCTGGATCGCCTGGAGCGCCTGCCCGCTGCTGTACCCCGGCGCCGGTGCCCCCTGGATGGCGGCCGACGGGTACAGGTTGTACCGGGTGATCTCGTTGAGACCCTGCTGCTTGTGGAGCGTCATGAAGGCCGAGTACGGGACCATGTCCCCGCTCTCGTTCTTCACGAACAGGTTGTCCAGATCCTCGGGGTACCGGCGGAACTCCGGCGCGGCCTGGACGTAGACCTTGTAGAACTGGCCGAACCGGACGAAGCCTTGCTCATATGTGCTGCCGATCATAATGTTTAATGAATCCATGGCTTTGCCGATTGTCACCCCCTTCTGCATGGCCTTGTCGTTGTCGATCTTCAGCTCGTACTGCGGGTAGTTGGCGGTGTAGAAGGTGAACAGGTTGGACAGCTCCGGCCGCTTGCCCAACTCGGCCATGAACTGGTCGGTCACTTCCCCGAGCCGTCGGTAGTCGGTCGTGTCCGACTTGTCGAGCAGCCGCACCGAGAACCCGCCGGCCGCCCCGAACCCGGGGACCGCGGGCGGCTCGAAGAACTCGATCTTGGTGTTGGTGACCTCGCGGGCCTTCTCCTCCAGGTCCGCCATGATCTCCCGGGCGGTCTTCTTCCGGTCCCGCCAGTGCTTGAGGTTGATGATGCACGTCCCGGAGTTCGACCCGCGGCCCTCGGTCAGTACCTCGTACCCGGCCAGCGAGGTGACCGAGGTGACCCCGTCGGCCTGCTTGGCGACCTCCTCCAGCTCCCGGGACTTGGCGTTGGTGTACTCCAGCGTCGAACCCGCGGGCGTCTGGATGATCCCGTAGATGATCCCCTGGTCCTCGCCCGGGATGAACCCCGACGGGAGCTTGAGGTTGGCGTACACGGTGGCGGCGGTGAAGGCCGCGACCGTGAGCGCCGTCAGCAGGCGGAGGGTGACGATCCCCCGCAGCAGCCCGGCGTACCCGGCCGTGACCTTCTCGACGAGCTTGTCGAACGGGCCGCGGACGAACGGGAGTACGATGAACAGGAACCCGACCGGCCCCCACAGGTGGTGCGCCAGGTAGGTGATCCCGGCGAGCAGCGTCAGCCCGCCCACGGCCGTCGCCACGAGGGACAGCCACCGCCGCCGCGGCTTCGGCTTGCCGTGACCGTTCCCGTTGCCTTGGCCGTTCCCGTGGCCGTTCCCGCTGCCGTGGGGCTTGAGAATCATGGCGCAGAGTACGGGGGTCAGCGTCAGGGCCACCAGGCCGGACAGGACGATGGACGTGGCCATCGTGATGCCGAACTGGCGGTAGAACTGGCCGACCGGCCCGGGGATGAACGTCACCGGCACGAACACGGCCGTCATCACCAGGGTGATGGCGATGATCGCGCCGGTGATCTCGTGGAGAACCTCCCGGGTCGCCCGGTACGGCGACAGGTGCTTCTCGGCCATCTTGGCGTGGACCGCCTCGACGACCACGATCGCGTCGTCCACCACCACCCCGATCGCCAGCACCATCGCGAACAGCGTGATCAGGTTGATCGACAGGCCGAGGAGCTGGAGGAAGAAGAACGTCCCGACCAGGGACACCGGGACGGCCAGGGTCGGGATCAGGGTGGACCGCACGTCCCCGAGGAACATGTAGACCACCAGCGACACCAGGATGAACGCCTCGAGCAGGGTGTGCATCACCTGCTCGATGGAGGCGTCGAGGAAGTTGGAGACGTCGTAGCTGATCTCGTAGTCCATCCCCGGGGGGAACGACTCCTTCTTGATCTGCTCGAGCTCCTTCTTCACCTCCTCGATGACGGCGGCGGCGTTGGACCCGGGAGCCTGCTTGAGGGCGATGGTGGCCGCCGGGTGGCCGTCCACGTCCGAGTAGATGTCGAAGAACTCGGGGCCGAGCTCGACGGGGGCCGTCGGCGGCTTCCGCCCGGCCACGGCGGCCGCGCCGACGGCGCCCTGGAGCGTGAACCGCGTGTCCGGCGGGACGGGGTCCGGGACGCCGCAGATGTCCTTGAGCCGCAGGATCTCGCCCTCGGCGTTGGCCCGGAGGATGATGTCGGCGTACTGGTCGGGCTTGTTGAACCGGCCGATGTAGGTCAGCACGTACTCGAGCGACTGCGACGTCTTCCCGGTGGCCTGGCCGAGCCGGCCCGGGGAGCCGATGACGCTCTGCTCGGCGAGCGCCTTCATCACGTCCTCGGTCGAGATGCGGTAGGCCCGCATCCGCTCGGGGTTCAGCCACACCCGCATGGCGAACGCCCGGTTGCCGAGGTTCCGGGGGAGGCCCATCCCCTGGATCCGCTTGATCACCGGCATGACCCGGACGTTCGTGAAGTTGAACAGGAACGCCTGGTCGACCCCCGGGTCGGTGCTGTAGATGTTTACGTACATGAGCATGCTCGGCACCACCTGGCTGACCAGGATGCCCTCCCGCTGCACCAGCGGCGGGAGCCGGTTCATCACGATGTTGACCCGGTTCTGCACGTTCACGACGTTGATGTTCGGGTCGGTCCCCGGCTCGAAGTAGATGCGGATCACCGCCTCCCCGGCGCTGGTCGCCGACGAGGCGATGTACCGCATCCCCTGGACGCCGTTGATCGACTGCTCCAGCGGGATCAGCACCGAGTCGACCAGCACGTTGGCGCTGGCCCCGGGGTACGCGATGGCGACCTCCACGGTCGGCGGGGCGACGGACGGGAACTGCGAGCGCGGCAGGGTGACGTACCCCAGCACCCCCAGGAACAGGAGGATGATGGAGATCACCATCGCGAACGCGGGCCGGTGGAGGATGTTCGTGAACATGGAGCCGGTGTGGTCCTGATCCCTGGAGGTGGGGGCGGCGGCTACTCCGCGTGGAACTTCTGCTTCCCGAAGACCTGGTCCGCCGGCCGGGACTCGTACGCCACCTTCTCGCCGTCGTGGACCTCGCGGACGCCCTCGACCACGACCCGGTCGTCGGGGCCGAGCCCCGAGCCGATCACGTACACGTCCTCCTGCTCGTGCACGACCTTGATCTCGCGCTGGCGGACCACGCCGTCCTTGTCGATCACGAAGACGTACTGCCGGTCGAGGATCTCGAACGTCGCCCGCTGGGGGATGACGGTCGCGCCGTGCAACCGCCGGTGGAGCTGCACGGTCCCGGTCTGGCCGTGCCGCAGCAACGCCCCCGCGTTCGGGAAGTCCGCCCGGAACGGGACGTTCCCGGTCTCGTTGTTGAACTTGGCCTCGATGGCGGCGATCCGCCCGGGGTACTGGAACTTGCTCCCGTTCGCCAGCACGAGGTCGACCTGCTCGCTCTCCCGGTCGCGCGCCCGGTTGGCCATGTAGTCGAGGTAGCGGGCCTCGGGCACGTTGAAGTACACCCACATGACGCTGTTGTCGGACAGGGTCGTGAGGACGTCGCTCTCCTTGACCAGGCTCCCCTGCTGCTCGTGGAGGCGGTCCACGATGCCGGCGAACGGCGACTTGACGATCGTGAAGTCCAGCTCGGCCGCCGCCAGCGCCGCCTTGGCGTTGGCCTTGTCCAGCTTGGCCTGGGCCAGTGCCACCTCCTGGAACGAGACGATCGGCGTCTTGTTCTCGTACAGCCGTTTGGTGTTGTCGAACTCGATCTGCGCGAGCTTGGCCTCGGCCATCTCGGCGTCCAGCTTGGCCTTGAACAGGGTCGGCAGGATGCGGAACAGCACCTCGCCCTCCTTCACCGCCTGCCCCTCCCGGATCGTGACCGGTTCGAGGTACCCGCTCTGCAGGGCGCGGACGTTGATGTGCCGCTGCGAGTGGATCTGGCAGACGTACTGCTGGGTGACGGTGACGTCCGTCACCTTGGGGCTGGTCACCACGATCTTGTGGTGCTCGTGGTGGTGCTCCCCCTCCTTGTGCGCGTGGCACGCGGGCAGCGCGAGCAGGACCAGCGCCAGGGCAGGCGCGAGAGCAGATATCGATTTCATGGTTTAAATATCTATTGATTTTTCATGTGTTTCCGGACGCCGTTCTGTGCTGTGACTGTTTCGAGTGCAGCACTGGCGCTGACGTTGCTGCCGGGAGAGCGGGGCGCCGGTCGGACGAGGATGCGGGTCTGGGGGCTATGTGCGAACTCAGCGGGTCACCCCGCCTCGGGGGTCGCGGCCCTACAACCGGCCCTATTCGGGCGGGGGTTGCTTGACGTGTGCCGGCGGGCGATTCCGGCTCGGGCTTGCAGGTCGAATCCGCAATCCGATCCCATCAGTGACCCGTTTCGGGGTAACCTGATGGCCGGGATGCGCCAAATGGTATGGGGAAGAGATACGTTCACTTATATGCCATATCATATTTTGATATGTCGAGTTTGTGACTCTGTGTCTCGTCTGATGTCGTCAAGCAATGCAATTTGCGGGCCAATACCGTTAGTTCTTGGCTGATCAACTGCGCGGCATATCTCTGCCTGCATTTCGGGCAACAAGGCTGGTTCTTGTAGCACCTGTCGGCGGATCGGCTTTCTTCAAAAGTTGCGAACACTCCTACCGCCGGAGGCGGACGACTTTGGCGTATTCGGTTGCGGAATGGCTTGGAACGAAGCGATTTCTACGCCCCCTCAGTGGCGGGAGTTTCCGGAGCTTTGAGTAGCTCAGGCTGTAGAATCGTACTAGCCCTGCGCTTCGGAGCTTCGGGCAGACCCTGCCTCTCGGTCTGTCTGCTTGTTTTTATGGCAAAATAGAAGGTTTGTGCATGCTTCATGAGCGTGAATCGAGCCGGCTCATTCTTGGGATATCTGGCCGTTGGGCGGCCAGACTGGTCCAGCCAAGCCCTCGAAGCAAACGTGTCGACAAGATATGGTGCCGATTTGTTGATCTAATTTTCAATTATATATTAACATATTTTTGAGATGATGGGGGCTCACGAAGCGGAGATCTGGTATAGGACATTGCCGGGCAATGAGTTGTGGCCAGAAACCCTCTATCGCTTCCTGAACCGTCTCGGCATCCTCTGGCCTACCGGCCGGTGTTCCTGACGAAACTGGAGTCGGCCGTCGACTTCTACCAGTGGGCGAGGTGCTGGCTGGGGGTGCTCCTGCGGATGGTCGCCGATAGGGTGTGCATCAATGTTTTGGTGTACATGACCGCCCGCGGCCTCGGGGTGATCACGCTCAGCCAGGGATGGAAGGACTCGGCACTGTGGGTGTGCCGCCTGCCCGGCCGGGCCGTGACCGTCCCGAAATCCCCACGTCCGTGTGGGAACTTCTACTCGTAACGCTTGCCCCCGCCGCGTCAACTGTGAGGATCGGCACCAATCGGGCTCAGCTGTGTGTGGGTCAGCCGGGCCAACACCCGCTGCCGTTCGTGTCACAGGCCACGGTCCCGGCGGGCTCGTCCCGCGCCCGCTCACGGGGCCACGGCCGCGGGCGGGTCCGACTTCGCGTCGCCCTTCGAGTTGTACGGCTGCCACGCCAACCCGAGGGACAGCCCGCGGTCCCGCTTGGCGACGATCGCCCAGGGCGTCCCCTTGTAGCCCGCCGCCATCGCGTCGAAGAGCTCCTGGGCCTCGGTCAGCATCGCCCGCTCCTTCTTCGCCTTCATGGTCGGGCTCGACACCAGCCTGTACCCGTCGTGGCCGAGCTTCGCGTCGCGCGGCGGGAGCACCTCGGTGCGGATGTTCCCCAGGGCCAGGTTGTACTCGTGCAGGTACGCCAGCCGGGACTTCGCCTGCGCCACCGCGTAGTCGTAGTGGGCCTGCCACCGCTTCGACTGGCCCGCCTTCTTCGGCTCGAACGCCTCCAGCCGGAACAGGACGAGCTCGAGCTTCGGGATCGACTCGGCCAGGTAGTCCTGCTCCCGGGCCACCTCCTTCTTCAGCTTCTCGTCCACCGCCCCCTCGAACGAGGAGCGGAGTTTCGACCGGCCCTGGTCGCCCCACACCTCCCGCATCGTCTGGAACGAGTCCATCACCGCCAGTGGGAACTCGTACTTCTCCTTGTTCCCCGGCATCATCATCTCCTTCGCCGACACGTCCGCCTTGTACGCCAGCAGGGCGTCCTCGGGGAACGGGTAGGCGCCCAACTCGGCGACCGCGTCGTCGCCGACGATGGGCGGGAGGGTGAGCTCCGCCACGAGGTCGGCGACGGACACCCCCTTCGGGGCGACCGGCAGGTCGAACCGCTTGGCGTGCGGCTCGTCCCTGTTGGCGGCCGTCAGCTCCTTCGGGGCCGACCCGTACAGCTTCACTGTCTGGCTGTACCTCCCGCCCTTCTCCCCGGACGAGGCGAGGCCCGCGACCTCGCCCACCTTCTTCCCGACCCGGGTCACCCAGTCCTCCATCGGGATCGGGTCGTTGTCGCCGAGGTTCTTCCCCCCGCCGCCCTTGGCGTACCGGGTGAGGTCGAGGAACGCGCTGCTGGCGGTCGCCTCGGCGCTGCCGGGCGCGACCGCCTGGCTGTAGAACTCGAGCGCGTTCTCGCCGGGCTGGCAGGTCAGGACCACCTGGGTGTCGGGGGGGGCGGTGTCGGTCAGGAGCTTGGCCAGTTCCTCGGTGAGGGGCTCGCTGCCGGGGCGCAAGCGGCCGCGCTCCGGGTTGAACCGGCACACGTCCCAGATCACCACCTTCTGCGTCGCCTTGCAGGCCTTGAGCTTGTCGTAGAAGTCGGTCAGCGGGATGAGGCTGTCGGCGTCCTCGGGGTCGCCCTCCATCGGCACCAGGTAGCCCACGTCCTTGTCGTCCACCTTCCGGGCGAGGAGGTGGCCGCCGTAGTACACGACGACCCGGTCCTGCGCCCGGCTCGTCTCGAAGAACAGCTGGTAGGCTCCTGAGACGACGGGCTTCATCGGCCGCTGGTCGTCGGCGACCACGAACACCTGGTTGTTGTCTTTGTCTCGCGGCACCCGCCACTCGTGGGCGAGCCGCTCGGCCGCCGGGCGCGTCCGGTCCGCGCCGTGCGTGCCGTTCCGGACCTCGGCGGTGGTCAGCGGGTTCAGGTACAGGTAGTTGCTGACGTGAATGAACAGCAGCCGGCGCGGCAAGCCGGACGGGCCGGTGACGAGGTTCGACCGGTTCGGGTTGGCACTCGGGCCGCCCGGCTCCTTCCCGCCCCCCCCCTCGCCGCCGGTGCCGTTCTGCGTGGTTTCCTTGAGACGCTTGACGTAGGGCACGCCGACCACCACCCCGGCCACGAGCCCGACCGCCAGGACCAGCGCGACCCCGACCCACGCGGCTTTACTACTCCCCCCGGCGCGGCGGTAGCCGGTCGCCCGGCTGTGGGCGGCGGTCGCGGCCGACACCGCCTGGAACTCCTTCCCCGGCTGGAACTCGCTGCCGGCCGAGTCCGGCGCCCGCGGCGCGGCCGGGACGGGCATGGGCGCCGCTCCAGGCACGGGAGCCGGGTAGGGGTAACCGGCGGCCGCGGGGTCGTAGGGGGCAGGCTGTGGGTAGCCCGGCGGAACCGGGTACGAGTAGCCCGGCGGTAGGGGGTACGCATACCCCGGCGGGGGGGCGTACCCGGGCGGCAGCGGGTAGGGGTAGCCGGCGGGCGGGTGGTAGCCCGGCGGCAGCGGGTACGGGTAACCCGGGGGAGGGGCGCCGTAGGCGGCGGGATGGTAGCCGCTCGCTGGGTCGTAGGCCGGGGGGGGCACGCCCCCCGCTTCCGGGTCGAACGGGTTGTGCGCTGCCGGCCGGCTGGCCCCCGCGGACATATCGGTGAACGGCGACTCTTCGGGCAGGGGGAGGGGCTCGGGAGCCTGTTGGCCGGCCGCGGGAGCCTTCGTGCGCACCACCGCCCCGCACTTCTTGCACTTCACCGCCTGACCCGCCCACTTGGCCGGAATTTTCAGGCCGGCCTGACAGCTGGGGCACGTCGCGCGGAAGGTCGCGTCCATCCCGTCTTCTCCCGGTCCCGGTGCCGTTTCGAGGCCATTCTAGCACCGGAGGTTCCGGAATCGGACCCGAAACGGGCCTCGTGACGCCCCCGTTACGGCCCGTTCCCGGGCCGGCGGCCGCTTGCCGGGGGGGGCCGGCTTCGGCATGTTGACCCGGTAGCCGGAACCCGGAGGCCCAGCGATGCAGGTGGTGTTGATCGACGGGGACGGGATCGGCCCCGAGGTGACCGCCGCCGCCTGCCGGGTGGTGGCCGCCGCCGGGGTGAAGATCGACTGGGTCCGTGCCCCGGCCGGGGCCGCCGCCGCCGCCTCCCACGGCGACCCCCTCCCGGAGGAAACTCTGGAGGTCATCCGCCGCTACCGAGTCGCCCTCAAGGGGCCGTGTACCACCCCGGTCGGCAAGGGGTTTCGGTCGATCAACGTCCGCCTCCGCCAGGGGCTGGAGTTGTTCGCCAGCGTGCGTCCGGTGACCAAACTGCCCGGGGTGAAAACGCCCTACGAGGCGGTGGACCTGGTCGTCGTCCGCGAGAACACCGAGGGGCTGTACGCCGGGCTCGAACACGAGGTCGTGCCGGGGGTGGTGGAGAGCGTCCGGCTGGTGACGCGGGCGGCGGCCGAGCGGATCGTCCGGTTCGCCTTCGAGCTGGCCCGGACCCGCGGCCGCCGGCTGGTCACGTTCTGCCACAAGGCCGACGTGATGCGCCTCTCGGACGGGCTGTTCTTGGAGTGCGCCCGGGCGGTGGCCGACGAGTTCCCGTTCATCCTGTTCGACGAGAAGCCCATCGACAACGTCTGCCTCGAACTGGCCGCCGACCCGTCCCGGTTCGACGTGCTGGTGATGGAGAACCTGTTCGGCGACCTGATCTCGGACCTGTGCGCCGGGCTGGTGGGCGGGCTGGGGGTGGTGCCGGGGGCGAACCTCGGCGAGCGGTACGCGGTGTTCGAGGCGGTCCACGGCAGCGCCCCGGACATCGCCGGGAAGGGGCTGGCCAACCCGATCGCTGTGGTCCGCAGCGCCGCCATGCTGCTGGAACACGTCGGCCACCGCCCGGCGGCCGAGCGGATCGAGCGGGCGGTGGTGAAAACGCTGGAGGCCGGGGTCGGGCTGACCCCGGACCTGGGTGGGAGCGGCACCACCGGCACCCTCACCGACGAACTCTGCCGCCACGTCGTCGGGTGAGGCGGGAGCAGGGCGAGCGCACCTAGATCGCCTGGGATTCGGCGTTTCTCACCCTCGACCCCCGCTCCGGCCTAGTGATCACAGGTATTACTCGCCAAGCCCTGGCAGAACAGACGATCTCCCAGACGATCTAGGTGCGCTCGCCCGGGCTTCACCCCTGACACCTCATGAGCCATCTCTGCTGAAGACGGGCGTAGGCTACTCCTTTCCTGGAAGTACCAACCCCGGAGGCGCTTCGTCGATGGGACGGACCTCCAAACTGATGATTGTGTCCCTCTGTCTCGTTGCGCGGGCAAGTACGAGGATGCTGCTACCAGGCTTCTCTCGGGCCAGTGCCAGCGCCGCTTTGGCGGCACCGTCCCCCAACGGTGTGTCGAGAAGGTAACGGTGACGGCTCCCTTTCGGTGCTACGACAGCCGAAAAGTTCTCCAACTCGCCGTCACGTCGCGTAGGGGCAATCGTGACTCGCAGGAACCGGTCTTTGCCGAGAAGCGCCTCGGCGCCGCCCGACTTCCCGAGCTTCTCCTCGATCTCGGCCAGCGTCGTCGGCACGGCAGTACTTGGGCCGACAGAGACGATCTCGGCCCCGTCTACCGCCCGAACGTTAACCCAATGGACTTTGCCGCGAACCGTAACCGGTTGCCCGGGCGAGAGTGCCCGCATCCGAGGGTCGGTCCGACCGCCTACCGGTCCCATCTCGAAGTCGAGCGTCGGGACATCGGCATCGCGCGTAGTGGGCGTGGCGGTCAGGAAGATGTGCCCGCCCTTCTCGCCCGAGAGTTGTGACTGGTAGAAGCCGATCACCTCCAGTGGTTTATCGAGGTACTTCTTCCGAGCGGCGTCCTCGTCCTTGGCGAGCTCGGCCAGGTACTCCGCCACGCTAAGCCGTGCGGGCGGTGTGTTACCCGTCGCAGTGTGTTGCTGTGGGGGAGTAAGGTCGGTGCCGGCCGGAGCTCGGTCTGGATTGTGCGGCGGTTGGGGCGGTTGTTGGGCGCACCCGAGTACGACCAGCAGACCGGCGAACGTGCAGACGCGGCGGCTCATCGGACGCACCTCGGGGGATCTCGGTAACCCAACCCTATACCACGATGCAACCTCGACGGGGGGCCGCTACGGGGCCGTGCCCGCCGGCACCGGGTACACGGCCACCTGCCGGGCGGCCCGGAAGGTGACGGCCAGTTCCTTACTGTCGGGAGAGAACCCGATTAGCGGAGCCTCGCCCCCGGACACCGCCGGCGGGGTGACGCGGCCGAGCGCCTTCCAGCCCGCCGTTTCAAACACGTCCGTGTGCCACAGAATGCCGCCCCGGGCGTCCCGGATGGGAAACGCCGCGTGACGGCCGTCCGGCGACAACACCCCGCTCACCACCTCGTGCGGCGTGTCGAAGCGGTAGACCACTGCCCCGGTCTTCCCGTTGACGACGGCCGGACCGCTCCCGCCGCCCGGGAGTGGGCCGGAGTAGATCATCCGGCCGCCGTCCGCGGTCATCGAGTAGACCCGGGCCGTGCGGGCACTCGTCCCGGTGCCGGCCGCCCACTCGGCCGCCGGCTGCCCGGACGGGAGCTTGTACCAAACCGCCTTGCCCGACCCGTCGAGGACGAACAGCTGAGACTCGTCGGCGGTGAAGGCGATGGCGCCGCTGGTCGAACTGGCCCGCCACCCGCCGCCGAGCACGACCGTTCCGGTGGTCGTGTCGAGGACGCGGAGCGGGCCGGGGTCGCGGGTGCTGGCCACCGGCCGGGCGAGGGCCGTGTACCGCCCGGTCGGCGAGACAGCCCGGACCAGGGCGTACTGGGCGGTCGTCTTCTCCCCCGCGGGCAGGTCGGGGAACGTCAGATCGTCCGCCTTCTCACCCGTCCGCGCCGCCCATACGGCGACCTTCCCGTCCAGGCCGACCGACGCCACCCGGTCGCGGAACGGAGCCAACATCTTCACACCCCCCGCCTTGTGGCCGGCGAACCCGGGGAGCGGGGCGCCGGTCGTGGCATCGAAGGCGAGTACGGCGGCGGACGTGCCGGCTGCCTGGAACAGTACCTTGCCGTCCGGCGTGTAGGTCGGGACGTCGGCGCGAAGCCCCTGGACGTTGTTCAGGTTCGCGGTGGCGGTCCAACGGGCCGCAAGAGCCGGTGGGGTCGGCATCTGGATCATCGGAACGCCAGCCGGCCGGGCCGGGGACACGGTCGGCGGCATCGGGAAGCCGACCGGTGGCGGGAAGGGTTGTGGTCCGGGGAACGGCTGTGGCCCAGGGAAGGGCGGGGCGGGCGGACCGAACGCCTGGGCCGGCAGCGGGGTGGGGGCGGGGGCGAGCGGCGCGGGAACGGCGCCGGGCGCGGCGGGGGGCGACCCCTGGAGCTCGTACAGGGCGACCTCCCCGGTGCTCCCGTCGTGGAGGGCGAAGGCCCGGCCGTCGGCCCGGAAGGCCCACCCCTTCACGTCCGTCGCGCCCACCGCCTCTCGCGCCAACACCGTGCCGGTCCGGGCGTCGACGACCGTGGCCTCGCCGTTGGCGAGCCCGAGCAGCCAGCGCCCGTCGGCGCTCAGCGCCGACGGGCCGGCCGCCGGGTCCGGGCTGACCGACCGCAACACCTGGCCCGTCCGGCCGTTGAGAAGGTAGCGGCCCGGGGTCAGCGCGCCCGGGCGGCCGGCGTACAGGACGAGCCCGCCGTCGGCCGACATCGACACCAACGGGTTCTGGACCCCGACCGACGTGAAGCCCCAACCCGTCTCGTGCGCCCCGCCGGGAAGAGTGAGCCAGCGCACCCGACCGTTCGACTCTGCGACCAGGAGCCGGTTGCCGTCGGCTGTGAAGCGGGCGTTGCCCGCCTGCCACAGCGCCTGGGTGACCGGCTGCTTGGTGGCCACGTCGAAGACCCGGAACAGGCTGACGCCGCGGCCCCCCTTCGGCTGTGAGCCCACGAACAGGTAGCGCCCGTTCGGGCTGACGGCCCAGCGCGTCGGCTCGCCCTGGTAGGGCGGGGGGAGGAAGTGCCCCGGCACGACCTCGCCGTCCCGGGAACCCGAGGGGACGCTCCAGAGGGTTGGGTGGAGGGCACCGGCGGCGAGCAGCACCTTTCCCCCGCCGGCCGGCCACAGCTCGACGGGGCCGGGCAACTCGGCCGGCCCGGCGAGCCGGGCGGTCGCCGCACCGCTGCGGCCGTCCAGCACCCGCACGCCGTCGGCGGCCTGCGCGAAGACGTGGCTACCGTCGTCCGAAACGGCCATCATCCCGCCCGGACCCGGCGGGCCGATCCGGCTCGTCCACGCCTTGCGGAACCCCGCCGGCGGGCCGGCCGCGGGCGGCGGGTCGGGCACCCGCGGGGCTGGCGGGGGGGCGGGGGTATCGGCCGGGGGGGTGGGGACGCTGGCCGGGGGTGGGACGCCGTCGGCTGGCGAGTCGGTGGGTGCCTCGGCGGCGGGCCGGTCCGGGGGGGCGACGAGGGCGGCCACGACCCCGACGCCCCCGCCGCAGCACATCGTCATGAGACCAACAAAGGTGACCGGGAGCGCCCACCGCTGCCAGGCCGGGCGGGCGGGCGGGGCGGGCCCGTCGCGGTCGCGGCGGGAGGGCCGGCGGTCGTCGCGGTCGTGGGGGGGCGGACCGGGCATGTCCGTGTCTCGTGGGATGTGACTTTCGTCTTACCACACGGCCGGTCCGACCGGAAGCACGTCGCTCGCCGGGTGCTTCGGGGAACCCGTATAAAAGACATCTGTCCTACGCCCCGGCCCGCGGGCTCCCGGTGCGTGCCGGGTGAACCCGGCGCCGACCGTCCCGACCGTGGCCGCCCGGCACGTCCTTTCCCCGCACACCATGACCACACCGGCCGTCGTCGGCATCGACCTTGGGACCACCTTCAGCCTCGCCGCCGCCGTGGAGGACGGCCGCCCGGTCGTCCTCCGCGACGACCGCGGGGCCGCCCTCATCCCCAGCGCCATCAGCTTCCACGACGACGGCACCGTCCTCGTCGGCACCGCGGCGCGGGAGCGGGCGCTGTCGGACCCCGAGCACACCATCTTCAGCGTCAAACGGCTGATGGGCCGCACGCTCGCCGACCTCCAGCGTGAGCTGAAGCTGATTCCGCACCAGATCGTCGAGCGCGAGATGGGGGGCGGGCGGAAGGTGCTGCGGGTGGACATCGCCGGGCACGAGCACACGCCGGAAGAACTCTCGGCGATGATCCTGAAGGAAGTCCGCAAACGGGCCGGGAACCCGACGAAGGCGGTCATCACCGTCCCGGCCTACTTCGACGACGCCCAGCGGCAGGCCACCCGCGACGCCGGCCGGATCGCCGGGCTGGACGTGCTGCGGATCGTCAACGAGCCGACCGCCGCCGCCCTCGCCTACGGCCTCGACCGCCGCGGCTCCGGGACCGTGGCCGTCTACGACCTCGGGGGCGGCACGTTCGACTGCTCGGTCCTCACGCTGGCCGACGGTGTGTTCAAGGTGCTGGCCACCAACGGCGACACCTACCTCGGCGGCGACGACTTCGACCGCACGCTGATGGAACTGGCCGCCCGCGAGATGGGCGTGGACCTGGGCGTGCGCGACCCCGAGTTGCTGCAACACCTCCGCGACGCGGCCGAGCGCTGCAAGGTCGCACTGAGCGGTGCCGACGCCGCGCCCCTGAGCGTGCGGACGCCCACGGGCACGCCCTTCGAGCGGGTGGTCACACGGGCCGAGTTCGAGGGGCTGATCGCCCCGCTGATCGACCGCAGCATCGCCCGCTGCCGGGCGGCTCTCAAGGACGCCGGGCTGACGCCCGCCCAGGTGGACGAGGTCGTGATGGTCGGCGGCTCGACGCGCATCCCCTACGTCCGCCGGCGGGTCGGGGAGTTCTTCGGGCGGACCCCGCACACCGGGCTGAACCCGGACGAGGTGGTCGCCCTCGGGGCGGCCGTGCAGGCCGACATCCTCGCCGGCGGCCGCCGCGACGTGCTGCTGCTGGACGTGGTGCCGCTCTCGTTGGGCATCGAGACGCTCGGCGGCGTGGTGGACAAGCTCGTCCACCGCAACACGACCGTCCCCTGCCAGGCAAAGACGCGCTACACCACGGCCGCCGACGGGCAGACGGCGATCCTCCTGAGCATCTACCAGGGCGAGCGCGAGCTCACCCGTGACTGCCGTTTCCTGGGCACCTTCAAGCTCGCCGGCATCCCGCCCATGCCTGCCCAGTTCGCCCAGGTGGACGTGACCTTCCGGGTGGACCAGAACGGCCTGCTCACGGTCACCGCCCAGGAACTCCGCAGCGGCGTCGCGGCCCAGGTGACGGTCCAACCCGCCCACGGCCTGACGCAGGCCGAAGTCGATGAACTCGTGACCGAGAGCGTCGAGAACGCGGCCGAGGACTTCACCGCCCGCCGGCTGATTGAGCTGCGGAACAAGGCCGAGTCCGACCTGCGGCACACCGACAAGGCACTCGCCCAGGCCGGCGACCGGCTCACCGCCGACCAGCGGGCGGCGGTCGACGCGGCGGGGGGCGACCTGCGCGCCGCAATCGGTGGGGCCGACCTCGCCGCCCTCCAGCAGTCGCTCAACCGATTCGTGGCGGCGACGAACCCGCTCGCCCAACTGGTGATGAACGACGTGCTGCGGAAGGCGGTCGGCGGGAAGACGGAGGAGGAGTTGGGTTCGTCCGAGCTCTGACGGGTGTTGAGAGTCAGGGTCAGGGCTGGTGGTTTGGCAACCCGGGCGGAGGCCGTCATGGATCAGGTCTGGCACGCGCACCCGTGGGTCGTCGCCCTCGCCGACGAGACGCTCTACCGCGGGAAGTACCTGAACCCGGCCGACGGGGAGGCCGCCGCCGCGAAGATCCGGGCGGGGGCCGCGCCGAAGGACGTGCTCGGCTGGACGGCCTCGCGGCTGCCGGTCGCCAACGTCCGCTCGGTCGAGTGGGTGCCCGCCGCCGGCACGCTCCTCGTGAAACGCAGCTGGCTCCGCGACCCGTGGCGGCTGACCTTCCCGGGGGGCGAGAAGGCGTTCCGCACGCTGGCCGCGTTGCTCCCGGGGCCGGTCGAGAGCGAGGGCCGGGTCGGCCCGAACGACCTTCAGATGGACCCGCGGCTCGGGCTCGGCGTTCTCGTCGGCTTCATCGGGCTCATTGCCCTGATCGGCGGGGCTCTGGAGGGCGTCGGGCCGGCCCCGGTACGGGGCAAGATCTTCGCCCAGATCGGGGCCGAGATCGGTCTGGTCCCGGCGCTGGCGGTCGGGGTCGTCGCCCTGCTGGCCGGGATCGGCGGGCTGGTCTGGTGGTACGCCGCCCGGCCGACCAAGGTGGTGGTGCGGCCGGGCGGGCAAGGCGGGTGATTCGATCCTGAGCTTGTGGCGCTCCTTCCGGGGGTTGCCATGCCCAAAACCTGTGAGCCGTGCCGGTTCCTTACCCCCGCCGACGCCGAAGCGCCGTGCCCACACTGCGGCCGGCCGCTCCGGTTCACCCTCCTCCCGCCGCCGGGCGAACCGGACGTGCTGCCGTCCCGCCGGCGCGTTCCGCGGTCCGGCGGCGGGGCGTGGCTCGGCGGCCTCTGGGAGACGTTGATCGGTACGCCGGTCGGGCTGGTGGTCCTGGCCGTCGTGGCGCTGGCCGGGTCGATGGCGTACCACGACTGGGCGTCCCGCGACCGCGGCCCGGCTGCCGACGCGGTGTCGGGCCGGGTGCGGGTCGGGATGCACTTCTCGGAGGTCGGCCGGGCGCTGGACACCGGGCCGGCACCGCGGCCGTCCTACCCGCGCATGCGCGACCGCTTCCCGAGCGACGAATTCGGGGACGGCGTGCTCAACTACGAGGGGCGCGGCGTGAAACTCCGCGTCCACTTTGTCGGCGGGTACGCGACCTCGGTTACCGAGGAACCGGGAAGTGCGGAACCGGGCTCCTTCCGGTATGAAGTCCGCATTACGCAGAGGAACCCATGACCTGGCACGACTCCCGCGAGATCGGCGAACTCCTCTTCGAGACGTTCGGGAAGCTCGACCCGCTGACCGTCCGCTTCACCGACCTGCACAAGCACGTCCTCGCCCTCGACGGCTTCGAGGGGAAGCCGGAGGCGTCCAACGAGAAGCTCCTTGAGGCCATCCAGATGGCGTGGTACGAGGAGTGGAAGGACGAGTACGGCGGGTGACCCCGACGGGCTCACGCGCAGCCCGACGGCCCGAAACACGACTCCCTCGGGTCATGCGGTCGATCGCCCCGCCCGGCCCCTGCCGGCCTCACCGGCACGCCCGCAGGAAGGCCACGAGGTCGGCCAACTCCTGCCGCGCGAGCTGCTGGTCGAGGCCGGCCGGCATGACCGACACCGTCCCCGGGGCGATCGACTCCACCTCCCCCCGGGCGACCCGCTCGCTCTTGTCCGCCCCGGTCACCACCACGATCTCGTCCGGGGCGTCCTTCGCCAGGATGCCGTTGAGTACCCGGCCGTCGGCGGTCACCACCCGGACGGGCTCGTAGCTGCGGACGAAGCTCGCGCTCGGGAACACCACCGCTTCGAGCAGGTCGCGCTCGGAGCGGATGCCGCCGATGCGTGTCAGGTCCGGGCCGACCAGCCCGCCGACGTAGCCGATTTTGTGGCACGCCGCGCACTGCCCCTTCGCCCCGTTGAACACCGCCTGCCCGCAGCGGACGTCACCCGCTGGCAGGTCTTTCATCAACTGGTCCAGCCGGGCAAGGTCGTCCCGGCGGGCCTCGGCGAGGGCGGCGTAAAGTTTCTCGGCGGCCGCCTTCACCGCCACCGGGTACTTGTCGAGGGTCGGCTTCACCTGCTCGACGCGCACCACCGACCGGACGGCCGGGGCGGCGAGCGCTTCGACCAGAGCCAGGCCGGCCTTGGCGTCCGTCGAGCGGTCGAAGGCCGGGAGGAGCTTGCCGACCTCGGCCGGGGGAACGGTCTTGAGCGAGCCGGCGAGTTGGACGAGCGCCTCGGCCGGGAGGGGCTCCCGGGTCAGGAGGTCGGCCGCGGCCGACCGGACGGGGCCGGGCCGGTCGCGGTGGAGGCTCGGGATCACCTCCCCGGCCTGCGCCGCGGACAGCCGGGCGCTGAACGGCGTCATGGCCCGGAGGGTCAGAGCCAGTTCGGGCGGGGTCGGGATGTCGTGCTGCTCGCGGTAACGGGTCGTTTCGTTCAGCAGCCAGGTTGCGATCGCGTCGGCCGGCGGGGCCGCCCGGAGAACCGCGGCGGCGTCGCGGACGACCTCGGGGTCGCGCGAGATCAGCGCGTGATGGACCCCGTCTTTCCACTCGGGCGGGAACGCCTTCAGCCCGGCCCGGGCCATGCTACGGAGGACGGCCCGCTGCGCGGGGGCGGTCTCCGTCCTCGCCAGCGCGGCACCGACCACCCGGCGGACCGGCTCGCCCTTGAGGTACGGTACGCTCCGGCCCACCAGCGCGTCCCGCTCGGACGGGGTCATCGCGTTGACCCAGGCGAGGCGGGTCTCGAAGTACCCGGCGAGTCGGTCGCCCCATTCGGGGTGCCGGCCGGCGACCCACCACGCGGTTTCCTGAAGGGCCGCGTCCTTGGCGTCGAGTTCGCGGAGGACGGCGGCCGGGTCGAGCTTCCCGTCCGGCATCTGGTCGAGGGCGGTGAGGGCGGCCCGGCGGACGCGGGGCGAGGGGTGGGACAGTGCCTTCGCCGTCTCGTCGCGGCGGCCCTGGGCGATCAGGGCGTAGGTGAGGGCGTGGTCGAGGGGGCGGTCGGTCTCACTGTCGGCGAGGGCGGGAAACAGAAACGGTTCGAGCGCGACCGCCCCCTTGCTGTGGAGGGCGAGCGCCTCGGCCGCGACCCGTCGCACCCGGGGCGACGGGTCGGTCAACCGGTTAATGGCGGGGTTGATCGCGTAGTCACTGTCGGGGAAGTTGAGGCCGAGGATGTGGAGGACGGCCTGCCGGATGTCTTCGTCCGGGCTGGAAACGAGGGAGGTGATGAGCGGGGTCCACGCGACTCGCTCCTCCCGCCCGGCCAGCCAAACGGCCGCCAGCCGGCCGGCCCGGGTGCCGCCGGCGGTCAGGCCGGCGACGGCCACGTCCACTATGCGGTGCCGCCGTTCGGCCTCGGCGACCGCCCGGCGGACCACCCACGGTCGCGGGTCGTGGAGCAACAGCCCGAGAGCCCCCTCGTCCCGTTTCGCGTAGTCGATCCTCGCCCCGCGGGGGTCGTCGACCCGGTGCGCGCCGGTCCGCTTCACGCGGTAGACCGCGCCGGTCACGTCCGGCTTCACCAGCTGGGAGGTCGGGCAGCAGAGCTTGTACCAGCCGCCGGTGTCGATGATGAGGAGCGAGCCGTCGGCGTCCTCGATCACGTCGGTCGGGTGGAAGTCGTGGCTGTCGGAGACGACGAAGTCCGAGTCCTTCGTGGTGTACGTCGAGCCGGTGGGTACGAGGACGTGCCGGCTCACCTTGCGGAGGTTGAACTGGCAGCAGAACAGGTTGTTGGCGTAGTCCGGGCCGAACTGGTCGCTCTCGTAGCGGTGGAGCCCGCTCGGGGCGGCCGGGCCGAGGTGCGTCATCGGCGCCATCAACTCCGGGCCGGTGCGGACGTGGCCGTCGAGCACGTCGTGCGGTTTGCCGTACACGCCGCCGTAGACGGCGTGGATGAGCCCGTCGCGCTTGCCGTCCCGCGGGTGCTGGAGGAAGGTGCAGCTGAAGATGCGGTCGCCGGTGGGGGTGAAGACCACGTCGACCGGGTTGTCCATCCCGCCGGTCATGACTACGTCGCGGTCGCTGCCGTCCGGCCGGGCGCGGAAGACGTGCGCGGCGCGGGTGACGAGCTTCCGCTGGCGCTCGTCCTCGCCGAGGACGTGTTCCTGTTTGGCGAAGGCTCCCTTGCACCAGTAGATCCAGCCGTCCGGCCCGAGGTAGGGTCCGTGCAGGTCGTTGGCGCAGCCGGTGAGTGTCTTCCCGTCGAACCAGACCTCCTCCTTGTCGGCCCGGCCGTCGTCGTCGGTGTCGGTGAACTTGAGGATGTGCGGCGGGGCGGCCACGTACAGCGACCCGTTCAGCCACATCGCCCCTTCGGGGAACATGATGCTCGGGACGTAGACGGTCGACTTCTCGTAACGCCCGTCGCCGTCGGCGTCTTCGAGGCGCAGTACCCGGTGGGGCTTCTTGGCGAGTTGGTCGGCGACCTTCTCGTTGGAGCCGGACGAGTCGGTGACGTAGAGCCGGCCCTTCTCGTCGAGCGCGGCGGCGATCGGCCGGGGGACGACGTCGGCACCGGCGGCCAGCTCGATGGTGAACCCGACCGGGAGGGTGAAGGTGTGACCGTTGAGCTTGGTCTGGTAGTACCCGGCCGGCACCACCGGGGCGGCGGGAGCGGTTGGTGGTTGGGCGGGTTGCCCGCTCACCGGCGCGAAGGGGACGAAGGCGAGCGGGACGAGGAGCAGCGCACGGGTCACGACCGGCCCTCCGGGGGAGCCCCGAGTATCGCCGGCGGGGGAGGGAGGGGCAACGGTTTGGTGGCGTTCGGGTCGAGTCCGCGAGGCCCGACGGGCGGCGCTCGGAGACGAGGTCACCCCGCCGGTCCGGCCAGGACCGCGCGGGTGGCGATGAAGCACGGGAGGTACGCGGTCAGCTTCCACGCCTCCCCGCCGTCCTCGTAGAAGCCCGTGAGCTGAAGGCCGGCGTCGAGTTGCCCGCCGATCTGGTCGGCCAGCGTGTGCCCGAAGCACAGCGGCTCGCCCTTGTCCGTGTACCGCCGCCGCTCCGCGTCCGTGAGGTGGGTCAGGTCCGAGTAGGGGAGGCGGTGGCGGACCACGAACTCGCCGCGCTCCATCGGCTCGTCGTCGAACAGGTACAGCACCGGGTTCGTGAACCCCGTCAAGAGCACCCCGCCCGGCCGAAGCACCCGCGCGCACTCCCGCCAGACCGGGCGGACGTCCGGGACGAAGGCGTTCGAGCAGGGATGGAAGATCAGGTCGAACGCGCCCGCCGGGAAGGCCGACAGGTCGCGCATGTCCCCCTCGACGGTCGTGACCGCCAGCCCCTCCCGCTCGGCCACCTCCCGGTCGCGGGCGAGTTGGGCGGGGGAGTTGTCGAACGCCGTGACGTTCGCCCCGGCCGCCGCGAGGACCGGCCCCTGCTGCCCGCCGCCGGAGGCCAGGCACAGGACGTCGCACCCGACCAGCGGCGGGAACCAGCTGCGGGGGACCGGCTTGGTCGGGGTGAGGACGACGGACCACTCGCCCCGGCGGGCGGCGGCAACGACCTCCGGCCCGACTGGGATCGTCCACCGGTTGTTGGCGGCGACCTGGCGGTCCCAGGCGTCGCGGTTGTAGGCGCGGACGTCCATTGCTCTCCCCGTCGCCGTAGCGCCCCCGGCGGAAGCCGGGGCGGATGACGCGGCTCACGCCTCGGACCGCAGCTCCGGGAACACGTCGGTCGAGAGTTGGGCGGAGGCGAGGTGGTCGTGGAGCCGGCGCTTGGCCTGGAACTTGAGGTTCGCCACCTGCTGTTCGGTCAGCCCGACGCGGGCGGCCACGTCCTTGTTCCCCCACCCCTTCACGAGCAGCAACTCCAGCGTCATCACGCTGGTGAAGTCGCCGCGGGTCAGCCACTCGCGGACGAGCAGCGTGAGCGCCCGGCCGAGGGCGTCTTCCTCGCGGTCGCGGCGCTCGGCGCTGCGGGCCAGGCTGCTGGCCGGCCGCTGGCGGGTGTCGGCCGCGCGGTCCAGCCCCTCCTCCTCGGCGTCGCCGCCCGGCTGGACCGGCCGGCGGCCGACCCGGCGCAGGTGGTCGGTCACCTTGTGGGAAGCGATGGTGAACAGCCAGGTCTGGAGGTCGCGGCGGTCGTCGAAGTTGGCCAGGCTGTTCCCCAGGCCGACGAACGTCTCCTGGACGACGTCGTCCACCGCCGCCTGGTCCTTGAGCCGCCGCCGGACGTAGGCCGACAGCCGGCCCCGGTAGCGGACGAACAGCTCGTTCCAGGCCTCCTCGTAGGCCCGACTCTTCTTCGGGTTTTCCCGGACCCGCTGGACCAGGAGGCGGTCGGACTCGGTGGGCATGGGTAGGGTCGGTACTTGGCCAGTGGGAGTTTGTCGGTTGGGAACGGTCGCCCGCCCCGTGCGTGACTCCGGGAGTGCTTGGCCGGCGGGTCACCAGCCAAATTCCCACGGGCCAATTACCAATCCCAACTCATGCGAACACGTAAGCGGCGACCGCCCCGCCGGCGAGGGCGGCGGCGACGAACGCCAGCCAACTGGTGAGGTAGCCCTGCGACCAGTCGTCCACCCGCAGGAAGACGAACCCGACGGCCGCGGCGGCGGCGAGCAGCCCGAACAGCTTCAGCGCGCCGGCCATCCGCTCCCGCCCGCGGATCTCGCGCACCTGATCGGCGGACGCCTCCAGCGTGTACTCGACGTACACCCGGTCGGAGGCGTACCCGAGCCGGGCCAGGGCGGCCTTCTCGGTCTCGGTCGGCGGGCGGACGAGGCGGGAGTCGCGGCGGAGGAAGTCGGACTTCACCGCGGCCGGGCTGGGGCGGTATCCCAGCGGCGGGTCGAGCCTGGCAAACGCCTCCGTCAGCCGGTCGGCGGCGGCAGTCAGTGTCGCTTCCTCGGCTTCGTTTTCGGTCGGCAGCGGCACCTCGGACATCACCCGCTCCCGCACCAGGATCGACCCGTTCGGCGGAGCCACGGGCTTGAACGCTACCGCCTCGACGCGGACGGGTACCGTCGGGGCGGGTGGGGGCGAGGGGGCCGGTGGTGGGCTCGGGGCCACGACCGGTTGCGGGGGGGCGGGGGGAGAGGTTGCCGAAACCGGAGAGTCGGGGCTCACATGGGTGCGGACCCACGACGCCACCCTTGCCAGACCGGACTTCTTCTCCATCTCCGGGTGGGCCCGGACCTCGGCCGTGGCCGCGCCGACGGCGGCGGCCACGGCGTAGCTCTCGGCGAGCTTGCGGTTCTCCTGGGCCTTTGGGGTGTTGGCCCCGCCGGCCGACGGCTGGCGGCTCCCGCCACACCCGGCGGCCGCCAGCACCGCGAACGCGGCCACGGCGGCGAGCGGGCGGGGGGTGCGGTGCAGGGCGGTCATGGGGGCATCCGGTAGGGGGTGTCGAACCTCGTCCGCGTCACGCATACTGCCGCTGGTGGCGCCGGGCCGGGCCGCGGGCGGCCGGTTGGCGGGGCGGGGCCGGCGGGGGGGCGGTCCACGGGCTCACCACCTGGGCGGTCACGGCCGCGATCACGATCGGGGCCAGCCCCAGCGCGGCCGAGGCGTACTCCCACGGCCACAGGAACAGCATCATGCCGCCCGCCACCCCGGCCAGCACCACCCGGCCGAACTTGAACCGCTCCTTCCGCCGGCGGTCGGTCATTCCCCACCACGGGCACACGGCCACCGCCAGCCCGTAGTAGAGGGCGTACCGCGTCACCGTGCTGAACAGCTCCGGGCTCACCCGCGCCCACGACCCGACCATCAGATCCCGGCCCGTCTCGACGGCCGCCCCGCCCTTGGGGGCGGTCCAGCCGTCGAGCCAGAAGGCGAACCCGCCGACGACCAGCCCGACCAGCAGCATCTGGAAGCGCCGACCCCAGCCTGTCGAGGTGCCCTCCCGCGGCGGCCGGGCCACCGCCAGCACGCCCCAGCTAAGGGCCGTGGCCAGCAGCGTCATGCGGCCGAGCAGCGACCAGGGCTGTGGGGTGCCGATCAGCACGAACGGGGCGGTACACAGCCCGGCCACCAGGGGAGCCAGTGCGAACGCCCCCAGTCGCTGTGTCAGCCACTCGCGCAGGCCGAGCGGGATCGGGCCGGACGCGAACCGGCGCGACGCCGGCTTCGCCACCGGGGCCACCCGCACCACCGGGAGCGGCCCCGGCTCCGGCGCCGCCAGCCCGGGCTGCCCCGGCGGCGGGGCGATCGGGACGGCGGTGGTCCGGTGCAGCCCCACCGCGGCCAGCGGGGACCGGGCCGGGGGGGCGTCTCCGACTTCTGCCCCCGAGCCCGCCGCCTCGACGGCCCGGACGAACTCCCGCATGGTCGGGAAGCGGGCGGCCGGATCCTTGTCCAACGCACGCCCCACCACCGCAGCGTAGGCGGCCGGCAGCCGGGCCAGGTTCGGGGCGTCGGTGAGGTGCTTGATGAGCACCTCCATCGGCGTCTCGCCCTCGAACGGCGGGTGCCCGGTCAGCATCTCGTAGAGCATCACGCCACAGGCGTAGATGTCGATCGACTGGGTGTAGTTGCCGCTCTTGATCTCCGGCGCCATGTAGTGCGGGGTGCCGACGCCCTGGGTGAGTTCCCCCCCCTGGCTCAGGCTGATCCGCCGCGACAGGCCGTAGTCGCCGATCTTCAGCTGGCCGTTCTCGACGAAGATGTTGGCCGGCTTCAGGTCGCGGTGGACCACCCCCTGCTCGTGGAGGTACGCCACTCCGCGGCCGACGGCCACGAACCACTCCCGCACCAGGTCGGCCGGGAGGCCGGTCGGGTAGCGGTTGATCCACTGCGCGAGTGACTCCCCGAACACGTACTCCATCACCACCCACTTGGCCCCGCGGTCGTCGGTGCGCAAGTCGTAGAGATGGACGAGGTTCGGGTGCTTCAGGTTGAGGCAGTGGGCGATGCCGCGGAGTTCGGCGTCCTGGTGCCGGTGGAGGAGCTTGAGGGCCACCTCCTTGCCGGAGTCCGAGACGGCGAAATACACCTCGCCGAAGCCCCCCTGGCCCACGCCGCGCTTGATGGTGAATCCGTCCAACGGGCGCTGGCCGGATCGGTAGGTGAACTTCATCGCTGGCCGCCCTCGGGCCGGGCCGATCACGGGTCTATACCAGAGGGGTTCGCCGCCCGGGGGAGATTATTGCCCGCCAGGGCGGATCGGGGCAAAGCCGATTATACCGGACCGCGGCCGGTAGGGGGTTTTCATCGGCGTCTCATTTCGCACGGGCTACAAATCCGCCCAACCCCTCTCCTCCCCCGAGTTCCCGTCATGACTCGCACCCGGTTCGCCGGCGCCGCGCTGCTCTGCGCCGCCGCCCTCGCCCCCGCCGCAGCGGACCCCCTGCCGTTGGCCCCCCCGCCCCGCCCGGGCGTGGACGTTTCGGGCTACCGCACGCTGGCCCAGGTGGTAAAGGCCGACCCGAAGCAGTTCGCCACCGCGGCCGTCGAGACGCCCACCGCGGCCGGCTACTTCGGGGTACTCGTCGGCGGCAAGGAGGGGCAGGTGGTGGTCGAGGCGGTCGAGCCCGACTCGCCCGCCGCCGCTGCCGGGGTGGCGGAGGGGGACACGGTCACCGCCATTGACGCCACCAGTTACTCCTCGCCGGCGGCCGTCCGGGACGCGCTGCGGTCGCGCCTGGCCGGGGAGACGGTCAAGCTGGCCGTGGACCGCGGCGGCAAAGCGGTCACCCTCCCGGTCACCCTCAAGGCCACGACCCGGCCGATGGCCGCGGCCGGGCGTGCGGTCATGGGGCTGACCCTCAGCACGGTGAAGGGCGAGGCCGGAGTCCGGCTGACCGACGTGACGGCCGGCGGCCCCGCGGCCGCGGCCGGGCTCAAGTCCGGGGACGTGATCCTGAAGATCAACGGCCGGGACGTGGCGGGCGACAACGGCTTCCGCGACATCCTCTCCGAGTTCCGCCCCGGCGACCGGCTGGACGTCATCGCCGAGCGCGACGGGAACCGGGTCGAGGCCCGGCCGACGCTCGTGGCCGAGGGCGTGACCCCCGGCGGCGGCCCCGGGGGCCGCGGCGGCTGGGACGACCGCATCCCGGCCGCGTGGCGGAAGGCGAGCTACAAGCTGGCGATCCTCGGGATCGAGTACCCGGACGTGAAGCACAACCCGAAGGTCACGGACACCGACTGGGAGGAGTCGATGTTCAGCCTGGGCACCTACTCCGACCGGTCCGCCACCGGCGAGAAAGTCCACGGGAGTATGAACGACTACTACAAGGAGCTGAGCCACGGCAAGTTCAGCGTGGGCGGGAAGTTCCTGGGCTGGGTCGAGGCCAAGAAGAAGCGGCTGGAGTACTCGCTCGGGACGGGCACGAGCACGGGCGAGAAGACGGCCCTCCTGACCGAGGCGCTCGACCTGTACACGGCCAAGCACGGCAAGGAGGCGCTCAAGGAGTACGACGGGATCTTCTTCCTGTACGCCGGCGGGCGGGTGAACACCACCCGCGGCGGGCTGTACTGGCCGCACCGGGCGAACGTGGGCTACGGCGGCCGCCGGCTGCCGTACTTCATCGTGCAGGAGGGCGGGGCGAAGATGAACGACATCAGCGTCTTCTGCCACGAGTTCGGCCACATGCTCGGTCTCCCCGACCTGTACGCCCGCCCCGAACTGCCGGGGTCGGAGGGGGTGGGGGTGTGGTGCGCCATGTCGAACCAGACCCCGAACGGGAAGCCGCAGCACTTCTCGGCGTGGTGCAAGGAGCAACTCGGCTGGGTGCGGCCGACGGTCCTCGACCCGCGGGTGAAGCAGAAGATCGTACTCGGCCCGATCGAGGACGACCCGACCCAGTGCGTGAAGGTGGCGGTGCGGGCCGACGGGAGCGAGTACTTCCTGTTGGAGAACCGGCAGCGGAAGGGGTTCGACGAGGCGCTGCCGGAGGGCGGGCTGCTGGTGTGGCGGGTCGTGAACGGCCGCCCGGTGCTGGAGGAGTCGCACGGGGTGGAGGGGGCGAGCGGGCCGCGGGTGTTCCTGCGATCGGTGCCGTACCCGAGTACGGCGAACGCGGCGTTCACGCCCTTCACCGTACCGAGCAGCCGGAGCCAGCTCGGCGGCGGCCTGCCGGTGTACATCACCAACATCCGCCGCCTCCCCGACGGCCGGATGACGTTCCACATCGGGTACGAGTACCAGTAACCGCCCCGCGCGGCGGACCGGCCGGGAGCTCCCGCCCCGGCCGGTCCGCTCCAGCTGTGTTTTGACCTTTCTCAGCCGATCGTCCGTCAATAACCCCGCCACGCAACGCGAACACCCCGGTCTTGCGACCGGGGTGTTCGCGTTGCTGAGGGCCGGACCGGCGGCTCAGGTCTTCGGCATGCTGGCGGCCTTGCGGATCGCCTTCTGCCGGCGGACCTCCTGGCGGCGGCGGGCCTCGGACGGCTTCTCGTAGTACTCGTGGGCACGAAGCTCGCCCTTCATGCCGCTCCGCTCGATCAGCTTCTTGAACCGCCGGAGGGCCGCCCCGATCGGCTCACGGTCGTGGACCCGCATCCGCAATCCCATTCGCTCTCCTCGGCTGCTGCGGCCGTCGGCCGCGTGTACGTAGAAAATCACCGCCCGCGCCCGGGCTGGATTCTGCCTAGCCTACGTCGGGTTTAGAATTCTGGCCAGGGGAGTTGCCGGGCGTTTCGGCCGGGCGGAGGGCTTCTCGGATCTGGTCCGCGGATTCCGGCCGGACGACCCGCGCCACCTCCTGTCCGTCACGCAGCACGATCAGGGTCGGCCACAGCTTCACCCGGAACGACCGGCCCAGCGGCCGGCCCGGGCCGTCCTCGACCTTCCGGTGGGGGACGCCGGGGTGTTCGCCCAGGGCCGCGGTGACGTGCGGCCGGGCGCCGCGGCAGTACTCGCACCACCCGGTCCCGAACTCCAGGACGAGGGGACCGCTGGTGCGGTCGATTTCCTCGCGGGTCGGTCCGGGGTTCTCGTAATCCGTACTCATCGCGGTTTCTCCCGTGCGTGGTTCCGGATTCCGGGCAAGAGCGGTGCCGGCGGTCGGGCGTGGTGAGACTGCGAAGCTCGGATTCCGAACCGGGTGCCGGAAGTTTCCCGCGCCCGCGGCACCGCGGTTGCCATCCTACCCCCGTCGCTCGTCTGGGGGTTCTTGTGCAAGCCGTCCTGACCCACCCCATCGTGACCGACTTCGTCCCGGCGGCGAAACCCCCCTGGGCTCTCCTGGCGGTGGCCGTCGGCGTGCTGGCCGTCGCCATGCCGCGGGACGTCCTCCCCGAGTTCTGCGTCGCCTCGTCCCTGGTGGCCCTGGGCGGGGTCGGCTTGAACCGCCTGCTCGACCGCCTACGGCGGGCGGGCGCCCCGGACGACCCGGTCGGGCCGACCGGGTGACGCTGCGCAAACCGTTCCCCGAAAGGACGCACCCGTGATCCCAACCCCGTCCGTCCCGAGTGCCCCGACCCGTCACCGCCTCCGCATCGAGTTCGACTGCCACGAGTGTCGGCCCGACCCGGCCGTACTCGACGCCCTGGCCGACGGGGCCGACTCACTCGCCCGGCAGGTCGGTGACTTCCCCCAGGCCGACCTGCGGGTGGTCATCGAACCCAACGCCCGGCGCGGCGAGTACTCGGTCAAACTGACCCTCCTCCTCCCGGGGCAGACGCTCGTCACCAGTGACCACGACCGGCTCATTCACCCCGCCTTTGAGCGGGCGATGGCCAGTCTGGAGGACGCCGTTCGCGGCTTCAAGGACAAGCTCGACGGCGTCGGCGAGCGGCGGAAGGTCGAGGCGGGCACCCACCAGCTCATGACCCCCGACGGGCCGGTCGATGGCGCCGCCCTCGACGCCGCCGCTGCGGCCGGCGACTACCCGGCCTACCGGGCCGCGGCGGCGGGGTACGAGGGGGCGTTGCGGCTGCGGGTCGGCCGGTGGGTCGAACGCTACCCCACCCTCCAGGCCCGGATGGGGAAGGGGGTCGAAACCCCCGACGTGGCCGAGGCCGTCCTCCTGTCGGCGTTCGAGGAGCACGCCGCCGCTCCGCCCACGATCCCTTACGGCGAGTGGCTGGAAGGGCTGATCGACGCCGAGGTCCGGGCCTTCGACCGCGACCCCGGCGGCGAGCTGGACAACGTCAACATGGCCCGCACCGCCTGCGAGGCGGCGGCACCTACTCCTTGACCGGCAGGAAGACCACCGCGTCGACGACGACGTAGCCGTCGGCGTCGGCGTTGCCGACCGTCACCGACCCGGCCCGCCCGGCGGCGAACTGGAACGTGCCGAGGCTCACGAACAGCTCGCTCACCGCCGGCTGCCGGCGCTGGTTGACGCGGACGGTCGTCGTCCCGCCCGCGTGGGCGATCGTGACCGGGACGTTGGTGGCGCGGTTCGTGTTGGCGGTGTAAGCCAGCCGGACCTGATACCGGCCGGCGGCGGGCAGGTCCGGCGTGAACCGGGCGGTCTGCCGGCCGCGGTCCTTGGCGCCGTCGTGGCGGTAGCCGGTGCCGACGAACGGCCCGATGCTCGAACTCACCGTCTCGAACCCGGTCCGCTCGGCCTGGGCGTCGTCCACCACCACCCCGAGGAGCTTCTTCGGGTCGACGCCGCCCCGGGAGGGCGGCGCGGCGGCTTCCAGCACCTGCTTGTCGGCCAGCAGCCGGGTCCGGAGCCGGGCGTAGTCCACGGCCTGCACGGTCGTGCCGCCCTCCAGCGCCAGCACCGCAGCGCTCCCCGCGCTCTGGCCGAGAACCATGAACACCGGCTCCATCCGGATCGACCCGTAGGCGATGTGCGAACTCGACACGCACACCGGCACGAGCAGGTTGCCGCACTCGCCGGCCTTGGGGACGATCGACCGGTAGCTGACCCGGTACGGCCCGCCGGGCGACTCCTGCACGTCCCCCTCGTTCTGCACGGCCCCGTCCGGGGTCACCCAGCGCATGCAGTTGTGCGAGTCCATGTTGTACGAGCCCATCCCGACGCTCTCCGGGGTGTCGCGGAGGCGGCGGCAGTCGGCCTCGGTCATCACGTAGTCGGCCGTCATCCGCCGGGCCTCGCGGACGTAGATCTGGTGCGGCCAGTGGCCGGTGTCGGCGAACTCCCGCTTCGCCAGCCCCCACGGCTTCATCTTGCCGCGGACCGACTCGGGCACCCGCGGGTGGTTCGCCAGCGTCCACATCAGCCCCTTCTGGTAGACCTCGTGCTGCCGCACGATCCGCTCCCGCTCGGCGTAGTCGCCGTCCGGGTAGCGGTAGTTCATGCCGACGAAGTCGGTGCTGACGGCGTAGTTGTTGTTCGTGTCGGTGGTGCCGTTGGGCATCATGTCGATCTTCAGCGGGAGCCGCAGGTCGCCGGACTCGAAGGTCCGGAACAGGAGTTCGTACCACGCCTCGACGTACCCCTCCGGCCGGGGGAACGGCACCCGGTTCTCGGCCACGTTCGACATGCACATGCGGAAGCAGTACGCCTGGATGCGGTTATCCCCCTCGCCGTCGGCGGGGTAGGGGCCGGGGTCGACGCCGAAGACGAAGCCGCTGGCGCGGTCGCCGGGCCTCACGAACGGGTCCACGCGGGTGGTGAACCGGTGGGTGTGGGTGTTCCAGCGCCGGGCGACGCCGTTGAGGGTCTCGCCGTACCGGGCGTTCGGCTCCCGGCCGACGGCGTAGCTCACCCCGGCCGCGGCCATCAGGTCGCCCTCGTAGGTGGCGTCGATGAAGACCTTCCCGGCCACGGCCTTCCCCGACTCCGTCCGGAAGCCGCGGAGCGTCTTGCCGTCCCGCTTCACCCCGGCCTTGCGGTCGAGTCGCTCGCCGAGGAGGAGCTCGACCTTGTGCTCGGCGAGCATGGCCCGGAGGATGCGCTCGGCGACGTGCGGCTCGAACACCCACATCGCGTCCTCGGCCGGGCGGTAGCCGGCGAACGCCTCCCGCTTCCCGAACGGCCAGGCGGCCGGGTCGTCGTAGTGCTTCTTGACGCGCTGGTAGAACTCGCGGGCGACCCCGCCGATCACGGCCTTGTTGCCGCTGTCGGTGTAGCCGAGGCCGCCCGAGGTCAGGCCGCCGACGTGCCCGGACGGCTCGACGACGACGACCGTCTTGCCCTGGCGGGCGACCTGGACCGCGGCCGCGACGCCGCCGGCGGTCGCCCCGTAGACGACCACGTCCGGCTCGGCCCGGGCGGTTGGGGCCGCCCACGCGGCCGCGACGATCAGAACGGGAAGGCGGGACATGGGAGGGGCTCCGGTCGGGGCGGAGTGTTGCGGCCGCAGCGCGAAGTGGGGCGGAGATTCCTGTCGTGGCACACCCCGCGCCTACCCATGAGGTACAGTTCCGGGGTCGTTCCGTCCGCCACAAGGTGTTGTCCCGATGGCCGCGCCTGCCGCCCACGCCCGACCCCGCCTGCCGCGCGGGTTGCTCGTCGTGGCCGGACTCGCTGTCGCCTACGTCGCCCTCGCGCGCGTCGGGCTGGCGTTCGCCCTCCCGCCGGACCACAAGGCCACGGTCGTCTGGCCGGCGTCCGGGCTCGCGGTGGGGGTGCTGCTTCTGGCCGGTCGGCGGGCGTGGCCGGGGGTCTGGCTCGGGGCGTTCCTCTCGAACGTGTGGGACGCCTGGGCGCCGGGGCGCCCGCACCCCGCCCCCGCCTACGTCGTCAGCGCGGTCGGGATCGCCACCGGCTCCGCGCTTCAGGCGGCGGTGATCGCCTGGGCGTACCGCCGCTGGGCGGGGGCGTCTGACCCGCTGGGCCGCGTGCTCGACGCCTTCCGCTTTGCGGCCGTTGCCATCCTCGGCAGTTTGATCGCCGCCCCGGTCGGGGTCGCGTCGCTGGTCGCGGCCGGGGTCGTCCCGCCCTCACCCGGGGTGGTCGGGGCGGTCGTCGGGACGTGGTGGGCGGGGGACACGACGGGCGTGATCCTCGGCGCCCCGTTCTTCCTAGCGTGGGGCCGCCGCCGCCCCAGCTGGGAGCGGGTCGGGGGCCGCGTGGAGGGGGCCATCGGGGCCGCGGCCGGGCTGACCGCGTGTGGGCTGATCTTCCTGGGCGGATTGAGCCCGGTGGAGACCGGCCCCCTCGCGTACTGGAGCTTCCCGCTCATCGCCTGGGGGGCGATCCGGTTCGGCCGCCGGGGCGGGACGGCGGCGGTCGTGGCCGTCTCCCTGGCGGCGCTCGTCGGCACCGTCCGGGGGACCGGCCCGTTCGCCAGTGCGGACGTGTTCACGGCCCTGCTCGCGGTCAGCCTGTTCCTGGTCGCCGCGTCGCTCACCGGGCTGGTCCTGGTCGCCCTCCAGGCGGAGCAGAAGCGGGCCGAGGCGGCGGTCCGGGAGTTGAACGCCGGCCTGGAGCAGCAGGTGGCCGAGCGGACGACGGCGGCCGAGGCGAAGGCCGTCGAACTGGCGTGGTCCGAGGCCGCCCTCCGCGAGAGCCGCGCCCGGCTGGCCGCCGTGATCGAGAACGTGCCGAACGTGGCAATCCAGTGGTACGACCGGGCCGGCCGGGTGGTGCTGTGGAACCGGGCGTCGGCGGGCCTGTTCGGCTACCCGGCGCGGGAGGCGGTCGGCAAGACCCTCGACCAGCTGACGCTGACCCCGGAGGGGTTCGCGGCGTTCCTGGGGGAGCTCGACCGGATCGACCGGACCGGCCGGCCGGCGGGGCCGGCCGAGTACCCGTTCCGGTGTCGGACCGGGGGGGCCGGGGTCTGCCTGTCCACGCTCTTCGCCATGCCGGCCGAGAGCGGGGACCGGCTCTACGTGCGCGTGGACGTGGACATCACGGCCCGGAAGGCGGCGGAGGAGGAGTTGCGGGTCGGGCGGGAGCGCTTCGAGCTGGCCGTCCGCGGGTCGAACGACGGGATCTGGGACTGGGATCTGACGACCGACGCCGTGTACTACTCCCCCCGCTGGCGGGAGATGCTCGGCTACGCCGGGGACGAGGTGGCCGACCGCCTCGACGAGTGGCGCCGGCTGGTCCACCCGGACGACCTCCCCCGGGCGCTCGCCGCGGTCCGGGGGTACCTCGGCGGGGAACTCCCCCGGTACGGGCTCGAACTCCGGATGCTCCACAAGGACGGCACCTACCGGTGGGTGTACACCCGCGGGTGGGCCGTGCGGGACGCGGCCGGGCGGCCCGTTCGGTTCACCGGGTCGCACACCGACGTCACCGACCGGAAGCGGGCCGAGGCCCGGCTGGCCGAGAGCGAGGAGCGCTTCCGCGGGGCGTTCGAGTCGGCCCCGATCGGCATGGCCCTCGTGTCCCCCCAGGGCACGTTCCTCAAGGTGAACTCCGTCCTGGGCGGGATCGTGGGGTACGCCCGGGAGGAGCTGCTCGCCCTCACCTTCCAGGACATCACCCACCCCGACGACCTGGCCGCCGACCTCGACTCCGTCCGGCGCGTCCTGGCGGGCGAGGTTCCCTCGTATCAGATGGAGAAGCGCTACGTCCACCGGGCCGGCCACCTGGTCTGGGTGCTGCTGAGCGTCTCCCTGGTGCGCGACGAGGACGGGGGGCCGCTGTACTTCGTCTCGCAGATCGAGGACATCACCGCCCGCAAGGCCGCCGAGGACGAGCGCGACCGGGTGTTCACGCAGGCGCTCGACCTCCAGATGATCGGCGGGTTCGACGGCCTCTACAAGCGGCTCAACCCGGCGTGGCGGGCCCGCCTGGGGCACGAGCCGGCCGAGCAGGTCGGCCGGTCGTTCCTGGCCCTGGTCCACCCCGACGACCACGCCACCTGCCGGGAGTCGGTGGCCCGGCTGGCGGCCGGGGAGACCGTCCAGGCGTGCGAGCTGCGCTGCCTCCACGCCGACGGGACGTACCGGGTCGTGGTGTGGAACGGGTCGCCGCTCCCGGACGGCCAGCGGTTCATCGCCGCCGGGCGGGACGTGACGGGCGACCGGCGGGCGGCGGCCGACCTGGCCCGGGCGAAGGAGGCGGCGGAGGCCGCCAGCCGGGCCAAGTCCGAGTTCCTGGCCAACATGAGCCACGAGATCCGCACCCCGATGAACGCCGTCCTCGGGATGACCGACCTCGTCCTCGACACGCCCCTCGCCCCGGACCAGCGGGAGTTCCTCGGGCTGGTCAAGGAGTCCGGCGAGAGCCTGCTCCGCGTCCTAAACGACATCCTCGACTTCTCGAAGGTCGAGGCCGGCCGGCTGGCCCTGGACCCGGCCCCGTTCCGCCCCCGCGACCTCCTCGCCGGGGCCGTCCGCCCGTTCGCGCCCCGGGCCGGGCAGAAGGGGATCTCGCTCCTGTCCCGGGTCGGCCCGGGGGTGCCGGCCGAACTCGTCGGCGACGCCGGCCGGCTGCGGCAGGTGCTGATCAACCTCGTCGGCAACGCGGTCAAGTTCACGGACGTCGGCGACGTGCGGGTGGCTCTGGACACCGCCCCGGCCGGCGCCGGAGCCGTCGAACTCCGGGCGGCCGTGACCGACACCGGCCCGGGCGTGCCGGCCGAGTACCGGGAGGCGATCTTCGAGGCCTTCCAACAGGCCGACGGGTCGGTCACCCGCCGGCACGGGGGCACCGGGCTCGGCCTGGCCATCGCCCGCCGGCTCGTCGGGCTCATGGGCGGTCGCATCTGGGTCGAGGGCGGGCCGGGGGGCGGGAGCACGTTCCGCTTCGTCGTCCCGCTGCCGGTCGCGGAGGAGGGCTCGTCCGCCGACGCCCCGCCCCCGGCCGCGCCGCAGGCGACGCCGCCCCCGCGGCGCCGGCTGACGGTGCTGGTCGCGGAGGACCAGGCGGTGAACCAGAAGCTGGTGGCCCGGATGCTGACGAACCGGGGCCACGAGGTCGTCCTGGCGGCGGACGGCCGGGCCGCCCTCGACCGGCTCGCCGTCGAGCGGTTCGACGCCGTGCTGATGGACGTGCAGATGCCGGAGCTGGACGGCCTGAGCGCGACGGCGGAACTCCGCGCCCGCGAGAAGGGGACCGGCCGCCGGACGCCGGTGATCGCGCTCACCGCCCATGCCCTGGCCGGGGACCGCGAGCGTTGTCTGAGCGCTGGGTGCGACTTCTACCTGTCGAAGCCGGTGCGGAAGGAGGAGCTGTACACCGCCCTGGAGTCGCTGGCCGACCCCGAGCTCACCACCCCTGGTGCTCCGGCGGTCACGCCCGCTCCCCACCCCCGGGCGTTCGACGAGGAGGCCGCCCTCCGACGGGTCGAAGGGGATCGCGCGTTTCTGGCCGAACTGGTCGCCATGTTCTTCGACCGCTGGCCGGCCCTGCGGTGCGAGGTGCGCGCCACGGTCGCTGCGGGGGGGACCGCGGCCGGCCGGCTGCTTCACACCCTGAAGGGGACGCTCGCGTCGCTTGGGGCGGCGGCGGCGGCGGCCGTCGCGGAGGAACTGCGGGCCTCGCTCCAGCACAGCACGGCGGGCGGGCAGGACGGCCGACTCGCCGCGCTCGACCGGGCCGTGGACGAGTTCGCGGCCGCCGCGGCGGGACTGGCCGAGACTACGCCCCGGTGAACAGCGGCCGGATGACCTCGCCGCGGTTCAGCTGGAGCGGCCGGTCGAGCCGGTCGCGGACCTCGCCCGCCGGGTCCACGCCGAGGACGTGGTACACCGTCGCCCCGAGGTCGTCCGGCGAGTACGGGGCGGTCGTCGGGTAGGCGGCCGTCTTGTCCGACCGGCCGACCACGGTCCCGGGCCGCACGCCGGCCCCGGCGAACAGGGCGCTGAAGCACGGCGCCCAGTGGTCCCGGCCGTCCCCGACCACCTTCGGCGTCCGCCCGAACTCGCCCACCACCACGACCATCGTCGTCTCCAGCAGCCCGCGCTCGCCCAGGTCGTCGAGCAGCGCCGACACGCCCAGGTCGAGCGGCGGCAGGAGCCGGCGCATGGTCGGGAAGATGCTGCCGTGGTGGTCCCAGTTCTGCACGCGGCCCATGTTCGCCTGCACCACCGACACACCCGCCTCGACCAGCCGGCGGGCCAGCAGCAGCGACTGGCCGAAGCTGTGCCGGCCGTAGCGGTCGCGGACGCGGGCCGGCTCGCGGTCGATCTCGAACGCCCCGGCCACCCGGCCCGAGGTCAGCACCGTCAGCGCGTTCTGCTGCTGGTCGCTCAGCCGGCGCCCCTCGGCGGACGCGGCCAGGGTGCGGCGCTGGGCGTTCACCGCGTCGAGCAGGGCGGCCCGGTCGCGGAGCTGGTCCACGTCGATGCCGACCGGGCGCAGGTTGTCGATGCGGAACGAGGCGTTGTTCGGATCCTGGGTCACCTGGAACGGGTCGTACTTCGGCCCGAGGAACCCGCCGTGCTGGCCGGGCCACACGAGCGGCCCGTCCGCCAGGAACGTCGGCAGGGCGACGGCGGTCGGCACGCCGTCGGTACGGGGGCGGTGGTAGGCGAGGCCGGCGCCGTAGACGGGGTAGTCGTCGCGCGACAGGGGCTTGTCGAACCGCACGCCTGGTTGCTTGGCGCCGGTGGTCAGGTGGTGGGTGGCGGCGGTGTGATTGTTGTCCGTGTGGGCTAGGGTGCGGACCAGGGCGTACCGGTTGGCCCGGGCGGCCAGGAGCGGCAGGTGCTCGCCGAGCCGGACGCCGCTGATGGGCGTGGCCGCCGTGCCGAACTCGCCGCGGATCTCGGCGGGGTTGTCCGGCTTCGGGTCGAACGTCTCCAGCTGGCTGGCGGCCCCGGTCAGGAAGACCATGATGACCGAGTTCGGCTTCCGCCTGGACCCGACGGACTGGGCCTGTGCGACGGCACCGGCCATGCTGACGCCGAGGAGGCCCGAGTAGCCGACCTGGACGGCCTCGCGGCGGGTGAGTCCAATGCGGTGGGTGTGTGCGACGGTGGGCATGGTGGAAGTGCGCGCGGGGGCGGGGTGGGTATTTGTATTAGACCACAGCCGGCGGCGGGTGCAAGTCGAAAGCGGGCCGGCGGATCGGCGTCAACGGCCCGACGGGCGGGTAATCGCCCGTCGGGGTTCAGAGGGGTATCGGCGGGAGTGGTGGCGCGCCGTTAGTTCGTCGGTGCCTTGATGTTGAAGCAGTGGAGCTTGTCCTGGTCGCGGATATAGAGCCGACCGTTGGCGATGACCGGGTGGGCCCAGCTCTCCTTGCGGCTCGCGTCGGGGAGCGTGAACGAGGACACAACCTTGAACTCCGTCGGGTCCGGCTCGACCAGGGCGAGGACGTGGTTCTGGAAGCGGTAATAGAGCCGGCCGTCGGCGAAGCTGATGGCCACCGACCCGCGCATCCCCTTTGGCTCGCCGTCGTCCTTGAAGGCCACCTCGCCGGTGGTGATGTCCACACACGCCGGCACGCCCCGGTTCTGGTCGTGGCCGAAGTAGACGTGCTTGCCGAGCAGGATCATGCCGCCGTGGTGGTTGTTCAGCTCCGGCTTGGGGTAGGACTTCAGCTCCTTCACGTCGACCGCGGTCGTGCCCTTGGGGGTGAGTTCGAGCAGCGCCGACCCGCCACTGTAGCTGCACGACACCCACAGCTTGTTGCCGAGGAACACCGGGGTGGGGATCTGCGCCACCCCGCCGGCGGCCGGCTTTTTGTTGTACTGCCACAGCATCTTGCCCGTGTCGGCGTGGACGCCGACAATCCCGGCCTTGTCGCCCAGGAGGCAGACGTAGGTGGGGATGTTGCCCACCGTCATCTTGATCGGCGAGGAGTAGCCGAACCCGCCGCCGACCGGGTTGATCGGGGTGGACCAGATCGTCGCCCCGGTCTTCGGGTTCAGCGCGGCGACGGCGGCCTTGCTCCCGCTGGGCGAGCAGATCAGCTTCTTCCCGTCGATCAGCACCGAGTCGCTGTACCCCCAGGTCGGGACGGAGCCGCCGAAGTCCTTGAGGTAGCTCCGGGTCCACACGAGTTTGCCGGTCTTGGCGTCCATCGCGGCCAGGGTGCCGTTTCCGCTCACGGTGTAGACCTTCCCCTCGTGGTAGGTGGGGGTGCTGGCCGGGCCGTTGTTCTGCGGGGCGGTCTTCGGCGTGTCGGCGAAGGGGGTGAACCACACCTCCGACCCGTCGGCCTCGTTCAGCCCCCACACGCCGTCCTTCCCGTCCCGGACACCGGCCCCGAAGATCATGCCGGCCGCCACCGACGGCGTGCCGAAGCCGGCGCCCATGTTGGTGACGGTCCACACCTTCGGCGGCCCTTCCTTCGGCCAGCTGCGGAGGAGGCCGGTTTCGGAGGACTTGCCGTCCCGGTTGATGCCGCGCCACTGCGGCCAGTCGGTCGGGCCGGGGGCGGGAGCGGCCTGAACGACGGCGACCTCGGGCAGGACCGGAGCGGGGGGCGCGGAGTGTGATGGGGCCGCGGCGACGACGGCGAAGACACCGGCCGCAAACGGCAGGAGGCGGAAGGACATCGGTCGGCGTCTCCGGTGCAGGATGGAACTGGTCCGGCGGGCGGTCGGCGGGAGGGTTGTGGTCAGCTTACAAGCCGCGCGGGGGGGAGAGCAAGTCGCCCCGACGGCCCTTGAGAGGGGCGGAACCTCGGGCGTACAATTCTTCACCACCCCGGAGGTTCCGTATGCCCTCACCTGTGGCCGGCCGTCTGCTCGTCGGCGGGGAGTGGTCGGCCCCGCGGCCCGACTTCACCAGCCACAACCCGGCCCGGTGGTCGGAACCCGTCGGCACGTTCCCACAAGCCGCCGCCGCGGAGGTGGCTGCCGCCGTCGCCGCCGCTCGGGCCGCGTTCCCGGGTTGGCGACGGACCAGCCGGGTTCTCCGGGCCGAGTGCTTCGACCGCCTTGCCCAGCTGATCAAGCGCGACACGGACGCGCTGGCCGAGTTGATGGCCCGCGAGTGCGGGAAGAACGTGACGGAGTGCCGGGCCGAGGTGGTCGAGGGGCTGCACATGGTGCAGTACGTCTTCGGCTCCGGCCGGCTGCCGTTCGGCGAGGTCATCGCCTCCGAGATCGCCGAGAAGGACGCCTTCGTGCGGCGGAAGCCGTGGGGCGTGGTCGGGGTCATTACGCCGTGGAACTTCCCGTTCGCGGTGCCGCTGTGGATGCTCGGGCCGAGCCTGCTCGAAGGGAACACCTGCGTGTTCAAGCCGAGTGAGGACACGCCCGCGGTCGGCCAGCGGCTCGTCGAACTGTTCGCGGAGGCCGGCTTCCCGGCCGGGACGCTCAACCTCGTCCACGGCGACGGTGCGGCCGGCGAGGCGATCGTCCGCGACCCGCGGGTGAACGTCATCTGCTTCACCGGGAGTTACGAGGTCGGCCGGCACATCCAGGAAGTCTCCGCGTCGATGCACGACCGCATCGTCGCCGCCGAGATGGGCGGCAAGAACGCGGTGATCGTGTGCGACGATGCGCGGTTCGACTTGGCGGTCACGGCCGGCGTGCTGTCCGCGTTCAAGACGACCGGCCAGCGCTGCGTGTCGGCGAGCCGGGTGCTGGTTCAGGAGTCGCTGTTCGAGCGGTACGCGAAGGCGTTCACCGACACGGCCAAGCGCCTCCGCTTCGGCGACCCGCTCGACCCGTCGAACTTCGCCGGCCCGCTGGTCAACCCCGCGGCGGTCGAGAAGGTTCTGGGCTACAACCAGTTGGCCCGGACCGAGGGCGTGAACGTCCTGCACGAGTCGCCGCGCCCGACCGACGACGGCTGCTTCCTGCCGCCGTTCGTGTACCGCGCCGAGTTCAACCCGGGGCTGCGCTGCCTGCGGGAGGAAGTGTTCGGCCCGCACGTCGCCCTGATCCCGTTCCGGGACGACGACGAGGCCGTGCGGGTCGCCAACGCCACCGAGTACGGGCTGTCGCTGGCGGTCATCACCGAGGACTACCGGCGGATGCGGCTGTTCCGGGACGAGTGCGAGTACGGGATGGGCTACGTGAACCTGCCGTGCATCGGGGCGGAAGTCCACCTGCCGTTCGGCGGGGTGAAGAAGAGCGGGAACGGCCACCCGTCGGCCGCCGCGCTGGTGTCGGCCGTGACCCACCCGACCGCCTGGACTGTGAACCACGGCACCGACATCAAGATGGCCCAGGGGCTCACGACCGCCATCGACGGCGGCCCGGCTTGACGGAAACCCGCGCCCTCGGCATACCCCCGCGTTCGCACGGGGGAGCGAGGGGGGCGGCTCATGAACCGGTGGCTCGGGGCGGGTGTCTGCTTGGCCGTGGCCGTCGCGGGGTGCGAGACCCCGCCGAAGCTGGTCGAGCCGTTCCCGGTGCCGTCGCGGGCGAGCGGGGCGTGGGTGGTCCTCGAAGACCGCCGGCCGGAGTGGGAGAAGGCTCCGTTCACCGGACCGGTGGTATCGCTCTACCGGCTGACCCGGGTGAGTCCGAACCCCTGGGTCCGACTCCAACAGGCGACCGAGGCCGTCGTCGCCGATCTGCCGGAGAAGCCGGAGCGGGTGGACGTGGTCGTCGCATCGTTCCGACTGGTGTCGAAGGAAGCCGACCCCGCGCCGCGGCGGGAGGAGGGCGGGACGGTCCAGGTCGTTGGCCAGAATGGCGTGCCCCTCGGCACGGGAGCGAACCGGGCGGTCGACGCCCTGAACTACGAGCGGGCCCGCTCGGCCGCGAGCAGCGGCGACCGGAACCTGGCCGAGCAGGCCACCGCCGCGCTCGGCATGACGGGGTCGGCCCCGGCGACCAGCAGCCAGATCCAACCCACGGCCATCATCGTGCCCGACGGCGCCCTCGACGGGCTGGCCCCGGGGGCGACCTGTGCGCTGCGGGGTGTCATCCGGGTGACGTATCCGGGCGGTGCCGAGAAGGACGTGCCGTTCGCCGTGCTGGCCGGCCGACCGAACGAAACGGGCTCTCGATACTGGGGCGAGACTCTGGAACAGGCGGCTCAGCTGGCGATGCTGCAATACACCCGTCAGGTTCGCCAGGGGGTCGGCCTCCCGGGGGAGTGACGGGCCACACCGGGGAGGCTCACCGATGACGACCTTCGCGTTCGACGCCGTCCCCGTGCCCGACGTCCGTACCCCGCTCCCCGGGCCGCAGGCGACCGCGCTGCTGGCCCGCGACGCGGTGTTCGTGTCGCCGTCCTACACCCGCGTCTACCCGCTCGTGGTCGAGCGCGGTAGCGGCTGCGTGGTTGAGGACGTGGACGGCAACCGCTTCCTCGACTTCACCGCCGGCATCGCCGTGAACGCCACCGGGCACTGCCACCCGGAGGTGGTCGCGGCCGTCCACGATCAGGCGGACAAGCTGCTCCACATGAGCGGCACCGACTTCTACTACCGACCGCAGATCGACCTCGCGGAACGGCTAGCGAGGGTCGCCCCGGGGTCGTCGCCGAAGAAGGTGTTCTTCACCAACAGCGGGGCCGAGGCGGTCGAGGCGGCGCTAAAACTGGCCCGCTGGCACACGAAGCGGAACCGGGTGGTGGCCTTCCACGGAGCCTTCCACGGCCGCACCTACGGGGCCATGTCGCTGTCCGGGTCGAAGCTCGTCCACCGCCGCGGCTTCTCGCCGCTGGTCCCCGACATCCACCACGTCGAGTTCCCCCGCAGCTGTGGCAACGGCTGCCACCGCGGCGAGCCCAGGGAGTGCGGACTGGTCCGCGAGATCACCGAGACGCTGTTCCGTCGCACCTGCCCGCCGGAGGAGGTAGCGGCGGTCTTCGTCGAGCCGATCCAGGGGGAAGGGGGGTATCACCCGCTCCCGCCCGGCTGCCTCCCGGCCCTGCGTCAGATGTGCGACCGGTACGGCATCCTCCTCGTGGCCGACGAGGTGCAGTCCGGCATGGGGCGCACCGGGAAGATGTTCGCCTGCGACCACTACGGGGTCGAGCCGGACATCCTCTGCACGGCGAAGGGGATTGCCAGCGGGATGCCGCTCGGGGCCATCGTGGCGAAGGCGGACGTGATGGACTGGCCGAGCGGGAGCCACGCCAGCACGTTCGGCGGCAACCCCGTCAGCTGTCGCGCCGCGCTGGTCACGATCGACCTGCTCGAACGCGAGTACACCGCCAACGCCGCCGCCCGCGGCGACCAGCTGCGGGAGGGGTTGAAGGTGCTGTGCGGCCGGTTCCCGGCACTGGCGAACGTCCGCGGGCTGGGGCTGATGACCGCCGTGGACGTGACCGACCCTGCCGACGGCCGGCCGGCCCCGGCGGCGCGCGAGGCTGTCGTCCAGGCCGCGTTCCGCCGCGGGCTGTTGCTCTTGGGTTGCGGCGAGAGCGGCATCCGCTTCTGCCCGCCGCTGTGCGTCACGGCCGGGCAGGTGGACACGGCGCTCGGGCTCCTTGCCGAGGTGGTCGGGGAACAGACTTCTCTCCTTGCCGCCGCTGGGCCGACGGGAGCGGCGGGTTTGGCGTCGATCTCCCTTTAAGCGGCCGGGGAAGGACGGTATCGGTCTTCGTCGCCCGAACCGTTTCCCTCCCCGGACCGTCCATGCAACCGACGCCGCCCCCGCCGAACATCGCGCTGTTCCAGCTGATCGCCGGGAAGTGGATCGCCCAAGCTCTTTCGGTCGTCGCCCGCTTCAAGGTCGCTGACCACCTCGCCGCCGGCCCCAAAACCGCCCCCGAACTCGCCGGCCTGACCGGCACCCACGCCGGTCATCTTTACCGCGTTTTGCGGGCGGTCACCACGGTCGGCGTACTCGACGAACACCCCGACGGCCGGTTCAGCCTCACCCCGGTGGGCGAGTACCTCCGGAGCGGCGTGCCGGGGTCGATGCGGGCGGTCGCCACCTACTGCTGCGACCCGTGGAGCTGGCGGCCGTGGGGCGACCTCGCCGAAACCGTCCGCACCGGCACCCCAGCCTTCGACCGCATGTTCGGCCAGGGCGCGTTCGACTACCTGTCGGAACACCCGGACGAGTTCGCCACCTTCAACGAAGGCATGACCGGCTTCTCCGGCGTCGAGTCGGCCGCCGCGGTGAAGGTGTACGACTTCAGCCGGTACGGCACGATCGCCGACGTGGGCGGCGGCCACGGCCTGCTCCTCACGACCATCCTGAAGGCCGCGCCGAACAGCCGGGGCGTCGTCTTCGACCTCCCGGGGGTGGTGGCCGGGGCCGTGCCCACGATCGAGGCCGCCGGCCTCGCGGGGCGCTGCACCACCGAGGGCGGCAGCTTCTTCGAGACGGCGCCCGCGGCCGACCTGCACGTCATGAAGCACATCATCCACGACTGGAATGACGAGAAGGCCACGGCGATCCTGAAGGCGTGTCGGAAGGCCGTCCGCCCCGGGGGCAAGCTCGTGCTGGTCGAGATGGTGATCGCCCCCGGCGGCGACCCGGCCGCGAAGCTCCTCGACCTGGAGATGATGGTGTTGTGTGACGGCAAGGAGCGGACCGAGGTCGAGTACGCCTCCCTGCTCGCGGGGGCCGGGTACCGCCTCACGCGGGTCGTTCCGACGGAGTCCCCGGCGTGCGTGATCGAGGCGGAACCCGTTTGACCGTCGCCGGTCCGGTTTGACGGGGGGCGGGTTTCCGGGTACACCTTACCCCCGTCTCCGGGGTGGGTGCGCCCCGGGCAGGAGTCGCACGGACCGCGGGGTCAGGATGTCCACACTGCTCGTCACCGGCGGGTGCGGGTTCATCGGGTCGAACTTCATCCGCCACGTCCTGGCTACCGACCCCGGCGTCTCGGTCGTCAACCTCGACGCCCTCACCTACGCCGGGAACCTCGCCAATCTCGCTGACCTGGCGGGGAACCCACGCTACACGTTCGTGAAGGGCGACATCACCGACCGCGACACCGTCCGAGCGGCGATGAAGGGGGTCACCGACGTGATCCACTTCGCGGCCGAGAGCCACGTCGACCGGAGCATCCAGGACAGCGGGCCGTTCCTCCGCACCAACGTGCTGGGCACCCAGATCCTCCTCGACGCCGCGCGTGAATTCGAGGTGAAGAAGTACGTCCAGGTGTCCACCGACGAGGTGTACGGCAGCCTGGGCGACACCGGTCTGTTCACGGAGGAGACGCCCCTCCACCCGAACAGCCCGTACTCGGCGAGCAAGGCCGGGGCGGACCTGCTCGTGCAGGCGTACCAGCACACCTTCGGCCTGCCGGCGGTCATCACCCGCTGCTCGAACAACTACGGGCCGTACCAGTTCCCCGAGAAGCTGATCCCGCTGTTCGTCACCAACATCCTCGCCGACCAGCCGGTGCCGGTGTACGGAGACGGCCAGCAGGTGCGCGACTGGATTCACGTGCAGGACCACTGCACCGGCGTCGAGGCCGCGTGGCGGAAGGGCACGCCCGGCGAGGTGTACAACTTCGGCGGCCGGTGCGAGAAGACGAACCTCGACCTGACCCACACGCTGCTCGACCTGCTCGGCAAGCCACGCACGCTGATCCGCTACGTGAAGGACCGCCCCGGCCACGACCGCCGCTACGCCATCGACTGCGCGAAGGCCGAACGCGAACTAGGCTGGACCCCGGCCTGGACATTCGACCGCGGCATCCGCGAGACGATCGCCTGGTACCACGCCAACGCGGCCTGGGTGGCGGGGATCAAGACGAAAGACTACCTGAGCTACTACGAGAAGCAGTACGGCACGATCGGCTAGTGGTCCGTTGCAGTGGATTTGATTCGGTGGGACCGGCGTCCCGCCGGTCGTTACGCGGGCCGGCGGGACGCCGGTCCCACCAGATCAGCTGCAACGGACCCCTCGGCGAGCGGCCCGGCGTGGGCCGGCGGGTGTCCGGCCCTTGAATCTCCACCAGCCGGCCCACGCCGGCCGTTCGCCGAGGGGTGTGCGATGGCGATGCGCGGCGTGATTCTGGCGGGCGGGAAGGGCACCCGGATGGGGGAACTCACCCGGGTGACGAACAAACACCTCCTCCCGGTCGGCGCGTGGCCGATGGTCTACCACCCGCTTAAGAAACTCGTCGGGGCCGGGCTGCAGGACATTCTGCTCGTGTCCGGCACCGACCACATGGGCGACTTCGTCGAGCTGCTCGGCTCGGGGAAGGACCACGCCTGCAAGCTGACGTACCGCGTGCAGGACGAGGCCGGCGGGATCGCCCAGGCGCTCGGGCTGGCGGAACACTTCTGCATGGGGAGTCGGGCCTGCGTGCTGCTCGGCGACAACATCTTCCGCGACCCCCTCGTGCCATTCCTGGAGAAGGCCAATTCTCGCCCGGACTGGGCCTGGATCGGCCTGAAGCAGGTGCCGGACCCGGGCCGGTACGGGGTGGCAGAACTGGACGGCGAGCGGGTGACCAGGATCGTGGAGAAGCCGCAGGAGCCGAAGAGTGACCTGGCGGTGGTCGGGATCTACATCTTCCCGCCGGATGTGTTCGGGGTGATCAAGACGCTCAAGCCGAGCGGCCGCGGCGAGCTGGAGATCACCGACGTCAACAACCACTATCTGAAGCAAGGTCGGCTGGGGTTCGTTACCCTCGACGATTATTGGACCGACGCCGGGACGCTCGACAGCCTCGACTACGCCAACGAACTCGTCCGTAAGGATCCGCCGCGGTTCTGACCCGCGGCGTCGGTACATGCCTTCCTCTTGAGGGCTTAACCGGGTCAATCCGGAGCCGGGGTGTGGTACTCGACCGGTCCGGAGTCGTGCCCCGACCGCCGCACCTGTAACCGTTGCCAGTGCAGTGATCAGGGCATTCTTCCGGCCATCCTGCCCAGTCCGTCGGTGATACCGATCACTTGGCTTAGTGCAAAGTGGCTCATCCCGGTGAGGTGATAACGGCTATCTGCCGCATCTCCAAAATGCGGTCGCTTGCTCTGCTGCATCTGTAAATGTTATCTACTTGGACGCCGGACTCGGGTGGGTCGATCTGTTTTGGTGGGGCTGCTTCCCGGCAGATTCTGGAAGGGGGCTGCGAGAAAGCCGAATCTCAGAATCACAACCACCTTATGTCAGGTCGTGGTTGACCCGTTCTGGTCGCCGCCGACCATTTTCCGCCGCCCGTCGGCCGACAAACCAGCTGCGCGCAGTTTGCCGCGAAGTGTCGTGCGGGAAATGCCCAGAACCTCACTCGCCCGCACCTGATTTCCGCCCACGTGTTTGAGGACGGCGGAGAGCGCCACCCGGTCTACCGCGCCGATCAGAGAGCGGTACAAGTCTGTCGTACCAGTAGCGAGGAGCTGCTCCGTAAACCCACGCAGGTCGGGCATATCCGGCTGTAGGGGGGCGGCACTGGTCTGGATGGTCCCGCCTTCAGTCATTTCGTGCGCCCCCGGTAGTTGTCGCCTGCCATTGCCGGCGATCGGCCAACCTATGTGCAGCAACCGCCGTACCACAAACTCGCCCGGCTGACGGACTGATGACATCGGCCGGTGCGGTCCGATAAGTCGTATCGTCCGCGCCGGGTTTGCCTGTCCGGCTTCCGCGGGGTACCGATGCGAGCGTCCGTCCTGTTCCTCGTGACCGCCGTCCTGACCGCCGGGTGCGGGCGGCGGCACTGCGTCCCCGACGATCTCGCTGCCCGGCCGCTGACCGACCTGACCTGTGGATCCGACGCCCACGCCCCGGTGGGGCCGGGCCGGCTCCGCGAGGTGGAAGCGGAGTTCCGCCGGCGGTCCGCGGAAACCGCCCCGCCGGCCCGCCCGTATCAGTTCCTCGCCCTGTCGGGCGGGGGGATGTACGGGGCGTTCGGGATCGGGGTTCTTACCGGCTGGACGGAGTCCGGCACCCGCCCCGAGTTCGACGCCGTGACCGGGATCAGCACCGGCGCCCTGATGGCCACGTTCGCGTTCCTCGGCCCGAAGTACGACGGGGCTCTGTACGAGGCGATGGTGGGCGTGGAGCGGAGCGACCTGATCGGCCGGCGGCCGCTCTCGGCGGCCGTGTTCGGCGACTCCTTCTTCCACAACCGGCCGATCACCCGGCTGATTGAGAAGTACATCACCCGCGAGGTGGTGGCCGAGGTGGCAGCCGCGCACGCGGCCGGTCGCCGGCTGTACGTCGGCACGACCAACCTCGACACCCGCCGGCTCGTCATCTGGGACATGGGCGCGATCGCCGCGCGCGGCACCCCGGAGTCGCTGGCGCTGTACCGCACCGTCCTACTGGCGTCGGCGTCCGTGCCGGGGGCGTTCCCGCCGATCCGCATCCGGGTCGAGGTGGACGGCCGGTGCTACGACGAACTGCACGTGGACGGCGGGTCGAGCGACGAGGTAATCTTCCGCCCGTTCATGGTGGGCGACCTGAACCGCGCCAACGGCCTCCCGGGGACCGTGGCCCCGGCCGGGTCGGTGCTGTTCATCGTGAACAACGGGAAACTGTACGCCGACCCGGGGTGCGTGAGACCCTTCCTCCTGCCGATCATCAACGCCTCGTTCCGGTCGGTCCTCTACGGGAAGACGCGGGACGAGCTCTACCGCATCTACCTGAACTGTCTCGAAACCGGCGTGCAGTTCCGGGCGACGGCCGTCCCACAGACCGTCCGGTTGGCGGGTGCGGCCGGGCTGGGGTTGAGCGACGGGGACCAACAGACGATCTACCGGGAGGGGGTCGAACTCGGCCGCCGGCCGGGGGCGGGCGAGGGCTGGCGCGACCTACCGGCGGGGGCCGAACAGGGCGAACAGCTCATGCCTCGGACGGGGACGCGGTTCATGAGTACGTCGCCGGCGGCCCCGACCCGCTGAAGCCGCGAGCCGGAGTCCGTGTCACCCTTGCCGGCCAGTCGCTTGCCGCCTCCAGCAGTTTTGTTTTGGTGACGAAACTGCGGTTCGGCTGCGGTACTCGACCGGCTCGAACACCGGCTCGGTGCGGCTGAGCTCGGGGCCGCCGGCCGGCAGGTCGTGCCGGCAGATGCCGAGTTTCGCCGAGCGGAGAACGGTACGGCGTCGAGGTCCGGGACGGGTGCGCGCCTTTCTGCCGCCGGCTGTTCGGTCCGTCTGTCACTCGCGGGAGCCGTCCCAGAAGGCGAGCTCGCCGCGGCCGCCGGGCGGGGTCGCGGCGGTCAGCAGGAACGGACTGCCCTGGGCGAACTCGGCGGCGGTTACCGGTCCAGCGTGCCGCCGCAGGCCGAGTAGTTCTACGCCGGTCCGCATGTCCCAGAGCTTCACCTCGCCCGTCCCGCTGCCACTCACGAGCGTCCGGCCGTCCGGCGAGACGGCCACCGCGGTCACCCGGCCGACGTGCCCGAGGAGGGCCAGTTCCTCCCGGCCCGGGGTGAGGGACCACACTCGAATGGAGCTCCCGCGCCCGGCGGTGACGACCCGGTCGCCGTTGGGCGAGAAGCGGACCAGCCACAGCCCGTCGCCGTGGCCGGGGACGACCGCGACCGGCTTCTCCCCCCCGCCCGTCCAGACGGCGAGCTGATTTCCGGCCGTCGGGGCGGCCACCCGCTCGCCGTCGTCCGAGAGCGCCAGCTGGCGGACGGGGCCGGCGGCGGTATCGACCCCGATCATCTCCGTACCGTCGATGACCGACCGGACGGTCACCCGCCCGCGGTCGCTGCCGACCGCCACCCGACTGCCGGTGGCCGACAAGGCGGCGGCCGACGGGGCCGCGCCGTCCGGGAACTCCACCCGGCGGGTGGCCGTGGGCTCGGCCCCGAACGTCCACACCACCGCCGCCCGCCCGACCAACTCGACGCCCACGGGCGGCCCGTCGGCCGGGAACCGGAGGGCCGCGAGTGGCCGGCGTCCGCCCGCGGGAATCCGCCGGGGGGCGGCCCCGCGCTGGAGGCCCACCTCGACCGACCCGTCGGCGTAGGCGACCGCGTACCCGCGGCCGTCCGGGTGGGGGGCGACGGCGGTGACGGCGGCGGCGAGCCCGCGGTCGGTCGGGCCTTCGGGGTCGGCGGTCAGATCCCAGACCTTGAGCAGGCCGTCCTCCGAGGCGGTCACGAGGGTGCGGCCGTCCGCCCCGAACCGGACCCCGCGGACCACCGCGTCGTGGCCCCGCAGTAGAGCCCGGGTGGCCCCGGTGGCGACGTCCCAGACGCACACCCCGGCATCGACCCCGCCCGACGCCAGGAGCGTTCCGTCCGGGCTGGCGGCGGTGGCGGACACGGCCCCGGCGTGGCCCGGGAACGCCCGCACCTCGCGGCCGAGGTGGTCGTAGAGGCGGACCATCCCGTCCGCCCGGCCGGCCGCGGCGAGGAGCCAGCCGTCGGGGCCGCCCGGGAGGAAGCAGAGGGCGGTCGCCTCGCCCGCGCCGCGGACTTCGCCGACCGGCCGGCCGGTCGCGGTGTCCCACAGCCGGGTCGTCTCGTCGGCCGTGGCCGTGGTCGAGCCGTCCGGTGAAACCGCCACCTCGACGACTTCCGAGCCGGTTTCCCAGGAGCCGACCACCCGACCCCCGCGGGTGTCCCAGACGGCTACGGTGCCCGTTGACGTGCCGACCACCACCCGCCCGTCTGGGGCGACGGTCAGGGTGGTGACCGGGCCGGGGAGGGTGGCCGGCGTCGGCCCGTGGGTCATCACGCCGGCCGGGCCGACGGCCCACACCTGGGGCAGGCCGTCTTCCCCGACGGACACAAGGCCCGACCCGCCGTTCAGGAATTCGACCCGCCGGACGGGGGCGGGGTGGGCCTTCACCGACCCGAGCGGCCGGCCCGCGTCGCGGTCCCAGACGGTGACGGTGCCGTCGCCGTGGCCGGTGGCGACGCGGTTCCCGGCCACCGTCAGGGCGACGGCGCCCCCGCCGGGGCAGGTGACGGACACGCGCTCGACCCGCCCGAGTTGCGCCAGATACCCCAGGGCGAACCCGGGCGGGTCGTTGTTCAGCGTCGCCGCGGCCCGCGCGCCGGCGAGCGAGTCGGCCATCTGCTGGGCGTCCCCGGCCCGCCAGGCGAGGAAGGCGTCGCGGACGTGCTTGGCGTAGTCGCGCTCGCGGTCGAGGCGCGAGCGGGCGGCCAGGGTGGTGTCGCGGTCGGTCCGCAGCTGCTCGCTCTCGCGCACCTGCCACAGGCCGATGGTGCTGCACACCAGCGCCACGACGACCAGCACCGCGAGGGCCACGGCCTGGTCGTTCCGGCGGAGCCAGCGGCCCGCCCGGCCGGACCACTTCAGCGGCCGGGCCAGGGTGGGGCGGCCGTCCAGGAAGCGCCGGAGGTCGTCGGCCAAGTCGATCGCCGTCCGGTACCGCTTGACCGGGTTTCGGGCCATCGCCTTCAGGCAGATCGCCTCCAGGTCGCGGGGGACTTCCGCCCGCAGTTCCCGGGGCGTGACGAGCCGGCCGTCGATCGCCTGGCGGAGGATCTCCACGTCCGTCGCCCCGTCGAACGGGGCGCGGCCGGCGAGGAGCTCGTAGAGGATCACCCCGAGGGCGTACACGTCGGCGCGGACGTCCACGTCGTCGTGCCGCGCCTGGGCCTGCTCCGGGGCCATGTAGCGCGGCGTGCCGAGAACCTGCCGGGTGGCCGTCTCGCCGGGTCCCGGCCCCATCAACTTGGCCAGCCCGAAGTCCACCACCCGCGGGACGAAGTGGTCGCCGCGCAGCAGCACCGACCCGGGCGGCGGCCCCTGGTCGAGGGGGAAGCCCTTGGACTCCATGAGGAGCACGTTGTTCGGCTTCAGGTCGCGGTGGAGGACGCCGCGGTCGTGGGCGTGCTGGACGGCGTCGGCGATGGTGGCCACGAGCCGGGCCGCCTGCCGGACCGGGACCGGGAACGCCTGCCGGTCCAGCCACTCGGCGAGGGTCCGCCCGGGGCAGAAGGCGGTGGCGACGAAGCTGACCGGGCCGATCTCGCCCGACTCGTAGACCGGCACGAGGTTCGGGTGGTCGAACTCGGCCGCCGCCCGGGCCTCGCGGGCCAGTCGGCGGCGGGCGTCCGGGCTCACCATCATCTCGGGGCGGGGCACCTTGAGGGCGACTTCCCGCTGGAGCTTGGGGTCGTAGGCCAGGAACACGATCCCACAGCCGCCCTTGCCGAGCTGGCGGCGGAGCTCGTACCGGCCGATCCGGTGGGGGCCGACGGGGGTAGGTGTGGGCGTGCGGTTGTCCGGGAGGAGGTCACCCAGCGACCCCTCGTTGTCCGGCCGCTCGGGCGCGCTGAGGCCGATGGTGGGAGCCTTGCCGTCGGCCTGTCCGAGCCCCTGGTCGTAGGCCGCCAGGAGGCGGGCGAGGTTCTCGTCGATCTGGAGCGAGTCGGCCGGGGTCATGCGCTGCGAGCCGGGACGTGGAGCCGGGGGCGGCGAGGTCGCCCGCCGGCCAGTCTACCATAATTGACGACGGTGACCCCCCTGGGATTTCGGGAAAGGACGGTCCGATGCAGGCATTCGTGATCCGCGGCGGGTTCGGCCCCGGCCACCTGGCTCTGGAATCCCGTCCCGACCCGTCCCCCGGCCCGGGGCAGGTTCTCGTGCGAATCCGGGCCGCCTCGCTCAACTACCGCGACCTGCTCGTGGCCCGCGGGGAGTACAACCCCAAGCTCCCGCTGCCGCGCGTCCTCGGCTCGGACGGCGCCGGCGAGGTCGTCGCGGCGGGGGCCGGCGTGACCCGCTGGAAGCCGGGGGACCGGGTGGCCGGCTGCTTCTTTCAGGAGTGGCCCGGCGGCCCACTCACGGACGTCGCGGCCCGGTCCGCCCTCGGCGCGGACCGCGACGGGGTGCTGGCCGAACTGGTCGTGTTCGAGGAAGGCGGGCTCGTGGCCGCGCCGGCGCACCTCGACTTCGAGGAGACGGCTACGCTCCCGTGCGCGGCGGTGACGGCCTGGCACGCCCTCCAGGTGGCCGGGGTCGGTGCCGGCTCGACGGTCTTGGTTCAGGGGACCGGCGGCGTGTCCGTGTTCGCCCTTCAGCTGGCGAAGGCGCTCGGGGCGCGGGTGTTGCTAACCACCCGGAGCGCGGACAAGGCCGCCCGGGCGACCGCGCTGGGGGCGGACGCGGTGTGCGTGACCGCGGACACCCCGGCCTGGGAGAAGTGGGCCTGGGAGCAGACGGGGAAGCGGGGGGTCGATCTGGTGGTCGAGGTCGGCGGGGCGGGGACGATAGAGCGGTCGCTGCGGACGGTGCGCTACGGCGGGCACGTCGGGCTGATCGGCGTGCTGGCCGGGCCGGGCTCGTTCAACCCCATCCTGGCCGTGATGAAGGGGGTGACGGTCCACGGCATCTTCGTCGGCTCGCGGGCGCACTTCGAGGGGTTGAACACCGCTCTGGAGGCTCACCGCATCCGCCCGGTCGTCGACCGCGTGTTCCCGCTTTCGGAGGCGCCGGCCGCCTTCCGCCACCTGGAGGCCGGGGGGCACGTCGGGAAGGTGGTGGTGGCGCTGTAGCCGGGGGCGGGTCGGTCCCGTATCCCGGCTGTTTCGGCGCCCGGGCGCGCCGGTCCCGGAGACTTCACGCATGGGCTTCCGCTGCGGCATCGTCGGCCTCCCGAACGTCGGCAAATCGACCCTGTTCAACGCCCTGCTCTCGACCATGCAGGCCCAGGCGGCGAACTACCCGTTCTGCACCATCGAGCCGAACGTCGGCCGCGTCGAGGTGCCCGACCCGCGCCTCGACACGCTGGCGAAGATCGCCGGCTCGGCCAAGCTCATCCCCACCCAGCTGGAGTTCGTGGACATCGCCGGGTTGGTCCGCGGGGCCAGCAAGGGGGAGGGGCTCGGGAACCAGTTCCTGTCCCACATCCGCGAGGTGGACGCGATCCTCTACGTCGTCCGCTGCTTCGAGGACGGCGACGTGGTCCACGTCGAGGGGAGCGTGGACCCGCTCCGCGACGCGGACGTGGTCGAGATGGAGCTGATCCTCGCCGACCTGGAGAGCCTGGAGAAGCGGGTGCCGGCCTTCCAGAAGAAGGCGAAGGGCGGCGACCGCGACGCCCAGGAGCAGGTCGGCCTGATGGAACGGGTGCTGAAGGTCGTGTCCGACGGGAAGCCCGCCCGGGCCGTCGAGACGCGCGACCCGGCCGAGCGGAAGCTGTTGGACAACATGCAGCTGCTGACGACCAAGCCGGTCATGTTCGTGTGCAACGTGGACGAGGGCTCGGCCGCGGGCGGGAACGCGCTGTCGGCGAAGGTCGAGGCGATGGCGAAGGGGCGGGGCGCCTCGTGCGTGGTCGTGTCGGCGAAGATCGAGGCCGAGATCTCGCTCCTGCCGGAGGCCGAGAAGGCCGACTTCCTCGGGGCCATCGGCCTGGCCGAGACCGGCCTGGCCCGCGTGATCCACGCGGGCTACCAGCTGCTCGACCTGGTGACGTTCTTCACGGTCGGCCCGAAGGAGGCCCGGGCTTGGACCATCCCCGCGGGCCTGCTGGCGCCGCAGGCCGCGGGCGTGATCCACACCGACTTCGAGAAGGGGTTCATCCGCGCCGAGACGGTCGCGTACTCGGACTTCGTGGAGCTGGACGGCGAGGCCGGCGCGAAGAAGGCCGGGAAGTTCCGGCTCGAAGGGAAGGAGTACCCCGTCCAGGACGGGGACGTGCTGCACTTCCGGTTCAACGTGTGACGGCGGCGTGTCACCCGACCGGGCGGGCGACACGCTCCCGCCCGCGTCAGTTCGGGAGTTCCTTCAGGTAGATGTTCCGGAACCACAGCGGGTCGCCGTGGAACTGGAGCTCGACCGGGCCGGCGGCGGGGAGCGGCTGGCCCTTGAACCAGTAGTTCGGCAGCGTGCCCTGGTCCACCACCAGCTCGCCGTTCAGCTTGATCGTCGCCTTGTCGCCGATCATGGTGATGTGGAAGGTGTTCCACTCACCGACCGGGCGGTCGGCCTTCTTGAGGGGCCGCTTGGCCTTATCCCCCTCGGGGTTGTTCCACAGCCCGCCCGACCCGCTGGCCTTGTCCTTACCCTGGGCGCCCGCGCTGGCGTCCGAGTCCCAGATCTGCACCTGCGGCTGGCCGCGGAGGTAGAGGCCGCTGTCACCCTTGGCCGCGATCTTCCAGTCGATCAGGAGCTCGAAGTTGCCGTGATCCTTCTCGGTGACGAGGCTTACGCCGCCCTTGCCGTCACAGTGGATCACCCCGTCCACGACCTTCCAGTGCTCGAACGCGGCCTTGGTCCGCTCGGCCTGCTTCTTGGCGAGGTCGTCCTTCGAGAGCTTCGCCCGTTCGACCATCGTGGTGTGACCCTTCCAACCGGTCAGATCCTTGCCGTTGAACAGGGCGACGAACCCGGCCGGTGCCTTGGGGGCGTCTTGGGCGGTTCCGGTGGTGGCGAGGGGGAGGGCGGCGAGGGCCGCGGCGAGGGCGGCGACGGCGGGACGCATGAAGGTCTCCGAGGTGACGGGGGCGGGGAGGGGTCAGCCTACCCCGGCGCCCCCAGCCGGGCAACCGGAAACCCGACCGACCGGCGCGGGGCGAAGTCGAGTGAACTGAGGGTGCGGGTCGTTCGTCGGTAATGTATGCTGGTAGGGGTTGTGATCTTTCCGGCGTCCCCGCTGGCCGCCGAATGTCTACCCCCGCCGCCCTCGTCCGACCGGGTCGTGCGGGCCGCCGTCACCCGCCCGCGCGGCCGGAACCGTTCATGGCCAGCACCCGCCTGACCTGTTCATGCGGTCACTCCTGGGTCTTTAGCGGCCCCGGGGAGCCCCCCGCTGACACCCGGCAGGCGTGTCCGGTGTGCGGCCCGGTCGCCGTGGCACAATCCCACTCGCACACGAAAGTGGCTCCTTCCAACCCATCGCCGTCCGCCGCCGGCCGCGAGGACACCTCGTTCTCCGTGTCCACGGACCTGTCCCCCGGGCGGGTGCTGGCCGGGTTCGAGATCATCGGCGAGATCAACCGCGGCGGGATGGGGATCGTCCTCAAGGCCCGCCAGCAGGGGCTCGACCGGATCGTCGCCCTCAAGGTCATCTCCCCGACCCGGATCGGCAACCCGGACTCGCTCCGCCGCTTCAAGCAGGAGGTGCGGGCGGCGGCGGTGGTCAACCACCCGAACGTGGTGGGCGTCTACCACACCGACCTCGACGGCCCCCTGCCGTTCCTGGCGATGGAGTACGTGGACGGGATCGACCTGTCCCGGCTGGTCAAGGCGGCCGGCCCGCTCGCGCCGGCCGACGTCGTCTTCTACCTCCAGCAGGCCGCCACCGGGCTCCAGCACGTGTACGAGGCCGGGCTCGTCCACCGGGACATCAAGCCGGCCAACCTGATGGTCACCCCCAACCCACTCACCACCCGGAAGGGGGCGACCACCCGGCTGCCGAAGCTGAAAATCCTCGACATGGGGCTGGCCCGGACCGTGGCCGAGGGCGACAAGGACGTGTCCGACCTCACCCGCGACGGCATCTTCCTCGGCACCCCGGACTACGTGGCCCCCGAGCAGGCCGAGGACTCGCGCCGGGCCGACATCCGGGCCGACATCTACTCCCTCGGCTCCTCGGTGTACTACCTCCTCACCGGCGAGGTTCCGTTCCCCGGCTCGACGATCGTCCAGAAGCTGCGCCGGCAGATGACCGAGCCGCCCCCCTCGGCGATGGCCAAGCGGCCGGACGTCGGCCCCGGGCTGGACCTGCTCATCCGCCGGATGATGGCCCGGAACCCGGACGAGCGCTTCCAGACCCCCGCCGAGGTGCTCGACGCCCTCGACCGGGTCCGCCGCGGCGTCGCCCCCACCCCCGTCCCCCTGGCCGCGCCGCCCGGCGCCCTCGCCGCCGCGGCGTCCGCGCTCGGGGGTGGGTCGGCGGTGATGCCGGTCCCGTTCGGGATGGCGAGCGTGAAGGCCCACGACGGGGCGGTGAGCGGGCTCCTCGTCGGCGGCGACGGCAAGACGGTCATCACCGGCGGGCTGGACGGCACCATCAAGGTGTGGAACGCCCTGAAGCTCAAGGAGGCCCGGTCGTTCGTGGGCGACATCGGCGCGGTCGAACAGATGGCCTCGGCCCCGAACGGGCGCTGGCTGGCGTCGTGCGCCACCCGGCTGACGCTCCCCGAGATGCGGGTGCAGGTCTGGGACACCGCCACCGGCACCGAGCACGGCCGGCTGAAGGGCGCCCGCGACAACTACCGGTGCGTGGCCGTGAGCCCGGACGGGAAGCGGGTCGCCGCCGGCAGCGCCGACCACTCCACCTGGGTGTGGTCGTTCGAGCCCGACGGCCCGAAGCCGCTCCGGCTCGGCGGCCACACCGCCGCCGTCACCGGCGTGGCCTTCTCGCGGACCGGCGACACCCTCCTGACGGCGGGCGCCGACGGCACCGTCCGCCAGTGGGACGTGGCGACCGGCAAGGAGAAGGGCTCGCTCAACGGCACGGTCGGCCCGGTGGCCGGGCTGGCCTTCCTCGGGAAGCGGGTCGCGGTGGCCGGGAAGGTTCTCGCCGTGCGGCTGCGGGACGGGTCGTTCCAGCGCTTCATCGGGCACGACGGCCCGGTGCTGTGCGTGGCCTTCTCCCCGGACGGCCGGCTGGTGGCGAGCGGCGGGTCGGACGCGACGGTCCGGCTGTGGCTGGCCGAGGACGGGACCGAGCTGACCACTCTGACCGGTCACCTCGGCCCGGTGCGGTCGCTGGGGTTCGGGGTGGACGCCGGGATTCTGTACAGCGGCGGCGAGGACGGCACGCTCCGCCGCTGGCCGGTCGAAGCACCCCTCAACTGACCCAGTAGTGCCGGCGTCTTGGCCGCCGGCGCACTTCCCTTTCGCACGACATGCGACCGCGGCGGCCGGGATCGGTTGCCATTCTTCAATCGCATCATCGACTTTCCGCACACGCTCCCGTGCCCGCGAAGCGGCCGCGCGAGCACGCCACTCCCGGCCGTCGACGCCTCCCGAACCAACCCTGTTGGCGGGGCGTACTGTCGGCAGCGGAGGGGCGTATGAGGATTTCGTTCGACCTGGACGACACGCTGATCTGCTACCAGCCCGGCGTCCCGTGTGAGCCGGGGTTGGCTTGGCTGTGGAGGTGCGTTGCGGGCGATGAACCCCTCTGGTACGGGGCGCGGGAGCTACTGCGTCGGCTACGCCAGCGCGGCTGGGAGGTCTGGGTCTACACCACGTCGCATCGAAACCCCTTCGCCGTCCGCCTCTGGCTCTGGTGCCACGGCGTCCGCGTCGGCCGGGTCATCAACCAGGACGTCCACAACCGCTACCTGCGGCGCACCCCGAACGACTACCCGCCCAGCAAGCACCCCGGAGCCTTCGAGATCGACCTGCACGTCGACGACTCGGTCGGGGTCCGGATGGAAGGCGAGCAGCACGGCTTCCGCGTCGTGGTCGTCGCGCCGGACGACGAGGCGTGGGCGGAGGTCGTGTGGTCCGCCGCGGAGGGGTGCAAAGCCGGGCGCGGGTTGAGGGAGCGGTGACCGGTCGGCGGCGACCCGTGGCAGGCCGGCCCGGGGGCTCATATCTTGAAACCCGGGCTGCAATTACGACGTCACGGAGATCGACCTCACATGCACCCCTTCGGGTTCGCACGCCGCTCAGCGGTCTTAAACATCCCGGCGAAGACTGTCGTCGCAGTTCTCGCTCTCGCGCTGCAAGCGACCGCCGCCCGGGCGGACATCGGGATCATCTCGCCCGCCGACGCCAAGAAGTTGATCGACAATCCCGACGCCGCCAAGCGCCCGGTCGTACTCGACACCCGCGGCGGGTACAAGGACTACTTCCGCGGACACCTCCCGACCGCCCACCACCTGAACTTCGACACGCTGCGGGGGACCGACAACGGCGTCCCCGTGCAGTACCTCCCGGACGACCTGACCCGGGCGCTCCTGACCCGCGCCGGCGTGGACCGCAACCGGACCCACCTGGTCTACGCGACCGGCGACAAGCTGCCGAACGACGAGATCCTGAGCGCCAGCATGGTGGCCTACGTGCTGGAGAAGTACGGGGTGAAGGACGTCCGCATCGTGGACGGCGGCCTCCCCGGCTGGGCCAAGGCCGGCTTGCCGGTCACGCAGGAGTACTTCGGCAACCCGCCCGGCACGCTGCCCGAGAAGGGGAACCCGGGGATCGCCCTGACGCTCGACGACGTGCTGAAGCGCCGCGGGCAGCCCAAGGTCGTACTCGTGGACGCCCGGCCGCACAACGAGTACCTGGGCAACGACGACATCTGGCTGCGGAAGGGGCACATCCCCGGGGCGATCAGCTTCCACTGGGCGCGGGTGATGGACGCGAACAACACCCACCAGTTCCTCCCGTTCGCGCAGGTGAAGGCATCGCTTGAGGCCGCCGGGCTGACGCCGGACAAGGAGATCCTGGTCTACTGCGGCACCTCCCGCGAGGGGAGCCTGCTGCGGTTCTACCTCCGGTACGTGGCGGGGTACCCGAACGTTCGGCTCTACGAGGGCTCCTGGAAGGAGTACGTCTGGCTCCGCCAGCACCCGGCCGAGACGCGGGAGAACAAGGCTCCGTAAGCCGCCCGCATGACCACCACGTTCCTGTTCCTCGCCGTCTGCTTCGTCGCCTTTACGAACGGGGCCAACGCCAACTTCAAGGGCGTGGCCTCGCTCTACGGCAGCGGCACGACCACCCTCCGCCGCGCCGCGCTCTGGGGCACGGCGACCACCTTCGTCGGCTCGGTCGCGGCGCTGTTCCTGGCGAGCGGGCTCCTGGCCGCGTTCAGCGGCCGGGGCATCGTCCCGGACACGCTGGCCCGGGCACCGGAGTTCGTGTGCGCGGTCGCCCTCGGCGCGGCGGGGACGAGTTTCCTGGCCACCCGCTTCGGCTTCCCCGTCTCCACGACGCATGCCCTCGTGGGAGCCCTGCTCGGGGCGGGGCTGGCCGGGGACGCCTCCGAGGTGCAGTTCGCGGCGCTGGGGACGACCTTCCTCTACCCGCTGCTGTTCAGCCCCGTCGTCGCCGCGGTGGCGGGGGCGGTCGTCTACCTGATCCTCCGGGCCTGTCGCTTCGCCCCGGACCACCGCACCCCCATGCTGGACGCCCTGCACGTCCTGAGTACCGGCGCCGCGAGCTTCGCGCGGGGGCTCAACGACACGCCGAAGATGGCCGCCCTGATGCTGGCCGTCCCGGGCCTGGAGGTCCACTGGGGGTTCCTGGTCGTCGCCGTGGCGATCGCGGCCGGGGGGCTGCTCGACATCGACCGGGTGGCGGAAACGCTCGGCAAGAAGGTCACTGGGATGACCCCCGGCCAGGGCTTCGCCGCCAGCCTGGTGACCGCGGGGCTGGTGACCACGGCGAGCCTTCACAGCCTTCCCGTCAGCACGACGCACGTCAGCGTGGGCTCGCTGCTGGGCATGGGCACGGCGACGCGACAGGCTCACTGGCGCAAGGCCGGGGAAATCGTACTCGCCTGGGTCACCACCGTCCCGGCCGGGGCCGCCCTGGCCGCTCTGGCGTACGGCCTGATCTCCCGGGTGTAGGGGTGGGGTTTGCGTCCCCTCCAAGGTCGCCGGGCGGCGTAAACCGGCTGCTTCTGGGCTCGGGTGTTTGGAGCCCGGAGGGCGACCGGCGTGTCGCCCGGGGTGGAACCCCGGGCGGGCGACAGCGTGGCTCGTGGGACATTGCACCTCGTGACACCGCACACCCCGCCCGGGGTTCCACCCCGGGCGACACGCCGGTCGCCCTCCGGGCTCCAAAACACCCGAGCCACCGGCGGGCTCACCGCCGATTTCGTTTTCACCTCGTCCCACGCGGGGGTACACTGACCGGCGACTCGCCCTCCCGCCGGTGACGCATGTCCCGAACGCACCCCTCCCGCCGCGCCGCCCTCCGGGCCGGTGCCGCCGTCCCGCTCCTCACTGCCGCCGCGGCCCAGGAGCCGACCGCCCGGCCCGTACTCGAAGGGTACACCGACCAGCTTAGCTACGCCCCCGGCGACACCGTCCGGTTCTACGTCTCCGCGGGAGTCGGGCGGTACGCCGTCCGCCTCGTCCGGGCCGGGGCCGACCCGCGGGTCGCGCTCGACCTCCCCGAGCAGGTCGGGGCCGTTCACCCCGTTCCGAAGGATGCCTCTGCCCGCGGCTGTCGCTGGCCGGTGTCGTTCACCTACACCCTCCCCGCCGACCTCCGCTCGGGCTACTACCGCGTCGAACTCACGGCCGTCGGCGGCCCGCGGGCGACGGGGGAGCTGTTCTTCGTCGTCCGCGCCGGGCGGCCCGCGGCGGACGCGAAGGTGCTGATCCAGCTCTCGACCAACACCTACAACGCCTACACGAACTGGGGCGGCTACAGCCTGTACGCCTACCACGGCCGGCACAAAGTCCAGGGGCGGCGGGTGTCGTTCGACCGGCCGCAGAGTTCGCAGTTCCGCCAGTGGGAGGAGCCGTTCGTCCGCTGGGCTGAGGCCGCCGGCTACCGGCTCGACTACTGCGTCAACTCCGACCTCGAGTTCCGCCCCGACATCCTCGCCGGCTACAAGCTCGTGCTGAGCGTCGGCCACGACGAGTACTGGTCGGCCCCGATGCGCGACCACCTCGACCGCTTCATCGGGACCGGCGGGAACGTGGCCTTCTTCAGCGGCAACACCTGCTGCTGGCAGGTCCGCAGCGAGGAGAACGGCCGGGCGCTGGCCTGCTGGAAGCAGAACTTCGGCGACGACCCCGCCTACCGGGGCGGCGACCACGCCCGGCTCACGTCGCTGTGGAGCCACTACCTCGTCAACCGCCCCGAGAACTCGCTGACGGGAGTCGGCTTCCTGTGGGGCGGCTACCACCGCAGCCACGGGCAGCTCATGGACGGGCCGGGGTCGTACACCGCCCACCGCCCGGACCACTGGCTCCTGGCCGGCACCGGCCTGCGCCGCGGCGAGGCGTTCGGGGCGAAGCTGCCGGCGTACAAGGTGGTCGGCTACGAGTGCGACGGCTGCGAACTGACCTGGGCCAACGGTCTGCCGACCCCGACCGGCCGGGACGGCACGCCGGCTGGGTTCGAGGTGGTGGCGACCGCCCCGGCCCGGTGGCACCCCGACGACTGCGAGTGGTACGAGCGCTGGGAGAAGGGCCGCACCGGCAACGCGGTGGTCGGCACCTACACCCGCGGCGGCACGGTGGTGACCGTCGGCAGTACCGACTGGTCCTTCGGCCTCCGCGGCAACGACCCGGCCGTCACCCGGATCACGCGGAACGTGCTGGACCGGCTGGGTCGGTGAGTATCCGGCCAGGGGCATTCTCCCACGGACGACGGTCATGAACCGACGGGTCTGGATCTGGGCCGTGGTTGCGCTCCTCCTGGCCGGACTCGTGTCGGGGCTCCTGGTGGGTGTCGAACGGGTTCGAGAGACGGCGGCTAGATCGAACTGCAATCTCGGTCAGCTGGGCCTCGCCTTCCACCACTACGCCGACACGCACGACGGCTGCCTCCCGCCGGCCGCCGTGTGCGACGCCGAGGGCCGGCCGCTCCTCAGCTGGCGCGTCCTGCTTCTCCCTTACCTCGAACAGAAGGATCTCTTCGACGAGTTCCGGATGAACGAGCCGTGGGACAGCGAACACAACGCGCGGCTCGTGTCGCGGATGCCGCGGACATACCAAGCCCCCTGGAAGAAGGTCATCGGCGTGCCGGACCACCACACGGTGTTGCACGTCTTCGTCGGCCCCGGTGCCGCGTTCGAGTGGAACCGCGGCCTGAGTCTGAAGGACGACTTCCCGGACGGCCTCTCGGACACCTTGCTCTACGTCGAGTCCGGGCCGCCGGTGCCGTGGACCAAGCCGGAGGAGATCCCGTTTGAGCCCGGCCGGCCGATCCCGCTCCAGGGGCTGTTCCGGGCCGGGTGTCGGTCGGGCACGGTGGACGGGAAGGGATACCAAATGATCCCAAACGACTACGACGAGCAAGCCCTCCGCGCCTGTATCACCCGAAACGGGGGCGAAACCGGCGTGCGGGTGTGGTCCCCCTGAGTCGCCTTCTCTCCCCGCCGCCACCGGCGCCCGACCCGGAGTCCGCCATGCCCTCCCGCCGCACCTTCCTCGCGTCCGCAGCGGTCGCCGCCGTCCCCGCCTCGGCCCCCGCCACGCCCGGGCCGGACGCCGTCCCGGTCGCCCTCATGGGTTGCGGCGGGATGGGGACGAACCACCTCCGCCTCCTCGCCGCCAACCCGCGGGTGCGGATCACGCACGTCTGCGACGTGGACGCCAACCGCCTCGCCGCTGCGGCCAAGATCGCCACCGACGCCGGCCACCCGGGGGTGCCCGTCAAAGACGTCCGCCGCGTGCTGGACGACCGGTCCGTCGTGGCGGTGTGGATGGCGACCCCCGACCACTGGCACGCGCCCGGGGCGATCTTGGCCGCCGACGCCGGGAAGCACGTGTACGTCGAGAAGCCGTGCAGCCACAACGTCCGCGAGGGCCGGCTGCTCGCCGACGCGGCGGCCCGGAACAAGGTGACCATCCAGGTCGGCACCCAGGCCCGCAGCACGCCGACGGTGAAGGCCGCGATGGACCGCATTCGCGGCGGAGCCATCGGCGACGTACTCGCGGCGAAGGCGTGGAACAGCCAGCTGAGGCGGAACCTGGGCAAGGTGCAGCCGTCGAAGCCGCCGGAACACCTCGACTACGAGTTGTGGCAGGGGCCGGTGCCGGAGGCGCCGTTCTTCTCGAACCGCGTCCCCAGCATGTGGCGGTTCTTCCGCGACTACGGCGCCGGCGACATCGGCAACGACGGCGTCCACAACATCGACGTGGCCGTGTGGGGGATGGGGTTCGACCGGCTGCCGAACCGGGTCGCCTGCCTCGGGTCGAAGCAGTTCTTCGACGACGACCAGGAGTGGCCGGACACGCAGTACGTGGTCTGCGAGTACGACCCCGGGAACGGCGGCCGCACCCGCCGGCAGTTCACCTTCGAGCAGCGCATCTGGTCGCCCTACGTGCAGGAGGGGTACGAGAACGGCAACGCCTTCTACGGCACGAAGGGGATGCTCGTCATCGGCCACACGATCGGTTGGAAGCTCTACGGCGAGCGGAATCGGCTGATCGAAGAGATGGCGGGCCGGGTGGACCTCCCCGCCCACCACAACAACTTCCTCGACGCGGTCACGCGGGGCGCGGCGCCGGCCGCCCCGGCGGCCGGCGGGCACGTGGCGGCCGGCATCTGCCACCTGGCCAACATCGCCGCCCGGCTGCGGGCGACGGTCGAGTTCGACCCCGCGAAGGAGGCGGTCCTCAACAACCCCGAGGCCCACGCGATGCTCGGCCGCCGCTACCGGCCCGGCCACTGGGCCGTCCCCCGCGGCGTGTGACGGCTTGTCCGGCCCACCCCGCCCGACTACCGTGGGGGGTGGGCACCCTCCCGCCCCCACGACCCCCCGGAGTTTCTGATGCGCCCCGCACTCACCCTGGCCCTCGCGGCGGGGTTCGTCGTCACCGCCGCCTCCGCGCAGGAGCCGGTCACCATCAAGTGGGCTCTCAAGGAGGGCGAGACGTTCTTCGCCAAGGGCGTGACCGACATGGACATGCGGATGTCCATCCTCGGGATGGACGTCGACATCAACCTGAAGATGAACGCCGTCCAGCGGTTCAAGGTGCTGTCGGTCAAGTCGGACGAGACGACCGTCGAGATGACCATGATGGACATGTCGATGGAGGCGGCGGGACTGCCGGGCGGGGGCGGGCTACCCGGCCTCGGCGGGGTCGGGGACAAGATCAAGGGGGCCAAGATCACGGCCGTCCTCGACGACAAGATGGAAGTGACCAAGCTGATCGGGTACGAGAAGTTCCTCGACAAGCTGGCCGGGGACGACGACGGCGTCCGCGCCCAGATGGAGACGCAGTTCTCCGAGGCGACGGTCGGGCAGATGGTGTCGCAGGCGTTCACCTCGGTGCCGAAGGGGCCGGTGAAGGCCGGGGACACCTGGAGCCGCACGACGAAGGCGCCCGCCGCCGGGTTCGGCGACGCGACGGTGAAGGAGAAGTACACGCTCGAGAGCGTCTCGAACGGGACGGCGAAGATCGCCCTGGAGGGGGAGATGAAGTTCAAGGCCGCCCGCGGCAGCCTCCCGGGCCTCCCCCCGGGGGTGAAGATCAGCAAGTTCGAGATGAAGGCGGACCACTACTCCGGCACCCAGCTGTTCGACCTGAAGGCCAGCCGGCTCAAGGAGGGGAAGATGGACATGGTGATGCGTGGGTCGTTTGCGATGTCCGCGAACGGGATGGACATCGACATGAAGATGCGCATCAAGGCCAAGCAGACGACCACGATCACCGACAAGAACCCGGCGGTCGAGTGACCCGGCAGGCCCGGGCCGCGGGGTAACGCGCAGGTGGTGGTAGGCGTGGCGGCTGCTGGAGGGCCGCCGCACCCCCTTGATCCCATCTCGCCATGCGACCCCGTGATGCTGGGCCGTGTCGGTCCGCACCCGGGTGACACCAGGGCTCCTCGATCCATCCCCGTCGAACCCAGGGCGGCAGCTGAACGCTCCGACGGCCGCTCCAACCGGCTCGTTCCTCCCGGTGGGTTGCTCGGGGGGAAGGGGCACAGATAACCATTATCAGTGCTACGGCAAGAACGTCGCTTCGGACCAGCAGAAGGCTCCTGTCTCGGATCTGCGCCAATCAACTCGACTTCCATTCCGCCAGACAGGCGACAGCCGATTCGCCGACAGACTTCGGGTCAACTTGCAGATGCGGGAGTTCTGCACCTGGAGGCTCGTTCGGAAATCCCACATCACTTCTCAACTGACACACCGACGAGGACGGAACCGTGTGGACCCCACGGCGTCGTCCGCACGGCTCCCACGGCCATTCTGCCCCGGGTGGTTGCCTGCCGGCCCACGGCCTTCACCGCCAGCTGGATGACGACCTCATCCCGAGGATGAGACGGCGGGCGCACGAAGAAGGCCCGGGGTTTCCCCCGGGCCTTGTGCTTTCCGAGCGACCCGCGTGGCGTCAGTGGTTGATCATGAACTCGTTGGTGTTGAGCAGCGCCCAGAGCACGTCCTGGTAGTAGGTCATGTCCGTCGCGCCCAACGCCCCGGGGGCGACCACTACCGCACTGCCCGTCTTCGGGGCCGGGCCTTTCCCCTTAGCCGGGGGGGCGGCCGGCGGGCCGAGCGAGACGGTCGCCTTGCCCATGCGGACCTCCTCCAGCCGGGCGATCTCGGCCGGCGTCGGGTGCCGGCTGAGCGTCATCAGGAACAGGTCATCGTACATCCGGCCGGCAGCCCAGCCGTTCTTGGTGCCCAACTGGTAGACGATGTTCGCCGACGGCTGGGCGCCCCGCCCGACCCCGATCTCGCCGTTCAGCTCGGCCCCGTTCATCATCAAGAGAGCCTGGACGATCGTGCCGTTGAAGCTGAGCTCGTTCCCCTCGTCGTCGCCGAACTGGCGGACCAGCTTCCGCATCCAGGCGTCGCGGGCCGACATCCGCGATTCCTTCTGGGCGGCGGTCAGCTTCCGCGGGCTGGTGGCCGTCATCAGCGACTCGAACAGCACCTCCGGCGACATCGCCTTCAGCGGCATCCGGGCGAAGAACGGCTCGTACTTGATGTCCGTGTACTCCTTCCGGGCCACGTGGCTGAGCGAGTAGACGTCGCTGGTGCAGATCCACTCCATCAGCGCCTTCTGCCCGTACCCGTACTTGACGAACTCCTCCCCGAGGTAGGCCATCAGCTCCGGGTGGACGACCTCGTTGTTGCTCCCGAAGTCGTCGGGCGCGGGCTCCTTGTTCAGCCCCCGGCCGAAGAGGTGCGCCCACACCCGGTTGACGTAAGCCTTGCCGAAGTTGTCGTGCGACACCACCCACTCCGCCAGCTGGGCGCGGCGGGTCTTCCCGGCCGGGGCGGACGCCAGCATCTTCGTGGACTTTAGCCCGCCGATGGCGGCGTCGTAGTCCTTGAGCATGACCGGGAATGAGCCGATCTTCCGCCCGTCCCGCCGCTCGTACAGGGCGATCATGTTCGGGTTGAGCTCGGTGTCGTCCGTCAGCGTCACCGACGTGGCGTTGGCCATCTTCTGGTTGTTCCCGACCGGCGGGCCGCTCGGGGTGGCGCTGCGGACCGTCTGGCGGAAGAAGGCGTTCACCCCCCAGAAGTCGCCCTGGAGCCACTCCTTGTTGATCGGGTGGTCGTGGCACTGGGCGCACTGCGTCTGGAGGCCGAGGAACAGCTTGGTGGTCCGCGACGTGATCGGCACGGCGTCGAACGCCCCGTCCCGCATCCGCTCGTTCACCTCCGGCGTCTCCCGGTCGTCCCGGATCGGGTCGCCGAGGTGGTGGACGATGAAGTTGGCCGCGTACTGCTCCTTGAACGTCCACCCGGCCGCCGACTTGGCCCCGCCGACCTGCCCGGTGGCCGTCAGCAGCTGGGTCACCACGTCCTTGTGGCTGGTGTCGCGGTAGAGCTTCTCCTCCAGCCACACCCGCATCTGGTCCCGGTAGTCGGCGTTGCCGCTCCGCGTCATCAGCCAGACGGTCCAGATCTCGGCCCAGTGCCCGGCGTACTCCCGCCGGTAGTTGAACTTGAGCGTGTCCTTCTGCTTCTTCCCCTCCCCGTTCACGAACTCGGTCGTGAACGGCTGGCCGTTCGACCCCTTGGGGACGTACTCCTCGGCGTGGAGCAGCCGGCGGACGAGCTTCACCCGCTTGTCGGAGCTCTTGTCGCGTTCGTAGTCCGTCACCTCTTCGATCGTCGGAATCCGGCCGATCAGGTCGACGAACACCCGGCGCAGGAACTCGTGGTCGGTGCTCCGGTCGGACGGGCGCTTGATCCCGGCCGACTCGTAGCCCTTGAGGATGAACTCGTTGATCTTGATCGCCTGGAAGGCGACCGGCCCGGCCGGCACGCCCTTTTCTCCCGGTGTCTGGGCGGACGACGCGACCGCGACGGCCGAGAGGAGCCCGCCCGCGAGAGCGGCGCGGGCGAGTGACTGGCGGATCATCCGGAGTACCCCCGTGTGGTTCGGCCGGCGGCAGGCAGGGTCGGCGGGAACGGCCCGACTGGGCGGCTGCACTAGGTAGTGTAGAGCGTGTTGGGACGCTCGGGCTAGAGTTTTTCCGGGCCCGGCGGTCCGCGCGCGGTAGCTCCAGGTGAGACGCCGGGCGGCCGAAAAAGTTCCCCCGCCCGGGCGGAAAGCCGCGGGGCGGTTGGCGCGGCGGGGCGGCCGCGCTTCACCCGACCTTCGCGCCGCCGGGGTGGACGGTTGTTGGCGCGACGCTACGATAGTGAATTGACCCGTACCGCCCGGCCGGCTGAACCCAACCGCCCACCGGACCTCTCTGAGTTTCTGCCGTGCCGCGGCCCCACCCGGGGCGGCGCGCACACCACCGGGGCCGCGTGGCCCCGGCGACCGACTTCCCCGTATCAGGAGCCGGCGGCCCCCGACCGGCCGACACAGATGCTCGACAAAGTACGCAACATCGGGATCATGGCGCACGTGGACGCGGGTAAAACCACCACCACGGAGCGGATCCTGTACTACAGCGGGACCAAGCACAAGGTCGGCGACGTGGACGACGGGGACACCACCACCGACTTCGACCCGCTCGAGCGCCAGAAGGGGATCACGATCAACTCGGCGGCCGTGTCCATCGACTGGGCCGACCGGGGCGGCGGCGACATCGCCATCAACATCATCGACACCCCCGGCCACGTGGACTTCACGGCCGAGGTGGAGCGGTCGCTGCGCGTCCTCGACGGCGCCGTCGGCGTGTTCTGCGCCAAGGGCGGCGTGGAGGTGCAGAGCGAGACCGTGTGGCGGCAGGCCACCAAGTACAAGGTGCCGCGCGTCGCCTACGTCAACAAGCTCGACCGCATGGGGGCCGACTTCTGGGGCTGCGTCGAGCAGATGAAGACGAAGCTCCACGCCAACCCGGTGGTGGTCACCATCCCGGCCGGCCAGGACTCGGCGCTGGAGGGCATCGTCGACCTGATCGAGATGAAGCTCATCACCCGCGACCTGACCGACCCGACCAACCGGAAGTTCTTCACGGTCGACGTGCCGGAGAAGTACCGGGCCGAGGCCGAGAAGCGGCGCGAGCTCATGCTCGACGGCATCTCGGCCGCGTCCGACGAGATCACGGAACTGATCCTTGAGGGGAAGGAAGTCCCCGTCCCGATGATCCGCGCCGCGCTCCGCAAGGGGACGCTGGACAACACGTTCACGCCCGTCCACTGCGGCAGCAGCAAGATGTTCCACGGGGTCCAGCACCTGCTCGACCTCGTCGTGGACTGTCTGCCGAGCCCGCTCGACCGGCCGCCGGTGGACGGCGTCCACCCGAAGACGAAGGAGCCGCTCAAGCGGAAGCCGGACGCCGCCGAGCCGATGAGCGCCCTGGCGTTCAAGACGGTCGCCGAGACCAACGGCGACCTCGTGTACATCCGCGTGTACTCCGGCGAGATGCGGCCGGGGGAGACGTACACGAACGTCATCAACGGGAAGAAGGAGCGGATCGCCCGGTTCTACCGGATGATGGGCGACAAGCGGATCTCCCTGGAGAAGGCCGGGCCGGGCGACATCGTGGCCGCGATGGGCCTCGCCGACACGTACACGGGGAACACCCTGTGCGACCCGGACCAGCCGATCGCGCTGGAGGCGATCCAGTTCCCGAAGCCGGTGATCTCGCAGGCGCTGACGTTCTCCAAGACGCTCGACGCCGGCAAGGTCGGCGAGGCGCTCAACCGGCTCGTCCGGGACGACCCCACGCTGAAGACGCACACCGACGAGGAGACGAAGGACACGATCATCTCCGGGATGGGCGAGCTCCACCTGGAGATCTCGATCGAGAAGCTCAAGCGGGCCGTCGGCGTGCCCCAGGAGGACACCAAGCTCATCACCCTCGGGCGGCCGCGGGTGGCGTACCGGCAGTGCCTCGCCCGGATGGTGGACTTCGAGTACAAGTTCGCCAAGCAGACCGGCGGCCGCGGCAAGTTCGCCGTCATCGTGGTGAAGTTCTCGCCGCTGACGCCGGAGCAGGTCGAGGAGAAGGTGAAGGAGATCGAGGAGCTCGGCGACCCGAAGGTGAAGCCGGACCCGAACAACGTCTACTTCGTGAACAGCGTCACCCAGGGGTCGATCCCGAAGGAGTACATCCCGAGCGTCGAGGAGGGGCTCCGGGAGGCGGCGAAGAAGGGGTACAAGTACCCGTTCCCGTTCGTCGACCTGGAGTTCGACCTCCACTTCGGGAAGTACCACGACGTGGACTCGTCGCAGGACGCGTTCTACCTGTGCGCCCTCGAAGCCTTCCGCGAGGCCGAGAGCAAGGCCGGCATCCAGCTGCTGGAGCCGATCATGAAGGTGGTGGTGGTGTCCCCGAAGGACTACCAGGGGCAGATCAGCGGGAACATCGCCAGCAAGCGCGGGATCATCGAGGAGACGAGCGAGGACAAGGGCGTGGCCCAGGTGATGGCGAAGATCCCGCTGGCGAACCTGTTCGGGTACACCAGCGACCTCCGCAGCGCGACGAAGGGGCAGGCGAGCTTCAGCATGGAGTTCAGCCACTACGCCCCGGTGTCCGTCGAACTTGCCGACCTGCCGAAGATCGAGAAGAAGTAACCAGCGGGGCAACCCGACGCGAACCGGCGGCCGATCGGCCGCCGGTTTTTCGTTTTGCGGCTTGACAGAAATCGTCAATCATGGATAAATTTGATCGACTTGGCTGCCAGATCACCGCTCTGACGCTCCTCTTGTGGAGGTGATCATGTATCGCTTAGTCGGCTTGAAAGTCTGTGCAGTTCTCGTCACACTTTCTACCGCGGAAGTGGCCGGCGCCCAAATCGTCACAATCACGAAGAACGGATACGTTGCCGCATCTGGCGGGAATCCGGCTCGTGCAACGCCGGGGGGAACTTACAGTACCAACAAGGCGGGAACGTGGCGGATTGCCGTCGAATACGGGACGGTGACCGCCGGCACCTACACGGCAGATGCAACGATTGCGAAAGAAGGAACCGCCGCGTTCTTTGTGGCCGGCGGCCCAATGAATGGCACGTGGACGCGGTTCGGGGGTGACAACCTGGCTTCTGTGCCTGCGAACCTCTACGTCCGTGTCAGGCTTGAACACCAAGACCCCACGACTATGATTTGGGCGATTCTGGACACGGCGTTGTTTCCGATCCCGTAGTCGACACTGCCCGTGTAACAGTTTGACGGGAGTGACAGGAGGTCGAGATGAGGCGGCGTAGTGGATTCACACTGCTTGAGCTTCTGGTCGTGATTGCGATCGTCGGTCTCCTGATCGCCCTGCTTTTGCCAGCTGTTCAGAAGGTCCGTCTGGCCGCGGTCAGGAGCCAATCCGTCAATAACCTCCGGCAACTCTCGCTCGCGCTTCACCAAGTCGCGGACACCTGGAACGGGTGCATCGGCGGGTACATTCTACCAAACCCTAAGACGCAAGCAGAGGCGAATCAATACCACGGGGTTCCCGGTGTCTTGCAGGGGAATCCTCACGCGCTGTTGATCCGCACGATCGAGAACTTGCAGCCTCCGTACAGCTCTTATGTGTCGGCCAGGAGCTATCTGATCAGTCCCGGAGACCCTTCGGGCTGGCAGAACACCCCGAAGTCCGTGAATCCGATGAACGGGCAGCTTGAGGAGCATTACGGTGGGCCGAGCAGCTATGCGTACAACATGGTAGCGTTTACGGGACCGCCGCGCTTCCCGGCCGATCCGCGCGACGGGTCGTCGAACACGATCGCATTCGCCGAACGGTATTGCGAGAGGTACTTCAGCCCCGAGCCCGTCACCCCCGGTCGGGACCACTACGCCAAATCGTGGCTTGTCTACGCCCTCGGCAGCTCGGCTGTGCCCTCCCCGCTCCCGCCGCATCCGTTGGATGACCATGGCGCGCGCCGCCCCTCGTTCGCGGACCTCGGCTGGGCCGACGTGGCGCCGGTGACGAGTGGCACCCCTCCCGTCACGCGTCCGTCGGTGGCGGGGGTCACGTTCCAGGTACGGCCGCCTCTCAAGGAAGCGAATGCCTACCAACTCCAGACCCCCTTCGCGGACGGACTGCCGGTCGCGTTCTTCGACGGGAGCGTCCGGGTCGTCCGTCCTGGGGTCGCCCCGGAGGTGTTCTGGGCGTTCGTGACGCCGGCCGCGGGCGAAGTCGGAGGCGACCTGTAGGGTGGGAAGACTACACGCTGGACCGGCGGCCGATCGGCCGCCGGTTTTCGTTTGGCAAACCGCCGCGGCTCAGTTCGGAGAAGCGCTGCCCGGAATCCGGCCGCGCGGCCTCTGTGGTGCCGCGAGGCGCCGGGCGGCGGGGTGGCCCGTAAACTGGTCCCGCCGGGCGGCGGACGGACCGCCCCCGCCGTACCCGTCTCCGGAGGCCGCCGCGATGATCGCACTCAAGCTCGCCGTGTTCTGCCTGCTCATCCTCGGGGTGACCGCCGCCACCGCCCAGAACGCCGCCAACCCGGTCGTCGTGGTCGACACCAACCACGGGGCTGTGAAGATCGAGCTCTTCCCCGACAAGGCTCCCCTCACGGTCAAGAACTTCCTCGACTACGTCGACGCCAAGCACTACGACGGCACCGTCTTCCACCGGGTCATCGGCAAGGAGAACAGCGACGATGGCCGCGACTTCATGATCCAGGGCGGCGGGTTCGACGCCGACATGAAGGAGAAGGCCACCAAGGCTCCGGTCAAGAACGAGGGCGGCAACGGGCTGTCCAACGTCCGCGGGACCATCGCCATGGCCCGGACCAGCGACCCCGACTCGGCCACCGCCCAGTTCTACGTCAACGTCGGCGACAACACCTTCCTCGACCGGGCCAAGGCCCGCGACGGGGCCGGCTACACCGTCTTCGGCCGGGTGATCGAGGGGATGGACGTGGTGGACAAGATCAAGGCGGTCCGCACCGGGGTCAAGAACCGGATGCCCAACGTGCCGGTCGAGACGGTCCAGATCAAGTCAATCCGCCGGGCCGAGAAAAAGTGACCCGGGGGCGCGGGTAGAATGGGGTATGCGGCGGCCGGCCCGGTCGCCGCCCCCGATGCGTCCGGCGCGAAGGCGTAACCCTATGGCGAAGAAGAAGTCCCGGCGGAAGTCCGACCCCAAGGTCGGCGGCATCCTCGGCGTCGGGCTCGACAACACCGACGGCCACAAGAGGATCACCCGCACCGAGGAGATGGTACTGGTCGGCGGGTCTGCCGAGACGCACGAGCGGATGCAGGAGACGGCCATCAAGTTCTCCGAGGAGTTGGAGAAGCGGGGCAAGGCGCTCCCGCAGGCCACGGTCCGCGAGGCGATGGACATGCTCCGCGAGGCCATCGAACGCACCGGCCGCTAACCCCACTCCACCCGCAGTGCCGCCGCGGGTGGGGCGGAGCCTTTTCCCCCAATTCCTATGCCGGTCGGCCGAAGCACTTCTTCTGAAACCTCGCTTGTCCGGGGTAGGTAACCTCCGGTAGAGGGCCGTTCGTGTCCGACGTCGCGCTCGTTCGCCGCTGCCTTGCCGGCGACCCGGCCGCGGAGCGCGAGCTGGTCGAGCGGTTCCAGGCGGATGTGTTCGGCCTGTGCGCCCGCCTGCTCGGCAGCCCGCACGACGCCGAGGACGTGGGCCAGGAGGTGTTCCTCCGGGTGTTCCGCAGCCTCCACCGCTGGGACGGCGAGCGCCCGCTCCGCCCGTGGGTGCTCGGGATCGCCGTGAACCGCTGCCGGACCTGGGCCGGCCGGCGGGCGAAGGGGCCGGAGCTGGCCGACTACCTCCACGAGACGGCCGACCCGCGGCCCGAGGACGACAGCGGCGAACTCGCCCGGGAACTCCGGGCCGCGGTCGACGACCTCCGCGCGGACTACCGGACAGTGTTCGTCCTCTTCCACGAGCACGCCCGGCCCTATGAGGAGATCGCCGAGGCGGTCGGCCGGCCGGTCGGCACCGTGAAGACGTGGCTCCACCGCGCCCGACTCGAACTCATGGACCGGCTCCGGGCCCGCGGCTTGGTCCCGGACGATGTCCCGCACCCCACCCGCCCGACGGCGTAACGATGTCCCGTCCGCACCCGAACGACGACCTCCCCCCGCCGGCCTGCGGCCCCACACGGGCCGCGCTCGACGAGGTATTCGACGGCACCCGCCCGCTGGCCGACCTCACCGCCGACCCCCACCTCGCGGGGTGTGCAGCCTGCCGCGGCAGGCTTCGCGAAGCCCGCGTGCTGCTCGCCGCTCTGGCAGTCTCGCCTGCCCCGGTCACCGTCCCGAGTCGGTTCGCCGGCGATGTGCTGCGCGCCGTCCGAGCCGAACGCCGGGAGCGGAGGCGGCGGCGGGCGGTCGCATCCGTCGGCGGCGGGCTGGCGGTGGCTGCCGCCGTGATGGTTGCAGTGTGGGCGTGGAACCGGTCGGGTTCTGGTCCGGTGGTCGCCGAACAGACCCCGCCGTTCGCGGGCTCCGACCCCGTCCCGGCCCTCCGTCCCGTGCGGGTGTCGGCCGAGCTGGCGAAGGCCGGCGACGCCCTGCGGGAGTCGTCGCGCCCGCTGGCCGAGCCGGCGGCGGCGGCCCCGAAGGCGCTGGCCACGCTCGCCGGGGCCATGACGCCGCCGGCCGTCGGCCCGGTGGCCGAGGACGCCGCGCCCGTGGGGGCATCGCTCGCCGAACTGCCGGGGGCCGCACGCGCCGGGCTCGAACCGCTCACCGGCACCACCCAGAAGGCGTTCAACCGCCTGCTCCGCGACGTCGGCGTCTTCCAGGCGAGTGCCCGGCCCAAGTCCTGACCCAGGCTCCCCTCCATGACCCGGTCTCGCCTCCTCCTCGCGGCCCTCCTCGCGGCCGCGACCGCCCCGTCGGCCGGGGCCGCCCCGCGGGACGAACTCCTCCGGGTCGCCCCGCCGGACGCGGCCGTCGTCCTCGTGGTGCAGAACGCCGCCGCCCACGCGAAGGCCGTTCTCGGGTCGCCGTTCGCGGGGTGGTTTCCCTCCTCGCCGCTCGGGAAGCAGGTCACGGCCGGGTTGAAGTTCGCCGAGGCCGGCGACGGGCTGCGCGGCGTCTGCACGGCCCTCGGGACGACCCCGGACGAAGTCCTCACGGACATACTCGGCGACGCCGTCGTCTTCGCCTACACCGCCGCGCCCGGCGTGGACCCGGCCGGCGAGAAGTCGGTCATCCTGGTCCGGCCGCGCCGGCCGGAGACGCTAGCCCGGCTGGTGGACCGGCTCAACGAACTCCAGACCCGCGACGGCGAGTTGAAGGGCGTGGACCGGCGGGAACACGCCGGGGCCGAGTACAGTGTCCGCCGCCGGACGGACGGGGGCGAAGAGTTCTACGCCTTGCGCGGCGGGGTGTTCGCCTTCTCCCGGTCCGAGGCCGACCTGAAGGCGGTCCTCGACCGCCACCGGACCGCGCCGGCAGTGGCGCCCGTTAGCGGGACGCTCACGCGCCTCGGCCTCGCCGATGCGGCGGCGGTCGTGCTGGTCAACCCGCGAGCACTCGACGCCGGGATCGCTGCCAAGCTCACCGCCGCCGACCCGGACGAGCGGCCGTTCCTGAGCCGGTTCGCCGAGGCGTGGCGCTCGCTCGACACGGCCGCGTTCTACCTCGCCCTCGGCGACGGCCTCGAAACCGGCGTCGTCCTCGACTTCCGCCCCGGCGACCTTCCCCCCGCCTTCCGCCCCTTGCTGACCGGCGCCCGGCTCCCGTCCGCACTGTGGGCGGCAGTGCCGGACAACGCCCTCGGGGCCATCGCCGGCCGGCTGCGGGCAGCGGAGGTCGTGGGCCTGCTCCGCGCGGTCCTCCCCGAGAAGGGACAGACCGCGGTCGATGCCGCGCTCGGCAACACGCTGGCGCCGCTCCTCGGGCGCGACCGGCTTCCCCGGGTGCTGGAGGCGTTGGGGCCGGACTGGGCGGTGTGGGCCGAGCCGCCGGCGGGGGCCGGGCCGCTGCCGGTGCTGGTCGGGGCCGTCCGGCTCCGGGCCGATGGCGCCGGCGGGGCGGACGTGCCGCGTGTGGTCGAGCGGGCCGTCGGGTTCGGGTTTCAGGCGGTGTGCCTGGCTTACAACGCCAAACACCCCGAGCAGATCGATCTCACCGAGGAGTTGGACGGCGACACCCGGGTCACCACGCTCGTCGGCCCGAAGGTCTTTCCGCCGGGGGTTCGGCCGGCGTTCGCGGTGAAGGGCGGCTTCCTGGTACTGGCCACGTCGCCGGACGCGGTCCGCCGCTTCCGGCCGCCGTCGGACGCGGTCGCCCCCGGGCCGAACGGGGACGCCGTACTGGTGCGGCTCTCCGGGGCGGCCCTCCGCGGCTACCTGCGGGAACACCGGACGGCGCTGGCGGGAGTGGTGGGCGGGGACGCGGCGGAGGCGGCCCGGACGTTCGACCAGTTCGCCACCCTGCTGGACCCGGTCGAACGGGCCGAGGTCGTGGTCCGCGGAACCGAGACGGGGTTTCGACTGGCCGTGCGGGTTCAGCTGGTCCGGCCGCTGCGCTGACGGGCGCTCGTTACACCTGCGGAAGTGAGATGCGGCCGGGTGGCGGGGGTGGTTCGGGCGCAGCGCACTTCCCGCAGCCCGAACCGCAACCCGCCTTCGTCCCGACGACCATCCGATACACCGACCAGACCACGTACCCGGCCGCGAGTCCGACGATCACGATCACGGCGGCGAGTTGCATGTCATCTCTCCGCGAGCGGCCTCACGTCGCGTCCACGATCAGCTTCCCAACCTGGAACGTGACCAGCGCCCCGACGTAGGCGAGGGCGGTCATGTACGCGAACATGAAGACCGGCCACGCCCAGCTGCGGGTTTCGCGGCGGGTCACGGCCAGCGTCGAGACGCACTGGAGGCACAGGGCCACGAACACCATCAGCGACAGCGCCACCGGCACCGAGTACTTCCCGCCGGCCCCCGAGGTCGCCCACTCCTTCCGCATGGCCTCCTGGAGCGCGGACCCCTCCTCGTCCGACTCCTCGCCCGTGTCGTAGACCATGCCGAGCATCCCGACCACCACCTCGCGGGCCGGGAAGCTGGCGATGGCCGCCATGCCCACCCGCCAGTCCCAGCCGAGCGGGGCGAACACCGGCTCCATCGCCACCCCGACCCGGCCCAGGTAGCTGTTCCGCTTCCACTCGCCGTTCACCGCGTTCCGCTCCTGGTCCGCGGCGGCGACCGCCTTCTCGGCCTCCTCGCGCGGCTCGGTCGCGTCCTCGGGGAGGTCCGCGAGCTTGGCCTCGGCGTCCGACTTCTTCTGCTCGACGGCCTCGATCCGCTGCTCGTAGGGCACGCCGGCCGGGTCGGAACTCGGGAAGTACAGGGCCGCCCAGATCAGCACCATCGCCACGAAGATCACGGTCCCCGCCCGGTAGACGAACGCCCACCCGGCCTCGACCATCCGCCGCACCACCGCCCGCACCGTCGGCCGCTTGTAAGCCGGGAGTTCCATCACGAACACCGGCGTGGCCCCGCGGAGCAGGGTCCGCTTGAGGGCGAGCGCGACCAGCGGGGCCGTCACGAAGCCGATCAGGTACATGGCAAACAGCGTGAACCCGGGCACCCACCAGGCGAAGCCGTCCGGGTGGTCGTCCGACCGCACCGGCAGGAACGCGGCGATGAGGAGCACGTACACCGGCAGCCGGGCGGAGCAGCTCATGAGCGGGGCGACCAGGATCGTCGCCAGCCGGTCGCGGCGGTTCTCGATCACCCGCGTACTCATGATCCCGGGGATCGCGCACGCCACCGACGACAGCATCGGGATGAACGACTTCCCGCTCAGCCCGCACCGGCTCATCAGCCGGTCCATCAGGAAGGCGGCCCGCGCCATGTAGCCGCAGTCCTCCAGTACGGCGATGAAGCCGAACAGGATCATGATCTGCGGCAGGAAGATGACCACGCTCCCGACGCCCTTGATGACGCCGTCCACGACGAGGCTGCGGAGCGGGCCGGCGGCCATCACCTCCTCGACGCCCTTGGCGGCGGCCTCCCGGCCGGCGTCGATCGTGTCCATGAGCGGCCCCGCCCAGGTGAAGATCGACTGGAACACCAGGAACATCACCGCCAGGAACGCGAGTGTGCCCCAGAGGCGGTGGGTCAGGACGCGGTCGATGCGGTCGGTCCAGGTTACCGGGCGGACGGCCGGCTTGGTGACCGCCGCGGTGACCGCCCCACGGACCCAGCCGAAACGGGTCCGCGCCTCGACCCCCGGCACGGACTGGCCCGCCGCCGTCAGCCGAGCCCGGGCCTCCGTCAGCTGGCGGGCCAACCCGGCGCCGTGGGTGCCGACCAACCACTGCTCGACGTAGCCGCCCACGTCCAGCAACAGTCGGCGGACCAGGACCGTCGGCACCGCCCCGCCGAGTTCGGCGTGGAGCGCGGCCACTTCCTTCTCGAACTCGACCGGGAAGGCCGGCCCGCGCGGCGGCTCGGTGCCAGCCGCGCCGAGAACCGTTTTTGTCAGGGTGTCGAGGCCGACCCCCTTGTTGGCCTGGATCGGCACGACCGGGACGCCGAGCTCGCGGCCCAGCCGGTCGTAGTCGATGCGGATGCCCTGGGCGGCGGCGGAATCCGTCATGTTGACGGCCAGGACGACCGGCTCGCCGAGGTCCAGCAGCTGACTGGTGAGGTAGAGGTGGCGGTCGAGGTTGGTGGCGTCCACGATGGACAGGACCACGTCCGGTCGGGGCTCCTCCGGCCGGCGGCCGAGGAGGAGATCCACCGCCACCATCTCGTCAGGGCTGCGGGCGGCGAGACTGTACGTGCCGGGGAGGTCGATGAGCTCGACCGCAGTGCCGGCCGACTCGAACTGCCCCTTCTTCAGCTCGACTGTCACGCCGGGGTAGTTCCCGACCCGCTGTCGGAGCCCGGACAGGGCGTTGAAGAGGGTCGATTTCCCGGCGTTCGGGTTCCCGACCAGGGCGACGGTGAGCGGCTTGAGGGTCGTCATCTGGCGCGATCGACGGGGTGAGTCGCCGGGTGGGGAAGGGCGGGAGCCTAGGAGGCCGAAACCGCGACGTTCGCGGCCTCGGCCCGGCGGAGGCTCAGCCGGGCGTTGCCGACGCGGATCTCGATCGGGTCGCCGAGGGGGGCGAAGGCGACCACCTCGACGGACTCGCCCTCGAAGAGGCCGAGTTCGTAGAGCCGCTGGACGAGGGCGGGGTCGCCGGCGAGGGACTGGACTGCGGCCCGCTGGCCGGGGCGGAGGTCTGCGAGGGTGGGCATTAGACGGCCGCCGTGGCCGCATCCACCGGCCGAACGAGGATTTGCGAACACTCGCCGGGGCGCAGGCAGAGCTTGCAGCCGGCCACGTTCAACAGGCAGGGGGAGCCGGGCTGCACGACCTGCAACCGGCTCCCCTGGCGGATGCCGAGTTCGGCGAGGCGGCCGACCCAGCCCGGCTGGCCGGTCACCTCTTCGACCTCGGCCCACTCCCCGGCTCGAAGCATGTCCAGCGGCAGCAGCATCCGCCACCTCAGTCCGTCGTCTTATTGAGACTAAATCTCAGCTTCTTCTAGTATCGGTGGGAGCAGGGGCAGAGTCAAGCGACCGGGGCGGGATTGGGTCAGGTGCGCCGGCTCGCCCGCTCGGCGAGGTAGGCCGCGAGAGCCTCCGGCCACGCCCGCGGGGCCGACACGCCCGCGGCGGCGAGCTTAGCGTTCGAGAGGACGCTGTAGGGGGGGCGGGGGGCGGGGGCGCCGAACTGGGCGCTGGTGATCGGGGTGAGGTCGGCGGTCACGCCGGCCTGGCGGAAGATCTCGGCCGCGAACTCGTACCACGTACACGAGCCGGCGTTGGTGGCGTGGTACAGGCCGGACGCCCCGACGCGGATCAGCCCGGCGATCGCGTCCGCCACGTCGGCGGTGTAACTCGGGGTGCAGTGCTGGTCGTGTACGACCTTCAGCGGCTTCCCCTGGCCGGCCACGCGGAGCATCGTCTCGACGAAGTTCCCACCCTTGCCGCCGTTCCCCCAGACGCCGTACAGCCCGCAGGTGCGGACGACGAGATGCCCCGGGGCCGCCCGCGCGGCGTACTCGCCGACCAGCTTGCTCAGCCCGTAGGCGCTCACGGGGCCGGGCGGGTCGTCCTCGGTGAAGGGGGTGGTGCGGGCGGTGTCCAGGCCGAAGACGTAGTCGGTGCCGACGTGGACGAGCTTCACGCCGGCGGCCGCGCAGCCCTGGGCGAGGAGGCGGACGCCGAGGCCGTTGGCGGCGAACGCCGGGGCCGGGTCGGCCTCGGCCTTGTCCACGAAGTTGTAGGCGGCGCAGTTCACCAGCACGTCCGGCCGGCCGGCGGCGAGGTAGGCCGGGATCGTCTCCGGCTTCTCCAGGTCGACGTCCGCCCGGGAGAGGGGGACGACCGCGCCGGGAAGGCGCGGGCACAGGTCGCGGCCGAGCTGACCGGCCGCGCCGAGGACGGCGATGCGCATGGCGGCTCCGGAAAACGCCGCCGCCCGGCGCGAGGCCGGGCGGGGCAAGGGACGCGGTACGTCCTGACGGTTACTTCTTGGCCGGGGGCTGGGTCGGGCTCCCCTGACCCGGCGGGAACGGGTCGTTCTGCGTCTCGATGGTGGTCGTCTGCCGCTGGGACAGGTCGACCTTGGTGTCCTGGCCGCCGATGCCGACCTGGAGGCTGCCTTCCATCTTCAGGCTGATGACGGCCTTCTCGACGCGCCCGGTGCCGGGGTTGTAGAGCAGGTGGCTGGCGACCTGGTCGGGGTCGAGGCTCTTGGTCTCCATCGTCCCGGACTTGATCTTGAACAGCAGCCCGTCGGCGTTGTCGGTCGGAGCCTTGTAGGCGATCGTCGGGGCGATCTCGACCCGGTCCAGGTGCTTCAGGGCGCTGTCCTTGCCCTTGTAAGTCATGTCGTACTTGACGTCGTAGGTGCCGACCGGGCCGAGGTTGAGGACGGACTTCCGCTCCCACTTCTCGTTGGCGGCCTTCGGGGCGTCCGGGGTCAGGCCGCTGGTCGGGTCGGCCATCTGCTTGAGCGAGTCGTCGGTGAGGATCTTCTTGAGGAGGCTGTCCATCTGCGGGTTACCGGCCCCGAGCTTCTTGGCCAGTTCGTCCTTCCCCTCCACCTTCTCCACCGTCCAGTTCTTGGTGTTGACGGTGACGGTGAACTCGGTGCCTTCGAGGTTCTTGAAGAAGTCCATCAGGCCCGGGTTGCTGGCCGAGCCGGCGGGCTCCTTCTTGGCCGAGTCGTAGATGATCGGGTTGCCGGAGATGTCGATGGACATGAACAGCCCCTCGACCTTCTGCTTCAGCACCCACTTGTCGCCGTCCTGCTTCTCGGGCGTCCACTTGAAGAAGAAGGTGCTCTCCTGCTTCTGGGTCAGGTCCTGGCCCTGGACCTTGATGATCTGGGCGACCACCGTCTGGGTCTTCTGGTAGAAGGGCTTGCCCGCCTCGATTTTCGGGGAGAACCCCTGCTTGTCCTGGGCGTCGGCCCGGGAGGCAACGAGGGCGACCGCCACTCCGGCGAAGAACAACCCGGCCAGGCCGACACGAACGCGCGACACGATAGCGACCTCCACGGTGTCCGTCCGGCCGGGGCCGGGTGGGATGTTCGGAATGTTCTACCCGGGCTGACAGGGGAAGCAAGGGACCGCGGGAAAAGCCGCCTGGCGAACTCGACTTGTCCCCCGGGGCGCGCTTCGGGCACACTCACTACCCACCGCCGAGGACCGCCCGTGCCCGCCGCCCGCTCCTCCGCCCCCGCGAACCGGCTCGCCCCGCAGCCCCAGGTCCGGCTCACGGTCGTCATCCCCCCCGCCGCGCCGGCCCGCCGGACCGAGGGGCTCTTGCGGCGGAACCGGACGCTCGTCCTGTTCGCGCTACTCCTGGTCGGTACGGACGTGACGGTCGGGCGGTTCGCGGCCCTGTGGGAGCGTCACTCCCCGGACGACTATGCGCTCCGGGTGACCGCCTGCGCCCGCGAGCCGCGCGACCTGGTGGTCGTCGGGGGCTCCCCCGTGGCCGAGGCGGTCGACCCCGACCGCCTGGCGGGCGTCGTGCGCGGCGGGCGGGCACTGACCTCCGTCTACGCCGTCGGGCTCTCGGGAGCCACGACCTCGGACGTCTACCACGCCGTCCTCCGCGCCTGTCCGACCCCGCCGCGCGTCCTGGTGTACGGGGTCACGGCCAGTGACCTGAACGACAGCCGGCACGAGCCGCACGGCCCGCACTCGCTCATGACCTGGGGCGACCTCGCCGACTGGGTGCGGCTCCGCCCCGAGTCGGCCGAGTGGGTGACGCGGCACTTCGTCCAGGCCCGAGCGGGACACGTGTCGAACCTGTTCCGCTACCGGCACGGCGTCCGGATGTGGGCGGCCTGCGAGGCGGAGGCCGTCTTCCCCGGGAGCTCGCCGGAGGCGTACCGCGAGGCCGACGAACTCCGCGAGCGAGCCGACACGCTCCGGGCAGGCCACGGCTACGCCCCGGCCCGGGGGTTCGCTGGCGGTCGGTACGATGCGGTGAAGGCGGCCGGGCTCCCGGCCGAGAGCTTCCCCTACCTACAGAAGTACCGGACCGGCTCCCACCTGAAGTACCTCCACAAGCTCGTCAGCTGGTGCGCGGCGGCCGGCACGGAGTTGGTGTTGCTGGACATGCCGGTTACGGCCGACCTGGAGGCCCGATTCCCCGCCGCGTTCGCCGAGTACCGGTCCCTGCTGGCCGAGGTCGAGCGCGACCAGGGGGTGACGGTACTCCGGCTGGCGCGGGACGGGCTGACGGACGCCGACTTCGCGGACCTGATCCACATGAACCGGGCCGGGGCCGCCCGGTTCAGCGACCACGTGCGGACCTCCCTGGCCCGTTGACGATGTACGGAGGCGGTGGTGGTTTTCGCCACGAAGGCGTTCTGGCTGTTCCTGCCGGCGGTGCTGCTCCTGTACCACCTGTCGCGGGGCCGCACCCACAAGTACCGCGTCCTGCTCGTTGCCAGCTGGGGTTTTTATGCCTGGCTCAGCCCGCAGTACCTGTGGGTGATCCTCCTCTGCACGGCCATCGACTACCTCGCCGGGCTGCGCATTGAGGACGCGGCCACCGACCGGGTGAAGCGCCGCTGGCTCGTGGTCAGCGTCGCGGCCAACCTCGGGCTACTGGTCGCCTTCAAGTACACCGGCTTTGCCTACGACAACGCCGTGTCGCTCACCCGGCTGTGCGGGGCCGAGGTACACGACCGCGTGTGGGAAATCCTCTTACCGCTGGGGATCAGCTTCCACACCTTCCAGGGGATCAGCTACACGGTGGACGTGTACCGCGGGCAGATCCGCGCCGTCCGCAGCCCCCTCGACTACGCGCTGTTCGTGGCCTTCTTCCCCCAGCTGGCGGCCGGCCCGATCGTCCGGGCCGTCGAGTTCCTGCCCCAGATGGCCACGCCCCCCGGGGTGTCTGCGCGGCAGGCGGCGGACGGACTCCACTTCATCCTGCTCGGGCTGTTCAAGAAGCTGTTCATTGCCGACCACCTGGACGTGCTGGTCGTGACGCCGGTGTTCGCCGACCCGGCCGCGTTCGGCCCGTGGGAGCACCGCTGGGCCTGTCTGGCGTGGGCCGCGCAGATCTACTGCGACTTCTCCGGCTACTCGGACATCGCCGTCGGCACCGCGAAGTGGTTCGGGTTCGAGCTGCCGCGGAACTTCCACTTCCCGTACCTGGCGACGAGCATCACCGACTTCTGGCGGCGGTGGCACCTGTCGCTGTCGACGTGGCTCCGCGACTACCTGTACTTCCCGCTCGGCGGGAGTCGGGGCGGGGAGGCCCGGACGTACCGCAACCTCATGGTCGTGTTCGTGGCCTGCGGCCTGTGGCACGGGGCGACGTGGGCGTGGCTCGTGTACGGGGTCTGGAACGGCGTGCTGATGTGCGCCCACCGGGCCTGGGACCGTGGGCTGACCGGCCGCCCCTGGGCCGACGCCGTGCGAGCGACCCGGGCGTGGAAGCTGGTTGCCTGGGCCGCGACGCTCTGGCTGACGATTCTGGGGCTGGTCCTGGTGCGAGGGGCGAACTGGGCCGACTGTGCCGTCCTGGCCCGCTCGCTCTGCGGGCTGGATCTCCTCGACGGCGCCGCGGCGGAGCTGACCGTCTGGGTGCCGGCGCTCGTCGGGCTGGTGGCCCTCGGCCACGCCTTCAGTGGGCTGCGGGGGAAGGTCTGTGGGCTCCTGGAACTGCCCCCGGCGGCCCGGGCGACGGCCTACGTCGGGATCGTGGTGCTGCTCGTGACGCTAGGGCCGGCGGCGGGGCGGCCGTTCATCTACTTCGTGTTCTGACGGCGGCCGCCCGCCGGGGCTCACCGCGCCAGGCTCACGCAAACCACCTCGCGGTCGTTCCGCACGAACACGCAGCGGTTGGCGTAGGCCGGGTGGACCCAGGCCACCTTGCGGCCGGCCCCGGCCATCGTGTTGGTCGGCTCGATGATCGTGGCCCGGTCGATCTCCTCGTAGCCGCCGCGGCTCAGCGTGGCGATGACGAGGTCGCCCTGCTCGTTGAACAGGAAGTAGCGCCCGCCCTGCGGCGTGAGGAAGGCGTTGCTCCACCGCTCGATGGCGCCCGGCGTGGGCTCGGCCGCCACCTTCTCGGGTGTCCGCTTGCCCCGGGTCGCCTGCATCGTCTCCCACAGACGCGTGCCAGTCTTCACGTCCAGCCCCCTCAGCTGGCCGTAGCTGCACACCCCGTAGGCGGTGTCGCCCTCGATCACCGGGGTCGGCATGATGGAACTCAGGTCGGTGGTCTGCGACGCCTGCTCGCCCTTTGCCTTACTCTTCCAGACCACGTCGGCCGACGTCGCCCCCACCTTCAGGAACATCGACCCGTTGTAGAACGACGTCACGAACAGCCCGTCCGGGCCGACCTTCCGCGCCATCGGGGCGGTGAGGGCGAACTTCACCTCGAAGTCCTGCTTCCAGATCCGCTTCCCGGTGTCGGGCTCCAGCCCGACCACGGCGCGGGAGTGCCAGATGACGAGCTGCCGCTTCCCGCCGAACTCGTGGATCACCGGCGGCGAGTAGCCGAAGTCGCCGGGGCAGCTCTGCGAGGCCCAGAGCTCCTTGCCGGTGTGCTTGTCGAAGGCGATGACGAGCCGGTCGTTCGACCCGCCGGCGAGACAGATGAGTTTGTCGCCGTCGACGAGCGGGTGGGCCGCGAAGCCCCAGACGGGAGTACTCGCGCCGTAGTCCTTCACGAAGTTCTTGGCCCACACGACCTTGCCGGTCGCGGCGTCGTGGCAGCGGAGGTCGCCCATCGCGCCGAGGGTGTAGACCTTGTCGCCGTCCACGGTCGGGTGGCAGCGCGGGCCGCCGGGGTAGCTGATCGTGTACGCCACCGGGTACGCCGACACCCATAACTCCTTCCCGGTCGCCGCGTCGCGGCAGATGAGCCGCTCCTGGCCGACGAACTTCCCCTTGGCGAAGCCGCTGTCGGGGAGCCCGCCCTCGGGCACGAAGTCCGGCAGGTAGAGCTTGCCGTTGGCGATCGACGGCCCGGCGTAACCGACCCCGCACGGCTGCCTCCACACCACCTTCGGCCCGCCGGCCGGGAACCGGTCGAGGATGCCGTCCTCCCGCCACACGCCGTCACGCTGCGCGCCCATCCACTGCGGCCAGTCGTCGGCCCGGGCGACGGCCGTCGATAGTGCGGCCAGGAGAACAAAGGTGATCCGCATGGGGGCTCCGGAGCAAAGGCCGCAGGCTCGGACTACGTGACAAGCACCTTCGGGATACCGGCGAGAACCGCCCGCCTTTCGGTCCGGTTGAACCCGGCCGGGTGCGGCCTTACAGTAACGTATTGTCCGGCCCGCCGCGCGGGGGTTCGCCCCGCGCGGCGGGCCGGTCGTTGACCCCCGCCCCCCGACGGTGCCGCATGTTCGAAGGCATTACGAAGTCGCTGAGCGAGGCCTTCAAGAAGTTCCGCGGGGGGAAGCTCACCGCCGACAACATCCGCGAGGGGCTGCGCGAGGTCCGCCGGGCCTTCATCGAGGCCGACGTCAACTACGACGTGGTCACCGACTTCGTCGGCCGCGTCGAGGCCAAGGCCGTCGGGCAGGACGTGCTCGCCCGGATCAACCCGTCCGACCAGATCATCAAGATCGTCCACGAGGAACTCGTCGCCCTGATGGGGCCGGTGGACCACAAGATCCCCCAGCGCGCCGACCGGCCCGTCGTGCTGATGCTGTGCGGCCTCCAGGGGGCCGGCAAGACGACCACCGCCGCCAAACTCGCGCTCACGCTCAAGGAGCGCGGCCGCAAGCCGATGCTGGCCGCCGCCGACCTCCAGCGGCCGGGGGCCGTCGAACAGCTACAGACCCTGGGCGAGCAGATCGGCATCCCGGTCTACAGCGAGAAGACGAACCCGGTGGACGTGTGCCGGAACGCCGTCGCGCAGGCCAAGAAGACGCTCTGCGACGCGGTCATCCTCGACACCGCCGGCCGGCTCCAGATCGACGACGAGCTGATGGACGAGCTGAAGCGGATCGACAAACTCGTCCGGCCGGACGAGTGCTACCTCGTCGTGGACGCCATGATCGGCCAGGAGGCCGCCAACGTCGCCAAGGCGTTCAACGACGCCCTCGAGCTCAACGCCTGCATCCTCACCAAGCTCGACGGCGACGCCCGCGGCGGCGCGGCCATGTCGATCAAGGGCGTGACCGGCGTGCCGGTCAAGTTCGTCGGCGTCGGCGAGAAGGTGGACAAGCTCGAGGACTTCGTCCCCGAGCGGATGGCCGGCCGGATCATGGGCCAGGGCGACCTGATGGGGGTCGTCGAGAGGATCGCCAGCATCCAGAAGGACATCTCCGAAGAGGAGATGCAGAAGCAGCAGGAGGCGCTCCAGAAGGGCCAGTTCACCCTGGAGATGTTCCGCCAGCAGTTCGCCACCATCGCCAAGATGGGGATGAAGGACATGCTCGGCCGGATGCCCGGGATGAGCGACATGATCCCCGAGGGCGAGGATCCCGAGGAGGCGCTGAAGCGCGTCCAGGGGATGATCGACTCGATGACCAAGAAGGAGAAGGCCGACCCGGACGGCATCGACAGCAGCCGGCGGCGGCGGATCGCCAAGGGGGCGGGGGTCGAGCCGCACGAGGTCAACCAGTTCCTGAAGCAGTTCGAGCAGGTCCGCTTCCTGATGAAGCAGATGGCCAGCATGTCGATGTGGCAGCGGCTGAAGATGGTGACCGGCCTGGGCAAGGCGGGCGCGTTCATGCCCGGCGGGATGGACGGCCTGAAGCTCAAGGGCGACACCGGCCACCGCAAGAGTGCCAAGGAGCGGGCCGACGACCGCAAGAAGAAGAACAAGAAGAAGAAGCGGTAGGGCTCGGCGGGAGGAAGGGCGTTCCGCGTGGGCCGCGGATGAGCTCTCGCCCGCGGCCCACGCCGCCACCGGCATTTTCGGCACGCCCCTGCTGGCCGGTCCGTCGCCCGGCCGCTATGGTATCCGTTCCTGGTGATCCGCCGCCGTCGAGGGTAACGCGCCGTGGCCGTTCGCATCCGAATGAAGCAGATGGGCCGGACCCACCGGCACTACTACCGCATCGTCGCCATCGACAGCCGGCAGCCGCGGGACGGGCGGGCGATCGAGGAGTTGGGCACCTACGACCCGCACGTGCCCGACCACGACAAGAGCGTCACCCTCCGGCCGGCCCGGATCAAGTACTGGCAGAGCGTCGGCGCCAAGGCGTCCGAGCACTGCGAGGCGATCTTCAAGCGGCACATGGCACGCTGGGAAGGGATCGAGGCCGAAACGGCCGCGAAGTCCGAAGCCGCCAAGACCGCCGCCGCCGCGGCCCAGTAGCCGCCGTGGACGCCGTCGAACCCACGCGCCGACCGCTCCGGTTCGACGTGCTGACGCTGTTCCCGGGCATCTTCGACGGCTACCTCGGCCAGAGCCTGCTCGACGACGCCATCCGGGCCGGGCTCGTCGAGGTCCACCGGTGGAACATCCGGGACTGGACGGCCGACAAGCACCAGCGGGTGGACGACCGCCCCTTCGGCGGCGGCCCCGGGATGGTGCTCGCGGCCCAACCGGTGGTGGACGCGGTCGAGGCGGTGCGGGCCAAGGCGGAACCGGCCGGCACCCTCGTGATGCTCACCCCGGCCGGCGACCGGCTGACGCAGCGGGCGGTCGAGGGGCTCGCCCGCGAGGAGCGGATTCTGCTTCTGTGTGGGCGGTACGAGGGGTTCGACGACCGCATCCGGCGGGTGCTGCGGCCGCGGGAGATTTCGGTCGGCGACTTCGTGTGCAACGGCGGCGAAGTCCCGGCGATGGTGGTGATCGACGCCGTCGCCCGCCTCGTCCCCGGGGTGCTCGGCCACGAGCAGAGCGCTGTGGACGAGTCGCACAGCGAGGACGGGCGGATCGAGTACCCGCAGTACACCCGCCCCCGCAGCTTCCGCGGGCTCGACGTGCCCGACGTGCTGCTGAGTGGGAACCACGGGGCGGTGGCGAAGTGGCGCCAGGAACAGAGCGCGGAACGCAGCCGCGGGGCCAAACCAACCGAGTAACCGCGCCCGGCGCGGGCGAGTCAACCAGGGGCAGGGTAGGGTCATGCAATCGCCACACGTCCGGCTCGTCGAGGAGCCGCAGCTCAAGAGCGACGTCCCCGACTTCCGCGTCGGCGACCGGATCGAGGTCCACCAGAAGCTCCTCGACGGCGCCAAGGAACGCGTCCAGGTGTTCGAGGGCGACGTGATCGCCCGGCAGAACGGCGGCATCCGCGAGACGATGACCGTCCGCCGCACCGTCCAGGGCGAGGGCGTGGAGCGGATCTTCCCGATCCACTCGCCGCGCATCGCCAAGATCGTGGTGAAGAAGGCCGGTAAGGTCCGCCGGGCCAAGCTCTACTACCTCCGCGACCGGGTCGGCAAGGCGACCAAGATCAAGGACGACGTGAAGCGGCAGGCGACCATCGACGCCAACCTGAAGGCCGCCGCCCTCGCCGACGCGAAGGCCGCCCAGGAGGCCGCCGCCAAGGTCTCGACCGAGGGCGGGGTGTCGAAGTCGGCCCAGAAGAAGAAGGCCAAGAAGGAGGCCGAGAAGGCCGCGGCCGCCAAGAAGAAGTAACCCTCGGGCCGAGCGATGCCCCGCCCCCCGGCCGAGCCGGAGCCCCCCGACGGCGGCGGGTTCGCCCCGCGGCCGTGGTGGCGGCGCTGGTTCGGTCGGCGGAGCGAACGGGCCGCCGCCCGCTACCTCCGCGGCCTCGGCTACCGGCTCGTGGCCGCCAACGTGTCCGACCCGGCCGGGGAGATCGATCTGATCGCCCTCGATGGCCTGACCGTAGTGGTGGTCGAGGTCCGCTCGACGGCCGGGGACGACTGGGAACGCACCGCCGCCTCGGTGGACCTCCGCAAGCAGCGGAAGCTCACCGGGGCGGCGGTCCGCTTCCTGGCCCGCCGCCGGCTGCTGGAGGGCGTGGCCGTCCGGTTCGACGTGCTCGTGCTGTGCTGGCCGGCGACCGCCCGCGAACCCGTCGTCCGCCACTTCCCTCATGCCTTCGAGGCGACCGGCCGGTTCCAGTTCTTCGGATGACTCCTCCCGGTGACCCATGTCCGCCTTCCGACCCGTTGACGACCAGCTGGCCGACCTCCTCCGCGGGGCCGCGCACGTCGAGAAGGCGGACGAACTCCGCAAGAAGCTGGAGCGGAGCTACGCGACCGGCACCCCGCTCCGGATCAAGTACGGCATCGACCCGACCGGGTTCGACGTCCACCTCGGGCACACCGTCCCGCTGCGGAAACTGCGGCAGTTCCAGCAGCACGGGCACACGGCCGTCCTCATCATCGGCACCGCCACCGCGGCCGTCGGCGACCCGAGCGGCCGGGACGAGTCGCGCAAGAGCCTGACGACGGAGCAGATCGCTGCGAACGCGAAGACGTACCTGGAGCAGATCGCCAAGGTGGTGGACGTGTCGCGGGCCGAGGTGCGGCCGAACGGCGACTGGTTCAGCCGCTTCGGCTTCGCCGAGATGCTGAAGCTGCTCGGCAGCACGACCGTGCAGCGGATGCTGGAGCGCGACGACTTCGACAAGCGGGTGAAGGCCGGCAGCCCGATTTACCTGCACGAGTGCCTGTACCCGCTGATGCAAGGGTGGGACAGCGTCGAGATCCGGGCCGACGTGGAGCTCGGCGGCACCGAGCAACTGTTCAACCTGATGGTGGGCCGCGACCTCCAGCGGTCGGCGGGCCAGGAGCCGCAGGTGTGCCTGACGATGCCGATCCTCCGCGGCACCGACGGCGAGAAGAAGATGGGCAAGACCGCCGGGAACTACATCGGCCTGAACGAGACGCCGAAGGAGCAGTTCGGCAAGACGATGCGGATCGCCGACGACCTGATGCGGGAGTGGTTCACGCTCCTCACGGACCGTACGCCGGCCGAGATCGACGCCCTGCTGGCCGGGAAGCCGAACGAGGCGAAGAAGGCGTTGGGGGCGGAGGTCGTCCGCTTCTACCACGGCGAGGCCGCGGCCGAGGCGGTGCTGGCGGACTGGAAGAAGCAGTTCGAGGAGAAGGGCGACCCGGAGGACATGCCGGAGGTGACCGTCCCGGCCGCCGACGTGGTGGGCGGCGCGGTCGGTGCGGTCAAGCTGGTCGTGCTGGCGAAGCTGGCAGCGAGCAACGGGGAGGCGCGGCGGAAGATTGAGGAGGGGGCGTTCAACTACGGCCCCGACCGGACCAAGCCGGCCGACTCGAAGGCGACCGTCCCCGTCACCGACGGCCTCGTCGTCCGCCTCGGCCGCAAGGTCGCGCGAGTACGTCTGGGCGGAGCGTAGCGCGGTCCGGTTCGGAGCAGGGACAAGTCCGGATAGATTCGCAGCTGGAGCGGGCCTGTCCGGTTTCTTCCGGGAGCCGGACAGGCCGCGTGCGTTTCCCCGTCCGCGGCGGAGCCGTTCGGCACCGGCGTCACTTCATGTCGAACTCGAAGGGCGTGCCATCCCCACCTTTGACGGTGGCCGTCAGCCCGCTCGTCTTCGCGTCGTGGTACTTCTTGGGGATGTTCGAGTAGTCCGTCTTCTTGTAGTTCGGCGGGACGTACCCGAGCGCCGGCTTGTTCGGCCGCGGGGGCCGGATGGCCACCGCGTACGTGCCCGGGGGCAGCCCCTCGCCCCGGGCCACCTGGAACGCGAACCCCCCGTCCGCCCCGAGGTCGGTGACGTAAGAAGCTCCCTGCGCCTCGTCGGCGAACACGACTGATCCTTCGCCCACCGGCGCGCCACGGAACGTCACCCGCCCCGCGGCCGCCCCGAGCGGCGGCTCGGACGAGCACCCGACCGCGACCGCCGAGAGGGCGGCACCCGCCGCAGCTGCGAACCAGCGGAACCGCAACCGATTCACGTCTTTGTCCTCCGCGGGGGTCAGTAGTTGCTGATGACCTGGCCGTCGTCGCGGTCGGCCAGCCGCTTCAGCGTCACGACCTCCGTGCCCGCCGTCAGGGACCGGACCGAGCCGTCCGTCAGCAGGACGTTGACCACGCCCCCGGCGTGGGCCGACTGGAGCGGGCTGTTCCCGCCGCACTGCCCGCCCGAGTTCGCCAGTGAGGCGTCCTTGCTGATCCGGTAGCGGACCGTGGTCATGTTGAAGATCCGCGGCTCGGAGGTGCTGGAGAACGATGCGGCGATGCCCATTGTGAACCCGGTGTTGCACGAGCTCCGGCAGTCCGCCTTGGTGCCGTCCGCGAGCGTGCAGTAGTCCGACTGCTCGCCGACCGCGACCGTGTTCGACGTCCCGTCGCTGACTTCTAGAACCCCGACGCCGCGCTTGGGGATCAGCACCCCGCCCGCCGACACCATGCCCGTGTCGTAGTACGGCCCGCCGTACACGAACGTGGACGTGTGGTCGGAACTGCCGGCGATGCCGACGTAGTCGGACACGAACACCTGGGTCGCGGCCGACAGGCTGGTGAGGGCCGGGAACGGGCTTGACGGGCACTTCCCCATCTGCAGGACGAAGCCGTTGAGGCGGGTGCGGTTGTGGGCGTTGTGGGCTCCGTCGCCCTCGTGGATCCAGCCGGTGGACTGGTACTGCGTGCCGCTGCCGTTGCCGGTCTTGTCGAGGCCGGCGAACAGCGGATCCTGTTCAAGGAACGGCAGCAGGGGGAGCCACCAGGAGTGCCCGTACCACGCCCCGGTGGGGCACCCGACCCCGCCGGCCGGGAAGATCCGGTTGGCGTCGTGGTGGTTGTGGAGGCCCAGGCCGATCTGCTTGAGGTTGTTCTGGCACTTGGCGCGGGCGGCGGCCTCGCGGACCTTCTGTACCGCGGGCAGGAGCAGTCCGATCAGGATGGCAATAATCGCGATCACCACCAACAGCTCGATCAGCGTGAACGCACGCGGGTGCCTGCGCAGAGCCATGACGCGACGCTCGCGAAAGGGGGGTGGAGGGGCGAGTTACGGAGAGGGGCGGGGAGGAGGTCCGGCCCGGTGGGCGAAGCGAATGAGATTGTGCCCGCACGTGCGTCGGGCCGCAAGGGCGAATCCGCCCGCGGCCCGTGAAGTCACGGCTCTCTCATTCCTACAGCTGCGCCGCGGCCACGACGGTGCGGTCGGTCCGTCTGCGGCCGGGTTGGGACGCCGCTCCCGGCTACGGCTTCTTCGGCGGGTCGGCGGACTTGGCCGCGTAGCCCGGGGAGGCGTTGAACACCTTCACCGGCTGTTTCGGCTCGGCCACCTTCCACACGGCCACGTTCCCGTCGTAGCCGCCGCCCGCGACGTAGTCGCCGTTCGGGCTGAACGCCACCGCGTACACGAAGTCGGTCAGGCCGGTCAGGGTCGCGCCGGCGGCCAGCGTCTCGCTGTTCCACAGGCGGACGGTCTTGTCGGCCGACGAGGTCGCCAGCATCGGCTGCTTCGGGTTGAAGATCACGCGGAACACCTCGTCGCCGTGGCCGCCGGCGTTCTTCACCTGCTTCCCCTCGCCGCCCGGCTTCCACGTCCTCAGCTGCTTGTCCGCGCCGACCGAGAAGCCGGCCGACCCGTCCGACTTCACCGCCACCCCGTAGACGATGTTCTGGTGCTCCGGGAACGTCACCACCGACTCCCGCCCGCGGAGATCCCAGACCTTCGCCGTCTTGTCCCGGCCGGCGGTGACCAGGAACCGGCCGTCGGCCGAGATGGAAATCCCCAGCACCCAGTCGGCGTGGTTCTCAACGGTCTGGTCGAGGCGTGCGTTCGCCACGCCGTTCGAGAGATCCCACACCCGCACGGCCCGGTCGCACCCACCGGCCGCGAGGTACCGCCCGTCCGGTGACACGGCAATGCACAGCACCGCATCGTCCACGTCGAGGAGGTGCTTCACCATCACCTTCGTGTCGTTCACGCCGTCGAGGATTTCCACCTCACCGGCCTTCCGGCCGGCGGCCTTGAGGTCGTAAACGCGCACATCGCCCTCCTGCCCCGGCCGGCCGCCGGCGGCGGCGAGAAGGCCGTTCGGCAGGAACACCATCCCGTAGGCCCGCTCGGCCCGGGTGTAGACCCGCTTCAACAAGGTACCGGTCGCAAAGTCCCAGACGGTCAGCTCGTGGTGGCCGCCGACGATCAGCTGCTTGCCGTCCGGGGAGAACGCCAGCGAGTTGACCACGGCCGGGAAGGGGTACTTCTCGGGCGGGACCGGCGGCTTCCAGCGGACGCGCAACTCCTTCACCAGATCAGCCTTCGGGTCGATCCCCGGGTCGAGCTTCGCGCCCTGGTCGATCCAGCGGGCGACGACGAGAGCTTTGTCCTTCGGGACGGCCTCACCCTTGTCGCGGGGGGGCATCCGCCGCGACTCGCTGGTCACGATCAGGTCGTGGAAGTCGCTGTCCTTGGCCTTCCCGGCGGTAATCGACGGGCCGTCCGACCCGCCGGCCATCATCTTCTCGAACGTGGTCATGTCGTACTTACCGGCCTTCTTCTTGGCGTCGTGGCAGGCGAAGCAGTTCTCCTTGAGGATCGGGGCCACGTCGTTGATGAAGCTGACCGCCTTGCCGCCGCCCGCCGGCTGGGCGGAGGCGACGGACGGGGACGCGAACATGAGGAGGTAGGCGGTGAGGGCGGCCGCCGCGCAGGCGACGCAGAAACAAGACCGACGGCGGAACATGACGACGTCCGGGGAAGGGTGGCGGGGTGGGTTCTAATACTTTACCGGCCGGGCGGCGGGTCCGGAAGGTTCAAACCCGGCCGGGGTTGCCTGGTTTCGCGCGGCAGGGTATATCTCGCGGCCCGGTTCCCCCTTGCGCCCACGGACGGGCCGACCCGATGGCCGACGACACCGACCCCGCCCGCGACCTCGCCGCCGCCAAGCGGCGCATCGAACAGCTGGAAACCGCCCTGATGCGGCGGACCGAGCTGTTGGAGCAGAAGCAGGCCGAACTGGCGGCGATCCGGGGGTCGAAGGCGTTCAAGGCCGCCAGCTTCGCCAACAAGGTGCTCGACCGACTGTTCCCGCTCCACACCCGCCGCCGCACCGTCCTGAAGCGGACCGCCCGCCATCTCGGGGCGATTCCCGCGGCCCTTCTCGCCCGCCGGAGGGCGAGGAACGGCCCGCCGCCGGACGAACGCTACCTGAGCGAATGCACCCCGCCGGACGAGTACCGCCGCTGGGTCGCCAGGTACGAGCCGGACGGCGCTGACCTGATGCGGCAGCGGGCGCACCGCTTCGGCCGGGCGCCGAAGGTGAGTGTCGTCGTGCCGGTGTACAACCCACCGGCCGAGTTCCTGGAGGCGATGATCGCCTCGGTCCGCGAGCAGACCTACGCGAACTGGGAGTTGTGCCTTGCCGACGGGGGCAGCACGGCCGCCCACGTCCGCCCGGTGCTAGAGAAGGCCGCCGCGGGGGACTCGCGCATCAAGGTCGCGTTCCTGACCGAGAACCGCGGCATCGTCGGCAACTCGAACGCCGCCGCGGAACTCGCCGCCGGCGACTTCCTGGCGCTGCTCGACCACGACGACACGCTCGCCCCGTTCGCCCTGCACGAGGTCGTGGCCGCGGTCAACGACGCCCCGGACGCCGACTTCTTCTACTCCGACGAGGACAAGATCGATATCCACGGCGACCGCGTGGAGCCGAACTTCAAGCCGGACTGGTCGCCGGAAACGCTCCGCAGCCGCAACTACATCTGCCACCTGACCACGATGAGGCGGAGCCTCTTCGACGCGGCCGGCGGCTTCCGCCCCGGCTTCGACGGCTCGCAGGACTACGACCTCGTCCTCCGGGCCAGCGAGCGGGCGAAGCGGATCGTCCACATCCCCCACGTCCTGTACCACTGGCGGATGCACGCCCAGTCCACGGCGTTCGCCAAGGGGACGAAGAACTACGCCTTCGAGGCCGGCAAGCGGGCCGTGGCCGAACACCTGTCCCGGCTCGGGATCGACGCCTCGGTCCACGACGGCGCCGTCCTGGGCACGTATCAGGTGGTCTATCACCTGCGGGCACAGCCGCTCGTGAGCGTCATCATCCCGAACAAGGATCAGGTGGCGCTGCTCAGCCGGTGCGTCGAGTCGCTGGCCAAGTCGAGCTACGCGAACTTCGAGTTGGTCGTCGTCGAGAACGGCAGCCAACTGCCGGAAACGCACGCCTACTACCGCGAGTTGCGGAAGCAGCCACATGTCCGCATCGTGGAATGGACGAAGCCGTTCAACTACGCGGCGGTCAACAACTTCGCCGCCTCCCAGTCGAGGGGTGACCTGCTCCTGTTCCTCAACAACGACACCGAGGCTATCAACCCCGACTGGCTAGAGGCAATGGTCACGCAGGCGGCCCAGCCCGGGGTCGGGGCGGTGGGGGCGAAGCTCTACTACGCCGACGACACCATCCAGCACGCCGGGATCGTGGTGGGCATGGGCGGCGTGGCGGGCCACAGCCATCTGTTCTACCCTCGCCACGCCGCGGGCTACATGCAGCGGCTCCGCATCACCCAGAACGTCGCCGCCGTCACCGGCGCGTGCTTGCTCATGCCGCGGGCGGTGTTCGCCGAGGTCGGCGGGTTCGACGAGGGGTTCGTGCTGGCCTTCAACGACGTGGACCTGTGCCTGGCCGTGCTGAAGGCCGGTTACCGGGTGGTGTGGACGCCGGACGCCGAACTCTACCACCTGGAGAGCAAGACCCGCGGCTACGAAGACACGGCCGAGAAGCAGGCGCGGTTCCGGCGCGAGTACGACCTGTTCCACCTGAAATGGTCTGCGTTCCTGAAGGCCGGCGACCCGTACTACTCGCCGCACTTCCGGCTCGACCGCCCGGACTTCGCCCTCAAGGCCGCGTGAGGTGTCTCGGATGCCGTTCGTGAACGTCAAGATCACCCGCGACGGCGTGACGTCTGAGCAGAAGGGGCAGATCGTGGCCGAGATCACGGCCACCCTCCAGAGGGTGCTCGGCAAGCGGCCGGAGCACACCCACATCGTCATCGACGAGGTGGACCCCGAGAACTGGGGCTACGCCGGGGTGCTCACGACCGAGTACCGGAAACAGTCGGGTGCCGGCTGAGCCGTGCGGTACAATGCCGTTGAGCCTCGCTGCGGCACCGGACAGGCTCGTAAATCAAACCGCAGCACCCCTTCTCATGGCCGATGCCAAGCTCCGTCGGGCGATCGCCTTCGAGGCCGCCCGGCTCATGTACGCACGGGAAGAAAGCGAGTACTTCACCGCGAAGCGCAAGGCCGCCGACCGCGTCTGCCGCGGGTCGGTCAAGCCGTCCGACCTCCCCAGCAACGCCGAGATCCGCGACCTGATTCAGGAATTCGCCCGCACCCACGAGGGCGACCGCCGTACCGCCGACCTCAAGGACATGCGGCTCCACGCCCTCCGCATGATGCGGCTCCTGGCCCGGTTCCGCCCGAAACTCATCGGCAGCGTGATGACCGGCCACACTCGCAAGGGGTCGGACATCGACCTCCATCTGTTCAGCGACCACGTCGAGCCCATCACCTCCGCCCTCGACGACGAGGGGGTGCAGTACGATGTGGAGCGGAAGCAGATCACCAAGCATGGCGAGACGCGGTTGTTCACCCACGTCCACGTCTACGACGTCTTCCCCTTCGAGCTGACCGTCTACGCCGAGGACAAGGCGCACTACGTGTTCACGAGCTCGATCACCGGCAAGCCGATCGAGCGGGCCACGACCCGCGAGTTGGAGGAGCTCATCGCCCGCGAGCACCCCGAGGTGAACGTCGCCGACGCGCTGGCGGAGCAGGCCGAGGCCGTGGACCCGCACCAGGTCTTCCGGCTCCTCCTGCTGCCGTTGGAGCGGGTGAAGCAGAACCCGAAGTGGCACCCGGAGGGGGACGTGCTGTACCACCTCCTCCAGGTCTTCGAGCTCGCCAGGGACGCCCGCCCGTGGGACGAGGAGTTCCTGCTCGCGGCCCTGCTCCACGACGTGGGGAAGGGGATCGACCCCTACGACCACGTCGCGGCCGGTCTCCAGGCGCTGGAGGGGCTGGTCACCGAGCGGACGGCCTGGTTGATCGAGAACCACATGCTCGCCCAGGAGTACAAGGCGGGCACGCTCGGCCACCGGCAGCGGGTCCGGCTGGAGTCGTCCGACGACTTCGAGGACTTGATGGAGTTGCGCGAGTGCGACGACGGCGGCCGCGTGTCCGGGGCCGTCGTCGGCACGGTGGACGAGGCGCTGGCCTACCTGCGGGAGCTGGAGCGAAGCAACCGGGGGCGGTGAACCGTTTCGAGTTCAGAGTTTCGAGTTCCGTGGACGAACGCCTGCCGTTTACCGTCCGAAGTCTGAACTCGAAACTCTGGACTCGATACTATTTACCGGCCCGGCTCGTACATGAAGAAGTCGCGCGGGCTGCGGACATAGGGGTGGTGCGGGAACACCAGCGTCCCCTGGTTGGCCGGCGGGTAGGCCGAGTAGCCGGGGCCGCCCGGGGCGCAACCGCCCCGGGGGCAGCCGCCGCGGTGGTTGCCGTGGCTCTCGCCGCACGTGCTGCACCCCTTGTCGAGGGTGAACAGCTTCCGCAGGCCCGGCAGCAGCCCGTAGCGGTCCGGGGCGCGGGTCGGACCCGCGCCCATCGCGCCGATGAGCGTGTCGGGGGTGCCGGTGTGGCCGGCGGGGCTGGCGTAGCCGGGGCCGCCGGGGGGCGGTGCGAACCCACCCGGGTCGGCGGCGGCGGTGCTTGCAGTCAGGGCGGCGATCGCCAGGCCCAGCAGAATCCGTTTCATGTCCTGGTCCCTCCGTGGCCGGGCGGGGCATCCGCCCCGGTCCGTGCGTCTGATATCGGCCGCACGCACGCCCCGGTCGTCACCCGCTGACCCGGGGCGACGAGGTGAGCGCGAGCGGCGCCCGCACGGCCGGCACGAACGGAACACTCGGAACGACGGGCGAGCCTTTCGAGCGGAGACGCCGACCGATCGCCCGTCAGCGAACGAAGTTGAGGCTCGTGGCCAGGACGACCACGAAGAAGACGACCACGGCCAGGATGCCGACGGAGGAGGAGGTGAGCCAGCGGGCGGTGGGGTTCTCGACGGGGGCGAGGTCGGCCACGGCCGGCGGGAGGAGGCGGGCGACCTCCTCGAACAGCCGGTCGTCGTCGGCCACCCAGCGGAGCGACACGCTCTTGCCCGCCGGGAACGGCTCCAGCTCGAACAGCGGGGCGGGGCCGGACCACAGGTTGCCGCGCCGCTGGACCGGCCGGCCGAGGTGGTCGAACACCTCCGCCACCGCGGCCTCGAAGGCATCCGGCTCGACGTTGTAGACCACCAGCGACCGCCGCCGCAGCGTCAGCGTCAGCCAGCCGCCGCCGACCACGATGAACAGGTACGCCCCGACCACCGCGAGCCACGCCAGCTGTTCCTGCCCCCAGGCCGCCCGGAGAGCCTCGACGTTGCCGCGGAAGATGTAGCGGACGTTGGACTGGAGGAGGGACAGCAGCAGCCCCCCCCCGAACAGGACGAACCCTGACAGACCCCCGCACAGGGCGGCGAAGTCCCACCCGCCGCGGACCACGGTCGGCCGGGCGCGCCGGTTCAGGACGGCGAGCCAGAGGAAGTAGAGGGCCAACGGGGCGAGGGAGAAGATCCCGGCCAGGCAGACCACGAGAGCGAACGCGAACACGTGTCGGTCCTGGGCCGGTCCCCGGAGGGACGTGGGGCGAATATCCGGTCTGTTTACGAACGAGCCGGCCGGGCGGCGAGCGGCTCGCTCACGGCGCCTTGGCCGTCTCCAGGTAGCGGAGCGCACTCGGCGGGATGTAGGCCATCCGGCCGTCGCCCAGTTCGAGGCTCAGCCAGCGGTTGAAGTGCTGGTAGTCCGACCGGGAGGTAAGGCTCAGCCCTCCGGACGGCTCGTGGCCTTTGGCCTCGGGGCCGGTAAACCCGACCACCTTGCACCCCGGGAACACCTTTTCCTTCTCGAAGAACGTGCAGTAAACATCGTACCGCTTGGTGAAGTCGATCTCGCGGACCGTGGCCGGCGCCTTCTGCCCGCCGATCTCGGGCGGTTGCACCTCCGTCACGACGGGCCGCGACCCGCGGACGAACAGGGTGACAATAATACCCAGGGTAAACCCCAGTAGGCCGGCGGCCACGACGAACTGTCTCGGGCTCGGGGACACCATCGTCGCCTCCCTCGCGTTGCGACCGCGTGACAGTGTGACGACGGCGGCCGGGGCCGGGTGTTGCAGCGTCAGGTCTTGCCGCGGAACTTCTTCATCAGCTCCCACAGGACGGCGGCGATGTTCCAGGCGTCGTCGTGGCCGCGGTGGTGGGTTCCCTCCAGCGTCAGCCCGAACAGGGCCATCGCCTGGGGCAGGCCGATCTCGGTCTGCAACCCCCGGGCGATGGAGCAGAGGGTCTTGATGTTGAGGTGACTCGGCCCGAACGGGTAGCGGACGCCCGTCTCCCGGCACTGCTTGTCGAACTGCTTGCGGTCGTAGTCGCCGAAGCTGGCCCAGAGGCGGGCCTGCGAGAAGTACTCGTCCTCCAGCAGCCGGCAGGCGTCCTTGAAGGCGACGCCGCCGGCCACCTGCTCCTGCGTCAGCGTCGTCAGCTGGGTGCAGAACGGGCTGACGGCCGAGCGCTCCGGGCGGACCAGGATGCTCCGCTTCTCCAGCCGCCTGCCCGTGCTCAGGTCCAGCGGGCAGAGGCCGATCTCGATGATGTCGTTCGACTGCCCCTTCGGCGGGTAGCCCCCGTCCCAACAGGTCGATTCGATGTCGATGACGAGAACCTGATCGAGCCGCTTGGCCATCGGGGCTCCACGGGCACGGGGCGGGGCGATCGCACACGGACACGACAACGGGACCGTGGGTTCAGTCTACGGCCCGGACGATTCCGGCCGAGGGAAACTTGAAACTCGAAACGCGAACCTCGACACTGACACTCACCGGCCGGCGGAGCGCCCGATGGACGTGCTCATCACCGCGGACGAGATCCGCGACCGGATCGACCGCATGGCGGCCGAGATCGGCGCCGCCTACCACGACGGCCGGCCGGTCACCGTGGTCGGCATCCTCACCGGCTGCCTCGTCTTCATGGCCGACCTGATCCGGCGGATCGACCTCCCCCTGCGGGTGGCGTTCCTGACGGCGTCGAGCTACCGCGGGGAGGCGACCACGTCCGGGAAACTGGTCATCCGCGACGAGCTCCTCCCCGACCTGACCGGCCGGCACGTCCTCCTCGTCGACGACATCCTCGACACCGGCAAGACGCTCACCCGCGTGGTCGCCCACCTCCTCGACCGCGGCGCCGAGTCGGTGAAGGTCGGGGTGCTGCTGCGCAAGGTCGGCCGGCAGGACGTGCCCTTCGACCCGGACTTCGTCGGGTTCACGATCCCGGACAAGTTCGTGGTCGGGTACGGGCTGGACTACAACGACGAGTACCGCCACCTGCCGTTCATCGGCGTACTCCCCGGGCCCGCGTGACCGCCGACACCCTCCTGTTCCTGGCCTCCGACCTCGGCGCCAGCGGCGCCGCCCGCCAGCTCGCGCTCCTCGCCCCCCGCCTCGCCGCCGACGGCTTTCGGGTCGTCGTCGCCTCCCTCGGCCGGACCGACACGCCGGCCGCGGCGGGGCTGGCGGCCGCCGGGGTTCCGGTACACCCGACGCCCCTCCGGACGCCGTTCGACGTGGCCGGGTGGCGGAACCTGCGGAAGGTGGTGGACGCCGTCGGCCCGCGGGTGATTCACGCCTGGGGGCCGGCGGCGGTCCGGGCCGGGCGGGTGCTGTGCCGCTGGGGCGGCCCCCAGCTGGTCGCGTCCGCGGCGGCCGACCCGGAGGGGGGCTGGAAGGGCTGGCTGACCGCCCGGGCGCTCCGCCGGGCCGCCCGGGTCGTGGCGGCGTCGTGGGCCGAGGCCGAGCGCTACCGCCGGCTCACGGTTTGCGGGGACAACCTGACCCGGATCGCGCCCGGGGTGGAGCCGGCGCCCCCGGCGCCGGACCGGGCCGCCTTCCTCCGCGAGCTCGGGTTTCCCCCGACCGCCCGGTTCGTTGCCACGGCCGGGGCCGTCGAGCCGAGTGCGGGGCTGAAGGCCGCGGTGTGGGCGTTCGACATGCTCCGCTACGAGTTCGCCGGCCTCCGCCTCCTGATCTTCGGGGCCGGGCCGGACCGGCCCGGGCTGGAGGCGTTCGTCCGGTCGCTGGCGTTCGACGACGTCCGCGTTCACTTCCCGGGGGCGCGGGCGGACCTGCGGGCCGTTCTCGGGCTGGCCGAGGTGGTGTGGGTGACCCAGCTGCGGGGCGGGGTGAACCTGGCGCTGGAGGCGATGGCGGCCGGCCGGCCGGTCGTCGGGTGGAACACGCCCGACCTCGCCGAGGTCGTCGAGGACGGCGAAACCGGGCTGCTCGCCGGCGTCGGGGAGAAGGCCCAGGTGGCGGCCCGGACGCACGCCCTGCTCGTCGATCCGGCCACCGCCGCCCGGCTCGGGGCCGCCGGGACGGCCCGGGCGGCTGGTCGGTTCGCGGCTGACCGGATGGCCGCCCCCTACGCCCGGGTGTACCACGAACTACCCTGCCGCGCGGGCGGCGGCCTCTCCTAGAACGCGACCGGAGCCTGGAATGCGGGGCGTGTTGACGGTCATCCTCGCCGGCGGGAAGGGCACCCGGCTCGAACCCCTCACCCGCGACCGGGCGAAGCCGGCCGTCCCGTTCGGCGGGCTGTACCGGATCGTCGACTTCACCCTGTCGAACTGCATCAACAGCGGGCTCCGCCGCATCCTCGTCCTGACGCAGTTCAAGTCACGCTCGCTCGACCGCCACATCCGGGCCGGGTGGAGCTTCCTCAGCCCGGAGTTGGGCGAGTCGGTCGAGGTGCTGCCGCCGCAGCAGCGGATCGACGAGACGTGGTACAAGGGGACCGCCGACGCCCTCTACCAGAACATCTACTCGATCGAGCGCGAGGACGCCGACCTGATCCTGATCCTGGCCGGCGACCACATCTACAAGATGGACTACGGCGGCATGATCCGCGCCCACCGCGAGCGCGGGGCGGACGTCACCGTCGGCTGCATCCCCGTCCCGCTCGCGGACGTGCGGCACTTCGGCATCATGGAGGCGTCGCCGGACGACTGGGTCAAGAGCTTCCTGGAGAAGCCGCCGACCGCCCCGCCGATGCCCGGGGACGCGCACCACGCCCTCGGGTCGATGGGGATCTACGTGTTCCCGACCCGGCTGCTGTTCGAGCTGCTGTGCGAGGACGCGGCCCAGCCCGGGAGCGGGCACGACTTCGGCAAGAACATCCTGCCGCGGATGATCGACAACGGGCAGCGGGTGTTCGCCTACCGGTTCCGCGACGAGAACCGCAAGGCCGTGCCGTACTGGCGCGACGTGGGCACGCTGGACGCCTACTACCAGGCGAACATGGACCTGATCGCCGTGGACCCGGTGCTGAACCTCTACGACGGCGACTGGCCGATCCGCACCTTCCACCCCCAGCTGCCGCCGCCGAAGTTCGTGTTCAGCGCCGACGGCCCGCCGGGGCAGGTCCGCCGCGGCGAGGCGCTGGAGAGCCTGGTGTGCCCGGGGAGCATCGTGTCCGGCGGGCAGGTGCGGCGGAGCGTGCTGTCCCCGCGGGTGCGGGTGAACAGCTACTCGGTGGTCGAGGACTCGATCCTCCTCGACGGCGTGGACGTGGGCCGCTACTGCCGCGTCCGCCGGGCGATCATCGACAAGGACGTGAAGCTGCCGCCGTACACGGTGCTGGGCTACGACCAGGAGTTCGACCGCCGCCGCGGCTTCACGATCACCGAGGGCGGTATCGTGGTGGTGCCGAAGACGGAGCCGGCCGACGCCTTCCTGGCCCCGAACCCCTTACCAGGATGAGTACCGGGAAGCCGGAGTAGCAACACACCGAAGCCGGACTCCCCACAGAGTCACAGACAGCACCGAGAGAAGACTGAAAAGGGCTTGGTTTCGGATTCGGGTTTCCCTCGGTGCTGTCTGTGACTCTGTGGGGAGTCTGGTTTCAGCTATCGTTAACCCGGCTTCTGCCTCCGCTCCCACAGCAGCAGCGCTGTGATGGTCTTGGCGTCCTTGATCTCGCCCGCGAGGCACATCCGGATCGCCTCGGCCAGCGGGACCGTCACCGGTTCCAGTTCCTCGTCGGCCTCGGGTGCCATCTCCCCCGGGGTCAGGTCTTCCGCGATGAAGAGGTGGAGCTTCTCGTTCATCACGCCGGGCGAGGCGTAGAGGAAGCCGAGGGGCGTCCACTTCGCGGCCGTGTAGCCCGTCTCCTCCTGCAGCTCGCGCTTCGCGCACTCCTCCAGCGGCTCGTCCGGCTCGCGGGTGCCGGCGGGGACTTCCCACAGCGTCTCGCCGACCACCCAGCGGTTGTTGCGGAGGAGGACGATGTGGCTCGCGTCGAGGACCGGGAGGATCACGACGGCGCCGGGGTGGAGGATGCAGTCGCGGCGGATGGTGGTGCCGTCCGGGGCGGTGAACGTGTCCACGGCGACGGACACGCGCCGGCCGGTGTAGACGATCTCGCGGGGCATGGGACTCCGCCGGAAGTGCGGTGTGAGGGCCGAATTGCGGCACGCTCCCGGCGATGATAAGATGACCCACGACGCCAGGCAACCCGCCGGTGGGCCAGGGACGGGGTGGTTCGATGCGCGATCCGATGAGCTGGGCGCTGCCGGTCTTCCGGGCGTTCGGCATCCCGGTCAAGCTCCACGTCTTCTTCATCGTCGTCACCCTCGGGCTGTTCATCCGGCAGGTCTCCGCCAAGGACAACCCGATCGCCTGGGGCGACGTGTTCCTGTTCACCGTCGTCCTCCTGTTCGGCATCATCCTCCTCCACGAGTTCGGCCACTGCTTCGGCGCGCGCCGGGTGGGTGGGGACGCCAAGGAGATCCTGATCTGGCCGCTCGGCGGCCTGGCGTTCGTCGAGGTGCCGCACGCGCCGCGGCCCAACTTCCTCGTCGCCGCCGCCGGCCCCGCGGTGAACGTGCTGATCTGTGCCGTGGTCGCCGTCCCGCTCCTGGCCTACGGGCTGTTCCCGAGCGTGAACCCGCTGGCCAACCCGTACGTCTCGGAGATGCGCGGCTTCGACGGGCGGGACTACACGAGCGTGTACGGCCTGAAGATGTACCGCCCCGGCACGGCCGAGCCGGTCGAGCAGCAGGCGGTCTACGACGCCCTGAGCAAGGCGCAGGACACCGGCCTCCGCGACCGGCTGGCGTGGAAGCCGGAGACGGCCCAGTCGATCGCGGACCGGCTCGGGGCGGAGCGGGCCGTCGCCCCCGGGTGGGCCGTGTGGCTGAACCGGACCTTCTGGTTGTCGTGGGTGCTGTTCCTGTTCAACCTGATCCCGGCCTACCCGCTCGACGGCGGGCAGATGCTCCAGTCGGTGATCTGGGGCCGCTCCGACTACCGCCGCGGGGTGACGGTCGCGGCCTACACCGGGTTCGCGTTCGCACTCGTCTTCCTGGTCGCGTCGGTGGCCGCGAACGAGACGCTGTTCATGGGGCTGTCGCTGTTCATGCTCTACTCGTGCTCGACCAGGCTCCAGCAGCTCGACACCGAGGAGGGGCCGTTCGGCTACGACTTCTCGGCCGGGTACACGAGCCTGGAGCGCGACGACGAGCCGCCCCCGCGGCCGAAGAAGAGGCAGGGGCTCGTCACCCGCTGGTGGCAGGCCCGCAAGGCGCGGAAGATCGCCGCCGAGGCCGCCCGCCGCCAGCGCGACGAGGAGCGGATGGAAGAACTCCTGGGCAAGATCGCCGCCACCGGGATGACGTCGCTGACCGACGAGGAGCGGCGCTTCCTGGAGCAGTTCAGCGCCCGCTACCGGGACCGGTCGTAAGAAAATGACCGATGACCCGCCGATGACTCACCGATGACCAAGGGAAGCCGCGGTCTGTCTTCCTTGGTCATCGGTGAGTCATCGGCGGGTCATCGGTCATTACCCGAGGAACGGCTGTGTCCAACCTGATCGAGCCCCGCACCCTCTCCGGCTTCCGCGACTACCTGCCGGCGGTGATGATCCCGCGCGAGCGCATCCTCCAGTGCGTGCGCGAGGTGTGCCGGTCCTACGGGTTCACGCCGATCGACACCCCCGCGGTCGAGTCGCTGGACGTCCTCCTCGGCAAGGGCGGCGACGAGTCCGACAAGCTCGTCTACCGCGTGCGCAGCGCGAAGTCCGAGACGGAGGAGGCCGGCCTCCGCTTCGACCTGACCGTCCCGTTCGCCCGCTTCGCGGCGCAGTACGTGGGCCAGCTGGGGACGCCGTTCAAGCGCTACGCGATGGGGCCGGTGTGGCGCGGGGAGCGGCCCGGGAAGGGCCGGTTCCGCGAGTTCTGGCAGTGCGACTTCGACACCATCGGCACCACCTCGAACGCCGCCGACATCGAAACCGCGCTGGTCATCAACGACCTGTTCACGGCGATTGGCCTCGACCGCTACGAGATCCGCCTGAACAACCGCCTGCTGCTCAACGGCCTCCTCGACCTGTACGGGCTGTCCGACAAGGCCGTGCCGCTGCTGCGGTCGCTCGACAAGCTGCCCAAGATCGGGCGCGAGAAGGTGACCGAGGAGATGGTCCGCGAGGCCGGTGTGACCGCCGAGCAGGCCGGCCGCGTATTGGACCTGGCCGAGACGACCGGGCCGAACGACGAGGTGCTGGACCGGGTGGAGGCGTTCTTCGCGGGCGCGCCCAACGACAAGGCCGCCGAGGGGCTGCGCCGGCTCCGCGAACTCCTGGCGGTGGCGAAGGCGGCGGGGGTGCCCGACGGCCGCATCCGCATCGACCTGAGCATCTGCCGCGGCCTCGACTACTACACCGGCACCATCTACGAAACCTTCCTGACCGACCTCCCCGGGATCGGTTCGGTCTGCTCCGGCGGCCGCTACGACAACCTCGCCTCGGTGTACACGAAGCAGGTGCTCCCCGGCGTCGGCGCCTCGCTGGGGCTCGACCGGCTGCTCGCGGCGCTTGAGGAACTCAAGCACCCGCTCCTCGGTGGCCAGACCACGCCGGCCGAGGTGCTGGTCGTGCAGTTCGACGCGGCCCGGCTCGGCGACTACCAGCGCGTCGCCCGCCTCCTCCGCGCCGCCGGCGTCGCGGCCGAGGTGTACCCGGACGCGAAGAAGGTGGGGCAGCAGCTCCAGTACGCCGAGAAGCGCGGGTTCCGCATCGCACTGATCGCGGGGCCGGCCGAGTTCGAGCAGGGCGTCTGGAAGGTCAAGGATCTGGCGAAACGCGAGGAGACGGCCGTCCCCGAAAGCGAGTTGGTCGCACGCATTGCGGCGCAGCGGAGTGGCTCGGCGGCGTAGCAGGTGTGTGGCGTCGGCCGGCGGGAGACGGTCCCGGTCGCGCGCACGCGATCTCGCCAACAACAGCGGTTTCTCGGTCGAGTCGATGTGCGGACGGAGTGGCCCGCTCACCGGAAGGCGCTGATGAACCGCGACAACCACTACGAGCCGGCGTTCGAGGCGTTCCTCCGCGGTCGCGGGGCGGCGGTCGTACCCGTGGACGAAACCCGCCGCAGTTATCTTGAGGCCAACGAGGTGAAGTCGCCCGACTTCATCGTCCTCGGGGCGACCGAGGGCCGGCTGGTGGTGGACGTGAAGGGCCGGCGGTTCCCCGTCGGCTCGCCCGACCGGCCGCGGAAGGTGTGGGAGCAGTGGACCACCCGCGAGGACGTCGAAGCCCTCGCCCGGTGGGCACGCCGCCTCGGCCCCGGCTTCCGCGGCGTGTTGGCGTTCGTGTACGAACTCCTCCCCTCGGTTTCCCTACCGCCCGGCACCCCCGACCTCTTCACCCACGGCGACCGGGTCTACCTGGCCCGGGGGGTGGGGGTGGAGGACTACGCCGAGCACATGCGCACCCGCAGCCCCAGCTGGGACACCGTCGACCTCCCGGCCGACACGTTCCGCCGGCTGGTCCGACCGTTCACCGACTTCCTGGGTGCGCCGATTCCCGAGGAGATGCCGGCATGACCCCGCTCCGCGTCGGCATTGTGCTGGAAGCCACGGGCCTGCCCCTCCGCCGGGGGGTGGCCGAGGCGGCGAAGATGGGGGCGACCGCCGTGCAGGCGGACGCGGCCGGCGACCTCACCCCGGACCGCCTCGGCGAAACCGGCCGGCGCGAGTTCCGGAACCTCCTGCGCTCCTACTCGCAAGACCTGGCCGCCTTGCACGTCCCGCTCCGCCGCGGGCTGGACGTACCCGCCGACCTCCAGCCGAGGATCGACGCGGTCCGCGGGGTGATGCAGCTTGCCTTCGACCTCGGCGCCCGTCGCGTCGTGGTGCCGTGCCCCAAGCTGCCCGACGAGGCCGCCTCGCCGCGCGCCCAGCTGATGCGCGAGTCGCTCCTGGCCCTCGGCATGCACGGGGACCGCGTGGGAACCGTACTCGCGCTGGAGATCGGCTTCGACCCGGCCGAGAAGGTCCGCGACTACCTGGCGGGCTTCGACACGGGCAGCCTGAAGGTGACCTACGACCCGGCCAACCTGCTCGTCCACGGCCACGACCCGCTGGCCAACCTCGCCCCGTTGAAGGGGCTGGTGACGCACGTCCACGCCCGGGACGCGCGCCACGCCGGCCTGAGCCGGGGGATGCAGGAGGTCGCCCTCGGGGCCGGCGACGTGGACTGGATGGCCCTGACGGCGACGCTCCAGGTGCTGGAGTTCGACGGCACCCTGACCGTGGACCGGGAGCAGGGCGACAACAAGCTCGCGGACGTGGCAGCGGGCGTGAAGTTCCTCCGCCGCTTCGCCGGACCCTTGCTCAGCTGACGCCGCGGAGTTCGTCCAGCGCCGCCCCGATGTTGGCGGCGCGCATCAGCGACTCCCCCACCAACACCGCCTTCGCCCCGGCCGCCCCGAGCCGTTGGAGGTCGGCGTGGGTGCGGATGCCGCTCTCGCTCACGACGACGCGGTCGGCGGGGATCTTCGCCAGCAGGTCGAGGGTGTGTTCGAGCCGGGTGGTGAACGTCCGCAGGTCGCGGTTGTTGATGCCGATCACCGTCGCGCCGCAGTCCAAAACTCGCGGCAACTCCTCGGCGTCGTGCAGCTCAACGAGCGTGTGGAGCCCGAGCGCGGTAGCTTCGCGCTGGAGCGTGGCGAGCCGGTCGCCGGGGAGGCACTCGGCGATGAGCAGGGCGGCGTCGGCCCCGGCGGCCCGGGCTTCGAGCAGCTGGTAGCGGTCGAGGACGAAGTCCTTCCGCAGCACGGGCACGGGCACGGCTCGTCGCACCGCCGTGAGGTAGGCGAGACTCCCCTGGAAGTATTCGACGTCCGTCAGCACGCTGATCGCGGCGGCCCCGTGCGCTGCGTACTCGGACGCGATGGCGACCGGGTCGAAGTCGGCGCGGATGACCCCGGCCGACGGCGACGCCTTCTTCACCTCGGCGATGACGTTCACCGCCCCCGCCCGGCCGACGGCCGTGGTGAAGTCCCGGGCCGGGGGCAGGTCGGCGAGGCGGCGTTCGAGTTCCGCGTCCGGCACCGCCGCCCGCGCGGCCGCGACCTCCTTCCGCTTCGTCTCGACGATCCGGTCCAGAATGGTCGGCATCCGGGGCTGCTCCGCGGGGCGGGGAACCGACTATTCTAGAAGGCGTTCCTCCCCCTGCCGACCCGCGCCGAGACCCGGATGCCCGCCGACTCGTGGTTGGATGTCGCCCGCATGGCCGGCTGCGTCGGCGTCGTTGCGTCCGCCGCGGTGCCGGCGGGGTTGGTATGCCGGGAACTCGCGCGGCGGCAGCCGAGCGGACCCGTCCGGCGCGGGTGGGTGCCGTGGACCGGGTTCGAGGTGGTCGTGGCCTTCCTCGTCGTCGGGAGCGTCGTGCCCGCGTTCGTCGGGGCGCTCCTGACTTCGTCCGGGTTGTACCAACAGGTCTACGGCCCGGATTTCCCCGTCTCGGGAACGGCCGACCCGGCCGCTGCGGCGGCGCGAGGGTTGTGGATCGGCCTGTTCGCAACCCCACTCCAACTCGGCGGGCTGTGGATCGTCCGCCGCCAGCTGTACCCGACGCCGGTCACCGGCATCATCGACCCGCGGCGGAAGTTCGCCTCCGTTGCGGCCGGGGTGCGCTGGTGGGTGATTCTGACACCGCCGGTGCTAGTGGTCCACGCCGGCGTGAATGCCCTCTTCACCGGACTCGGCTGGGCCGCGGAAGACCACCCCCTCACCCATCTCGGGATCGACCGGCCGGCTGTGGACCGGGTTCTGTTCGTCTTCCAGGCGGGGGTGGCCGCCCCGCTGCTCGAAGAAGTCCTCTTCCGCGGGGTGCTACTCCGCTGGCTGGTCTGGGGGCGCGGCCTCCCGGCGGAGCGGCGCGTGTGGGTGGTACTCGTCGTCGCAGTCGGGGTAGCGGCTGCGACGGGCGGGGGGACGTCTCTCGGGTCGGAGCTGTTCGCGCTGGTGCTACTCGCGGGCTGGGCCGGGCTTCGGTTGCGGGAGCGGAAGCGCCGGACGGCGGGAGGGGTGTACGCCTCGGCGGCCCTGTTCGCGGCGGTCCACTCGGCCGTCTGGCCGACGCCAATTCCCTTGTTCCTCTTTGGACTCGGGCTCGGCTGGGTCGCAGTGCGGACGAACAGCATCCTGGCGCCCGTGGTCGTTCACGGGCTGTTCAACACCGTCTCGGTGCTGTTCGTGTTAAGCGGCGGCTCGGGCTGAAGCCGGGCGGCTCGCCCGGGGAGCCTTCCCGAGGACGGACCGGTACACGGTCAGCGTCTGCTCGGCGGCGGCGGCCCAGGTGAAGGTACGGGCGTGAGCGACCCCGCCGCGGCGGTAGGGGTCGAGCGCGGCCGGGTCGGCGGCGACCGTACGCAAGGCGTCCCGCCAGCCGGCCAGGTCGAGCGGATCGACGAGCCGGGCGTGTCCCCGGACCACCTCGCGGACGGCATCGGCGGTCGAGGCGATGACCCCGCCGCCGGTGGCGAGCATCTCGATCGGCGGGAGCCCGAAGCCCTCGTAGAAGCTCGGGTAGGCCAGCGCGGCGGCCCCGGCGTACAGCCCCGGCAGGTCGGCGTCGGCGACGTAGCCGAGGTGCCGCACACCCTTGTCCCGGGCTTCCGCCTCGAAGAACTCCCGCTCCGGTTCGGACTTCCAGCCCCACCCCCCGGCCAACACCAGGGGACACGCCTCCCGCAGTGCCGCCGGCAGGTCGCAGAACGCGCGGAGCAGCGTGAGGAGGTTCTTGCGCGGCTCGATCGTGCCGACCGCGAGGACGTACCGGCCGGGGAGGCCGAGCCGGACGCGCAGGGCCGTCACGACCTCGGCCGGCTGGGGCTGGTACGAGTCGCTGATGCCGTTCAGCACCGCCGTCACGCGGTGGGCGGGGAAGCCGAGTTCCGCGATCAGCTCCCGGCGGACGCTCTCGGACACGACGACGACGTGGTCCGCCTGCCGGAGCCCGGCCTCGAAGTGGCGGGTGTGGAAGGCGACGCGGTCGGCCGGGTGCCACTCGGGGTACAGCACCACGGACAGGTCGTGGACGGTCACCACGGTCGGGAGGTGGGTGCGGACGGGGACGAAGTTCGGCTCGTGGTACAGGTCGTAGCGGCCCCAGCGGGCGGCGGTCCGGAGGTGCGCCCGGTACGCGGCCTTCGCACCCTCCTTCAGCAGCCCCTTCAGCGCCGACCCGCCCTCACCCCGCGCCCCGCCCCTCCCTCCGCCACCCGCCCGGCCGACGAGTCGCCCGGCCAGCTGGGAGAGCGCTCGCCCGGGGTAGAGCCAGAACGAGTCGTCCGGGGCCGCCCCCTCGGCCAGGGCGCGGTGCAGGTTGGCGGTCGTGTGGCCGACGCCGGTCTTCGGTTTGAGCGTCGAGACGCCGTTGACGATCACCCGCATGTCGCCCCCGCCCGCTCCCGGGTCGTGTAGCGTTCGGCCAGCACGGCCGGGGCGAAGAGAAGGAAGGCCGCGAACGCCCGCACCGTCGCCCGGGCCATCGGCCCGCGCTCGCGGCCGACCAGCCACTTCGCCGCCGCGCGTGCGGTCCGGGCGGCGAGGCCGAACGTGGCGGTCGCGGCCAGGAACAGGTCGCCGTTGCGGAGGCTGGTCAGCGCCCGGTTCCGTTCGACGTGGTAGCGGAACAGCGGGGACTCCTCCCCGGCCGACCCGCCGTGGACGTGTCGGACCAGCGACCGCGGCGCGTAGTTCGTCGGCCGGCCGGCCAGCTGGGCGCGCCAGAACGTGTCGAGATCCTCGTAGTAGACGAAGTAGCGTGGGTCGAAGAGGGGGCCGCTCAGGGCTGCGGTGTCGAACAGCACGGCGGCCCCGCAGCCGGCGAACACCGGGCCGGGCTGCTCGAACTGGCCGCGGTCCTGTTGGCGAAACCCGCGGTCGGCCCCCCGGCCGTCGCGGAGGAGGTCGAGGCCGGCGCTGTTGAGCAGTGTGGGGTCGTGGGCGAACACCAGCTTCGACGCGACGGCCGTACCCGGTTGAGCTGCCGCCACGAGCTCCTCCAGCCAGTACGGGTCGGGGACCGTGTCGTTGTTGAGGAGGGCGAGGTAGCGGCCGCGGACGTGCGGGAGCCCGGCGTTGTTCCCCCCGGCGAAGCCGGCGTTGTCGGCGCGGGCCACCACCCGCACCCAGGGGAACTCCCGGCGGATGAACCCGACGGACTGGTCCCGCGAGGCGTTATCGACCACGACCACCTCGAACCGGTGGCGGGGAAGTGTTTGCGCGGCGAGCGCGGCGAGGCAGGCGGGGAGGTGGCGCACCCCGTTGTAGTTCACGACCAGGACGGACACGAACGGCTCGCCCACACGCCCCCCGGGTCAGGCCGCGGCCAGGGCGGGGGCTTCGGGCTCGTCACCCTCGTCCTCCAGCGGGCCGCCCGCGCCCTCGGGCTCGTCGCTCTCCTCGTCCGGCGGGCCGTTCACGCTCTCGATGTAGGCGTCGATCACCTCGTCCGGCGGGCCTTGCATCCGCACGCGGCCGTGCTCCATCCACGCCACGGTCGTACACAGGTCGCGGATCGTCGTCAGGTCGTGGGCGACGATCACCATCACCCGGGCGGAGGCCATCATCTCCTTCATCCGGGCCTGAGCCTTGTGCTGGAACGACAGGTCGCCGACGGCCAGCACCTCGTCCACCAGCAGCACCTCGGGCTCGATCGCGGTGGCGATCGAGAACGCCAGCCGCATCAGCATCCCGGCCGAGTAGTGGCGGACCGGCAGGTCGAGGAACTCGCCCAACTCGGTGAACGCCGCGATGCCGTCGATCTTCCCCTTGAGGGTGGCGGGGGTCTCCCCCTGGAGGTAGGCCCGGTAGGTGATGTTCTCCCACCCGGACGCCTCGGGCTCGAACCCGAGGGAGATGTCGAACAGGGAGCAGATCTTGCCGTCCACCCGCCGCTCGCCCGACGTGGGGGGGTAGATGCCGGCGAGGAGCTTGAGGAGCGTACTCTTCCCCGCCCCGTTGTGCCCGATGACCCCGACCCGCTCCCCGTCGCGGGCCGAGAGGTTGATGTCCGCCAGCGCGTGGACCGACACAGCCGGGTTCGCCGACGAGCGGAACAGCCCGCGGACGAGGTATTCCTTCAGGCTCACCTTCTTGTGCGGCCGGACGGTGAAGGTCACGGAGGCGTCGGTCAGTTCGATCCTGGCCATCGGCGGGGGTTCCGGGTGGGAGTCGGGGCGGCCCGGGGCGGGTCACAGGTGGAACACGACCCGCTTCTGGAGCCAGGCCGTCGTGCCGGCGGCGAGGAGCCCCAAAACGCCGGTCACGGCCGCGGCGGCCAGGTACACGCCCCCGTCCGGCGGCACCCCCGTCAGCAGGGGGGCGCGGATCAGGTCGAGGAACAGGTTCACCGGGTTCAGCGTCACCACGAGGTCGAGCCCCTGCCGCCGCAGCACGTCCGGCGGGTAGATGATGGGCGTCAGGAAGAAGCCGATCTGGGCGGCCACCTCCAGCAGGTGTTGCGTGTCCTGGAAGTACACGTTCACGAACGCCGCGATGGTGGCCACCGCCCACGCCGCGAAGAAGGCCAGGACCAGCCCCGGGAGCACGGCCGGGAGCATGAGCAGCGGCCGGGGCGACTGCTGGACGATGACCAGCAGCCCCACCACCACCGCCAGGGCGATCCCGGCGTGGATGGCCTGCCCGAACACCGTCCGGAGCGGGTAGAGCGTGTACGGCAGCGGGCTCTGGCGGATGTACGACTCGTTGGCGATCAGCGAGCGGCTCCCGGTCGTCGCCGCCTCCTTCAGGAAGTTCCACACGGCCATGCCGGTGAGCAGCGACGGGGCGTACTCCCACGCCCCGGCCCCGAGCATGTTGCTGAACACAATGGTGAACACGGCCGTCATGGCGATCGGGTTCAGCAGCGACCACCCCACGCCCAGCACCGACCGCCGGTAGCGGAGGCGGAGGTCCAGCCGGACCAGGGCGAGGAGGAAGTGGCGGAACCGCCAGACGGCCGTCAGGTGCCCGATCATCCGTGACCCCGTAAGCGATGCGGACCCATTCCGCAATCGGCGGCCGGTGGCCGAAACGTTAACCGAGTCGGCACAACCGAGCCACCCCAATTTCCCCCGGGGCCACCCACCCTGCCGGCGCCCTTGCCCCGCCCGCCCACCCTCCCCAGTCGGGTGCGTGAGCTGAACTGAAAATCCGGACTTGCGCGACTGCGCGGGTTGTGCCAGAATCGCCGGAGAGATCACCGGCAGCAATCGCAACGGGGGCGTGGGGGACTCATGCGCGGAAACGAACTTCACGTCGGGGACTGCGTGGCGTGGATGGGCGGGCTGCCGGCCGGCTGTGCCGACCTGGTGTTCGCCGACCCGCCGTTCAACATCGGCTACGACTACGACCTGTACGACGACCGCCGGGGCAAGGCGGAGTACCTGGCCTGGGCCGACGCCTGGCTGGCGGCCGCGGCCCGGCTGGTGGCGCCGGCGGGGTCGTTCTTCCTGGCCGTCGGGGACGAGTACGTCGCCGAGCACAAGGTCCGGATGGACGCCCTGGGGTTCACGCTGCGCAACTGGATCGTGTGGCACTACACCTTCGGGGTGAACTGCTCGAAGAAGTTCAACCGCAGCCACGCCCACATCCTCTACTACACCCGCCACCCGCAGCGGTTCACCTTCAACCCGGACCCCGTCCGCGTGCCGAGCGCCCGGCTCACCACCTACGCCGACCGCCGGGCCAACCCGGTCGGCAAGCTGCCGGACGACACCTGGGTTCTCCGCCCGCAGGAGACGGACGACCACTTCCGCCCGGACGGCGACACCTGGTACGCCTCGCGGGTGTGCGGCACGTTCAAGGAGCGGACCGGCCACCCCTGCCAGATGCCGGAGGCCGTCCTGGAACGCATCGTCCGCGTGGCCACGGGCGAGGGGGACACCGTACTCGACCCGTTCGGCGGGAGCGGCACGACGTTGGCGGTGGCGAAGAAGCTCGGCCGACAGTACCTGGGCTGTGAGCTGTCGCCGGACTATGCGGAGGGGATCGAAACCCGGCTTGACGCGATCACGTTCGGCGAAGGGTTGCTGCCGCCGGAGGTGGTGAGCCTTCCCCGTGGCCCGGGCGTCCGCCGCACGCGGGCCGCGGGCCTCAAGCCGCGGTAGGTGGGAACGGGACGACGAGCCTGGGAGTTACATCCGGCCGTCAGTTCTGTGCGGCCGGCCGGTTGACGACCCGCCGCAGGTGTGCCAGCGCCGCCGCACGGGCCGGGTCGCGGTCGGGGTCGTCGAAGGGGAGGGCGGTCCGGACGCCGGCCGGGCGGAGGGCGTGGTCCTCGGCCCAGCGGCGGACTTCGGCGGCGACAGCCGGGGTGAGCGGCACCTCGTGCGCAGGCTCCGGGCGCACGCCCCAGTCGTCGGTCGGGGCGCTCGTCGGCGTGCGGTGGCGGGGCTTGCCGCTCGGGAGACGGCTCGTGCCGTACGTCGCCTTGAACGGCAGGTGAGCGAACCCGATCGAGATGACCTCCTGCGTGGCCGCCCGCCCGGGCGTCCGCTGGCCGATGACTACGGCCCGCTTGTGCTCCTGCAGCGCGGCGGCGATCAGCTCGCCGCCGCCAAGCGTCTCACTTCCGACGAGAACGACCAGGGGCAGGTCTGGAACGCGCCGCCCGCCCGGCTTTGCCGAGTAGACGGTCGGGAACTGCCCCCCGGGGCCAAGGTTGGGCAGCATCTCCACCCGGGCGATGACGGTCTCCGCCGGGAGGAACATCCCCGCGATCCCCACCCCGGGGTCAACCCAGCCGCCCGGACACCAGCGGAGGTCGAGGACGAGCCCGCGGCAGTTCCGTTCGACGAGATCCGTCACAATCCGCGCCACGGCGTCGCTGCTGTCCCTCTCCACCGCCCCCACGCGGACGTAGCCGATCCGCGCCACGGGGTCGAGCATCCCGTCCCAGGTGCCGTCCTCCCGGAGGTACACGCCCGCGACCGTGACGGGCTGGTACTCCTCGGTCACGAGCTCGAACTGGATGGGGGCCGGGGCGGCCGGGCGGCGGACGCGGACCTCGAACTTGGCGTCGCGGACGACCCCGGACTTCGCGTCCGGCGTGAACTCGGGCGGGTAGGCGAGCCGGGCGAACAACCGGTCGGCGGTCTCGGCCCGGACTTCAGTGCCGTTGAGGTGGGTAATGACGTCGCCCGGCCTCAGCCCGGCCCGGTGGGCCGGACTCCCCGGGATCACCCGCCGGACTCGCCAGGGGATCGCCGCCGGGGACGGGATCGCGTCCGCCTTGGGGAGAGGGCCGATGACTCCCGTCGCCGGAGCCTCGCCGGTGGCGAGCATGTGGTCGAGGCGGTAGGCCGTCACCTGCCGCCCCTCGACGCCGTCGAGCTCGAACCCGACGCCGAAGTCCATCTCGACCGAGAGGGCGGTCTTGGCCCGCAAGGTGGCGAGGCCCGAGATCGGGTCGAAGCAGTGCCGGAAGCCGTGGACCGCGGCGAGGTAGGCGCGCGGCCCGCGCAGGGCGGGCTCGGCGGCGAGGCGGAGGCGGGCCTCGCCGATCAGCTGCATGCGCTCCTCGTGCCGCTTGGCGTCGCGCACCGCCCGCGGCAGGTCCGCCGGCGTCGGCCGCCCGGCCGCCTCGTACATCCCGCGGACCGCCGCGGCGGCCAGGTCGGGGAGCTCCGCGTCCCGCCGCTGGGTCGAAACCTGCATGGCCGCCGCGTAGACGAGGTTCCCGAACTCCGCCGCCTTCGCCTCGTCCACGCCCGGCGCCGGGGCCGGCGGCCCGACCGGGACCGGGGCGGCGGCCAGTGCGAGCAGGGTCAGCCCGATCGTCCCGATCATCGGTTGCCTCCGGGGCGGCCGCTCCAGTTTCGCGGGTCCGGCCCGGTCCGGCAAGTCACGAAGCCGTAACATGCATCCGGTCCGTCGTCCGTTCGGAGACCGCCGGGGCATGACGACCATCTGGCTCACGCGCCACGCCGAGACGTCGCAGCCGACCGTCTTTCACGGGGCCGAGTCCGACATCGGGCTGAGCGCCCTGGGCCGGAGGCAGGCGGCGGCCGCCGCGGAATGGTTCGCCCCCCGCGGCGTCACGGCGGTGGCGTCCTCCGGGATGCTCCGGGCGCGCGACACCGCCCGCCCGATCGCCGCCGCTTGTGCCGTCCCCCACGTCGTCGAGGCGGCCCTGCACGAGCGCCGGGTCGGGGCTCTGTCCGGCACGCCCTTCTCGTCCACCGGCGGGGCGTGGCCCGAGACGATCGACCACTGGGAGGCCGGCGCGACCGCCTTCACCACCCCGGGGGCCGAGTCGTTCGACGACCTCGTCCGGCGGCTCGTGCCGGCGTTCGATCGCGTCGCGGACCGGTTCTGCGGCGGCCGGGTGGTCGTCGTGGCCCACGGCGTCGTGTGCAAGGTGCTGCTACTCGCCCTGCTCCCCGGCTACGGTCCCGGAGCCTGGAACCGGCTGGGGCGGGTGCCCAACCTGGCGGTGTCGGAACTCGCCCGGGCCGACGGCGGGGCGTGGGCGGTGACGCGGCTTCTCGAACTCCCCCAGCCGGTCGCGGCGCTGTCGGACGGCGCGCCGACCGGGGTCGGGGAGAAGTCTCAAGGGTAGCGAAACTTCAGGGCACAAGTCCAACATGCGGTTCCGATGAAGTGGCCGCGCCGGCGCGACCGATACCTCTTGCCAGCGGGGCCGACCCGCAACGCCCGCGGGCGGCTCCGGCGGAGAAGCCGGGGCGGCCGGGGCGGACCGGCCCCAGGTGCGAGGGGGACTGCATGACCGGCCACGAGGTGCTGGCGCCGGCGAGCGAGACCGAGACGCTCCGCCAGCAACTGCTCCAGGCCCAGCGCCTGAGCAGCGTCGGCGAACTCGCGTCCAGCATCGCCCACGAGTTCAACAACATCCTCACCACCATCACCAACTCGGCCAAGCTGGGGATGCGAAACCCGGACCCGGCCGAGAAGCAGCTCGCCTTCGAGCGGATCGCCCGGGCCGGCCAGCGGGCCGCGGCCATCGCCAGCGGCATGCTCGGCTACGCCCGCAAGAGCGGCACCCACCGCCAGCGCTGCGACCTGTCCCGGCTGGTGGAGGAGGTGCTCGTCCTCACCGAGAAGGATCTGGGCAAGAACCGCGTCCAGGTGGAGGCCAAGTACACCGACCGGCCGGTCGTCTGGGCGGTCCCGGGGCAGGTCGAGCAGATCCTCGTCAACCTCGTCATCAACGCCCGGCAGGCCATGCCGAACGGGGGCCGCCTGCGCGTCGAGGTGCGCGACAACCCGGCCGCCGAGACCGCCGAGGTGCGGGTTTCGGACACCGGGGTCGGCATCCAGCCGGAACAGCTGAGGCAGATCTTCGAGCCGTTCTTCACCACCAAGGTGCCCGACGAGCACGGCCGCGGCGGCACCGGCCTCGGGCTGTCGGTGTGCCGGCAGATCATCGAGCACCACCACGGCCGCATCCGCGTCGAGAGCGTGGTCGGGAAGGGGAGCACCTTCACCGTCAAGCTCCCGCACCGCCTCCCGGACGACCCGGCCTGAGTCGTCAGTGATCCGTCAAGCCGAAGGCCGTATCTGGTTTGACGGATCACTGAATCCTGACAACTGACCACTCCGATAAGGTCAGTTCCCGCCGAACAGGCCGACGTAGAAGCTGAACAGCTGGCGGTTGTCGGTGTCGGTCCGGTTGATCGGGAAGGCGAAGTCGAACGCCAGCGGGAGCGGCCCCAGCGCGGGGACGGCCACCCGGAACCCGAACCCGGCACTCACGCGGTAGTCCCGGATCGCCACGTCGTTCTCGACCGTCCCGTGGTCGAGGAAGGTCACGAAGAACAGCTTGTCGTTCTGCAGCAGCGGGATCTGGTACTCGATCGTGTTCAGGAGCGAGAACGTGCCCCGGGTGTGGAGGCCGTTCTCGGACGGCCCGACCCCGGCGAACGTGAACCCGCGGAGGCTGCGGAAGCCGCCGGCGTAGAACCGCTCGTAGATCGGCGCGTTCGACCCCTCCACCTGCAGCTGCGACCGCAGCGCCAGCACGTGCTTCCCGCTGCCGTCCTCCCGGCTGAACGGCCGCATGTCCGACGAGAAGAACTTGGTGTACTCGACGGTGCCGATCGGGAACGTGTAGTCGCCCAGCACCTGCTCGACCCCGACGTCCAGCACGCTCCCGGTGGTCGGGAACAGGAACGAGTCGCGGGTGTCGCGGGTGACGCCGGCCCGGAGCCCGAGGAGGAAGTGCCAGCCGGTGTAGTCCGAGATGGCGGCCGGGGCGTAGTAGGCCACGTCCTTGACGTTCACGCCCTCCACGCGGGTGGTGAACGAGGCCCGCCAGATCGGGTCGATCTGCCGGAACAGGGTGAACCGGTCGCCGACGCGGTCCTCGTTGTACTCGAGGAACTGGCGGTTGAAGTACGAGACCGTGTTGCTCAGCCCGAACGGCGTGTCGAACAGCCGGGGCTCGGTGAACGTGGCCGAGTAGCGCTGGAACTGGGTGCCCGGCTGGGCCTGGATCTGGAGCTTCTGCCCGGCCCCGCGGAAGGCCCGGCCGGACCGGAAGTCGTCCCACGAGGTGGGGAAGCGGAACAGGTCGAAGTTCTCCTCGTTGAGCACGATGCTCCCGTTCAGCCCGGCGTTCGAGTTCACCCCGCCGCCGACCATGAACTGGCCGGTCCGCGTCTCCTTCACCTTCACCAGCACGTCCCGGAACTCGCTGTCCATGTCGGTCGGGAGCTCCATCACCTCGGGCGGCTCGGCCTTGTCGAAGATGCCGAGGCGGGCCAGCCGCATCCGGGCGTCCTCCAGCTTCGGGGTCTGGAGGATCTGCCCGGGCCGCAGGTCGATCTGGTTCAGGATGACGTTGTCCCGGGTGACCGTGTTCCCCTCGATGAGGATGCGCCCGACCCGCCGCGGGCCGCCCGTGTCGCCCAGCACGTCGTAGGTCACGTGGACCTCGCCCGGCCGGCCGGGCACCTCGTGGAGGCGCTCCTCCACGCCCACCCGGTAGCCGCGCTCCCCGTAGCCGTGGACGATCCGCTCCCGGTCCGCCTGGACCACCCACTTGTCGTAGCGCTCGCCGTCCTTGACCGTCGCCCAGCGGGCCAGCTGGTCGGTCGGCAGGCTCTTGTTCCCCTCGATCTGGTGTCCGGACACCCGGTACTGCACGTTCTCCGTGATGTGGTAGACGACCCGCACCGAGGCCAGGTCGGCCGACCGCACCACCTCCGGGTCGATCTGCACGGCCAGGTAGCCGAGGCCGTGGTAGTACTCGGTCAGCTTCTTCACGTCCGCGTCGAGCAGGGCCGGGTTGAACTTCCCGCCCATGAACCCGGCGAGCGCCGACTTGGTGGCGAGCTGGGTCTTGAGCCGGCCGCCGAGCCCGGCCTCGTTGCCGCGGAACTCGACCCCGCTCACCCGGACGACCGGCCCCTCGGTGATCCGGTACACCACCCGGGTGTCGGTCGCCTTGGTCCCCTCGACGAGGTCCACCGTGGAGTACACGCGCCCGGCCTCGCGGTACTCGCGGAGGATCGACGCCCGCCCGAGGTCGTTGGCCATCGGGTTCATCGGGTCGCCCTTGCGGATGCCGGTGAGCGACCGCAGCTTGTCCTGGCTGAGGTGCTCGGCCCCCTCGAACACCACGTCCTGGACGGTGCCGGTGAGCTCGACGACGTGGACGTACACCGTCACCTGCCCGTTCGGCTCGACGCGCGTGTGGAGGCGGACTTGGCCGGGGACGAACCAGCGGGTGGCGTGGAGCCGGCGCACGTCCTCCTGGGCGACCGTCTCGTCGTAAGCCCGCCCGGGGCGCGTGTGCATCACGCCGAGGATCTGCTCGGGCGACCGCATCCGGGTGGCGGAGATCGGGATCACGTCGGCGACGACCCGCCCGACCGGACCGTCCTGGGCGTCCGCCCGGCGGTCCCCGGCGAGTCCCGCGGCCGCCACGAGGGCGGCGAACGCGGCCCACGGCCGGAGGCGGATTCGGCAGGCGGTCATCGGGCTTCCCCCTGATCCCGGGCCACAACACGTCGGCAGGTCTGTGCAGAGGGCGGGGCCATACGCCCGGCCGGATTTCGTGTCAAGCTCGCGGGGCCGTCGGCCGACGGCGCGGCCCGCGCGAGGGCGGCGGGGTTGGGGAATGCGGGGTGCCCGACCCGGCCGGCCGCGCAACGCCCCGGCCCCGGCCTGTCCGCGGGTCGGGGCGTTCCTATGTCTTGATCCTGTCGGGTCGTCCGTTTATCGTGCGGCTTTCCACTGTCGCGGAGCCTCTCTCATGGCGGTCCAGGAACTCCGGGTCGGGATGATCGGGTACGGCTTCATGGGCCGTGCCCACTCGAACGCCTACAAGCAGGTCGGCCAGTTCTTCCCGTCCGACCGCCGGGTCGTTCTCAAAGCCGCCTGCGCCCGCGACGCGGCCAAGGCGAAGGCGTTCGCCGACCAGTGGGGCTACGAGTCGGTCGAGACCGACTGGCGGAAGTTGCTCGACCGGAAGGACATCGACGTCGTCGACATCTGCACCCCGAACAACCTCCACAAGGAGATTGCCGTCGCGGCGGCAGCGGCCGGGAAAATGATCCTGTGCGAGAAGCCGCTGGCGATGAACGCGGCCGAGGGGCGGGAGATGGTGGCAGCGGTGGAGCGGGCCAAGGTGCCCAACATGGTCTGGTACAACTACCGCCGCATCCCGGCCGTGACCCTGGCCAAGAAGCTGATCGAGGAGGGCCGCCTCGGGCGGATCTTCCACTACCGGGCCAAGTTCCTTCAGGACTGGACGATCAACGCCGACCTGCCGCAGGGCGGACAGGGGCTGTGGCGGCTGGACGTGGCCGCGGCCGGCAGCGGGGTGAGCGGCGACCTCCTCGCCCACTGCATCGACACGGCCGTCTGGCTGAACGGGGCGATGGAGAGTGTGACGGCCCTGACCGAGACGTTTGTGAAGGAGCGGAAGCACAACCTGACCGGCAAGGTGGAGCCCGTCGGGATCGACGACGCCTGCGTCTTCATGGGGAAGTTCGCCAACGGCTCGCTGGCCAACTTCGAGAGCACGCGCTACGCCCGCGGCCACAAGGCGTTGTACACGTTCGAGATCAACGGCGAGACGGCGAGCCTGGCGTGGGATCTCCACGACCTGCACCGCCTCCAGATGTTCGACTACAAGGACGAGGGCAAGGTCCGCGGCTGGAAGTCGATCCACGTGACCGACAACGGCGGCGAGCACCCGTACATGGACAAGTGGTGGGTGCCGGGCCTGGCGGTCGGCTACGACACCAGCTTCACCCACCAGGTCGCCGACTTCATCCAGGGGCTCGAAACCGGCACCCCGGCCGGCCCGACCTTCCGCGACGCCCTGGAGACGCAGGCCGTCCTCGACGCGATCCTCGACTCGGCCAAGTCCCACCAGTGGGTGAACGTGGCCAAGGTGTAATCGGTCGGTTGGCCCGCACCCGATCCTGCCGGCTGAGGGCGATTATGTCCCCCACCACGACGCACCTCATCACCGCCGACGAGTTCTTTCGCCTTCCTGCTCCGGCCGACGGATCGGAGCAGGAGTTGGTCCGGGGGGAGATCCACACGATGCCCAGCCCGGGGTGGGAACACGGGGAGGTTCAGGGGAACGTTCACTTCCTGATCAAGCTGTTCCTCAAGTCCACCCCCCTCGGCCGGGTCGCGGTCGAAAGCGGAATGGTGACCGAGCGAAAGCCGGACACCGTGCGCGGCCCGGACGTGAGCTACTACAGTGCGGCCCGGTTGCCACTCGACCAGCGGGTTGTGAAGCACCACGACGAAGTCCCAGACCTGTGCGTCGAGGTTGTGTCGCCCTCGAACACCCAGGCCCAGCTGACGGCCAAGGCGAAAGAGTACTTGTTCGCCGGGGTTCGATTGGTCTGGATTGTGGACCCAAACGACCGGTCCGTCACGACCGTGACGGACCCGCTCGAACGGCGGGTTTTGGAGGCCGGTGCGACCCTCGACGGCGGGGACGTTCTGCCCGGCTTCTCGTGCAAGGTTGCTGAACTGTTCGCGTGACTCAAACCGATCCGTCTGGACAAGGCGGGGGCCGGCCCTCTACATTCCCCACTCGGAAGATTTCGCCCCAGCCGCACGGACGCGACCGGGACATGATCGTTGTTCATTTAACGTCCAGCACCTTCTACGGTGGGCCTGAGCGGCAAATGCTCGGGCTCGCCGAGACGCTTCCCAATCCTGTCCAGACCGCGTTCGTGAGCTTCCCGGAAGGCGGGAGGTGTGCGGCGTTTCTGGACGTCGTGCGGGACGCCGGTTTTCCCGCCGTCCCGCTCCAGACGGATTTTCCCAAGCTCCGGGCCGTCACCGCTGAACTCGCCGCTGCCCTGCGGGAACTCCGCTGCAACATCCTCCTCTGCCACGGGTACAAGGCCAACCTCCTCGGGCGCGTGGCGGCCGGGCGAGTCGGCGTGCCGGCGGTGGCAGTGTCGCGCGGCTGGACGTGGGAAGACCGCCGCGTCCGGCTCTACGAGTGGCTCGACCGCCGGCACCTCCGGCTCATGGACCATGTCGTCGCCGTGTCGGAGGGACAGGCCGACCGGGTCCGCCGCTGGTGCGGAGTACCCGCCGGCCGACTGAGTGTGATCCGCAACTCCGCCCGGCTGGAGGCGTTCGCCGCGACCGAACCGGCCCGCTGCCAGCTCCTCAACTGTTTCCCCGGTGACGGCACGATTTCGCGTGTCGTCGTGGCCGCCGGGCGGCTCAGCCCGGAAAAGGGGTTCGGCGTCCTCATTGAGGCGGCCGCCCCGCTCCTCGCTGCCGACCGCGGGGCGGGGGTGGCGATCTTCGGGGAAGGGGTTCTGAAACCCGAACTCGAACGCCAGATCCGCGACCACGGGCTGACCGGTCGGGTCGTTATGCCGGGGTTCCGCACGGACCTGGACGCGCTCCTCGCCGCGGCCGACGTGGCGGTTCTCCCCTCGTTCACCGAGGGACTGCCGAACGTCGCCCTGGAAGCCAGCGCGGCCGGGGTGCCCGTCGTGGCCACAGCTGTGGGTGGAACCCCGGAGGTGGTGGCCGACGGGGAAACCGGCTTTCTCGTTCCCGCCGGACGGGCCGACCGCCTTCGGGATCGACTCGCCCAGTTGCTCCGCGACCCTGCCCTCTGCGCCGCCCTCGGTGCGGCGGGACGGGCGCGGATGCGGGCCGAATTCACCTTCGAGTCCCAGGCCGCCGCGTACCTGTCGTTGTTTGCCCGACTCCGCCCTGCACCTGCTGTTGTCGCTGCCTGACCGAAAGGGAAATGGATGTCCGCACTGCTCGCGCCCCGACGCCTGCCCGCCGCGCCGATCGCACCCCCGGCCCCCGCGACCGCCCCGGTCCGGGTGTCGTTCGTGATCGACCGGCTGACCCGGGCCGGGACCGAGTCGCAGCTCGTCGCCCTCATCAACAACCTCGACCGCACGCGGGTGGAGCCCTCGCTCGTGCTGCTCGACGGGGAGGACGACCTCTCGCAGATCCTTGAGCCCGAAGACTGCCCGGTCGTGCGGCTCGGGGTGCGGAAGCTGCTCAGCCCGACCGCCATGCGGGCCGCGAACCGGCTGCGCGCGTTCTGGCGCGAGGTCCGCCCGGACGTGGTTCAGACGTACTTTCAGGATTCCTCCTACTTCGGTGTGCCGGTCGCCCGTGCTGCCGGGGTGAAGGCGGTCGTGCGGGTGCGGAACAACCTCGGCTACGCACTCACCCGCCGGGACCGCGTCGCGGGCCGGGTCATCCGCCCGCTGGTGGACCGGTTCGTCACCAACACCCCGGCGGGCCGGGACGTGATCGTGGCCGGCGACGGCTACGCCGCCGACCGCGTGGTGGTGCTGGAGAACGGGGTCGATACCCACCGGTTCAACCGCTTCATGCTCCCGGACACGACCAAGAAGCGGGTCCGCGTCGGCTGCGTGGCGAACCTGCGGCCGGTGAAGAACATCGGCGGCCTGATGCGTGCCGCCAAGTTGCTCCTCGACCGCTACCCCGGTGTGGTGTTCGAGGTGGCCGGTGACGGGGACCAGCGGGCCGAACTGGAACGCCTCCACGCCGAACTCGGACTCGGGAGCCGGTTCGTGTTCCGCGGCTCCGTCGCCGACTCGGCGGCATTCCTGCGGACGGTCGAGGTGGCGGTGCTGCCGTCGCACACCGAGGGGATGTCGAACGCCCTGCTGGAGTACATGGCCGCTGGGCGGGCCGTGGTGGCGACGGCGGTGGGGGCTAACCCCACGCTGATTGAGGACGGGAAGAACGGCCTGATCGTTCCCCCCGCCGACCCGGCCGCCCTGGCCGAGGCCATCGGCCGTTACCTGAGTCGTCCGCTGATGGCCGCCGCGTTCGGCTCTGCGGCCCGCCGGAAAGTCGAAATCGAGTACAGCCGGGTGGCGATGACCCGGCGGTTTGAAGATTTTTACCAGCAACTGATCTTGACTACAGGGCAGGTCGGAGTGCTTGGTGATCGCGATATGCTAGTGCATGATCAAGTGACCGACCGTGAAGGCTCCCGCCGGATCCTACCCTGACGGGATGCCACCCCCACTATTCGCCCGCGGGCTGACCGCCGCCGAGCGGGCCGCCCTCCGGTCGGGCCTCCGGTCGCCCGACGCCTTCACCCTCCGCCGCAGCCAGGTTCTGCTGGCGAGTGCCGCCGGCCAGAAGGCATCCCAGATCGCGGCCGCCCTGGGGTGTGCCACCCAGATCGTGCGGGACGCCATCCGGGCGTTTCACCGCCGGCGGCGTGGGGTGCCTGACGGCCAAGCCGTCGACACCCAAGACGACGCACCCGGCGTGGGACCGGACCCGGGACGAGGATCTCAAGGCCGTCCTCCACCCGTCGCCACGCACCTTCGGCCAGCCGACCGGCCTGTGGACGCTCGCCTTGGTCGCCGAGGTGTGCCACGCCAAAGGGTGGACGACTCGGCAACTGACGCCCGAGGGGGTGCGGCAGGTTCTCCGGCGGGTCGGGGTCGGGTGGAAGCGGGCCAAGCACTGGGTCACCAGCCCGGACCCCGACGACGCCAAGAAGAACAGTTGCGGGACCGGCTGATCGCGGCGGCCGCCGCCCGGCCCGGCTGGGTGCTGGGGTTCCAGGACGAGTGCGGGTGGACCCGGCTGGCCCAACCGAACCTGTCGTCCTGGGCGGGCGACGGCGGACGTCGCGGAGCCGATGCGGCGGCTGTGCGACGAGTGGTACCCGGATGCGGGCCGTGCCCGGGTCGTGCGGGGCAACCGGAATGCGCACACCCCCGGCGCGTTGTACGGGGCACCCGGGCCGGCGGAGGTCCGGCGACGGGCGGCCCAGGTGGAGTTCCGCGACACGCCCGAGCACGCGCCGCGGCGGAACACGGCCGAGCGGGAGTTGTCGGCCCGGGCGCGGCCGTGCCCGGGCCGCCGCACCCCGGACGCGGCGACGCCGGGGACACCGGTCAACGCCGGGCAAGACGCCCGGAACCGCGACGGGGTGGAGATCCACGGGTGCTTCAGGGTCGCCGACGCCCGCAAGACGATGGCGAAGGTCTACCCCCAGCAAACTCCCCCCGCCGACCACTAGCCGGCCGGGCGGTGATGGCCGACGCCGGGTACGGCGGCTCGGGCGAGTTCCGGGCCGGGCTGGCCACCCGCGGGCTGCGGTACGCGGTCGGGGTGATGCCCAACACGGTCGTCTTCCCGGAGGAGCCCAGGTGGGTCCGCCCGGCACCGAGCCGGCGGCTGGTGCTGGCGGGTGACGCCCCCCGGCCGGTCGCGGTCAGCGAACTGGGCGCGCAACTGCGGCTGCGGCGAGTGACGTGGCGGGAGGGGTCGAAGGGGAAGCTGGCGGCTCGGTTCGCCTGGGTCCGGGTGTGGCCGGGGGCGGACTGGCACCGCGGGGTGGCGGTGCCGCCGGAGCCGGTCTGGCTGCTGGTGGAGGAGCAAGCCGGCGGGGTGCTCAAGTACGCGCGGTCGAATCTCCCGGCCGGGACGAGCCGGGTACGGGCCGTTCGCTTGTGGAAGCAGCGGTGGCGGGTGGAACAGGGGCACCAGCAGATGAAGGAGGAATTGGGACTCGACCACGTCGAGGGGCGGAGCTGGCGGGGCTTCCACCACCACGCGGCCATGGTCCTGCTGGCCTACGGCTTCCTCCTCCTGGAGGCGGACCGGCGCCCGGCCGCGCCGTCCCGCCCGGGCGGTGCGGGAAAAAAGGGGATCCCGACCGGCCGCTGACGGTGCCCGGGATCCGCCGGACCCTCCAGCAATTGCTCCTTCCGGTCGCGAAGTCGGACTGCAAGTACTGCCGCGCCCATCGGTCGCCGGTTCTAACGGAGTAGTGCTAACCAGCGGGTTAAAGCTGTTAACTCGCTGCTCTCGACTCTCCAGAGATCGCGAGATTTTTTGGCCCTCCGGCCCCTGGAATGCCCCCACCGGGCCTCCCCGTGCCACCAACCGGCCGTGTGGCCTGAGACTTGTCCCCGCGTCACCCGATCACGAAACCCTTGCGGAACAAGGGCGGGAAACGCAAAGACCCCGGGGAGACTCTCCCCAGGGTGTTGCTGTTAACTACTCGGTCGGTGCGAACTCGCACCGACTTTCAAGCTCCTCCGGTAGGATTCGAACCTACGACCCGCCGGTTAACAGCCGGCTGCTCTACCGCTGAGCTACAGAGGAATCCAACGCAGCAATCCTAATCCGCGCCCCACCACGCGACAAGAGGAGGCTGGCTGCGAAATCGGGGTTCGCGCCCGCTGGTTGTCCGCTCGGCGCGGCCGCGTATACTCCGACCGTCCCTTTCCCGGAGCATCTCCCATGCCCGACCGTCGTCAGATTCTTCAAGGGGCCGTCGTAGCCGCCGCGGGGACTGTCGCCGCTCCCGCCAGTGCCGACCCGCCTCCCGGCCGGCCCGGCCGGGTTCGGCAGTCACTCGTCTACTGGTGCTTCAACGCCCGCGGCGGCAAGTGGGACATCGAACGCGTCTGCGAGGTCGCCAAGCAGCTCGGCGTGCCCTCCGTCGAGATCGTTGGCCCCGAACACTGGCCCGTCCTGGTCAAGCACGGGCTCACCTGCGCCATCGCGCCGAACGGCATGCCCGGGGCGCCGTTCATGCGCGGGTTCAACAACCCCCGGTTCCACGCCGAGAACCTCGAACGCACCGGCCGGATGATCGACGCCTGCGCCGACGCCCGGTTCCCCAGCGTCATCACCTTCGTCGGCTACAAGTGGCGCGACCCCGACGACCCGGCCTCGGGCGCCATCGCCCCCGACGAGGCCGCCCGCAACTGCGTCGCGGGGTTGAAGGAGCTCGCCCGCCACGCCGAGCGGAAGGGAGTGACCGTTTGCCTCGAACACCTCAACTCCCGAGACGGCTCCGACCCCATGAAAGGGCACCCCGGCTACCAGGGTGACGACCTCGACTTCTGCGTGGACATCCTCCGGCAGGTCGGTTCGCCGCGGGTCAAACTGTTGTTCGACGTCTACCACGTTCAGCTGATGCACGGGGATCTGATCCGGCGCATCGAGGCGAACAAGGAGTACATCGGCCACGTCCACACGGCCGGGGTGCCGGGCCGCGGGGAACTCGACGACAACCAGGAGATCAACTACCCGGCCGTGATGCGGAAGCTGCTCGCGGTCGGGTATACCGGGTTCGTCGGGCAGGAGTTCATCCCCACCCGCGACCCGCTGGAAGGGCTCCGACAGGCTGTCCGGCTGTGCGACGTCTGATCCCGGAGGGGCAGAACACTCCGCCGGGAGGGAAGAGGAGCGACGGGAGAATCCCGTTCGCGTCGGCCACAGTACCGGTTCCCGGGCGCGGGCCACGACCGCGAGCCGCGCCTTCCCGTCCGCCTGCGGACGGGCGAACGCAGGATTACGTGCGGGGCGCCAGGATCAGACTCTTGCCGAGTTCGAGGTGGCGGACGACTAGTTCGGCCGCCCGCACGCCCTCCCCGGCGAGGACCGCCGCGGCGATCGCCGCGTGCTCGTCGTGGCTGGTGTCCATCCGCGCCGGGCACAGCCGAAACACCTGGGTCACCACCCGCCGCATCTTCTCGCGCAGCTGGCGGGTCACCCGGATGATCTCGCGGTTCCCCAGGAGCTCGGCGAACTGGGTGTGAAACTCGGCGTCGAGCTCGACCCACCGGGCTACGTCGCCGGTCCCCCGGAACTCGGTCTGTACGGCCACGCTGGCCGTCACCCGGGCGGCTTGGTCCGGGGTCAGCCGGCCGGCCAGTGCCCGGACGGTGTACGACTCGAGCGCGACCCGGATCTCGTACTGGTCGGCGATCTCCCCGACCGACAACTCGCGGACGACGATCCCCTGCTGCGGCGACACCGCGATGAACCCCTCGGACTCGAGCCGCTCTAGCGCCGCCTTGACCGGTGTCTTGCTCATCCCGAGGGCTTCGGCCAGCTGACGTTCGGACAGGAACGTCCCGGGCGGGTAGTCGTCGTCGAGCAGCTGTTGCTTGATTCGGTCGTAGGCCCGGTCCTTGAGGAGTGAGCGGGAGTGACCGTTGGCACGGGGGGTGGTGCTGGAGCCCATCGGACACTCCGGGACGGGAGCGGGAGGCGGGAAAAGTCGGGCGGCAGGCGAAAATCCACTTGCATCCTACTGAGATCTCAGTAGGATCTCAAGCACCCTGGGAAACTTCTCAGGATTCGGAGCCGAGTCGGATGCGCACCACTCTCCTGGTCGCACTCGCCGCTGTGCTGTTCAGCCCACCCGCCGGGGCCGCCGACCCCGCGCGGCGGTTCGTGTACCCGGGGCCGGACGGACGGCTCGAATACCCGACGGACACCCGCGGGAACCGCGTCCCCGACTTCTCACACGCCGGGTACGGCGGAGGGACGGTCATCCCGGCTGTGACCGTCCGGGTGGTCGTGCCCTTGCGGCCGGGCGACGCGACCGCCCGCATCCAAGCCGCGCTCGACTACGTGTCGGCGCTGGTGCCCGATCCGGACGGCCTTCGCGGCACGGTCCTGCTTCAGGACGGACGGCACGAGGTGGCGGGTCGGCTACGCATCACAACCGGCGGCGTCGTACTCCGCGGCGAGGGGAAGGCCACGGCCCTCGTGGCTACCGGCACCGACCGGCGGGCACTCGTCCAGATCCGCGGCCGCGCCGACCGCACGAACATGGGTGGCAGCCGCAAGGTGGTCGATGACTACGTCCCGGTCGGCACCTCCACGCTGAAGCTCGACTCGGCGGAGGGGCTATCGATCGGCACCCGGGTCACGGTGACGCACCCGTCGTCGAAGGCGTGGATCGCCGCGCTCGGGATGGACCGGTTCCCGTCACGCGACAAGGGCTCGTACCTCGACTGGCGGCCCGGCACGATGGACGTGAGCTGGGACCGTACCGTCACGAAGGTCGATGGGTCGTGCATTACCCTTGATGTCCCGCTGACCAGCGCGCTCGACGCGGCCCACGGCGGCGGCACGGTGCGGGCCTACGTGTGGCCCGGCCGTGTCCGACATGTTGGGGTCGAGAGCCTCCGCTGTGAATCGGCCATCGATCCGAGCAACCCGCACGATGAGGACCATGCCTGGGCCGGGGTCACGGTCGAACACGCGGAAGACGTGTGGGTCCGGCAGGTGTCGTTCGCCCGGTTTGCCGGGTCGGCCGTGGCGGTGTGGGAGACGGCCGGCCGCGTCACCGTCGCCGACTGCGACTCGGCGCAGCCCGTGTCCGAACTCGGCGGCTACCGGCGGCACACGTTCTTCACCGCCGGCGGGCAGACGCTGTTCCTCCGCTGCACGTCCGACGGCGGGCGGCATGACTTCGCCACCGGCCATCTCGCCGCCGGGCCGACCGCGTTCGTCCACTGCAAGGCCACGAACGCGACGCAGTTCAGCGGGCCGATCGGCAGCTGGGCGTCCGGCGTTCTCTACGACAACGTCTCGATCGACGGCGCGGGTCTGTCGCTGACGAACCGCGAGACGGACGGCCAGGGCGTCGGCTGGGCGGCGGCGAACAGTATGCTGTGGCAGTGCTCGGCCCCGGTCGTCACCTGCCGGGCGCCGCCGACGGCGCAGAACTGGGCCATCGGTGTGTGGGGTCGGTTCGTCGGCGACGGCCACTGGCGGGAGCTGAACGAGTTCGTCCGCCCGCACAGCCTATACGTGGCGCAACTCACCGACCGCCTCGGCGAGCGGGCGAGTGCGGTGCTGAAGCGGGCCGTGGTGTCGCCGACGGCACTCCCGGCCGTGCGGAACGCCGACGACCTGCCAGTCACCACGCCGCCGCCGCGGGCGACGGTGCCGCTGAAGCTGACGAATGGCCGGCTGACGGCCGGCGGCAAGCTGCTGGCCGGCGGGCGGCTCGGGACGGCATGGTGGCGCGGCACGGTGCTGCCATCCCGGTTGGGCGAACACGGCGTCGGCGTCACCCGGTTCGTCCCGAACCGCGACGGGGCTGGGTTCACCGACGACCTCGACGACCTCGCCGACGCGATGAAGGCGAATGGGTTGGCGGTCCTCGACCACCACTACGGGCTGTGGTACGACCGCCGCCGCGACGACCACCAGATGGTTCGCCGGCCGGACGGCGACGCTTGGCCGCCGTTCTACGAGCAGCCCTGGGCGCGGAGCGGCCGCGGCGTCGCCTGGGACGGGCTCAGCCGGTACGACCTGACGCGGTTCAACCCGTGGTACTTCACCCGGCTGAAGGACTTCGCCGACCGCTGCGAGCGGCGGGGGCTGGTCCTCTACCAGCAGATGTACTTCCAGCACAACGTCCTCGAAGCCGCCGCCCACTGGGCCGACTGCCCGTGGCGGCCGGCCAACTGCCTCCAGGACACCGGCTTCCCCGAGCCGCCCGAGTACGCCGGCGGGAAGCGGGTGTTCATGGCCGCGGCGTTCTACGACGTGTCGCACCCGGTCCGCCGCGACCTCCACCGCCGCTACGTCCGCCACTGCCTCGACGTACTCGGCGGCTGCTCGAACGTCGTGTTCCAGGTCGGCGAGGAGTTCACCGGCCCGATCGAGTTCGTCCGCTTCTGGCTCGACACGGTCGCCGAGTGGCAGCACGAGACGGGGAAAGCCGTCCTGGTCGGGCTGAGTTGCACGCGGGACGTGCAGGACGCGATCCTCGCGGACCCGCGGCGGGCGGCGGTCGTGTCGGTGGTCGATCTGAAGTATTGGTGGTACACGTCGGACGGCAGAGTGTATGATCCCAAAGGCGGTCGAAGCCTCGCCCCGCGGCAGCAGCTGCGGGAGTGGAAGGGGAACACGTCTCGCTCTCCGGAATCCGTCGCCCGCGCCGTCCGTGAATACCGGGACCGTTTCCCGGACAAGGCCGTCACCGTGCCGCTCGACGGCACCGACGGGTGGGCCGTACTCGCTGCGGGCGGGTCGGCCCCCCGGCTACCCGCTTCGACGGACCCGACGTTACTCGCCGCCGTGGTCCGGATGCGGCCGGCGGCCGGCGGGTACGTCCTCGCCGACCCGGGTCGGGATTATCTCGTCTGGTCGCCGGGAGGCGGGCCGGTGCGGCTCGACCTGACCGGGCGGTCGGAATCGTTCACCGTCGGCCGTTTGAGTCTCGCCACCGGCCGTGTGACCCCCGACGCCGAGCCGGTCCGCGGCGGCGGGGTGGTGGACCTCGGTCGGGCGTCCGGCCCGGCCGTCGTGTGGCTCGCGCGTCGGTAGTCCGTCATCGTCTGCGGCGTCGGCTTCTCTCCCTCATGTCCGGAGGTCGGTCATGCGGCCCTCTCCCCGCGCATCGCGGCGGTCGGCGTTCACGCTGATCGAGTTGCTCGTCGTCATCGCCATCATCGCCATCCTCATCGGGTTACTCCTGCCCGCGGTCCAGAAGGTCCGCGAGGCCGCCGCCCGCGCCAGCTGTCAGAACAACCTCAAGCAGATTGGCCTCGCCACCCACGCCTACCACGACGCGGTCGGCACCCTCCCCCCGCTCCGGGTGACCAACCGGACGGTGACGTGGTTCGTGCTCATCATGCCGTTCCTGGAGCAGGACAACCTGCGGAACCTGTGGACCCCGACCTCGGACTACGCCGCGGCGGTGAACAACAACGGCCGCGCGACCGGGGTGAAGGTGTACTTCTGCCCGAGCCGGCGCGGGCCGGACGGCCCGCTGAGCGAGTCGGTCCAGGTGTACCCGGCCGACGCCTCCCCCATCCCCCCGGCCACGTTCACCGCGAGCGGCACAGCCGACGCCCGGTTCGGCCCGGCGAACAGCCCGCCCGGGGCGCTCGGCGACTACGCCGGGTGCGTCGGCAGCGTGACCGGCTACCCGGCGAACACGAACGTGGTGTGGTCCAGCGTGAACGCGAACGGGATGCTCATCCAGGGCCAGGCTCCGGTGGGGGCGAGCTTCCGGGGGCTGACCCAGTTCTCCGGCGTCACCGACGGGCTGAGCAACACCTTCCTGGCCGGCGAGAAGCACGTCCCGCAGGGGATGTTCGGCCGGCTGAAGGTCGGCGACGGGTCGATCTACAACGGGATCTGGACGACCTACTCCGGCCGCATCGCCGGCCCCGAAGACCCGCTCGCCGCCGGCCCGAACGACGTGCGGCCGAGCACCAACGGCGACGCCTTCTTCGCCCGCCGGTTCGGCAGCTGGCACACCGGCGTCTGCCAGTTCGTGTACGGCGACGGCAGCGTCAAGCCGGTCCGCACCAGCATCGACGGGGCGAACCTGCGCCGCCTCGCCGTCCGCAACGACAACGAGGTGATCGGCAACACCGACTGACCGTTCATCCATTCTCTCCTCTTCCGAGGGCTCTCCGATGGTCGCCGTCCGCTCCCCGCGCGCCCGGGCCGCGTTCACGCTGATTGAGCTGCTGGTGGTGATCGCCATCATTGCCATCCTGATCGGGCTGCTCCTGCCGGCCGTTCAGAAGGTCCGCGAGGCCGCCGCCCGCGCCAAGTGCCAGAACAACCTCAAGCAGCTCGGCATCGCCATGCACGCGTACCACGACGCGCAGGGGCGGTTCCCCTACCTCCGCTCCGGCGGCGGGACGAACCGCCACACTTGGGCGTTCCAGCTCCTCCCGTACATCGAGCAGGCGAACATCCACCAGGCCATGACAACGCCGATCGCCGGCGTGTCGCAGACCGACAAGGTGAACAACTTCTCGTCCAACCACGCGACCGTGAACACCGCCATCCGGGCCACGGTGAGCGTGTTCCTGTGCCCGAGCCGCCGCGGGTCCGGGGCGCTCACCCCGCTCACCAGCGGGAACACGATCACCGGCCAGCCCGGCGACTACGCGGCGAACTCCGGGGACTCGTCGGCCGTCCCCTCGACCGGGTTCTTCAAGGTGGTGAACTCGAACCACATGCTGGTGTCCAACCGGTTCGCGGACGTGACCGACGGGACGAGCAACGTCGTCATGCTCGGGGAGAAGCACCTCCTCCCGGCCGGGAGCCCGCTCGTGACCGGGATGATCGGGGACGGGGTGGCGGACGGGATCGTCTACAGCGGCGGGGACAACGCGAACTACCACCGCCGGGCCGGGGCGTCGAACCCGCTCGCCCAGAGCCCGCAGACCCCGCTCAACATGCAGTTCGGGAGCTGGCACACCGGGGTGGTGCAGTTCGCCGTCGGCGACGGCAGCGTCCGCGGGTTCCGCGTGTCGGTCACGACGGACACGCTCCGGTTCCTCGCCAACATCCAGGACGGCAACCCGGTGAACGCGGACTGAGCCGCTGCGGTTGTCCTCCCCTCCCCGGCTTTGTGGGAGGTAAGGGGGACGGAGTTGAGCCGACCGGTCCGCACCCCGGTGTTCTCCGTGGCACCCCCTCACCCGGCCCCCTCCCCCGAAGCGGGAGGGGGCCAAAACCGCCGAACCCCGCCGTACCCCATGCGTCGCACCATACTCTTCGCCGCTGCCGCGCTGCTCGCCGCCGGGTGTAACGGGCGCGCGACTGTGACCGGCCGCGTCACCTACCCGGACGGCAGCGCGGTCGAGTCTGGGAGCGTCGTCGCCGAGGGCACCGCGAACGGGAAGCCTGTCCTGGTGCAGGGGGCGATTCAGAAGGACGGCACGTTTCGGCTCGGCGGTGACCGGCCCGGTGACGGGGTGCTGCCCGGCAGCTACAGGGTCGCCGTACACCCCGGGTACGTATCCGACGACGAGCGCGCGAAGGGCGTACTCCCGGCCGTGGACGGGAAGTACACCCGCTACGACTCGTCCGGGTTCACGCTCGACGTGCCTCCCGGGGGGACCGAACTGAACCTCAAGGTCACTCGCCCGGCCGCCCGGGAGAAGTCGAATTGAACACACTGCTCCTCGCCGCCGCGCTCGCGGCCCCCGCCGCCCCGCCGCACACCGTCGTCGGCCCGGTCGGGCTCGCCGACGCCCGCTGGACCACCGGCTTCTGGGCCGACCGCTTCGAGACGTGCCGCGCGACCACCGTCCCGGTCATGGGCAACCTGATGGCCGGGACGGAGCGGAGCCAGTTCCTCCACAACTTCCGCATCGCCGCCGGCCTCGCCGAGGGGCGGCACCGCGGGCCGCCGTGGAACGACGGCGACTTCTACAAGTGGCTCGAAGCCGCCGCCGCGGTCCACGCCGTCGCCCCCGACCCGGCCCTCGACCGGCGGGTGGACGACGCGATCGACGTGATCGCCAGGGCGCAGCGGGCCGACGGCTACCTGCACACGCCGGTGCTGATCGCCAACCGGAACGGCGACGCGGGCGCGCAGCCCTTCGAGGACCGGCTGAACTTCGAGATGTACAACTTCGGCCACCTGTTCACGGCCGCGTGCGTCCACCACCGGGCGACCGGCAAGCGGACGCTCCTGGCCGTGGCCGTGAAGGCGGCCGACTTCCTCTGCCGCGCCTTCGAGACGCCGAGCCCCCAGCTGGCGCGGAACAACGTCTGCCCGTCACACTACATGGGAGCGATCGACCTCTACCGCGTGACGGGCGACCGGAAGTACCTCGCCCTGGCGGTCAAGTTCCTCGACCTCCGCGACGTGGCGGTCGACGGCACGGACGACAACCAGGACCGCGTCCCGTTCCGCAAACAGACCGCGGCCGTGGGCCACGCGGTGCGGGCGAACTACCTCTACGCCGGCGCCGCGGACGTGTACGCCGAGACCGGCGACGAGACGCTCCTCGCCCCGCTGCGGCCGATCTGGGCGAACGTGGTGGGCCGCAAGATGTACGTCACGGGCGCGTGCGGTGCGCTGTACGACGGGGCGTCCCCGGACGGGTCGCGGGACCAGAAGCAGATCGCCCGCGTCCACCAGGCTTACGGCCGCGACTACCAGCTGCCGCACAGCACCGCCCACAACGAGACGTGCGCTGCGATCGGCAACGTGCTCTGGAACTGGCGGATGCTCCAGATCACCGGCGACGCCAAGTACGCCGACGTGATGGACCTCGCGCTGACGAACGCGGTGCTGGCCGGCGTGAGCCTCGACGGCAAGCGGTTCTTCTACACGAACACGCTCCGCCAGCTCGACGCGATGCCCGCGCCGCTGCGGTGGTCGCGGGCCCGCGAGGAGTGGATCAGCTGTTACTGCTGCCCTCCGAACGTCGCCCGGGTCGTCGCCCAGGCCCACACCTACGCCTACGGCCGGTCGGCGGACGGGGTGTGGGTCCACCTCTACGGCGGAAGCACGCTCGACACCACGCTCCCCGATGGCCGTCGTGTCAAGCTGAAGCAGGAGACGCGCTACCCGTGGGACGGCCGGGTGCGGGTCGTGGTGGAAGGCGCGCCGGCGGGCGAGTTCGCGCTGCGCCTCCGCGTCCCCGGCTGGGTCGAAGGCGCGACCCTCTCCGTCAACGGCGAGGCCGCCACCGCCGCACCCGCGGGTCGCTACGCGGAGGTGCGGCGGGCGTGGGCGGCCGGCGACGTCGTTGAGCTGTCGTTACCGCTGCGGCCCCGGCTGGTCGAGGCACACCCGCTGGTCGAGGAGACTCGCAACCAGATCGCGGTGATGCGCGGCCCGGTCGTCTACTGCCTTGAGTCGCCCGACCTGCCGGCCGGCGTGACGGTCCCGTCCATTGCCCTGCCGCGCGGGATCGCCCTCACGCCACGGTACGACCCGAAACTCCTTGGCGGCGTGACCGTGCTTGAAGGTCGGGCCGGGTCCGCCAGTGAGGCCGCGTGGGGGAACGAGTTGTACCGCGAACTGCGGCCCGCCGCCCCCCGGCCGGTGGACGTGAAGCTGATCCCGTATTACGCCTGGGCCAACCGCGGGCGGTCGGAGATGACCGTCTGGCTCCCCCTGGTGCGGTGACCGATGACCACCCTCCGCCACGCCCTCGCCGTCATCACCCTCGCGCTGGCCGCGGCCGGCCCGGCGTCGGCCGCCGAGGTCGAGCGCTGGGGCGTCTTCGAGCTGACCCTCCGCGGGCCGGCGGACGGCAACCCGTTCGCCGAGGTCACGCTGTCAGCGACGTTCACCCAGGGCTCCAAGCGGGCGAAGGTGGACGGCTTCTACGACGGCGACGGGGCGTACAAGGTGCGGTTCATGCCGACCGAGGTCGGCGAGTGGGCCTACACGACCGCGAGCAACCGGCCGGCCCTCGACGGCAAGACCGGCCGCCTCACCGCCACCCCGCCGGCCGCGGCCAACCACGGCCCGGTCGGCGTGCGGAATGTGTACCACTTCGCCTACGCCGACGGCACACCGTACTTCCCGGTGGGGACGACGTGCTACGCCTGGACGCACCAGACGGACGCGCTCGAACGCGCGACGCTCGCCGCCCTCCGCGCCGGTCCGTTCAACAAGGTCCGCATGTGCGTGCTCCCGAAGTGGTACGCCTTCAACCGCTCCGAGCCGCCCCGCTACCCGTTCGCCGGCACCCCGCCGAACCGCTGGGACTTCGACCGCTTCAACCCCGCCTTCTTCCGCCACCTCGAAGCCCGTGTCGGCCAGCTGAGGGACATGGGGGTCGAGGCCGACCTGATCCTGTTCCACCCTTACGATGAGGGGCACTGGGGCTTCGACCGCATGCCGGCCGCGGCCGACGGCCGCTACGCCCGGTACGTCGTCGCCCGGCTGGCCGCGTACCGGAACGTCTGGTGGTCGCTGGCTAACGAGTTCGACTTCATGAAGGAGAAGACCGACGCCGACTGGGATCGGCTGATCCGCGTCGTGGTCGACGCCGACCCGTACCGCCACCTCTGCTCGATCCACAACGGCACCCGGCTGTTCAACCAGACCAGCCCGCTGCTGACGCACGCCAGCATCCAGAACGGGTCGGCCGTCGCCGACTTCGGCCGGGCGGTGCTGTACCGCGACGTGTACCGGAAGCCGGTCGTGTTCGACGAGGTGAAGTACGAAGGCGACTTCGAGCAGCGCTGGGGGAACCTGTCGGCCGAGGAGATGGTCCACCGCTGCTGGCAGGGGGCCGTCGCCGGCACCTACGTCGGCCACGGCGAAACCTACCGCCACCCGCAGGATGAGGTGTGGTGGTCCCGCGGCGGCACTCTCCGCGGCCAGAGCCCGGAGCGGATCGGCTTCCTCCGCCGGGTACTCGAAGCCGGCCCGAAGGACGGGCTGGAGCCGATCGACAAGTGGCAGGACGAGCGGACCGCCGGGAAGGCGGGCGAGTTCTACCTCGTCTATTTCGGGAAAGAGAAGCCCGGGGCGTGGGCGGTGAACCTGCCGCGGGCCGGCGTTGACACCCCGTTGACACTAGCGGCCGAAGTCCTCGACACCTGGAACATGACCGTGACCCCGGTGCCGGGCACGTTCACCGTAAGGCCGGCCGGGCGGTACCGGCTGGCCGCCGACCCGCCGGCGACGATCGCCCTGCCGGACCGCCCGTACCTGGCCGTGCGGCTGCGGGTGGTGTCGGCGGGAAAGAAGGAGTGACCCGATGCGATGGGTAGCGACCGCGACCCTCCTGACGGCGTGTCTGTCCGCCGCCGCGCAGGACGACTACGCGGCGACGGCGGCCAGGCGCGCCACGGCCGCCGTCGCCGCTGCCGGGCCGCTCGACGCCGACAAGGCGGAGCGGGCGCGGGCCGCGGTCGCCGCCCACTACATCGCTCTAAACGCGGCCCACACCGTGCGCGACCAGGCGGTCGCCGCAGCCGGCGCGGACAAGGATGCAGCCGCGGCGGTGCGGGCGAGGGCCGAAGCGGCGGCGAAGGAGGTCCACACCCGGTTCGTGCGCGACCTCGCCGCCGTACTCGCCCCGGCCCAGGTCGAGGCGGTCAAGGACCACATGACCTACGGCGTCCTCCCGAACACGCTGAAGGCGTACCGCGAGATGCTGCCCGCGCTGACCGAGCCGCAGGCTGCCCGCGTCCGCGAGCTGCTGCTCGTCGGCCGCGAGGAGGCGCTCACTGCCGGCAGCTCGGAGGCGAAGCACGCGACCTTCGGCCGGGCCAAGGGGCGGGTCAACAACTACCTCAGCGCCCAGGGCTACGACCTGAAGAAGGCGGGCGAGGAGTGGGCCGAGCGGCGGCGGGCCGAGGCAGCCAAGCAGAAGGGGCCGGCGAACTGATACCCGATCGTGTTGATCCGTAACCCCGCCCCGGGGCGTTGCCCCGGGCTGTGGAATCCCAGCCCTTCGGGCTGAAGAGAGGCGGTTAGTTTTCAGGCCAACGGCCTGAGATCCGATAGCCCGGGGCAACGCCCCGGGCGGGGCTATCGAGTCGCCCGATGGTATCGGCGGCACGAATCGCCGCGATCCCGTGTGAGGAGGTTCCGATGCGTCGGGTGGCGTGGGCCGGGCTGCTGTTGACGGCGGCTGCCGGGGGCGTGAGCGGGCAGTACCCGCAGGTGCCGAAGGCCGTGCAGGAGGCCGAGGACGTCCGCCGGGTGGCCTACGAGAAGCCCGAGGACGAAGCCTGGGCGAAGGCGCAGCCCGAACTCGCCGCGTGGGCCGCGAAGGGGAAGCCGTACCTCCCCGGCGCCGCGAAACCGGCCGACCTGCCGCAGGCCGACATCCCCGCGTTCCCGGGCGCGTGGGGCGGCGGGATGTACAGTTTTGGCGGCCGCGGCGGCAAGGTGTACGTCGTCACCAGCCTCGACGACGACGGCCCCGGCACGTTCCGCGAGGCGTGCAACGCCGTCGGCCCGCGCACCGTCGTGTTCAACGTCGCCGGCACCATCCACCTGAAGAACCGCGTCCGCATCCGCGCCCCGTACATCACCATCGCCGGCCAGACCGCCCCCGGCGACGGCGTGTGCGTCCGCGGGGCGACGGTGTGCGTGGACACGCACGACGTGGTCGTCCGCCACCTCCGCTTCCGCCGGGGTGAGACGAACGTCGCCAACCGCGACGACTCACTCGGCGGCAACCCGGTCGGCAACATCGTTCTCGACCACGTTTCGGCCAGCTGGGGGCTGGACGAGAACGTGTCGATGTACCGGCACATGCACCGGCCGCCGGGCGGCGACAAGGATCTGAAACTGCCGACGGTGAACATCACCCTCCAGTGGTGCATCTCGACCGAGGCGCTGGACACCTACAACCACTCGCTCGGGAGCACGATCGGCGGGCACAACAGCACGTTCCACCACAACCTGTGGGCGTGCAACGCCGGCCGGAACCCGAGCATCGGCATGGACGGCGACTTCGGGTTCGTGAACAACGTGCTGTTCAACTGGCGGCACCGGACCGTCGATGGCGGCGACCAGCGGAGTCGGTACAGCATCGTCAACAACTACTACAAGCCCGGCCCCGCCACGAACGCCGGGGCCGTCGGGTTCCGCGTCCTCCGCCCGGACGGCCGGCAACCGACCAAGGGCGCCCCGCGCGAGTGGGGCAAGGCGTATGTCGCCGGCAACGTGGTGGAGGGGAACGCCGCGGTGACGAAGGACAACTGGGCCGGCGGGGTGCAGATCGACGGCGGCGACGACCCGAAGGTGGTCCTGCCGCGGGTGCGGGTCGAGACGCCGTTCCCGATGGCGCCACTCCCCACACAGACCGCGGCCGAGGCCTACGAGGGCGTGTTGAAGCACGCCGGCGCCACGCTCCCGCGCCGCGACGTCGTGGACCGCCGCGCCGTCGAGCAGGTGCGCACGGGGAGCGTCCCCCCGGGCACGAAGCTCGGCATCGTCACCGACGTGTCGCAGGTCGGCGGCTACCCCGAGTACCGCGGCGAGCCCGTCGCAGACGCCGACCGCGACGGGATGCCGGACGCGTGGGAGCGGGCGCACGGGTTGAACCCGGCCGACCCGGCGGACGCGGCGGCCGACGCCAACGGCGACGGCTACACCAACATCGAGGAGTACCTCAACGGCCGCGACCCGAAGGCGCCGCGGACCGACTGGAAGAACCTCCACAACAACCGCGACGGCCTCGTCCGACCGTAGGGTGATCCGCCATGACCGCACGCATCCTGATGTGGTTGGTAGCGCCCGCCGTCTTGGTCACGCTCCCCGCCGCCCGGGGCCAGCCCGACCGGCCGGCGGTCGCCGCCGGCTCCCCGTTCGGCATCGACCAAAAGGCCGACCGGCTCGTCCTCACCCACTCCGGCCGACCGGTTGCCGAGTTCGTGTTCGACGACCCCAAGATCCTCCGGCCGTACCTCGCCAATGCCCACGCACCGGGCGGGGGCCGGGTCACCCGGAACCACCCGCCGGTGCCCGGGAAGGACGCGACCGACCACGACACCATGCACCCCGGGGTGTGGCTCGGGTTCGGCGACGTCAACGGCATCGACTTCTGGCGGAACAAGGGGAGTATCCGCCACCGCAGGTTCCTCGCCGCCCCCGCCGCAACGAAGAACCAGGTCACGTTTGCCGCCGAGGGCGAACTCCGGTCGCCCGCCGGTGACGTTCTGGGGACGCTGGTCAACCGGCTGACGCTGACCGCCCGGCCGGCGGCGTGGCTGCTCGTGTGGGACGCGACCGTCCGGGCCGAGCGTGACCTCGCGTTCGGCGACCAGGAGGAGATGGGCTTCGGCGCCCGGGTGGCGACCGAGTTGGCGGAGAAGGCCGGAGGTACCGTCCGCAACAGCGCCGGTGCGACGACCGCGAAAGTGACCTGGGGGAAGGCGGCCGCCTGGTGCGATTACTCGGGAACCGCCGAGAGCCACCGCCGGGGCGTTACCCTGATGGCGTCGCCGCAGAACTTCCGCGAGCCGTGGTGGCACAACCGGGATTACGGCGTGTTCGTCGCCAACCCGTTCGGCCGGGCGGCACTCCGGCAGGGGCCGAAGAGCGAGGTGGTGGTCCGCCGCGGGGAGTCCCTCCGCCTCGTATTCGGAACAGCGTTTCACGACGGAGACGGCTTCGACCCGGCGGCCGAGTACCGGAACTTCGTGGAGGCGACCCGGTAGGGCCGGTCGGGTCGGTGTCCGCTCACCCTGTCTACTGGCGGCCGGATTTCGCGCCCACCACACTCACCACCCACCCACCCCCGGGCGGGTCTATCCCGCCCATTCACTGTGCCCTTCAATCTGCACTTTCCGCGACTTCGTTGTGGCAGGCTGAGAGGTTCAACAGGCGTTCTTCGGTCGCCTGGATTTCCGGTTCAGTCCGCCCGGGGCATAGCACGGCACGGATTTCAAGTTCCAGGAATTCCCCCCGCTCGGATGCCGGGTTAGGCTTGGCGTAGAACGTGGACAGGGTGGCGACCTCGGTCAGGCGGGTGTCGACCCGGTAGGCCGAGCGGACCGACTGGTCGCGCCGGAAGCCGACCGGGAGGAGGCCGACGAGGTCGGCGAAGTGGATGGCCGGGTGTAGTTGATGTCGGCCACATCCGCGGCGAGGGCGTCCAGGAAGGCGGGCTCGAAGAACCAGTCCAGGGTTCCCCGGCTCAGGGTGGCGAATGGGAGTCTGGGCGAGAAGCCGATCGACCGCGGTGGCGGCGCCCATGTGGCCCTCTCGGTCCGGAGGTCGACGCGATCCGAGCTCGGATGGCACAACGGGTTACGCACACCCGACCACCTGGAAGCGTCTAGGCTTTACACCCCGGCCGCCCGGACGAGCTCCGCCGTCCGGGCTATTTCGTCCGCCAGCTGGGCGCGTTCGTCCGCGGTCAGGTTTGCCCCGGTGGCGGCCGCGAGCGACTCGTCGGCAAGGGCCGGACGGTTCAGACGGACGGCGAGTTCCGCCCGGTACAGCATGGCCTTGGCGTAGTCGAAGCGTGCCGCGTCGGGATACCGTGCGAGTCCGCTTTCGAGCGTGTGCAGAGCCTTCCCCTCGTCGCCGTGGGCGTCGCCGAGCCGGGCCGCGGTGAGCACGATCTTCGCCAGCCCGGACGCCGGCTCCTGGTCCTCTTCGGTGTCGCCGGCCCGCGACACCCGCAGCCAGTTCCCGCCCGGGTCCACCACGCTGAAGCCGCGCACGGTGCCGAACTTCTTCCGCGGCCGGAGGAGCCGCGGGATGCCGGCGACGGGGATCTTGCCGTAGGCGGCCCGCAGCCCGGCCGCGAACGACTCGTAGAGGGCGTCCGGGTCGGGCACGACGACGATGACGCTCCCGTAGGACTCGGCCGGGTCGAAGTCCGGCATGCCGAACAGGTGGACCTGCAGGTCGTCCCGCGCGACGACGGCGTAGGGGTTGGGTTTGAGCTGGCGGTACGTGCGGCGGAACCCGAGCGCCTCGTAGAAGGCGATGGCGGGGTCGAGGTCGCGGCACGGCAGGCAGGGGTAGGTCAGCTCGTTCGCCATGATCGAACTCCGTGGGGGCGAGCGGGAGGGGAGAGCGGGCGGGTGCCGCGCGAGTCATACCTGAACACAGTAGACTTCGTTGCGAAATAGGCTGGCGGTGGCTACGCGACGGCATGAGCCTGTACCAACGCCTCCGCACGAAGCCGACCACCTTTCGCCAGTTTACCGGCTGACGGTCGCGGCGTGCGATGCCCTCCGCGACGACCTCGACCCCGTCCTGGCGGCCCGAGCGACCAAGTCCCGAAGCCGGCGACCGCGCCGGCGGAAGCCGGGGCCGGACGGAAGCCGAAACTCGGCACCGACGACCGCCTCCTGTTGGTCCTGATGTACTATCGGGTGTACGTCACCCAGGTCGTTCTCGGCGGGTTGTTCGGGGTCGATGCCGGGACCGCCTGCCGGGCCATTCGCGCCGTCGGGCTGGCCCTGACCGGGGTGTTCCGCATCCCGGAGCAGAAGGTCCGGGTCGGGGCGGACGAGCTGGCCGAGGCGTTCGTGGGCGCGACCGAGCAACCGACCCACCGGCCGAAGCGGGGTCAGCGGCGGTACGACTCGGGGAAGAAGAAGCGGCCCGGCCGGGGCGGGCCGCGGCAACGGAAGGTGCGGACCGCGGCCGTCTTGGAAGCGGTCCGGGGGCCACCCACGACAAGAAGGTGCACGACCGATCCGGGTTGGAACTCCCGGCGGGGGTGCCGGGGACGGGTGATACCGGCTACCTGGGGACCGGGTTGCGGGTGCCGACCCGGAAGCCGCGCGGGCGGCCGCTGACCCGCCGGCAGAAGGCCGGGAACCGGCGGCTGGCGCGGCGGGTGGTGGCGGAACACGGGATCGGGAAGATGAAGGTGTGGCGGATCGCGTCCGACCGGTACCCGCGGTCCCGGCACACGGTGATGATGAAGAACGTCGCCGGGCTACACAACCGGATGTTCGGGTGACGGCACCGCCTCCAAGTGGCGGCGAGGCGCGCCCTTACCCGGGGCTATTGCGCAACGAGTCTAGTAGTTTCAAGTTCGGCTGCAGAGGTGTGGCGAGACGCATGGGGCTCCGTTGAGGTGGTGGTTGCGACCCCCATCCGGGAGGAACCCCATGCGTCCCGCCCCCACGTCGATCCCACCCACCCCCGCGACCGCCGCCCGCCGCCCGCCACCCGCCACCTCCGCCCGGTCATCACCGACGGGCTGGCCCGGGCCGTCCGGCTCCCGGGCCGCCGCCGGACTCCACCCCCGACCGGGTCGCCATCGACGACCACCGGCCACACCGACGCCACCGCGTGCGTCGACGGCGGGTCGGGCCGGTATACCCTCGGGCTGACGGCGATCGGTGGGGGCGAGCCGTTCACCGCCGTCCTCACCCGCCTGCTGGACCAGGTGGCCGGGGCGGGGGTGACGGCCCGGGTGGCGGTGTTGGACAAGGCGTTCTTCGCGACCGCGGTGATGCGCCTGCTCCGGTCCCGGAACCTGCCGCTCGTGATCCCGGCGGTGATCCGGGGGCGGAAGCCCCGTATCGGGGCGAAGGCGGTCGGGTTGCGAGCGGTTCGCCGCCGGGGTGCCGGCGGTACGCCGACACCCACGAGAACCGGGGGCGTCGGTCCGGGTGACGGTGGTGGCCCACAAGAGCGACCGGCACCGGGGGACGGGGCGCCACGCCTGCAAGCTGCGGTATGCGACGTGGCGGGTGGGCGGCACCCCGGTGTCGGTCCGGGACGCATACCGGACGCGGTTAGGGGTGAGAGCAGCGACCGGCCGTTGGGCCCGGTCCACCCGCGGACATCGGCGACGAGGTGGGTGGGGCGGCTGCAGTGGGTGGCGGTGGGGCGGATCCTGCGGAACCCCTGGGTGCGATTCGGGGCGGCGCGGGTCACCGCTGGATCCTGGCTGCGGCGTGCCTGGTGTTACTCGCCGAGGCTCTGTCCGCCCGGCCCGACGCACCACCCCGCCAGCGGCCTACTTGAAACCACTGAAGTCGGGCTGATCGGGTAACCCACCCGAGGCGTTCAACCGATTGCAAACGTTCGGAGACCGTTGCCGTAAGTCGTGATTCGGCCAGACCTGCGACCGATTTTCGACTGTTTCGGTCGGGTATCTTGGGTCTGTCGGTTCGAGGGTGACGGAACTCGGTTCTCGATCCGGGTTACCGAACGCGGCCAAATAACGTTTGCAATCCGTTGTGCACCCCGGGCGGGTTACGGATCAACCCGACTTGGTATCAGTCGTGGGCGGTGAGCTCGTTCCGCGGGTCGGAAAGCGACAGCTGACCGAGGGCCGGCCCGGGGGTGACCGGTAGCACCGGCCCAGGGACGCCCCCCGGGCCTGCGTCGGACCGGTTGGTCCGCGACCGGCTCCGGGCCGGGGCGGCTGGGGGCGGGCCGGCGGGCGGGGCCGGGCGGGTCGGGTTCGGGTCGGCCCGGTACTTCCCGGCCAGGATGCCCAACACGGCGTAAATCCCCTCGTCGTCCGCGGAGATCGCCTCGATGGCCTTCATAAAGGCCGGCGACCCGATCGCCCCGAACCGGATGTCCTTCACCGTCACCGCGTCGTCCTCGACCCGCACTCGGAACGCGAACGGCACGTCCGCCGCCGCCCCGGCGATGTACGCCACCTCGGCCGCCTCGTCGGCCGGGAACGAGCCCTGCACCTCGGCCGACGAGATCACCCCGAACACCGTACTCTCGGCATTCATGGCGTAGTCCCCCTCAAGGGTGACGACGAACGACGCGTCCTCGATCCGGACGCTGGCCGCCGCGTGGAGGTGGCCGTCGGTGAAGGTGAAGGTCGCCTTGCCGTAGCCCGGCACTTCGCGCGTGTAGCTCCCGCGTGGCCGGCGGACGACGAGGTCGCCCGCCTCCGCCTTCGCGGCCTTGGCGTGCGGCTCGGCCGCCGGCGCGGTTGCGGCCGGAGTGGACGCGGCCGGCGGGTTCAGCTTCGTCCCTGAGGGGGGTTGGCCTTCGGCGGTCATTCGCCCGAGGCCGAGCCCGAGCAGGGCCACGGCCACTAGGCCGGCTGCGACCGTCACCTTCAGCTTCGTTCCCATCATGGTTCTCACCACTCCTTCGGTCAGGGACGCGACGCGCCCCGGGATCAACACCTTCACCAACGGGTCACCCGTCTTCAACAACAGCGCCGACCGGCCGATCCGCCCTGCCAGTAGGGCCGCCCCGACGCGCCCGACCCGCGGCGCGAACACCACCGCGAACCCGCCGGCCAGCGGCAGCCCGCGGATCCCGAGCCGCGCCCGCAGCCGCCGCCGCGCCCAGGCCAGCCGGGTGAGGAGCGTCCCCTTCGGCCAGCCCAGCTGGCGGGCGGCGTCGGCCGTCGGCGTGCCGGCGGCGTAGCACGCCAGCACCGCCAGCCGGTAGCGCTCCGGGAGGCGGGCGATCTCCTCGTGCAGCGCGGCCGCCAGCTCGGTGCGGGCAGTCGTGGCGGGGGCCGGGGTGTCGTCCGGGTCGGTGTCGACGGAGTGCATGGCGGACCGGCGGGTGTTCGTTTCACGGAGGCGGTTGGCGGCCCGCCACGCCACCCGCGCCAGCCAGGCTCCCAGCGCGGCCCGGTTGCGGACCGCGCCGGCCCGGCGCACCAGCACCAGGAAGGTGGCCTGCACGGCGTCGTCGGCGTCGTTGGGGTCGCGCAGAACCGACCGACATACGGCCCGGACGGTCGGCAGGTGGCGGGCGGCGAGGGCGGTGAACGCGGCCTCGTCGTGGGCGTCGAGGAACCGGCCGAGGAGGTCGGTGTCAGCGACCGGGGCGGCTGACTCCGGGAGCCACGCGAGCCGGCGGGCGGGCGAGCGAACGCGTGGCGGGTTCAACGGCACCTCCTTGGCCTGACAACCGGCTAGAGCCGGGCAAGGTCTGAGAGATTCTCCGATTTTTCCGACGACGTGTAAACGGCGTTCCGGGCGTAGCTAGGGCAGTTTCACTTTGATCCTGGCGGGTATCCCGCGTTCGCGAAGTAGTTCGTGGCGTCGGTGTTGGTGATCCAGTCGAGGCACTCGCCGAACGCCGCCTCCCGTGCCGCAATCGACCGCAGCTCCCGGCGCCGCAACTCGTTCTCGACCTTCGAGAACACCGGCTCGATCGGGTTCATGTCCGGGCGGTATGCCGGCGGGTAGACCAGGTCCGCGTCCCGAGCCCGGACCGCCTCCGCCACCTTGTGGGTGACCAGGTTGTCCGTCACCGCGATGTCCCCGGGACGAAGGTGTGGCACCCGCTCCTGGCGGGCGTACGCCCGGAACAGCTCGCCGCTCCTCGCCCCGTCGATCACCACGGGACGAACAGCCCGTCGAGTCGGAACGCGGCCACGAACGTGGTCGTCTTCCCGTGCCCGAACGGGACCGCATCGGCGACCCGCTCTCGGTCGGACCCCACCCGTACAACGAATTGCAAACGTGGTGGAGGGTAGTTCTCAATCCTCACGGAATCACTGAGGATCGTGGGTGCCGAGCGGGCGTCAGATGGACCGAAGTCGAACCGCCCGGCTGGTGCCACAACCTCCGATTCCTAAGTCGTTTCGAGACCTCGCCCTGCCACGTTTGCAATCGGTTGGTAGAGCCGGGTCATCTTGTCGTCCCGAACGCCTCGTCGAGGAAGACCAGCCGCCGCGGGTCGAGGCCGGCCGTCGCGACCCGCCACTCCGCCCGAGCGGCGGTGACGCCGGATCGGTTCCGCTCGGCCGCCTGGAGGGACTTTTCTTGAGGGCGTCCCACAGGTTGGAGATGGAGGTCGTCAGTCCGGGGTCGTGGCGGAGGTTCGCGGGGGTGGTACCGGGCTTCTCTCGGATGCGGGCGCGGATCCGCTCGCCCTCGCGGTCGGCGAGGGAACGCCGGTGGTTGGCCTTCGACTTGGGCTCGAGGGGTTGCCCGGACCGGTGGAGGGCGTTGATCGACCGGACCCACGCGGCGCTGGTCCTGAGAACCTCGGCGACCTCGGACGTGGTGTACCCATCCTCGGTGAGTTGAACGACGCGGTAGCGGTACTCGACGGGCAGGGTCTTCATCGGTCGTGCCGCGGGACAGGCCGCGGTCGATGATCGCCTTGCGGACCGCCCGTAGCTGGTCCAGGCCGAGCTCGGGGGTGGGGGGGCGCCGTAGAGGGTCAGTGCGTAGTTCGCGGCCGACTTCTGGAGGTGGGACTCGCTCGTCAGCTTGTCGTGCTTCTTGTGCCCGCCTTGGCCGTCGCGCCCGTGCCGGCAGTAGTCGAGCCAGCCCTCCACCAGGTCGCAGACGAACGCGGTGTCGCCAGGGGCGAGTTGGCGGGGCTGAGCGGCTCGGGTGGCCCACTCGACGGTACATCCTCTGTAGGTGTCAGCCGCTTCACCAGAGCTCGCCCGGCGAAGTAGCGGAATGCCGTTCCCCGCTCGTCATCCACTTGCAAAACGCCTGCCCGGTGCCCTTCTCCTTCCATAGCTGGGGGCAGGGCTGGGGACCGCCTGCGTTGGCCTTCATTTGGGGCCGAAACCGGCGATCGACGGTGACGGTGACGGTTTGATCGATGGGCCACCCCAGCGTGATCCGGGCGCGGATGGTACTGGCGGGAACGCCGTGGAGTTCGACCCACTCGCTGATGGGCCGGGCGACCTTACCGACGGTCAGGATTCTGGGCTTCATGGACATGGCGAACCCCTGGTACATCCAGAAGATACGCTGTCGGCCCGGAAGCCACAGGCGCGTAGGAAGCCACACCCTCGCGTAGCCTACGCGAGACGGGCAATGTGATGACAGACTCTAGAAACTACACAACCTCCTGATTTCTCAGGAGGTTGTGAGTCGGGCCGGCGGGATTTGAACCCACGACCTCTTGCACCCCAAGTACTGGTGCGAACCGGCGCGAAGCGTAAGAGTAAACACCACAGCGGTTTACAGTTCCCACACCCCGCATATTCTACACGGTTTTCAGGGGTTTCCATCCCGGATCGTACACTTCGCACGTTTTTCTCTGCCCAACTCTGCCCGCTGTCCCTTCCGAACCGGCCGTTGAGTATCGACCTCTTACGAGGTATGCTGCCAACGTCCGCCCGAACCGCCCCGGGGACATGCCGTGGGGAAGACGCGAAAGAAGCCCCCTGCCGAGCGCGACCCCACCGAGGCTCCTGTCTACACCGTTTGGGACGTCGCTCGTTACCTGGGTCTTCCCGTATGGACCGTTCCGGCGATGACCGGGCAGGGGCCACCGGATCCGGAGTGGTTTTTCCACCACCTCCACCGCCGGTGGCGCCACTACCCGTTGAACGACGAGTTCTCACCAGACGACCAACCCCGTCTTTCCTTCCGGCGGCTGGCTGTTCTTTTCGTTCGCGGTTTCGCCATTCAGGCCGTACACGAGGCGGCGCGGGACGCGGGCAGAAAGCCGGACCGTTGGGAGCGGGTCTACGAAAGGACTTCGCGAACGCTGGACTTGCGAGCCGGAGACCCTGACGTCTTCGGCGGGGGTGAAGACGCCGTCGATCGTCTCGTCGAGCAGCACGCGAGTCATTCGCCAGGGGCGGACGCGGACCGCTTACGAAAACTGCTCCTGTTGAGGCTGGAACGGGTCGAGATGGGGGAGGGCGGGCCGCAGCGCCTCTTCCCGTTCACACGCGACCCGGCGGAGGGTTCGCCCAGGGTGGTGGTGCTAGACCCTCGGGTCCGCTTCGGGCGGCCGACGCTGTCGGGGCGCGGGGTTCCGACCGACGTCGTCATCGAGCGGTTCCGGGCGGGTGACTCGCCCGTCGAGTTGGCAGCGGATTATGACCTCCCGCTCGCGGAGGTCGAGGAAGCGATTCGCTACGAGACCCTGTACCCGAATACCTTCCCCTTCTTCCCGTTTATCGGCTGGTAGGAGACCCCACCGTGGCGACGCGGCCGGTCTTCTACGTCGATCGGTGTCTCGGAAAGGCCGTCGCGAGGGCGTTGCGTGACGCCGGGGCCGACGTCCGAGTCCATGACGACCATTTCGCACAAGATGCCCTCGACGAGGTCTGGATTCCCGACGTGGCAGCCCGTGGCTGGGTGATCCTGACCAAGGACAAGAACATCCGCCGCCGTCACGGGGAGCGCGAGGCGACCCTCCTGGCGGCCGCGCGGATGTTCACCCTGTCTTCCGGAAACATGCGCGGTGCGGTTATGGCCGAGACATTCGTCCGGCACCTGGACGCGATGACGGCGACGGCCCTCGGGCTGGCGCCACCGTTGTTGGCTGTCGTCGGGGAAGGGGGGATCGAAATTGTGTACCCTCTTCCCCCTGCGGCCGCGCCAGAAGACCCTGCCGAGGACGATGGATGAGGGACGAATTCCCGTCCGACGTGGTTGAGCTTCTTGCCCGGCGTGTGGGAGTTCGATGTTCGAACCCGAACTGCCGCCTGCCCACGAGCGGCCCCCGAACCGACCCCACCAAGTCGATCAACGTCGGGGTGGCGGCCCACATCACGGCTGCCTCCCGGGGAGGCCCGCGGTACGACGAGGGGATGTCCTCCGAGCAGCGGAGGTGTGGGGAGAACGGCATCTGGCTCTGCCAGACCTGCGGCAAACTCGTGGACAACGACCCGAGACGGTACGCGACGGAACTGCTCCGACAGTGGAAGCGACTGGCCGAGGAGGCGGCATTGCTGGCGATCGAGCAACCCTCGCCGGAACCCGCAGTCTCTCCAACGGATGCCGACATCGTTCGCTTCTTCGCCCAGTGTTTCGATCGGCCCGCGTTCCAAGACACCTTCCGGCAGGAAGGGTCGATGGAGGCCTTCGACAAGGCGGTTGAGGACACGATCACGGCCGTGAACACGGGTTGCTTGAGGTCGCGGGACGGCGTGGTACTGGCGACGTCGAGAGGAAAAGCATTTCTCCGGGACCGGACGTGGCGGCTGAAAATGGACGAGGTGGTTGACCTGCTCCGGGCGATCCGCTCGCGATTCGACGGGGCGCAGAGGCAGAAACAAATTCACGTCAGTGAGGGGGAAGGAGGTCAGGTCTGGTGCTGCGTCAACGACCCGGACATCGCGGAGTGGATGGACCGCACCCGCGGGCAGGTGATGGCGGTGTTCGCCGAGGTCTGCCAGGCGGCGGAGGTGGTGCCTCCTTCGTTCCCAAGGCCTCGCCGGGCGGGTTGGTGAGACGTGGGGCGGGACACGCCAGCGGGGGAGGGAATGGCACTCCACTCGACGATGACCCGCGGCGTCCAAATGCCGGGCTTCCGGTACGTCGTCTTCGGAGCCGAGCGGGGCTACGTCAGCACCCAACGCACGAAACGGGCTGCGGCTCGTCCATTGGCTGAGGGCGCCCGGGCGCGGATGGGAGGAGGAACGCCGTGCGATGCCTTGGCATACCACTGAGGCGACAGGCGGGAGTTGCACGGACCCAAGGTTGACCTGAAACTGGTCGAGCCGCCGAAGCCAGCGAGATCAGTCATCCCACCGCCCGCAGCCTGGTCGAGAACACGACCCACACCAAAGGCGGGATCTCGACCACCTCGGCGACGAATAGCCACTCGTCCCGCCGGGTGCCCCGGAGAACCGGAACGCCCTGCCATCTGAAAAGCCCGCGCTTCTCCCAGTAGTCGAGTGACACCCGGATACGCAGCCCGGTGTCCGTCTCCAGGGCCAACGCCCACAGCTCGAACCCGTTGGAGGCCGAAGTGAGGAGGCAGCAAGTGTGGCTCGCCGTTCAGCATCCCGAAAAGGTCGCTGACGCCATTCGGGTGATCAGCAGCAAGGGACTGTGAAAAGAGGTCGGCGGACAGCTGAGGATCGACGCCAAGTCGGCGAAGACGAGGCTGTCGCTTATCGTCGACCGGCGGAACAAGATCGCACGCGAGGCGGACATGGACCCGGCGTCGGCCGGGGGGCCGCTGGCGGATCGACGAAGGGCTGGTTAGCGATGCTCTGGATCCGCTCATGCAGATCGGAGGGGCAATCCACGTAGTCGTCACAGTCCCCCTGACACGCGACCTGGAGCAAGAGGTTGGCCCGAATGGCATGTGACCCCGTCGTGCGTGGGTCTGAAAACGAGCTGAGTCGCCGAAGCCCCGATTCCCCGCTCTCTGCGGAGCCTTGAAGGGCTCTTGACGCCTGCCGGGCGAGTGCTGCCGCTCCTCACGAGCGCCGGGAATCGCGTGAAAAATCGACAAATCCGGTATTCTGGCCTTGCCCGATGTCGGTCATGCGGGTGATAGTATTCTGAATCTCGCAGCTGTCGTTAGATCAACCCGGATAGCCGCCGGCTTGTTTTGAGTTGAACGGTCGCCCTCCTAGCATCCTGGACGCGACGGTGAGTACACGACGTCTGCCTGTTCCCGCGACGCTAGTCATCATCGCGGCCGTCGTTCCCCTGGCACCGGGCTGGGACTCGCCGACCGCCCCGCCGCCGCGGTCCGTCGAGCACACCGTCTGCGACATCAACAACTTCGCCGGCCACGCTCGAGCCCCGGACGACCCCGAGCCTCTTACTGATATCGACGGGCTGGTCTGGCACCCGAACCTCATGGTTACCCGACTTCCCCTCCTCGGCCGTGAGGTCATCCTGTTCCGGTGGAGCATCTCCTACGTCGGCGCCCGGCAGCCGTTGATTGTCCAGCGGCCGTCCCTCCGCAACCACCTCGTCGGCGGCACGATCGCCCGCTTCTACGCCTTCCCACCCGGAATGGAGCGGGGCCGGGTATTGGACTACTTCGACCCCGCGACGCTGCGGCAGTGGTCGGGCTTTATTCACGGCCATTACGCCCCCCTGGGCTACCACCTGACCGTCCCGCGAGGTAGGTCGGCCGAGGGCGGGGACGTGGTTGCGGTGGCCGACTTGCGGGACCGACTCCGGGCCCGATACCCGGCCGAGTTCGGCGGCGACCGGCCCCCGAAGCTGTACGTGGCGTACATCCATCGGGCCGAAGACCGAGGCGGGTTGTTCGACATGTGGACAGGCGTGGTCGGGGATCTCGACCCGATTGAGGTTCCGGACCTGGTCGCCTGGTAGGTCCAACAGTTCATGACCCGCGCCCGACGGATTGAGTTCCCACCCCCGATCAGCACCTCAAGGACGAAGACCATGCCGGCACGACGCGGCAGTCAGAAGACGGTTCTCGCTCTGACCCGTCTGGAAGAGCGGGACGTGCCCGCGGCCTGGCCGTTCCCGAACCAAACCCAAGGCGTGATTATCAACACGTACGGGCAGTACCAGGAGAACCGGCTGCTCCCGGAGGAGGTCGCGGCGCTCCGCCCGGCGGTCGCCGCCGGGACGGTCGTCGAGGTCGGGCACGTCCACGAGGGGCTGGACATCGCGGCGCCGGCGGGTACTCCCGTCCGGGCCGTGGCGGCGGGGGTGATCGAGGCCGTGCACTTCGACAACGGCACGCCCTACCACTCGGTTATCGTGATCCGCGACGTGGCGACCAACGCGGACGGAACCCCGCAACTCAACGGGGGCTTGCCCGTGCTGGGCGGGCGGGGGTGGAACTACAAGCACGTCGTCCCCGACCCCTCGTTCGTCGACCCCGACCCCTCGCGCGTCGTCGGAAGGGTGGTTCAGGCCGGCCAACTGCTCGGGATGGTGGCCGACCTCCTGCCAACCCTCGTCGGGCGGTACCAGTCGCACCTGCACCTCGACCGGGGGGAGGCGGACAACCGGAAGCTCGGCCCCGAACAGTTCCGGGATCAGAGCATCCGCAGCCTGATCAATTTCCGGAACGCGCAGCGGGCCGCGCAGTCGGCCGACCCCCAGACTCGGGCGTTCGGCAATTCCCTACTTCGGGCCTTCCAGGCTATGTACCGGCCCACGATCAATCCCCTGACCGAGTTCGTGAACGACCCGCGGGTCGTCGACGAGATCCGCCCGACCGTGTCCAAGATCGACTTCCGCATCAACCTCGACAACGGGACGGGGGCGCTGTTCAACAACGGGCAACTCGAACGGGTGAGGAACACCCCCAGGTACTTCCAGCAGACCCAAACCGTCCGCGGCGAGACCTACCGCCGCCTCGGCCGGCTTGCCACGTCCGAGCCGGTCGAGCCCAACAATCGGACCCGGCCGCTCGGCCCGAACAGTGGGCCAGACAATTACGACAACACCCAAATCGACTTCGTGGTGAGTTCCTTCGATCGGACGGGCCCGCAGGGCAGCCCGAACGCCCCACTCCTCGCCCCGTACTCGTTCACTCTACAGGTGAACGGCCGCGGCGGCCCCACCGCCGGCGTAGAGTCCGGGGTGGTACAGTCCCTCGACTTCGACCACACTAAGACGCCGACGGGGGTCGGAAGCTTCGCCAACCTGCCTATCACCCGGACGATCTATGAGAATGACAAGGCCCACAACACGGTGTGGGTGCCGACCCACCCGGGCGGCGACCCGCTGAACCCCTTCTGGTTCATCCTGACGAACACGCGGAACGCCAACGACCCCCCGAGCAAGCAGCCGGGGATCGGGTCCGGCTTCAGTCTGCAAACGGTCAACCGCGAGTCGAGCTGGAACACCCTGGCTAGGCGGCCCGCGGCGGACAATAGCTTCGCCGACCCGCCGTTCTCGGGCGGGTTGAACGCCAACAAGATGTCCGAGGCTCTGTACCCGGACGGCCTCTACGACATCCGGGTCACCGCCTACGACCTCCAGGAGAACAACGGCGTTAAGATCGAGAAGGTGCTTCTCAATAACTGGACCCAGAAGCTGGACCTGAACAACGTGATCTACACGCCCAACGACCTCGTGTCCGTGGCGGGCGGAGAGAATTTCGTTCCGGGGAGTGCGGTCGACCTGTACCTTGTCCCGAACCGTCTGGCAATGGAGTCGACGGACCTCCTGTCCGCCGCGGACATGCGGGTGACGGTCACCGCCAACCCCGACGGAACCCTGCCCGCCGTCAACATCGGAAACCTGCCCGAGGGGAATTACTGCCTCGTCGCGGACTACAACGGCGATGGCGAGTTCACTGACGATTTTGACGCCTTCGCACCGATCGTCGTCGCTGCCAGCACCACGCCGACGGCTCCGCCGACCGTTACCGTGTCCGCCTCCGCCGCCTCGTCGTCTTGGCCCGCCGGGCAGGACGTGACCGTGTCCGTCACCGTCGCGTCGACGATCGCCGGCTCCCCGCCGCCGTCCGGCACGGTGGTCGTCTCCGACGGCTCCGCGGTGGTTGCCGTGCTGCCGGCCCCGTCCGCGACTGCTTCGGTGACGCTGACCGGGCTCTCGGTGGGAAGCCACGCGATCCAGGTCGTGTTCGTGCCGGACGACGGGTCAGGCGAGGGTACGGCAACACTCGGGCTTTCCGTGTACGTGATCAACACCGCCGCGACTGCCAGTCTCTCCGCAACGACTGGGTCGGTGACGGACACTTCGACCCTCTCCGTGACCGTCTCGTCCGCTACGGGCACCCCGGTCGGGAGTGTCGATCTGTACGTGGACGGCGCGATCTCGACGAGTGGTGCGATCGACGGCGCCGGTGCGGTGTCGTTCCCGGTGGGGCAGCTCCCGGTCGGGTCGCATACCCTCACGGCGGTGTACCTGGGGTACGGGGAGTACCAGCCGAGTACGGCCAGCGTCGTCTACACCGTGACCAACTCTCCGCCGACGGCCTCTCCTTACTCGAGCACCACCCCGGCGGGCTCGACCGTCGAAGGCGACCTGTATAACAACGCCTCGGACGACGACGGCGACGCGTTGACGTTCGCGCGGGGAACGGCTCCGGCCCACGGGTCCGCGACGGTGGCGGCCGACGGGTGGTTCACTTACACGCCGGCCGCCGGATTCACCGGCTCCGATTCGTTCACCTATGTCGCGTCCGACGGGCGCGGAGGGACCGCCACCGCGACCGTCACAGTCACCGTCAACCCGGCCGCCGGCACGCAGTGGGCGAGTAGCGTTCTCGGGTACAGTTCCCAGTACAGCAGTTCGAGTTGGGCCGCGTCCCAAGCCCTGGGGGCGCCCAACACGTCCTCCTACGGTGACGTGTCGACGGCGTGGGCTCCGTTGCCCAAGAACGGCAGCCTGGAGTATTTGAGTGTCGGCTTCTCGACTCCGACGGCGGCCTCCGGCATCGTGGTCCGCGAGACGTACGGGAACGGATTCGTGTTCCGCATCGACCTCCTCGACACGGCCGACCTGTGGCATACCGTCTGGACCGGAACGGACCCGAGTCTGCCCGGTTCCCCGGTCAACTTCCTTGTCTCCTTCCCGGTTACCGCGTACCTGGTCAAAGGCGCGAAGGTGTACGTCGATACCAACCACAATACGGCGACGTGGGAGGAGATCGACGCCGTCCAACTGGTCGGCCGCGCCAACCAGTCCCCGGTGGCGGTCAACGACACCGTCCAGACGGCGGTGTTGGGGAACATCCTGGCCAACGATTCCGACCCGGACGGTGACACCATCACCGTGATCGGCCATAGCAACCCGGCTCACGGGACCTTACACATCGCCCCGAGCGGGTGGTACGCCTACACGCCGGTCGCGGGGTTTGTCGGCACTGACTCGTTCACCTACACCATTGCCGATGGGCAGGGGGGAACGGCCACCGCGACCGTCAGCGTTACCGTCAACGCGTACCAGTACCCGGCGGGGCAGTGGGCGAGTAGCGTGCTGGGGTACAGCTCGCAATACTCCACTTCGACCTGGGCCGCTGCCCAGGCCCTCGGCGCGCCGGACACCACCTCCTACGGAGACGTCTCGACTGCCTGGGCGCCCCTCCCCAAGAATGGGAGTCAGGAATACCTGTCCGTCGGCTTCGCAACTCCGGTGTCGGCGACTGGCGTGATCATCCGCGAGACGTACGGGAATGGGTTCGTATACCAGGTCGACCTGCTCGACACCAACGACGTGTGGCACACGATCTGGGTGGGTACTGACCCCAGCCAGCCCGGAGCCCCGGCCGACTTCCTGATCCAGTTCGCCGCGACCTCGTACCTCGTCAAGGGCGTGAAGATTTACGTCGACACGAACCACGACTTGAACGCGTGGGAAGAGATCGACGCCGTCCGCCTTCTGAGCTGATCTGGGCGGGAATTGCGGCCGGAACGACGAACGCCCCCGGGAGCCGAAGCTCACCGGGGGCTTGTCTTTTGTCATTTCAATGCCCTCCCCTGCCTTTCGCGCCGTCGCCGTCGGAGTGTGCCGTGTGCGGGGTTAACGGTCGAATGACCCCGCACACGGCACGCGGAGACGGCAGAGGCGCGAGGCTCGGGGCTTCCCACCGCGCCGCTAGAGTCAGAGGAGGAGCCGGAGCGGGGGCTCTACCGGTCGTAGTAGCCCGGCGGTGTCGGGACGGTACTCAGCCACTCGGGCACACGGGCCTTGCACGCGGTCAGCGCCAGGGCGAGCAGGAGCCACCTCACGGCGACAGCGATTCAGCCAGGCCGAGCGAAGCCAGCGAGCCGACGACGACCGCCCCCAGCGCCACGCCGACGACGTGGTGGAACGGGAGCGGCTTGCGCGTCTTCCGCCGCATCCGGTCGTGGTGCATCATGCGGGCGGCGTAGCCCTCGTCCCGGCCGATCATCGGACGACCCATTAGCTGAGTTTCTGGTGCCGGGCCTGGCACTGCCGGTACTCGCCCACGGCCTCCACGGTGAAGCGGAGCAGGTCGCCGAGTGTCATCGGTTCTGTCGGCGGCACGAGGTCAGGGCATGATGCGGTCAGGTTCGCCGGGGGGACGACCGGTAACGGCGTCACGAAGGAGTCGCACCCCGCCAGGAGGAACGACGCAGCGGTAATCAGGGTCGGCAGTCTCATGGGCGAGCCTCCGGTTCAGGTCGCGGTTGGTGTTGCGGATCGTGGCGAGTTGCTTCTCCAGTGCGAGGGACTTCCGGGCGGCATCCTGCCCCGCCTGCGCGCGGGCGTCAAGCTGCTGCTCCAACCCGGCGGCGTGCCGGGCCTCCCACCGCCAGCCGTTGACCGTCCAGCCCGCCGCGAACGCCAACAGGCAGAGGGCCAGCGGCCAGTTACGGAGGAGTGCAGCGGTCATGGCCGAAGCGGTCGATGAGCTTGTCCACCAGGCGGTACAGTTTCCCGCGCCAGCGCGGGAACACGACGAACGCGAACAGGGTGCTGGGAGCGACGGCGGCCCAGGCGTTGCCGGTGAACGTGGCGATCAGCACGGCGGCCGCGCCGACGGCGGAGGCGAAGACGTAGGGGGTAAGGCGGATCACACGCCGACCCGTGTGTTGTCGGCGGCGACGGCCGGGCGGAGGAACAGCCCCTTCTCCTCCTCGCGGCGCTTGGTCAACCCGCCGAGTTGGACCTTCTTGCCGGTGACCGGGTCGGTGGCGTACACCCACCGCCCGAACTCGCCGGCCGCGTCGAAGAACTGCTTCGCGTTCACCCGCGCGCGGAGCGTCGAGGTGCGGAAGTTGGCCGCGCCGACGTTGAAGACGAAGCTGACCAGGGCCGAGAACTGATTGTCGTTGACCGGGACACTGATCTGCCGGGTGACCTCTTGCTCGGTCGTGCGCAGGTCCCGCCGGAGTAAGTCTTCCGCCTCGCCTTCCGTGATCTCCGGGGTGCGGTTGTTCACCCCGCCCCGGTGCCCCCAGCCGATCGTCCAGTGGCCGGCCGGGCAGAGGTACGGCTTCGCCCGGAAGCCTTCGTAGCGCTTGATGAGTTCGACGGCGGCGGCGTTGGTACGCACGGGCTCCTCCCCTGGTTGGTGTGACTACTTCTCGCCCCGGAACAGGTGCAGGATCTCCCGGGGGAGGCCGTCGAGGCGGGTGTGGATGCGGTCGAGCGAGTGCTGGACCTCGGCCTTCTTGGCGTAGTTCTCGGAGACGTGCGCCCGCAGCTCGCTGGTGCGGACCTTGCACTCCTGGGCGTCCTCCTGGAGTTCCCGCACGTCGTCGATCAGGAGCCGCACGAAGTACCCGACGATGCCGAGCAGCCCGGTGAGGATGCCGGCCGCCAGCCAGAGGAACGTCGGTTCTGAAGCCATTTCATTGTCCTATACCCAAGTCGTTGTCATCTCATGATGGAACCCTGACGCGCCGGGTGGGTCGGTGGTGGGCCTGGTTCCCTCCCCGGGATCGTTCCCGGCCGGACCCTTCCCCGGCCGCATCGGCAGTCGGTCTTGCAGCCGGGGCTTCTCCGCCTCGGCTGACTCGTCACAGCGCCAGCTGGAGCATCGCCCCGAACACGGCCCCGAACAGCAGTTCCGCGCGCGGGACGGCGTGGTCTTCTCCGGACAGTCCCGCGAGCCGGTAGCACACGCCCTGGAGCAGACAGCCCAAGCCGATCACCGCCGCCCAAGGGGTCGTGAGGAATGCCAGGGCAGCGAAGAGCGGGTAGAGGGGCGCGCCGCGCAGGGTCATGTAGACGGTGCCGTAGCGCTTGCGGGACGCGGCGGAATCGGTCGGCGTGTAGAAGCGGTCGGCCAGTCGGCACCAGAACGATCCGGTGTGGGCGTCGCGGCCGTGGACCGCCATGAAGCCCGGCCCCCATTCCCACGGGAACCACAGGGCGAAGCCGGCGAGCGTGACCAGGGAGACGAGCGGGTCGTGCGTCGTCAGGTCGACGGCGAGCGCGGGGGTGAGGCCGCGGAACAGGAACCGGCCGGCGGGGACGGCCCCGCTCCCGGCGACGCCGTTGGCGAGGGCGAGGGTCAGGACGAGCAGGGTCACCGGAACGCCAGGTAGCCGACCTCGGCCGTGCCGGTCGCCGACCCGCCCTTCGTCCACGCCAGGGTGAACCCGTCGGCGTCGAAGCCGGAGACGTTCGCCTGCCCGTAGTCACTCCCCCCGGCCCCGGTGACGAGGGTGATGCTCCCGGCGGCGCTGTGGACGAAGCTCCCGGCGACGTTCGAGGCGTTGGACAGGAGCGAGAAGCAGGCTGAGGCGCCGACGTCGAAGCCCCACGACGCCTTCACCGTCGAGTCCACGCAGCCGAAGAAGACGACCGCGCGGGGTTTGAACCCGACGCCGGTGACGGCCTGTGAGCCGCTGGCG